>Ga0180436_10001991_pt1 | contig 19679 bp, 13 predicted proteins | sample SS_ome_2_FD_132434 | JGI IMG/M metagenome (GOLD analysis project Ga0180436, IMG submission 132434) | Hypersaline lake sediment archaeal communities from the Salton Sea, California, USA - SS_3_S_2 metaG | ecosystem: Environmental > Aquatic > Non-marine Saline and Alkaline > Hypersaline >...
GGTTCGGAGGGAGGGGCGGCGCAGATCAATGCGTCGTCCCTACCCCTATCCCCTTCTCGTCCAGCGGCGTCATCGTCACGCCGATCGTGAGTTTCTGCCCACCGCCGCCGACGACCGTGCCGCGCAGGGGGCTGATATCGCCGTAGTCGCGTCCGTGTGCGACGCGGACGTGGCTATCGCTCGGCATGACGTCGTTGGTCGGGTCGAACTCCGTCCATCCCAGTCCGGGGCAAAACACCGAGACCCAGGCGTGCGTCGCGTCGGCGCCCTGCAACCTGGGCTGGCCCGGAGGCGGCTCGGTCCGGATGTAGCCGCTGACGTAGCGCGCGGGCAGTCCGAGGGATCGCAGGCAGGCGATCTGGAAATGGGCGAAGTCCTGGCAGACGCCCTTCTTCTGTCGCAGGACCGTCCCGACCGGGGTCGAGACCGTGGTGGCGGTGGAGTCGAAGGCGAAATCCTCGTGGATCTGGCGGGTCAATTCCCGCACCGCTTCGAGAAAGGGACGCTTCTCGGGGAAGAAACGCTCCGCGTAGGCGGCGAACTCGCTCGCGACCGGAATCGCGGGTGAGGCGAAGGCGAATTCGTAGGCGGCGAGGGCCTCCGGGGTCGTGGCCGCCTTCACCTCGGCGCGCACCTTTTCCCACTCGGGGGAAACGATCGATTCCCCGTTCCCGTCGCCGTTGACCAACACGGTGCTGTCGGAGGTCACCTCCAGGATTTCATGCGGCTCCTGGAGCGCGAAGCGGAGGACCTCGTTTCCGAAATAGTCGCGCCCCGACACGATCTCGACCGGGCGTGGATCGATCCGGACATCGAAGTGAAGCGGCGTCTGTTCGCGGTTCGCCAGCGGGGTCAGCCGCGCCACATGATGCGAGGCCAGCACTTCCTGTCCGTACTCGTAGCGGGTGACGTGTTCGATCCGGTATTTCATCGAGGAGCGGAGGATGCGCTACAGGGTCGGCTCGTCGCTCGAGCTCTGTGCCGCCGCAGTCGGACCGGACCCGGCCGGACCAGTGGTGGGTCCCGGCATGGCCGGCGCCGGTGACGAAAGGATCCCGGCCGATCGCTCCGCGCCGAGGACGGAAAAGTAGACGCGACCGACATCGTTGGAGATCTCCTCGATCTCGTCCTCCACCGTCCCGAGGAAGGCCTTGACCCGATCGACCTGCTCCTGCTCCTCGGCGGCGTCGGTCGCCCCGAGCTGGGTGGTTCGCAATTCGGTCAGGATCGCGGTGACCCGCTTGCGCGCCTCGGTCGCGAAGGGCCGCGGGTGTTCCGCCGGGAGATGGGCGAGATGCGCGTCGATGCACTCGATCTGGTAGGCGAGGGCACGGGGATTTGCGGGATCGTAGAAGACGAGGTCGATCACCGGCAGGAGACGGGGCGCGAAGAAATTGCGGCGCCGGTAGGTGATGGTGCTGTCGAGGGTTTCCAGGATCGACTCCAGCATGGCGGACGATTTCCCCCGCTGGTGGTATTGCATCACGAGATTTCCGAGCCGGCCGAGGTAGAGTGATCGCTCGAGCCGCCGCCCCAGATCGAGGAAGCGCCATCCCTGGGTGCGGGTCGTGTTTTCGGCGGCCATCCCCGCCAGGGCGGCGTGGAGCGTGACGAGCCGGTCGAGCAGGGGGACGAGGTCGGCCATGCGACGGGCCGGCCTCCGCCGCAGCGTGGTGACGAGTTGCTGCGCGATTCTCCAGGTATCGAGGGAGAGGGTGTCGCGCGAGACCGAGGCGAGGCGCTGGAGATTGGCATGGATCGCCTGGAGGCTCCCCGGCGATGACTCGAGAAAGATCGCGTCGTTGATCGCCTTTTCGAGTTTCTGCGGTCCGGCCGCGGCAGGCTGCTTGTGGGCGGGCGGAGCATCGAGGTGGCTGAACTCGGTGAGAAGGGTCCAGAGCGGCGCGACGTCGGAGAGGGCGCCGAACCCTCGATCCGAGATGGTGCGGGACACGATCTGGCGCAGGATCCGCGCGGCGGCTTCCGAGCGCTCCGCGTAGCGCCCGAGCCAGAAGAGGTTGTCGGCGGTGCGGCTCGGGAAATCCGTCGCCCCCCGGTGCACGGTGACGGGATACCGCACCTCGTAGGGCGAGCGGTGATCCGGTGGCCGCTCGCGGGCGACGATCCAGGTATCCTTGCTGCCCCCGCCCTGCTGCATCGAGATCATCGCGGGGGGACCCTCTTTCGTCGCGACGAACCGCGTCAGTCCTCCCGGCAGGGCGGCATAGCCATCCTCGGTCGCGACGAGATGAACCCGCAGGGAAATCGTGCGCGGCTCGAGGACGCCCTCGTTCCAGACCGGGGCGGTCGAAAAGGAGACTTCCTCCTGCGCCACGTAACGGTGTGGCGCGGCGCGGATCTGCTGCTCGAGAAGGGCGCGTTCGGTTTCCGACTCCCGGGTGAGAAAACGGGACGAGAGGCGGCGGAGGTCGAAGGCATCCTTGACCACGAACTGGTCGAGTCTTTCCAGCGCCTGTTTCCGGGCGGCCTTCTGCCCGCACCACCAGGTAGCGACCGATGGCATGAGCAACTCTTCGCCGAGCAGCTTGCGCGACAGGGCGGGCAGGAAGGCGAGAAGGGCCGGTGCCTCGACGAGGCCGCTGCCGGGCGGATTGAGGACCGAGACGTTTCCCTTCCGGATCGCCTCCAGCAAGCCCGAGACGCCGAGTTGCGATTTGCGAAGCAACTCAAGCGGATCGGAGAATTCCTCGTCGATTCTCCTTCGGATGACATCGACCCGCTGCAGGCCATCGAGTGTCTTGAGGTAGACGTGGTCGTCGCGCACGGTGAGATCTCCTCCCTCGACCAGGGGAATGCCGAGGTAGCGTGAGAGAAAGGCGTGCTCGAAGTAGGTCTCGTTGAACGGACCCGGGGTCAGCAGGACGACGAGGGGATTCTCGCGCGGACGCGGCGCCGCCCCGGCGAGGGCCTCCCTGACACCGCGAAAGTAGTCGGCAAACCGCACCAGCTTGCATTCGCGTGCCACCTCGGGGATCATCCGGGTCACGACGACGCGATTCTCGAGCGCGTAGCCCATGCCCGACGGAGCCTGGGTCCGGTCCGAGAGCACCCACCACTTCCCGTTGCTGGCCCGGGCGATATCGACCGCGTAGAAATGCAGGAATCGTCCTCGCGGAAGCGGCAGGTCGTGGCAGGGGCGGAGGAATCGCGGATTCGCGTAGAGAAGCTCGGGCGGCAGGTCGCGCTCGTGTACGAGTCGCCGCGGTCCGTAGCAATCGGCGAGAATGCGGTCGAAAAGACGGGCCCGCTGGATGAGGGCGCGCTCGATTTCCTCCCACTCGTCCTGGGGCAGGAGCATGGGAATCGGGTCGAGATTCCACGGCCGCTCCGACCCGTTGTCGTCCCCGTAGACCTGGTAGGTCACGCCGTTGTCGTGAATCAGGTCCCGCGCCTGTTCCCAGCGCTGCGCGAAATCCTCCCGCCGGATCTTGCTCAGCGCCTGGAGGAAAGGACGCCACACCGGTCGCACCTGTCCCTCGGCGTCGAACAGCTCGTCATACCGGTCCGTTCCCGCGCGGTAGTCGCGCAGGAGCGGCTCCAGGGACGGCGGTATCGCGGTCCCCTCTTTCAGGGTGGGCGGTTCCATCGGGCGAGGACACTCTTACGCCCTCTGCAGGTCGAGCGTAAGCGGAAACTCGCGCGAAGTCGGCTCCTCGGGCGGGCGCACCGGTCCGGGGGTGTGGCCGAAGGGAACGAAACGCTCGCGACGCCGGCTCTGGGCGGCCGGGCCGTTCACCGGGAAGTCGTCGTAGGACCGCCCGCCCGGATGGGTGACGTGGTATTCGCATCCCCCGATCGAACGCTGGTTCCAGCGATCGACGAGGTCGAAGGTGAGCGGGGCATGGATCGGGATGGTGGGATGACGGGCCGAATGGGGCGCCCAGGCCCGGAATCGCACCCCCGCGACGTATTCACCCGACCGCCCCGTCGGATGCAGTGGCACCTGGCGTCCGTTGCAGGTCACGAGGTGGCGGGGATCGGTCATGCCCTCGACCTTCACCTGGACCCGCTCGACGGAGGAATCGACGTAGCGGGCCGTGCCGCCGGCGGCCTGTTCCTCGCCGAGCACGTCCCAGGGCTCGATCGCCTCGCGCAGCTCGAGCTTCACGCCGCGCGGGGCGATCACCCCGATCTCGGGAAAACGAAACTCGTAGTGAGGATCGAACCACCTCGCGTCGAAAGAGTAGCCGGCGCGTCGGAAGTCGTCCATCACGTCGGCGAAGTCCTCTTTCACGAAGTGCGGGAGGAGAAAGCGGTCGTGGAGGCCGGTCCCCCAGCGGACCAGCGGTTCGCGGTAGGGCTCGTCGCGGAAACGGCTGATGCAGGCGCGCACGAGCAACTGCTGTACGAGACTCATCTCGGCGTGCGGCGGCATCTCGAACGCCCGCATTTCGAGCAGCCCGAGGCGACCGCTCGAACTCCCCGGCGCATAGAGCTTGTCGATGCAGAACTCGGCCCGGTGCGTGTTTCCCGTGATATCGACCAGCATGTTGCGCAGGACGCGATCGATCAGCCAGGGGCAATTCTCGACGATGGTGTCGTAGTCCGGCAGCTGCTGGAAGGCGATCTCCATCTCGTGCAGGGCATCGTCGCGTGCCTCGTCGACACGCGGCGCCTGGCTCGTCGGTCCGACGAAGAGACCGGAGAAGAGGTAGGACAGCGAAGGATGGTTGTGCCAGTAGGCCACCATGCTGCGGAGCAGCTGGGGGTGTCTCAGGAACGGGCTCTCCAGTGTGGTGGGTCCCCCCACGACGATGTGGTTGCCTCCGCCGGTTCCGGAATACCGGCCATCGAGCATGAATTTCTCGGTGCCGAGGCGACAGGCGCGTGCGTCGTCGTAGATGCCGCGCGTGATCGTGGTCAGTTCGTTCCAGTCGCGCGCCGGTTGGATGTTGACCTCGATGACCCCGGGGTCGGGCGTCACCGAAAAGTGGCTCATCCGCGGATCGCGGGGCGGAAGGTAGCCTTCCAGCATGAGGGGCGTTCCCATCTCGGCGGCGGTGTCCTCGATCGCCGAGACGAGCTCGAGATAGTCCTCGGCCCGCTGCAGGGGCGGCATGAAGACGTTGAGCTTGCCCTGCCGGGGCTCGACGCACAGCCCGGTGCGCACGATTCCCTCCGCCGGGACACCGGCGAAGAAGTCCTCCGGCACAGTACCGCGAGGCAGGACGGGCTCGGCATCGGGGCCCTCCCCCGGACGCTGCAACCGAGGCTCGGGGCGCTCCTCCACCTCGGTACGGCGTGACCCCGGCTCTCCCCAGGGGCCGCGGATCCGCTCCCGCGGAAACGGGTCACGGGGAATCGAGGGATCGACGGGTTCCACCTGGGCCGCCCACTCATCGGAAGTCCACGGCAGGCTCTCGAGCGGAAGCCGGTAGCCGATCGGCGAGTCACCCGGCATGAGATAGAGGCGCTCGGGCCGGAGGAACCAGGGCCCGGTCAACCACTCGACCGGTTGCAGCCCCCGCCAGAGCGGCAGCACGTGGCCCACGGGACGATCGAGACCGCGCTCGAAGATGCGGGCGATGCGGGCCCGCTCGATCTCGTCCTCGAGCTTGGAGTCGAAGGGATCGACGTTGGCGGGCAAGCGGCGTTCGCGCCATAGGTAGTACCAGGTATCCTCGTAGGCCGCCATGACGTGCTTCGCCGGCAGGTCGAGACGCTTCGCGAGTCGCCCGATGAACTCGTCCGACTCGCGCTCGGTGTGCCCGTAGTCGGCGTGCTCGTCCGCGATGAGGGAGGAATCGGTCCAGGCGGGCACGCCGTCCGAACGCCAGTGACAGCTGAAATTCCACCGGGGCAACTGCTCGCCCGGATACCACTTGCCCTGGCCGTGGTGGAGAAAGCCGCCCGGCGCGAATCGCCGATGAAGCCGGCGAAGGAGATCGTCGGCGAAACTCCGCTTGGTCGGTCCGAGAGCCGCGGTATTCCACTCGTCCCCGTCCATGTCGTCGATGGAAACGAAGGTCGGCTCCCCACCCATCGTCAGGGTCAGGCCACCGGACTTCAGCTTTTCGTCCACCTCGCGTCCCAGGGTGTCGATCGACTTCCACTGCTCCTCGGTGTAGGGCTTGGTCACCCGGGCAATCTCGCGAGCCCGGGTCACCTCCATCTCGAACTCGAGATCGCTGTCGGTCTCCTCGAGAAGCCCTCCCGAAAGCGGGGCGGCGGAAGAGGGCTCGGGTGTCGCCGCGAGCGGGATGTGCCCCTCGCCGGTGCAGAGGCCGGAGGTGGGATCGAACCCGACCCAGCCCGCTCCCGGGAGATAGACATCGGCCCAGGCGTGCAGGTCGGTGAAATCGTCCGTGGGGCCCTCGGGACCGTCGATCGGTTTCTGGTCGGGCTTGAGTTGGATGAGGTATCCGGAGACGAATCGCGCCGCGAATCCGAGGTGGCGCAGGAGATGAACGAGCAGCCAGGCGGTGTCGCGGCAGGAACCGGAAGCCTTCTCCAGCGTCTCCTCGGGGGACTGCACGCCCGGCTCGAGACGGATCATGTAGCGAATCCGCTTCTCGAGCGCCTGGTTCATCCGCATCAGGTAGTCGATCGTGCGCTCCTTCCCGCCGATCGGCTCGCGGAATTCCTCGACCAAGGCCGCGAGACGCTCGGTCGGTTCCTCCACCTTGCGGAAGGGAGCCAGCTCGCTCTTCTGCCATCCCGCATACGTGAACGGCCAGTGCTCCGCCTCGTCGTCGAGGAAGAAGTCGAAGGGATTGATCGATGAGAGATCGGCGACGAGATCGACCTCGATCTCGAGGGAGGCGACCCGCTCCGGAAACACGAGGCGGGCAAGGAAATTGCCGAACGGATCCTGCTGCCAGTTCAGGAAGTACGGCTCCGGTCCCACCTTGAGAGAATAGGACAGGACCGGGGTCCGGTTGTGCGGCGCCGGACGCAGGCGCACGATCTGTGGCGTGAGGGGGACCGGTTTATCGTAGCGATACACCGTTCGGTGCTTCAGGGCGCAATGGATCGACATGGGTTTGGGTCGGGAAATGCACGAATCGTGCCGAGTAAGCGGATTTCGCGCCGGGCGCGAACGACGAATTCGTCACTTCTACGGCGAAACTCGTGACATGCACGTCGGGAAATTCTAAACAGATTGTGACGTCGGGGATCCGTCATCGTCTGAGATGATCAGCCCGTGGGACGATCATTTCGAATGCGCCGAACGGCTCCGGCGCTTGCGGGGAGTGGAGCGAGGTGAAAAAGGAGGGGACGTGATTTGCCGGCGCGCCGGTCGGCCAGAATTGCGGCACAAAAACAGTTGATTCGGCCTATTGCTGCAGCAGGAAGAGTGGGGGTTCGCAATCGGTCCCACACACCACCATGGACACGGACTACAATTCTTTCCTGATCGAGAGATTCGCCGAGGATATCGAGGCGCATTTCGAAACCTCGTTCGGGCATCTCGGCGACTCGTACCGGGGATTCCTCAACTGGGCATCCCGGATGGCCCTCGAGCGAATCCGGAACTCGGACATGCTCTATCACGATGTCGACCACACCTGATGGTCACCCTGGCCGGGCAGCAGATCCTGGCGGGCAAGCAGCGCAGCGATGGCGGGGTGTCCCCGAAGGACTGGGTGGAATTCACGGTGGCCACCCTGTGTCACGACATCGGCTACGTGAGGGGTGTCTGCCGCGACGATGGCGACGGGGTGTTCGTGGTCGACGCGAAGGGAAAGACGGTGGAACTGGGCGAGGAGGCCACCGATGCGATGCTGACGCCGCACCACGTCGAGAGAGGCAAGATCTTCGTGAGGGAGCGTTTCGGGAACAATTCGCTCATCGACATCTCGGCGGACGTGATGGCCCGCTACATCGAGAAGACCAAGTTTCCGCCCCCGAAAGCCGAGCAGGGGAAGGACAGCTACTCGGAACTGGGAGATCTCGTCCGTGCCGCGGACCTCATCGGTCAGCTGGGCGATCCCGGCTATCTCCGGAAAGTGCCGGCTCTGTTCCACGAATTCGAGCAGTTGGGGACGAACGAGAAGCTCGGCTACGCGAATCCCGGGATCATGCGGAACAACTACGCGAAGTTCTATTGGGATCTCGTCTACCCCTACATCCGGGACGCGATTTCCTACCTCGAGACGACCGAGAACGGACGGCAATGGGTGTCCAATCTCTACGCCCACGTCTTCCGGGTCGAACATGGTGCGATCTGAGGGGCCGGACTTGGCGGGTGCGTGCGGAAAGGCTGCTGTGGCGCGACAAGGCGGAATTTCCTCTTGAAAACCCCCGACTCGTTCCGCATGGTGGCCGCATCCTGCGCCTCGTCATGAAGCTGTTGATCGCCTTGCTCGCCCTCACCTTTTTTGTTCCCGTTTTTGCGGGCGCGCAGCAGTATGACAATATCGCCCCGACGTGGAAGTGCCATCACAAGAAGAACAAAAAAGGCGCCTGCCGGCGCTTCCCCAACCTGGCGCGGAAGCTCAATCTTTGCCCCACCGATCCCGAGATCATCGGAACGATCGAGTGGTGTCGTCGCGAATTCACCAAGACCGAGCTCGACGACTGCGGCAATCCGGTGACCTACGATGCGCTTGAGGTGACCTACCGCTACGTCTACTGCAACGGTGCCTGGGGGCATTGCTTCACCCGGACCTACCGTGTCAGTCCGGAAATCGTCGTGCCTCCCGTCCTCGCGAAGGGCGTGGTGAGCAAGTGATCCACCGGGCACGCAGCTGCCTTCGCGGCGGTCCCGGGTGACGAGATGGAGTTCGATCTCAACGGCGAACACGCCCGTTACAGCTATCGGCTCCTCGCGGGCCTGGTGACGCCGCGCCCCATCGCCTGGGTGACGACGATCGACGAGGAGGGACGTGTCAACGCGGCGCCGTTCAGCTTTTTCAATGTCTTCGGGACGCGTCCGCCGATGCTCGCCTTTGCCCCGGGGAACAAGACACCCGAGATTCCCAAGGATACTGCCCGCAATATCCGACGGACCGGAGAATTCGTGGTCAACCTGGTCGACGAGGCGTGCGCCGAGGCCATGAACCTGACCGCGAAGGAACTGGATCACGGGGAGAGTGAAGTCGAGTTGGCCGGTCTGCATACGGAGCCCAGTCGTTCGGTGGCACCGCCCCGCATCGCGGAATCGCCGGTCTCGCTCGAGTGCCGGGAGTGGTCGACCCTGGAGATCGGGCAGAACCGGCTCGTCATCGGATTGATCGACCGAATCCATGCGAGGGAGGGCGTCGTCGATCCCGAATCGCTCCTCGTCGATCGCGAGGTCTTTCGCCCGATCGGGCGAATGGAAGTCCCGGCGGGCTATTGCCGAACGGGGGATCATTTCGTGATGCCGCGCCCCGAGTGAGCGATTCTCCGGTGCGGCGTGTGCAGGCTGAGCCTGACAAGCGATTCTGATTATTTTGGCAATACAAATAATTTGGCAAAACTAAATTATTTGCTTCCCTATGGCGTGGAGGCTGCCTACGTTGCAGAAGGGAGAAACCGTTTCACTTTTGCGAAACGGCTCTCTTTTCCCATGCAGTCGTTTCGTCCCCAACCCGAATTCCCTCACCCTTGTCCGATCTCGTCACAGAACCCCTAGGCAAGAATTATTTCCAGACGCGCGGCAAGTTGTCCGTCGCGGTGGATGCGCTCTGTGATCTCGGTGAGCGTTCGGGGGTGAATCCGGCGCGGGTCACCCTCCTGCGCAACCTCATGGCGAATCTGGAGGATCCGTTCCTCTTCGTCGTCGCCGGCGAGGTGAACGCGGGCAAGTCCACCCTGTTGAACGCCTTGTTCGGCGAGGACTTCTGTTCCACCGACGTGATCCCGACGACCGACCGGATCGCCTTCTTCAAATACGGCAAGGAACCGCACGAATTCGACTTCTCCGAGGAGATCATCGAAATCTTCCGCCCCAACGAGTTTCTGCGCGACTTCAACATCGTCGATACGCCCGGCACGAACTCGATCGAATCCCATCACCAGCGTATCACCGAGCAGTTCCTGCCGATGGCGGATCTCGTGCTCTTCGTCTTCTCGGTGACGAATCCCTGGGGAGCCTCGACCTGGGATTTCCTCGACCGGATCCATCACCAGTGGAAGAAGAAGATCGTCTTCGTGCTGCAGCAGTGCGATCTTCGGACGGAGGAGGAGGTCGCGGCTATTCTCGAGCATCTCCAGAAGACCGCCCATCACCGGTTCAACCAGCATTTTCCCACCTTCGCCGTCTCGGCCAAGCAGGCCTACCTCGCGAAGTCGGCCGATGCCGGAAACGACACCCTCCTCAAGGCGAGCCGGATGGAGGGATTGGAACGCTACATCTCCGGCGTGGTGGAATCGTCCGAAACCCGCCTCACGAAACTGATCCACGCGTGGCGAGCGTCGTGCTACGTGCTCGGGGAAGTGAAGGAGAAACTGGGGGCCGCCTCGGAGATCATCCGCGCCGACACCGAACTCCTCAGTGGTCTCGAGGGGGCCTGCGCGATCCAGCAGGAGCGCTCGTTGAAGAAGTGCGAGCCGCTCTTCGAAGCCTTCGACCAGAGCTTCATGGCCGCCGGACTCCAGGCGGAACCGATCCTCGAATCCGAGTTCGGCGTGCTCTCCGCCCTCATGCCGCACCGCAAGGGAGCGGAGGACATCGAGGGACTCATCATCGCCACGACGATGAAGGCGGTGCGCCGCAGCGTCGGATCGGGAGCCGACACCGTGCGGGAGGACATCGATCAGCTCTGGGAGCGCATTTCGCAGGAGATGCAGGAGCACTTCAACCTCGAGCTGAGCGTCGGCGAATCCGGGAAGCCGGACTGGTCCCGCTCGCGCGACCGGATCTGTGGCGCGGTCGAGGAGGAAACCGGGAAGACCCTGCGGGCGATCGGTCTCCGGGAGAAGCTCGCGCGCCAATTCGCGATTCGCAGTCGCCTGATCTGGGCGTTCGTCTTTTCCGCCGTCCTCATGCTTCTCGCCGGCATCATCCTGGTCTTGCTCTCCCTGGGTCCGTGGCATGCCATCTGTTTCGGGATCTCGGCCGTCTTTCTCTCGCTCGGGGCCCTGACCGGGGCGCAGTCGGTGAAAAAGATCCGGTCGACCTACAACGACATCATCGAGAAGAACCGGGAGCGTGTCGCACGCGTGCAGCGTAGCGCCTTCTCCGAGGCCACCTCCGCCTTCTACCAGGACTTCGTGAAGCTCTTCGAACCGCTCCGCAAGGTGTGTCGCGACCACCGGGAGAAGTACGAACCCCAGTTGCAGGCGATCGCGGAGACGGAGAAAACGCTCGCCCAGCTCGAGAGGATCCTCGCGCCCGTCGAGAAGGCGATCAACGCACAGAGGGAGAGCACGACTGCTCGATAGGCGGAGTCTTCGGTCGTCAGCGATCCCGGCCGGGCAGGCGGGTTGCCTTGGCCACCGCGGCGGCGACCGGATTCACCGCGGGAGGCTCCTCCCCGTCGTCGTCCGTCATGATGTCCGGCGGTTCCCCGACCTCGTGGACGCGCACGTAATGGGCCTTGACCGTCTGTCCGAAGAGGATCTCGTCGCCGTCGAAGAGGGCGACCGAATCCTTGCCGAGAGGGCGGCCGTTCCGGTTGGTTCCATTCTTCGATCCGAGATCACGCAGGTCGAAACCGGTGGCGGAGCGGATCAGTTCCGCGTGCCGCGCCGAGATCGAAGAACCGCTCAGCCGGATCTGGTTGGCGGCACTGCGACCGAGGCGAACGGTCTGGGCGTTGAGCGCGTAGTGCACCCTCCGACCATCGTCGATTTCCACAATGAGATTGAAGATCCCGTCCGCCATCGTCGCGGGCGCAGGGTAGGTTCGCCCTCCCGGGCCGTCAACGGGACCTTCCGGGGCGTTTCCGGCCGACTCGATCGCGTGATGGCGGGTGAACCCGTCTCCCGGTATTGTGCTTCAACCGCTTAGATTCGCACAGCCATGCTCCGTATCGAAGGAACCCATTCGGAACGATTCTGTGACGGCGTCAGCCGTCGCGGCTTTCTCCAGGTCGGTGGACTCGCCCTCGGCGGGTTGTCGCTCCCCCAGATGCTCGCCGCCGAGTCGGCGACGCAGGGGACGGGAAAGTCCGGCCACAAGGCCGTGATCATGATCTATCTCGCCGGCGGTCCGCCGCACCAGGACATGTGGGACCTCAAGACCGGTGCGCCTTCCGAGTATCGCGGCGAGTTCCAACCGATCGGGACGAATGTGCCCGGTATCGAGATCTGCGAGGAGTTTCCGCGCATCGCGAAGATGGCCGACAAGTTCGCCTTCATCCGGTCGATGGTCGGGGCCGAGGGTCCGCACGATGCGATGATGTGTCTCACCGGGAAACCGGGCCGGAAGAACGTTCCGCCGGGAGGCTGGCCCAGTATCGGGTCGGTTCTATCGCGCGTGGAGGGGAGCGTGAATGACGCCTGCCCGCCCTTCGTCGGGCTTTCGCCCAAGACCCGCCACGATCCGTGGGGTGATCCCGGACAGGCCGGCTTCGCCGGTCCTTCGCACGCCGCTTTCACTCCCTTCCGCGGAGGCGGCAAGGAGGACATGACGCTCAAGGGCATCTCGCTCGAGCGGCTCCAGGATCGCCGCGCGCTTCTCACGAGCTTCGATTCCTTCCGCCGCGAGATCGACCAGTCGGGTGCGATGGAGGGCATGGACACCTTCACCCGGCAGGCGTTCGGCGTGCTCACGTCGAGCAAGCTGGCCGAGGCTCTCGACATCAGCAGAGAGGATCCGAAGCTCGTGGAGCGATACGGCAAGGGCACGGAGCAGGCCACGGCGGACGGTCCGTGGAAACGGCTCGACCAGTTTCTCATGGCGCGGCGTCTCGTCGAGGCCGGGGCGCGCTGCGTGACCCTCGCCTTCAGCCGGTGGGACTGGCACAGCGGGAATTTCAAGCGCGGGCGGGAGGATTTTCCCCTGCTCGACCAGGGACTCAGCGCCCTCGTCCAGGATCTCCACGACCGGGGGCTCGACCGGGATGTGAGTGTCGTCGTCTGGGGAGAGTTCGGCCGCACGCCGAAGATCAATGCCAAGGGCGGACGCGATCACTGGCCACGGGTATCGTCCGCCGTTCTCGCCTGCGGGGGAATGAACACGGGACAGGTCATCGGGGCGACCGACCGCCTCGGGGGCGAGGCGACCGAGCGGCCCGTCCATTTCCAGGAAGTCTTCGCCACGCTCTACAAGAACTGCGGCATCGACGCGCGGACGACCACGATCGAGGACTTGACCGGCCGGCCGCATTATCTCGTCGACGCCGAATACGGACCCATCGAGGAACTCGCATGACGATGGAGGGAGATTCGAAAACGCGCCGCCGGTTCCTGCAATCGGCGGGAGGGATGGCGGCTGCCAGTGCGGCGCTCGCGCAGTCGGCGGACGGGGCGACACCGGGTATCGAGTTGCTCGAGACGCGGGTCGTTTCCTGGCAGGACGATCTCTACCACGGCTGGCCCACGGTGGCGCGGCGGAAAGACGGGTCACTGATCGCGGCCTGGTCGGGACGGCGCGAGGCGCACGTCTGTCCTTTCGGAACCGTCGAGGTGATGCACTCGACCGACGAGGGAGAGACGTGGACCTTTCCGCGCACGATTCACGATGGACCGATCGACGACCGCGACGCCGGCGCCCTCGAGACGGCGCAGGGCACGCTGCTGGTGACCTCGTTCTCGTCGCTCGCCTACGATGACTATTATCTGAAAAAGGGAAAATATACCGATCGCGCCGATTGGATGGCGGTGCACCATCGCCTGCCCGACGAGACGAGCCGGGCCGCCGAACTGGGTGAGTGGGCATTTCGTTCCACCGACGGGGGCGTGACCTGGTCGCGGCGCATCCACACGATCGTCAACAGTCCGCACGGCCCGATCCAGCTCGCCGACGGGCGGCTGCTCTACGCCGGCAAGCGACTCTGGGACGACGAGAAGAGAATCGGCGTCTGCGAGTCGAGCGACGACGGCCTCACCTGGTCGTGGCTGGCCGAGATTCCCACGCGGGAAGGGGACCGCTTCACCGATTATCACGAATTGCACGCGGTGGAGTGTGCGGACGGCTCGATTCTCGTCCAGGTGCGCAACCACAACGCGGCGAACAAGGGCGAGACCCTGCAATGCCGTTCCACCGATGGCGGCGCGACCTGGTCGCCGCCGGAATCCATCGGTGTGTGGGGCCTGCCTTCCCAGCTCCTCCGCCTGCGCGACGACCGTCTCATCATGAGCTACGGCTACCGGCGCGAACCCTTCGGCAACCAGGCCCGGATCAGCGACGATCACGGGGCGACCTGGTCGGAGCCTCTCACGATCTCCGGAGACGGGATCGGGAGCGATTTGGGCTATCCGAGCACGGTCGAGTTGTCCGACGGCACCCTCCTGACACTCTGGTATGAAAAAATGGCCGACCATCCGAAGGCGGTCCTTCGGCAGGCGAAGTGGCGCCTCGTGTGAGAGGGCGGCGATGATGAAGTTTCCTTTTTCCGCAGCCGTGTCCGCGCTCCTGGTGACGGGCGTTGCCGCAGGGGAATGGGGCGTCCATCCGGGCGACTCGCTATCCCTGGAGGGGCCGCGTGACGGTCGGCAACTCGTCCTCGCGCTCGACGGACACGACGTCACGGGAGAGGCTGTCTACGCGGTCGATCCCCCGGGTATCGTCTCCGTCGACCGGAACGGTTACCTCTCACCTCTCGCCGACGGCACGGCCATCGTCCAGGTCACGGCGCCCGGCGACGAGGCTGGTACCGAGATCACCGTGAAGGTCTCGCGCAGTGGTGCGCCCGACGAAGTGAGTTTCCGCCACGAACTGATTCCCGTGCTGACGAAATACGGGTGCAACGGCGGAGGCTGCCATGGCAAGGCGGGCGGGCAGAAGGGGTTTCGCCTTTCCCTCTTCGGCTACGAGCCCTGGAACGATTACGACTTTCTCGTGCACGAGGGGCGCGGTCGCCGGCTCTCGCCCGCGGCGCCGGGGAACAGTCTCGTCCTCCTGAAGGCGACGGGCGAACTACCCCACGAGGGAGGTGCCCGGCTCGAAAGGGGCGGAGACCACTACGGTCTCGTGACCGATTGGATCGCGCAGGGAATGCCGCCGCTGCGCGACGAGGAGCCCGCCGTGACCGGGATCGAGGTCTTTCCCGGGGAGGCGGTCGTGGCAGCCGGCGCCCACCAGCAGCTGGCGGTGGTGGCGCATTTCTCCGATGGGACGTCCCGGGACATCACGCGGGTCGCCGTCTACGAACCGAACGAGGCGGGGCGCTGCGAGGTCACCGGGAACGGGCGGATCACCTTCTTCGAGGGGGCGGGGACGACCTCGGTGATGGTGCGTTTCCAGGAACACGTCGCCGTCTTTCGCGGAACGATCCCCCTGGGCGAGGAAACCGGCACGATGCCTCCGGCGCGGAATTTCATCGACGAGCACCTCTTCTCCCATCTCGAGAAGCTGGGGATTCCCCCGTCGCCCGTCGCGGAGGATGCCGTCTTTCTCCGCCGGGTCACTCTCGACATCGCGGGACGGCTGCCCACTCCGGATGAGGTCGCCCGTTTCGGCGCGGATTCCTCGCCCGGCAAGCGCGACCGGGTCATCGGCAAGTTGCTCGCGAGCCGGGACCACGCCGAGTTCTTCGCCCAGAAGTGGGCGGGGATCCTCCGCAACAAGCGCGAGCGGGACGAATACCGGCGCGGCACCTTCGCCTTTCACCAGTGGATCCGCGACAGCCTCGCCGACAACAAGCCCTACGATGCATTCGTCTCCGAACTCGTGACTGCCAGGGGCGAAGTCGGCCGTCATCCCGAGGTGGCTTGGTACCGCGCGGTGAAGGATCCGAAGGAGCAGATGCAGGATATCGCCCAGGTCTTCCTCGGCATCCGGATGCAGTGTGCGCAGTGCCACCATCATCCCTTCGACATCTGGAGCCAGGACGACTACTACAGCCTCGCCGCTTTCTTTTCCACGGTGGGGCGAAAGGCCGGCGAGCAACCCGGCGAGGAGGTCGTGTTCCACCGTCGCGTCGCCGCCACGATGACGAATCCGAACACGAAGAAGGCATTGGCGCCCACCCCGCTCGGGGGAGAGGCACTGGCACTGCAGCCCGGCGACGATCCACGCGTGGCGCTCGCCGGCTGGCTCACCTCGCCCGAGAATCCCTGGTTCGCGAAGATGCTCGTGAATCGCTACTGGAAGCACTTCTTCGGGAGGGGGATGGTGGAGCCGGAGGATGACCTTCGGATCACGAATCCGGCAACGCATCCCGAGCTTCTCGAGGAGCTGGCGGGCCATTTCGTGGAGTCCGGCTACGACCTGCGCGCCCTCGTTCGCACGATCTGCGAGAGCCGGGCCTACCAGTTGTCGTCCGAGCCGAACGAGCACAACCTGGGCGACACGCGAAACTTCTCGCGTTTCTATCCGCGCCGGCTTCCGGCCGAAGTCCTCCTCGACGCGATCAACGATGTCGCCGGAACCGCGAACTCGTTCACGTCCCAGCCGCCGGGCGTGCGCGCGGTGCAGTTGCCCGACGACCGGTTCAACACCGAGTCCTTCTTTCTCTCGGTCTTCGGGCGGCCGGAGAATGCGAGCGCCTGCGAGTGCGAGCGCGTCTCCGATGCGAACCTCGCCCAGAGCCTGCACCTCATCAATTCCCCCACCATCCAGGAGAAACTGGCCGCCGATTCGGCCGCTCCGGCACGGCTCGCCTCCGATCGCGAGACGCCGGCGGCCGACCGGGTCGCCTCTCTCTATCTCTCGGCCCTCGGCCGCCCGCCGACGGAGAGTGAATCGACTGTCGCGGTAGCCTACCTGGAGCGGAAGAGGGACGCGGCCACCGCGACGAAGGACGGGGATGCCGGGGAGAAAAGCGATCCCGTTCTCGAGGTGGAGCGAGAGGCCTTCGAGGATCTCCTCTGGGCGATCATCAACACGAAGGAGTTTCTCTTCACCCACTGAACAGGGTCTTCTCCCTGATCCGACCCTGTTGGCAACCGTTCCCAACCCTGTCCGCTCCGTGATCCGACCCTGTCTGCCGTCATTTCGCCTCGCGAGGGTGGTCGTTTTTTTGGCTGTGTCAGGACCTGCCGCCTTGCGGGCGCAATTGCCGATCGTCGAATTGCATTCGATCTTTCCCCCGGTTGCAAAAGCCGGCGAAACCCTCACCGTCGAGGTGAACGGGGTGAATCTCGATGCGCTCGAATCGCTTGAGGCGACACTCCCGGGCTGGAAGGCGGAGCGACAGTGGCGGGCGGAGACGCGCTTCCGCAAGCACCGTGCGCCCGAGGGGAACCGGTTTCGAGTGAGTATTCCGGAGACGGCCGAGCCGGGAATCTGCGAGGTGCGGGCGACGGGTTTCTACGGCCGGTCGAATACCCGCTTCTTCCGGATTCTTCCCCGTGATACGGAGGTGCTCACCGGCGAAGGGGCGCACGATCCGGGGGGGGCTCCCGGGTTGTCTATCGGAGGTCATGCCCGGGGGCGCTTCGATGAGGGAAAGGTCGATTGGTATCGGATCGAGGCGAAAAAGGGGGAGAGGTTCTTCGCTTTCTGCGAGGCCGAGGGCATCGACTCGGCCGGGGATGCGGAATTGGTCCTGGCCGACAGCTCCGGCACCATTCTCGAGACGAGTCGCGATTATCGCCTGCGCGATCCGCTGCTCGATTTCCAGCCGGAAGATGACGGCGCGGTATTCCTGGGTGTGCACGACTATGCCTATCGCGGGGGAGGGCACTATCACCTGCGCGTCTACCGCGGACCGCACATCGATGCGGTGTTTCCTCCGGCCGGGCCGATGGGAAATCTCAATGGTCACCTCGTCTTCGGGCGAGATCTCGAGGTGATGCGCAAGCCGAACCAGGAGAAAGAGGCGGTCGGATTCCTGGGGCACCTCTTCCCGGAGCCGATGTTGGCCGGTACTCACGAGTGGGAAGGCAAGAGCATCGAGGCGCTGCCGACGATGCTCCTGATCGAGGGCCCGCCCCGGTTTGTTCCGCTGGCCGACGATCCCGTCCTCGGCTTCGCGCCCGTTTTCGCCCATCGGATCATGAACTCCGTTCCCGTGCGGATCGGGATGACCAGCTACGAGGTCGAGGTGCGCCAGCCTTCCGCGCCGGTCACGCGACTGGAACCGCCTGCTGTGGCGGCTTCCTGGTTCGATCGGCAGGACCGGGAGCATCGCTATCGTTTTCCCGCCCGGAAAGGAGCGCCCCTCGAGGTCGCGGTGATGGGCGACGCCCTGACGGGCCGGGTCGATCCGTATGTCGTGGTCGACCAGGTGGTCACCGAGAAGGAGGGAGCCGAGTCTCTGAAGAAGGTAGCCGAGGAGGACGATCATTCGCCGGGGTCGCGGACCGCTTTCCCGAACGTCGGGCGTGACCCCCGGCTCACCTTCAGTCCGCCGGACGACGGGCACTACCAGATCACCGTCGTCGATCAGTACGGGGGAACGGGATTCACCTCCATGTATACCCTTTCGGTCAAACCGGCCGTGCCGGGATTCCGCCTTCACGCGGAGGCGGGGATGAATCACGCGCCGGATCGCCGTGTCCGTCCCGCCTCGTTCGTGTTGCGCCGAGGGGGGAGCTATGCCGTCCGGCTCGTCGTGGATCGGACAGGTGGCTGGCAGGGCGAATTGACCGTCACGGCGACGGACCTGCCGGAGGGTGTTACGATGGCGCCGGTGGTGGTTCCGGTGGGGCAGGACGTCGCGTATGCCGTCCTGAGGGCGTCTCGCGATGCCGCCGTTCGGGCGACCGCGATGAAGTGGGAAGGACGGGGCCGGCACGGCGAAAAGGACATCGTCGCGCCCGTCCACTTCGCCGACGTGGTCTGGCCGGTGGCGGACTACAACAAGGAACGGGTTCGGACGAGGATGACGGAGGAGTCGACGGTCTCGGTGATCGCGGAGACGAGTCCTGCGGCGATCGAGAGCGGAGACGGCAAGAATCCTCTTACCGTCAAGATCGGCGAGACGCTGGATCTCCCCTTTCGCACTCGGTCCGGCGAGCAGTTGAAGGGGAAGCTGACCGTCGATCTCTTCGGGGTCCGGGGATTACGCAAGTCGCCGACGGCTGCAGTCGATGGCGGAGAGAAAGAAGGCAAGATCCAGCTGAGTTTTGCTCCGCGAAACGACTTTCGTCCCCAGCCAGGACGGTACGCTTTCGTCCTGCGTGCGGTGGGCACCTGGGGAGGGTACAAGCCCCACGAAGCGGGGATCGCCCGGGTCGACGAGGACCTGGCCCAACTCGAGAAGGCACTCGAGGCCGTGCCAGCGGAAGACGAGACCCTGCGCGAGAAAGCCACGGCCGTGAGGAAAGAGCTCGAGACGGAACGCAAACAGGCCGTGGAGCGCGCCAAGGCCCGCGATGTAGTGTTCGCTGTCTACTCGGATCCGGTGGTAGTCGATGTGCTCCCCGCGCCGGAGTAGGGGGCCGTGGGAAGGTTGACGGCATAATTTAGGCATGCTGGAAGTAACTATTCAGGTCCCTGAGGCGGAAAGAAATCTGAGATTTCCACTTTTACTATGAAAATTATGGTCTTGGTTGGGATTTGTGAAGCGGAAACGACCCACCCGAGAGCAGCTCATCGAGCTGGCCAAGAGCGATCCGGAGGCCATTGCCGATCTGGTGCTCATGCTCTGGGATCGAGTTGAGGCGCTCGAGGCGAAGGTCGCGCAACTGGAGCGCAACTCGCGCAATAGCAGCAAGCCGCCCTCCTCTGATTCGGGCAA
>Ga0180436_10001992_pt1 | contig 19673 bp, 15 predicted proteins | sample SS_ome_2_FD_132434 | JGI IMG/M metagenome (GOLD analysis project Ga0180436, IMG submission 132434) | Hypersaline lake sediment archaeal communities from the Salton Sea, California, USA - SS_3_S_2 metaG | ecosystem: Environmental > Aquatic > Non-marine Saline and Alkaline > Hypersaline >...
GAAGACCTTGAGAGATGCGATGATGTCCACCCTGTCTGAGAAGTTCAATCAGCCGCCGGACAAGATCTCCATAGAAAAAGGTGTGGTAAAAGCCAACGGTCAGGTAATGACCTTTGCGGAAGTTGGCCAGATCATGAGAGAAGAAGGTCGAGAGCCGAAACTGATCTATGACTATAAATCGCCTAAGACAACTCCGCTTGGAGAAGCAGGAGATAAGCACTTTGCTTATTCTTTTGCGGCGCAGGCTATTGAAGTTGAAGTGAATTTGGAAACCGGAGAAGTCGTTGTCCTCAAATCAATTGCCGCAACAGATGTTGGCAAAGCCATCAATCCTCTGGGCCTGCAGGGCCAGGTAGATGGCGGATTGATCATGGGTATTGGACATTCCTTGACTGAGGAATTTATCGTTGAGGACGGCAAGGTATTCACGGATCATCTCTCTCGCTACCGAATGCCATCGATTCACCATGTTCCGGATGAGATCAAGGCCATTATCGTTGAGGATCCAACGGCAGATGGGCCTTATGGCGGCAAAGGTGTGGGAGAGATCTCTACCATGCCGGTTCCTCCTGCTATCGTCAATGCAGTTTACAACGCAACTGGTGTTCGTTTCCATACCATCCCGATCGATCAGGATTGGTTGGCTGGAGAGATCAAGAAAAACAAGTAAGCTTTTGGTAAATTTAGCAGGGAAAGGATAGGATTTTAAACCTATTCTTTCCCTGCTGACGTCGTGGTACAATTTTATAAACATGGATCGGTGGTCGTTGGTGGTTATGGATAATCCCGGCGGCGCCAGAAGAAAGCTGGCGAAAAGTGCTACCGTCCTTTCGAGTTAGAGTCGCCGATCCTATGAATAAAAGAGATTTGTTTATTGTTAAACGCTTTATTCACTCCTCACATACTAAAAATGCCTTGTACAAGTGTTTCACAGGACAGCTTCCTGTGAAATTTTTATTTAAACCCGAATATTATGCTGATTGAACTGCCATATTCATTACCTGGAAAAATATTCCGGAGCCCTATGCCTTTTAGCCGCTTTGATAAAAAGGATGTCTGGCCGTCCTTCAAAGAGCAGGAGATTGATTTGGTAGTGGTGTTAACTGAACAACAGGAATATCTGGTATACGCTGGTAAGGATTTGCCAGCTTATTACCGATCTCAGGGTTTGGATACCTTACATATCCCGGTACCGGATTTTGGCATTCCAGATGATCTGGAGAAGTGGCAAGAAGGCCTGGATACAGTGGTGTCCGCAGCTGTAAAAGGGAAGAATGTAGTAGTCCACTGCCTGGCGGGCATAGGTAGAACAGGTACTTTCCTGGCCTGTCTTGCCAAAGAAAAGATGGATCTGGAAGGAAAGGACGCTATTAACTGGGTGAGAGATTCGGTTCCCGGTGCAATGGAGAATAGTTTCCAGGAGAATTTTGTTATCAATTACAAATGGGAGTAGTCTGATCAGTTTATACCAGGAGGAGAATCTTATGATCATAAAAAATGGAAAATTAATTACATGGGAAGAGGAAAATCAGATCTTGGAGGACAACCAGCTTTTGATCCAGGATGGAAAGATCAAGGAGATCGGCCCAGATCTGGTCAGCCAGAACCCTGACGAGGAAGTTGTTGATGCTCGGGGACAGTATGTGATGCCTGGTAATATCTGTGCGCATACTCATTTTTATGGTGCCTACGCCCGGGGGATGGGTATTCCCGGGGATGCCCCCAAGGATTTTCCCGAGATTCTGGAAAAACTCTGGTGGCCGCTGGATATGGCCCTGGATGAAGATGGCGTTCGCTATTCAGCCCTGGTTTTTGCAGTAGATGCGATTAAAAACGGAACTACAACCTTATTCGATCATCATGCTTCACCAACCTTCATCGATGGATCTCTGGATGTGATTGGAGATGTGCTGTTGGATGCTGGTTTGCGCGGCGTTCTGTGCTATGAGGTCACTGACAGGAATGGCAAAGATGGCGCTAAGAAAGGGATCGAGGAAAATGTGCGCTTTATCAAGAAAGCTGCGGGCATCGATCGGCTTGGAGCTGCGTTTGGTATGCACGCAAGCTTGACGCTGGACGATGATACGCTGGAAGCCAGCCGCGATGCGATTGGTGATGAAGCTGGATTCCATATCCATGTGGGAGAACATCAAGCGGATGAGTACGACAGCCTCAAGAGGGGAGGGCTGCGAGTTGTTGACAGGTTGAAGAAATTCGGCATACTCGGTCCCAAGTCAATTGTCGGCCATGGAGTTCATATTGACCAGGCCGAAGCAGTACAGCTAGCAGAAAGTGGAACCTGGCTGACGCACCAACCCCGCTCAAATATGAACAACGCTGTGGGTGTTGCGGAGATCGAGCATTTCCTGCGCCTTGGTATCAAGGTAGGAATTGGAACGGACGGTTTCTATCATGCGATGTGGGAAGAATGGAAAACAGCTTACTTCCTGCATAAAATCCACCGTCTTGATCCCCGTAAGATGAGTGCTATCGATATCGTCCAAATGGGAGTATATAATAACGCTGCTCTGGCGAACCTCTACCTGCCTGATACTACATTAGGTGTTCTCAAGCCCGGTGCCGCAGCGGACCTGATCTTCGTGGATTATCATCCATACACACCTTTGAGCGCTGGAAACTTACCCTGGCAGATCATCTTTGGTTTCCAGGAAAGCATGATCACTTCCACGATGGTGGCAGGTAAATTCCTGATGAAAGATAAAGAACTGCTGACCATGGATGAAGAAAAGATCGCTGCAGAATCATGGGCCCTTGCCCCGGAGATCTGGAAGCGTTATGAAGGATACGTAGGTACGTATTCCTAGAGTATTGGATTATATTTTTATTGGGAGATGTGTGAATGTCTGGTAAACCTACTATTGCTATTTTGGGCGGTACGGGTCATGAGGGTACTGGTCTGGCCCTTCGTTGGGCATCCAATGGCTATGATGTGATTATTGGTTCTAGAAATGAGGAAAAAGCCCTAACTGTAACTCGGGAAATGAATGAGATCCTGGGTGGAGAGATGATCCGTGGTATGGAAAATGGAGCTGCAGCGCGTGAAGCAGATATCAATGTGCTTACCGTTGTTGCTACTGCTCACGAGGCGGCCTTGGAAGGATTGAAGGATGATCTGCAGGGCAAGATCCTGGTGGATGCTACTGCCAGGATCAAGTTTCCAAATCCAAAACCCCCTCATCCCCCCTCGGCTGCCCGCCTGGCTCAGGATCTGCTCGGGGAAGGTGTCCGGGTTGTAGCCGCATTTCAAAATATCCCTGCCAGTGCCCTGAAGAATCTTGAAAAGGAAATGAACAGTGATGTGCTCGTCTGCGCAGATCAGCGAGAGGATGCAGAACAGGTTGAAGAGCTGATCCGCGGAGCTGGGATGAACTCATATTATGTGGGAGACCTGGATATTGCCATCACCCTGGAAGGTATGACAGCTGTGCTGGTTTACTTGAATAAATTCAACAAGATCAAACACGCTAGTGTAAAGATCGTTGGTTCCTGAAGGAGAATTGTGGTTTCTCGATCTGGTAGGAAACTGCAGCTAAAGGCTTTGGCTGAGATTCCCTTAATCCGAAAGGGGGATGATCTGTCAGATATCATCACCACCTCCCTGAAAGATAATCAGATCGATCTGCAGGATGGAGATATTTGTGTCATTGCTCAAAAAATAGTCTCCAAAGCGGAAGGGCGCCAGGTGGATCTCCAGTCTATCGAACCCTCTCCTGCTGCGGATGAATTGGCAGTTCAGACCGGGAAAGATCCTCGAGTTGTAGAGCTGATCCTCCAGGAGAGCAAAGAGGTGCTTCGTCAACGACAGGGCTTGATCATTGTGGAGCATAAACTTGGTTTTGTCTGCGCTAATGCGGGCATTGACCGTTCCAATATCAGCCAGGAGGACGGTTCAGGGGAGGGGAGTGTCCTCCTGCTTCCAGAGAATCCTGATAGATCTGCTAAGCTGATACGCCAACATCTGGAAAAAGCCTGGAAGAAATCTATTGCGGTCTTGATCATAGACTCTCATGGCCGAGCCTGGCGTAATGGGACGTCCGGACTGTCGATAGGGTTTTCAGGGTTGCCTGGTGTAGTGGATCTTCGAGGAGAACCAGACCTATTCGGTTATTCACTGAAAGTCACCCAGATCGCAGCCGCAGATGAACTTGCTGCTGCAGCTTCATTGATCATGGGCCAGGCAGATGAAGCCCTGCCAGTTGTTCATGTGCGAGGTTTTCCTTATGATCTGCGGGAGGGTTCGTTCCAGGAAATACTGCGAGATCCAGCGGAAGATCTATTTCGTTGAATTGTTTTTGAATATTGATTTTGATTAGATATCTAAGACGAGATCAGAATGAAAATTACAGCATTGGCAGGTGGTGTAGGAGGAGCCAAATTGACAGATGGGATCTATCGTCTGATTCCGAAAGTTGATTTGTCAGTGATAGTCAATACGGGTGATGATTTCACTCATTTTGGCTTGAAAATATCTCCGGATCTTGACACTGTTTGTTATAACCTGGCAGGATTAGCTAGTTCAGAAACAGTGTGGGGAATGGGATCTGAGAATTGGGAAACTATGAATCTGATCAAGGATCTCGGTGGACCTGATTGGTTTTCTTTGGGAAATAAGGATTTGGCTACCAACCTGGAGCGGACCCGGCGCTTGAATAATGGGGATCCCCTCTCAGAGATCACAGCTGATTTTTGTGAACATTGGGGGATATCTGCCCGGGTTCTGCCAATGACAGATGATTCTGTCCCCACTTTGGTAAAAACTGAAAGTGGTTACCTGCCATTCCAGGAATATTTCGTTAAATATGGGACAAAACCAGAGGTCAGCGGTTTTGCCTTTCGAAATATTGAAAGTTCAACCCCTGCTCCTGGGGTGATAGATGAGATCGAAAGTGCAGATCTGGTTGTGATCTGTCCTTCCAATCCCTGGGTGAGCATCGCTCCGATATTATCCGTTCCAGGTATCCTGGAAGCATTGAAAAAGAAGATAGTTATGGCGATTTCACCTATCATAGGCGGCGAAGCAGTCAAAGGTCCGGCAGCAAAAATGTACCGGGAAATGGGAATTGAGCCATCTGCAATATCTGTCGCGGATGGCTATGGGGATTTGATCAAAGGCTTTATTCTCGATCAGAAGGATAAGGACCTGGTTCCAGAATTGGTCTCTAAATTTGATGGTAATATCTGGATACTGAAAGCTGATACCTGGATGGGAGACCTCAGGGATCGCATTCGCCTGGCTGGTGAAGTTGTAATTTTTGGCAATCAATTGATCAAGGAGGTTTAAGGATGGCTTTATGGGCAATCGTACCTGTTAAGCCGCTTCGAAGGGGGAAATCTCGCCTGGCAAAGGTGATTTCTGCTGAAGAAAGGGCAGAATTAAATCAATATTTATTAGAACATACCATCCAGGTCTTATCTACGATCGAAGAGATCGAAAATGTTCTGGTAATCAGCCGTGACACAGAAGCTCTGGCTCTCGCCCGTGACCTGGGAGCGAGGACAGTTCAGGAATATGGTAGTCCCGGTTTGAATACAGCATTAACCCGTGCTGTGGAAATTGCTAAATCTTACGGAACTTGTGGCATTTTGGTGATCCCGGCTGATTTGCCCCGTCTTGATGCGGAGGATATACGAAAAATCCTGGTTCATAGGAAAACCCCGCCGGTCGTAGTGATCGCACCGGATCGAAAGAAGGAAGGCACAAATGCGCTTTTTGCCTGTCCACCCGATCTGATTGAATTCAAGTATGGTAAGAGATCGTTCGAAAAACACAGTAAAGCAGCCAAAGAAGCTGGAGCACGATTGGAAGTTTGTGATCTGGCATCCCTGGAATTGGATCTGGATGAACCTGAGGATCTGGCCTTGATCAAAGAAGAGTTATTGATAAATGGGGAACAAATTACTTAATAGTGGAGGTAGATTATGACTAAACCAGCAGCACTATATTTACAGGATGCCCATGACTTGAGAGACGGACTAGAGTATGTGCGCTATGCCGAGGAAAAAGGTTTTGACGCAGTCTGGCAGGCTGAATCACGCCTAGTGAGAGACGCGATCGTCCCCATGGCGGCTTATGCAGCCGTTACAGAAAGGATTAAAATAGGGTCAGGTGTGATCAATAACTGGACCCGTAATATCGGCCTTTTGGCATCGACTTTTCTAACTCTTGATGACCTTGCGCCCGATAGGATGATCTGTGGCATTGGTGCCTGGTGGGATCCATTAGCCGAGAATGTCGGTATTGACCGGCGAAAACCATTGACAGCGATGCGAGAAACCGTAGAAGTCATGCGCAGATTATTGAATATGGAAAGAGTGACCTTTGATGGCGAATTCGTCCATGTCAAGGATATAGAACTGGATGTCGTTCACGGAAATACCAACCCCAGAAATGTACCCATCATGATTGGCGCTACTGGACCGAAAATGCTTCAACTGTCAGGAGAGATCTGCGACGGTGTGGTCATGAATTATTGTGTACCGGTGGAATATAATAAGATGGCAATAGAGAATATCGAGATTGGTGCTAAGCGGGTTGGAAAAACCATTGATGATATTGACCGACCGCAGCTGGTTGTTTGTTCCGTATCAGATGACTATGATGCTGCTATGGATTCCACCCGGCAATTGTTGACCCAGTACCTCGCTCAGCAGCCCCATATTGCCATGGCATCTGGCGTCTCGAATGATGTGGTTGCTGAAATCCAGTCGATCCTTGGTTGGCCGGCAACCCATGAGCAGATCCAGGCCGCTAAACATCTGGTTACTGATGAATTGATCCACCGGATCACCGCTTCTGGAACACCTGATGTGGCTCGCGAAAAAGTAGATCAGTATCGTGAAGAAGGTTGTACAACACCGATCTTGTATCCTGTTGGAGGGGACGTAAAGGTATTAATCGATACTTTTGCAACCGAATAAGTTTAAGGTAGACTAGCCCTGAAACAGAATAAATTTCAGGGCTGCTCCCATGAGGAAAAGAATTATGATCACTGAATATCATCGCCCCGATAGTCTAGAAGAACTACTATCCCTTGTTTCCAGAAAATCTCCCCGGACGATCGTTCTGGGAGGTGGATTATATATAAATGAGATCATCAAGGAACCAATAGCAGTCGCTGATTTGCAAAAGCTAGCTATGACAGCGATTCTGAGCAAGGGCAAGAAACTACAACTGGGAGCAGCGATCACGCTTCAAGAACTGTTGGGTTCTGATTTGATCCCAACAGCTGTCAAGAAAGGCATAAAACACCAGGAAACGTATAACAGGCGTCAGGTTGCGACTCTGGCAGGAACGCTGGTAGCCGCCAATGGTCGTTCGGCTGTTGCGGGATTATTCCTGGCTCTTGATGCAGAATTGGCTGTCCTTGGCGAAAAAGCAGAAATGGAAAATATCAGATTAGGTGACTTCCTGCCAGTTCGGGAGGAAAAACTGGTTGGGAAGGTGATCACAGAGATCAGCATCCCAGTTGATGTTCGTCTGGCTTATCAATATGTAGCCAGATCTCCAGCTGACTTGCCAATCGTTGCCGCTGCAGTTTGCCAATGGCCATCGGGAAGGACTCGGGCTGTACTGATCGGTTATGGTGATCAGCCTGTGATGGTCCTGGATGGACCAAATGATGTTGGCATTGAAGAAGCTGCTAGGGATGCATACTCTGAAGCCAAGGATCAGTGGGCCGGCGCTTCCTATCGGTCAGATATTGCAGGGATCCTTGTGATGCGCTGTTTAGAAGAATTAGCTGAGAAAGTTAAGGATTAATCATCATGATCGATATCGAACTTACTATAAATGATCAAGCCTACCAGCTTAATATCCATCCTGGTGAACGGCTTTATTATGTGCTGCGAAAATTGGGTTATCGAAGTGTTAAATTCGGGGATGAGCACGGAAAATCTGGCGCTGATACAATCCTGCTGGATGGAAAACCTGTTAATGCCTTTATGATGCTGGCTGCCCAGGCAGATGGACATGATATTGAGACCATCGAGGTTCTGGGTGATCATCCCAAACAGGGATGGAAAAAGGGTAGGGGGCTCAATATTCTCCAACAGGAATTCGTAAAAACAGGTGCCATCCAATGTGGTTACTGCACACCTGCCCAAATCCTGGCAGCCAAAGAGCTTCTAGGTCGAGAGCCAGATCCATCTGAAGAACAGGTGCGAGATGCCCTTTCTGGTGTTTTATGCCGCTGCACAGGTTATCTAAAGCCTGTTGAAGCGGTTCTTCGGGCAGCGGCCAGACTGAGGGGTGAGGATGTTCCGCCAATTGAGGATCCGATTCAGGTGCCGCCCGAGTGGATGGGCAGTGATATCCATGATTCCATTCCACCTACGCGAACCGTTGAAGTAGACGGCTCAACTTTGACTGCAGAACGAGTGATCACCGAATTGAAGGTGACCAATAGTCCGGATACCTGGCGCCAGGTAGGAAAACCCAAGGAAAAGGTAGATGCTGTAAAGCTCGTGCAGGGAAAGCCAGCCTTTGCTGCTGATTATGAACGTCGGGATATGCTATTTGCCAAGGTGCTTTTCAGCCCCCATGCTCATGCCAGGATTAAGTCTGTTAACACCGCCAAGGCGCTGGAAATCCCTGGAGTTCGATGTGTGCTAACCCATAAGGATCTTCCTCGCGTGCCCTATTCGACTGCGGGTCAATCAGATCCGATTCCTGGTCCGCTGGATTGCTATTCTCTGGATAATAAGGTTCGTTTCGTGGGAGACCGGGTTGCATTTGTAGCTGCGGAATCTGAAGAGATTGCCCAGAAGGCCGTCGAAGCGATCGAAGTGGAATATGAGCTCCTGGATGCGATTCTAGATACCAGAGAATCTATGAAACCAGGCGCACCGATAATCCATGATCAGGACGACTATGTGAACTTTGCGGATTCTGATCCTTCAAGGAACCTTGCCGCGGAAATTCGGATTGATATCGGGAATGTTGAGGAAGGTTTTAAAGAGGCCGATGAGATCTTCGAGGCGGAATATGAAGTTCCCAAGGTCCAACAAGCCCATATAGAACCACATGTTGTGGTTACATACTGGGATGAGGATGACCGGCTTGTAATCCGAACCAGCACCCAGGTACCTTTCCATGTCCGCAGAATGATCGCTCCTGTCCTGGATTTGCCAGTAAAGCGGATCCGGGTAATCAAGCCGCGCGTTGGGGGAGCTTTTGGCGGCAAACAGGAAATGCTGATCGAGGATGTAGCAGCTCACTTGACGATTGTCACTGGACAGCCAGTTCAATATGTATATACCAGGGAAGAGGAATTCATCGCTTCCCGTTCACGTCACCCCATGCGAATTAAGCTAAGAACCGGGGTGAAAAAAGATGGAACAATGACCGCAAACGCCATGTATGCCTTGAGCGATACTGGTGCCAATGGGGCTCATGCGCTCACAGTGACTGGTAACACTACCAAAGCGATGGCGTTATATGTGGGCGATGGGAAGTTCAGGGAATCTCCCAATATCCAGTTTTATGCAGATATCGTTTATACCAATACTCCTCCATCCGGGGCTTACCGAGGATATGGTGTTCCGCAAGGATTTTGGCCTGTTGAACGACATATGGAATTCATTGCCCATGAAATGGGTTTCGATCCATTGGAGTTCCGCTTGAAGAATTCTCTCCAGGCAGGAGAGATCCATCCCTTCAGTGTCGCCTGGAGTGAAGGTAGAGAGCCGGTCCCGGAGATGATCCAAACCAATGGGCTGGCTGAGTGTGTCCAAAAGGGCAAGGAAGCCATCGGTTGGGAAAAGAAAGTGGCGGATAAGAACTGGAAAGATGTACCCGGAAAACCATACTTGAAACGGGGGCTAGGTGTTGCTCTTGTCATGCAGGGAACAGCTATCCCATACCTAGATATGGGAGGCGCAAGCCTGAAACTCAATGATGATGGGTCGTTCAATTTACTGGTTGGAGCAACTGACCTTGGAACAGGCTCGGATACAGTTCTGGGTCAAATGGCGGCCGAGATTTTAGGTGTCCATTTGGATGATGTGATTGTCTACTCATCAGATACAGATTTCACACCATTTGACAAGGGTGCATACGCATCCAGTACGACTTATATATCTGGAGCTGCTGTTGTTGATGCGGCAAATAAAGTGGCCGAAAGGATCAGGGAGAGAGCTGTAATTATTCTTGAATCCCGGCTGGAAGGGATGAAATTCAAAGCCAGTGAGATCGAATTGGCAGACTGCTGTGCCATTGCACCAGATGGACATGCTGTTTCATTCCCGGATATTGCTTTGCATTCACTTCATCACGCCAATCAGGAACAGATTATGGCTGTGGGATCTTATGTATCTCCGGTTTCACCTCCACCTTTTGCGGCCCAGTTTGCTGAAGTGACAGTAGATGTGGAAACTGGCCAGGTTGTTGTGGATCACCTGGTGATGGCAATAGATGGAGGAGTGATCATCAATCCTGTGACCGCCTCCGGTCAGGTAGAAGGAGGGATGGCTCAAGCCCTCGGTTATGCTGTATCTGAAGAAATGGTATATGACAGCAAGGGCAGAGCTCGCGAGAAGGATTTCAGGGATTATCATATCTTTGAAGCGCATGAAATGCCCATTCTTGAGACCATATTCATTGAAACATATGAACCTTCCCATCCCTTTGGGGCTAAGGCTGTAGCTGAGATACCTATGGATGGTGTCGCTCCTGCAGTTGGGAATGCTGTTTACAATGCCTGCGGGGCAAATGTTCTTGATAACCCTGTCACGCCAGAGAAAGTTTGGCAGGAGCTGCAAGAAAACTAGGCCTGATGGCCAGGAATGAAAGAATGCCCAGGAGTGATTTTCCCTGGGCATTTTCAATACAAAGAAACAGGTGGTGGAAGGCGTGAAAAGAGCCAATCTGTTATAATTTAGTAGTTATCAAACAGGTGAAAATAAGGGGCAGAAAAGCCTCTTTTGTAGAAAAACAGGTTGGTTTTGCCTATGGAAATGATTACTTATGTAGTTGGACATGTAAATCCTGATACTGATTCAATAGCTTCTGCAATTGGATATGCCTGGCTGCTACGGGAACGCGATGGGGTTAATGCTGTTGCTGCCAGAGCAGGTACAACCAATCCCCAGACTACCTGGGTGCTGGATAGGTTAGGATTGGATGCTCCCTGTTTATTGACAGATGTATCTCCCCGGTTTGAAGCTGTCGCTCGGCGAATGGATACTACTTCTCCGGATGAGCCTCTCAGGGATGCCTGGGAAATTGCCAGTCGGACGGGTGGTGTATCTGCAATTGTGAATGAAGACGGTACTCCGTATGGCTTAATTACTGGTTTAACCTTGTTCTCATTCCTTTCCGAACTGGTTGGTCCCCATCCAGGTGGGCAGGATATGCGTATTGCAGAACTGCTTGAAATGCCCTGTCATGAAGCTGCAGATACGGATGTTCCCCAATTCAAAGCTGGCAGCCGCATCCGCGATGCTGTGAACAGGATCCTCCGGCAAGAGCGCAATTATTTCATCGTGGTGGATGATGACGGCCAATATGTTGGTTTATCCCGGCAGAGGGATATTCTAAATCCCCCCCGGGTACAGGTCGTCCTGGTGGATCATAATGAAAAAGAACAGGCTGTCGGTGCTCTGGAAGAAGCGGAATTATTGGAAATCATTGACCACCATCGGCTTGGCAACCCATTTACAAGGGCACCAATACGCTTTACCACTGAAGTTGTTGGCAGTACTAGCACAATTATCGCTGAGCGAATTCTTGAAGCTGGTTTAAGTGCCCCCGCAGATATCGCGGGTGTCCTGTTGGCCGGTATTTTTTCAGATACACTTTTCTTTACTTCTCCGACTACAACCGACCGTGATAGAAAAGCGGCAGAAAGGTTGGGGCGCAGTGCTTTTTCTGGAAATAGTCCCCTGAAGGGAGAAACGCTGGATACCTTTGGAGAAGCAGTGATCAAAGCTGGAGCTGGAATCTCCACCCGTGATCCTGATGAGATCGTTACCTCAGATACAAAAACCTATACTTCAGGTGCTTTGAATTTCGGAATCGCGCAGGCGGAAGTAACTGACCTGATGCAGGTTGACAAACACTTGCCTGAATTGAAAGAAGCCTTAGAAAGATTGCGTGTAAACCGGGCCCTGGATTTCACAATCTTGATGGTCACAGATGTTGTTCAGGGATCTAGTCGGTTGGTAATTATTAATCCTCCTCCCACGTTTGATGATTTGCCTTACCCGGGCGATTCGGATGAGACGCGATTTGCAAAGGGTGTGGTATCCAGGAAGAAGCAGCTTCTACCAGTCATACTTAGTTTGCTTGAGGCTTGATTCGGTTTAAGGATAAGGATATGAGTGATGTGTTTTCAGCATTAGCTGATTTACCAAAAACAGGAACTGCAGCTGCCCTTTGCACAATAATCAGGGCAAAAGGATCAACACCACGAAAAGAAGGCAGCAAATTGCTTGTTTATGGGGACGGATCGATAGTGGGGACGATAGGCGGGGGAGAGGTGGAGGGCAGAGTTATTGACGAAGCGCTGGATTCCATCCGATCTGGAGAACGGAAGATCCGCACCTATGATCTGATAAATCCTGAAGAAGGTGATCCGGGAATTTGCGGAGGAACTTTGGAGATTTTTATAGACCCATTAACCCAGCCGATTGAGCTGATTGTCGTCGGTGGTGGCCATGTGGGCAAAGCGGTTGTGTTTTTGGCAAAATGGCTCGGATTTAGGGTGATCCTGAGTGATGACCGGGAAGAGTTTTGTTCTCCAGATTTTGTACCGGGAGCGGATGAGTACATTCACTGTTCCCTGGAGGACTTGCCATCAAATACTGATTTTTCTCCTCGATCTGTGATCATCATGGCAACCCGGAATAATCAGGTGGATATCCAAGGGCTTCCTGAGCTGCTTGCCGTACCATCTGCATATATCGGTGTGATCAGCTCCAGGAGGAGATGGAAACTCACTGAGGAAGCGTTGCTTGAAACCGGAATCAAGAAGAAGGACTTAGAAAGGATCTATGCTCCAATCGGGTTGGATATAAAAGCTGAAACACCTGAGGAAATTGCACTCAGTATATTGGCTGAAGTGTTCCAGGCAGTTCGAGGTGGAACCGGGAAAGGTTTATCAAATTAGTTATTGGAAAAGTCATTAAGATTTGGCAAAGAAGGGATTATGTGGCAAGAGTATATCAATGCAAATTCAATAGAACAGGTACTCTCTCTGTTAGCAGAAAATAAGGGCAAAACCAGGATCATTGCTGGTGGCACTGATCTGGTTTTGGAATTACGCCATGATCTTCACGAGGAAGTAGAGACCTTGATAGATATAACCAGGGTTGAATCCTTGGATGAGATTTCACTTGACGAAGATGGTTTTATACACATTGGCGCTGGGGTTACCCATAACCAATGTGTGGATTCAGAGATCATTCGTGAGGGTGCTTTACCTTTAGCGTTAGCATCCTTGGAAATTGGTGCTCCTCAGATCCGGAATACCGGAACAATTGTTGGAAATCTGGTGACCGCGTCTCCGGCAAATGACACAATTGTGCCCCTGATAGCGCTGAATGCAGAGCTGAAGATCCAGTCTCTGGGTGGAGTGCGCCAGGTTGCCCTGAGTGATTTTTACACTGGTGTCCGGAAGCATATCCTTCAGCCGGATGAATTGGTTACTGAAATCATTTTTCCAAGAATGAAATCTGGTCAGCATGGTGAATATCTCAAACTGGGTCTCAGGAAAGCCCAGGCGATATCCCTGGTGAATATGTCTGTTATATTGGGAATTGATGGGGAAAAGATCACTTCAGCCAGCATTGCCCTTGGTGCTGTAGCACCAACGATAATTCATGTTGCCGAGGCAGAAGAGTACTTGCTTGGCAAGGAACTCTCAGAAAGCGTGATCGACCAAGCAGCTGATTTCGCCAAAAAGGCAGCCAGGCCCATCGATGATATTCGCAGTTCAGCTGATTACAGACACGAGATCGCCAGAGTACTGGTGAAGCGAGGATTGACCAACATCCTGGAAGGAGTTGAGGGAGCCAGATTACCGGAATCTCCTATTCTGTTAGTTAGTAAGGATGCCGATACAAGCAAGGTTACCCTGGATGATAAACCTCTCATCCAGGAAAAAAATCCGATCATAACCCGTATCAATGGCATTGAATTTACGTTTAATAAAGGACACAGGGGAACTCTCCTACACCTGATACGTGATTTCGCCAAGTTGACAGGAACCAAGGTTGGCTGCGAAGAAGGGGAATGCGGTGCCTGTACGGTTTATCTGGATGGAAAAGCTGTGATGTCCTGCCTTGTACCAGCTCCCCGAGCTCACATGGCAGAGATCGTTACGATCGAAGGGATAGGTACAGAAGAACATCTCCATCCTGTTCAAGAATCATTTATTGAACATGGAGCAGTTCAGTGCGGTTACTGCACTCCTGGCTTCATTATGTCCGCTGCGAAACTTCTGGAAGAAATCCCTCATCCAACTGAGGACGAGATCAAAACTGCGATCTCAGGCAATTTATGCCGCTGCACTGGCTATTACAAGATCCTTCAGGCAATTGAGGAAGCTAGTCAAAAAGAAGGTGTCTAATGGGACGATATCAGCAATATCAGAGGGATGTCAGGGATGAACCCACTAATGTTCATCCTATCTGGCGTGGGATTGGTTTCCTGCTGCTGGCCGTGATAGCTATCATGTCTTATGCAGGAGCTAATTTGCTCGTTGAAGCGAATAAAACCAAAGGCTGGATCGTAGTCCCGGCGGGAATCCAGGGAGGGGTCAGCTGGGCACCAGATTTATATTCTGAGTTGATCGTCATGTTCTTCTTGATGATGATCGGATTTGGCACTCTGACTATTATTTATTCAATTATTTACCGGATCTCTCGTCCGCGGGACCTTTTCAAACTGCTCAAATAGGGTTTCCCTCGAGGAAGGAAGGCGGTCACTGGATTCCTTTCCGGGTTGATTGAAGAGATCTTGAAGTCACTATATGTTGGTTCGTTATGCCGTTCAATTTTCGTTTATATTTGATTGATTTTTATTACAGTCTGTTTCGCTCCAAGGGAACACCTGCCAGATTATCAATAAAAAGGGTGTTCCTTTTGTTGTTTTTGTTTATATGCTATCCGCTCTGGAATATTTATATCCGGATCGGTTATGGTTTGGATAAGATCTTTTTTCCTCTCTATAAGGAGAAAAATATTCCTGACCCGATATTCATCATTGGTAATTATCGATCGGGTTCTACATTTTTCCACCGTTTGTTATTGAGGGATGAGCAGTTTACCTGTTTAAAAGCCTGGGAGATCTATTTTGCTCCTGCCCTGGTTCATAGAAGCATGATCCGTTTTGTCTTGAAAGTAAGTAAACTTATTGGCAGCCCAGTTCAGAAAGCTGTTGCGTCGTTTGACAGGATGATGAATAATATCTACACGATGCATAAAACAGGTTTGTATACATACGAACAGGACTCACAGCTTTTTTATCATACCTGGTCATCCTATAACGTTTTTGCGGTATCACCGTTCCCTGAGTTAGCTCGAAGATATATCTATTATGACCAGGAAGTTCCCCACAAAGAACGCCAGAAGCAGTTTAGATACTACAGGGAAGTATTGACCAGGCATATATACCTTCATGAAGGCCAACGATATCTAGCCAAGAACCCTGATTTCTCTCCAGCGGTAGAAACTCTGTTGGAAACTTTCCCAAACGCGAAATTCATCAACCTGGTCCGCCCCCCGGAGCAAATGGTTCCGTCTTCAATAAATCTCTGGGCCCATAATTGGCGGGCTTATGGATCTCCGGAAGAAGAATTCCCTCAGGTCGATGTGATCAAGGAACATGCCAGCCACTGGTATCGCTATCCGCACCAGGTTTTATCCAAGCTGCCGACGGATCGGTACCAGGTTGTGTTTTTTGAGAATCTGGTGGGTGATCCTGAGTCTGAAATAAGCAGAGTTTATGCAGAGATGGGTTTGGAGATCTCTGGAGTGTTTAAAGAGATCCTTAATGAAGTCACAGTTGAATCCAGGAACTATACGGGTCATGGAAGTTATTCATTAGAGAGAATGGGTTTAGATATAGAATCTCTTAAAAAGGAATTTGCTCCAGATCTAAAAGCCTATCAGAATAATGTACCAAGAGCTGAAGAATTGGCTGTAAAGGTCAAGGGATAATATATGGAACGAACTGTACCTTATACCGCATCAGAAGAAGTTGAACTCTATCAGCGAACATATTATTCTTTGCTCAGGACATCTGATACTGTGCAGATTCGCACCATTGAGGAAGTTCACGCTGGGATGAATTCCCTTCTGCATCAGCATGCCAGGCACCAGGAGCCGGATATGACGGCTTTTATTTACGCCTTGCTGCGGCTTCCAGAGTGCATCCGGAATACGAAAGAAGTGGTTCTTGGACAAACCGGGACTGTTTTTAAGGAAGCCGGGTTGGGAAATGTCTGGGATTGGGAGCAGGTCAGTGGAAAAGCACGCCGCCGGCGATGTTTCTATAATTCTGATGAGAATATCATGGCCTGTATTATTGCCAGCCGTTCAGACATTGATGATGTCATCCCCATGTTAACAGCATACCAGATCGAATGGAATAAGATTCACCAGCTGCTTCAATATCTGCCGGATGATATCGATTTGAATGAAGTTCATAAACATCACGATGCCTGGTATAACCTGGCGGAAGCTCTAATGATGTCTATCAGCGATCTCACCCGCTGGCGCTCGATTTGTGGAGATGATTTTGTCAATTGGATTGAAATGATCAAATCTCACAAACAAAATTTCCTGGTAAGACTGTTAAATGGCTCTTTGATCGAATACAACCGGGCAACCAGTGATTGGTGGAAAGTAATTACAGAACGCGTGCCTGAATTATTGGACAGGCCGGTTTATTTCATTTCCAGCAATATGCATAGTTTCGCAAATTTGCTGTCAGGTTTCGCCCTTCAGAATCAAAAAGAGATCAATCAGTATTTGATTGATGCGGGACAGGAAGAATTACTTGATGAATGGAATCAGATCCAGGATCAACAAGTTCCCTCCAGCCAGGAAAATTTCCTATATTATGCTTTGAAGAAATATCTCCAGGAACCCGGAAATGAAAAGATATCTAAACGTCAGGCGAGTCATGAAAAATCTTGCGGCATTTATCGCATATCCAGTGAGCATTCCTTTGATGTTGCCGCGCAGGTTTACGAGCTGTCAGAAATTAAACCGGATTGGTTGGATCCCAGGATCAATACTGGTCTGACAGATCTGGATTTTCTTTCAGATAGTGATGCTTTGATACTGAACATTGATTATCCTCTAGGTCTGGCAGCATATAACCTGCTTATGGAAGTTGCTGAAAATGTGGGTAATATCCTCGGTGTTTATGTTTTGGGGAAGGCAGCAACCCTTAATGGTATCGTCGGGGATGTGATGATCCCCTACGTGGTTCATGATGAACACTCCCGTAATACCTACCTGTGCCCCCGGGCATTTGAAGCGAGAGATGTAAGGCCTCATCTGGTTTATGGAACAGTTCTTGATAATCAAAAGGCTGTCACAGTAAAAGGGACTTTCCTGCAGAATCCAACCTATATGGATGTTTTCTATCGGGAAGGATATACCGGTATTGAAATGGAAGCCGGCCCTTATTTGTCGGCTGTTTTTGAGATGTTCAGGCCTAATCGCCATCCTGTGGATGAGATTGTAAACTTGGACAGAGTCCCATTTGACCTGGGTATCCTGCACTATGCATCTGATCGTCCGCTTAGTAAAGGAAAGAACCTCGGTGCAGGAACGCTGTCTTATTATGGTATGGATCCGACCTATGCTTGCTCCTTGGCGATTATCAGGAGGATATTCGAATTGGAACATCAGAGGCTGATCACAAATTAGCAGAATATTTAATTGAGGTATATGAAAATGAGCGAAATAGGAATATCACATCCAAGAATCGACGCCCTTGACAAAGTACTGGGAAAAGCAGATTATGCCGGAGATATTGAACTGCCGGATATGCTTTATATGAAGATCCTTTTTGCCGAACGGCCACATGCAATTGTCAAGTCGATCAATTCTTCGAAGGCAGAAGCTCTGGAAGGTGTTGTTTTGGTTCTGACATCAGTAGATGTCCCAGTCAATGAGTATGGATTGCAGATACCCGACCAGCCGGTCCTCTGCGGTCCTGGTTCAGATAAACCATTTACGGATCGTGTGCGATTTATCGGGGATCAGGTTGCAGTTGTTATTGCTGAAACCGAGGTAATAGCTGCCGCTGCCTGTGATCTGATCGAAGTGGATTATGAAGACCTGCCTTTGTTGTTGGATCCTTATGAATCTGTGAAAGAGGGATCGATGTTGATCCATCCTGACAAAGAAGATAATGTCTATAAGTATCTACGGATCAGGAAGGGCGATGTTGAGGATGGCTTTGAAAATGCAGATATCATCGTTGAAGGTGTCTATCATACGCCTGTACAAGAACATGCCTACCTTCAACCGGAAGCTGGTGTGGCTTATATTGATGACCAGGATAGGGTAACGGTAGCTGCTGCAGGTCAGTGGGCTTTTGATGAGCAAAAACAGATAGCTCATGCTCTGGGTCTTGAAAGGGATCAGGTGCGAATCATCCATCCAGCTATTGGAGGTGCTTTCGGAGGCAGGGAAGATCTCTCTGTCCAGGTAGTTTTAGGATTGGCGGTGTATAAATTGAGGGAAGAGGGGATCCTGCGCCCTGTGAAAATTGTCTGGAGCCGGGAGGAATCAATTATTGGCCATCACAAACGCCATGCCTATCATATTAAGACCCGTTGGGGGGCTACAAACGATGGGAAGATCACTGCAGCCGAAGTGGATCTCCTCGCTGATGGTGGGGCCTATATGTATACTTCAAATAAAGTGCTTGCTAATGCCTTAATCGCCTGCACAGGAGTATATGATATTCCCAACATTAAGGTTGATGCCCGGGCAGTTGCTACAAATAAGGTTCCTGGCGGTGCTTTCCGGGGTTTCGGCGGCCCACAGGGTGCATTTGCAGCAGAAAGTCAGATGAATAAACTGGCTGAAAAATTGGATATGGATCCGGTGGAATTGCGGATCAAGAACGCCATGGATAAGAAATCCACCAGTTCTGTGCAAACTCCTTTGCCGGGAGTAGCGAATATTGCAGAGGTTTTGGAACGATGTGCTGACGAATCCTTCTGGATGAAGGAAGATGGGAATTGGAGCAGAAAACCGCTTAGAAATGAAGGTGATAGTGATGTGCAAAAACGCGGTTTTGGGTATGCTTGCGGGATCAAGAATATTGGATTTTCGGCTGGTTACCAGGAGAATTCCTGGGCGACAATAGAGTTATATGGGGATTCTGAGATTGAAAAAGTGATTGTACGCCATGCTGCTGCAGAAGTAGGGCAGGGCACTCACACTGCAATAGTGCAAATGACAGCAGATGCAGTGGGTGTTCCGGTTGAATTGGTTGAGATCATCAGCGCTGATACTGGGGAGACTAAAGATTCGGGAAGCGTATCTGCTTCCAGGATGACTTTCATGGCAGGAAACAGTGTCTATGAAGCAGCTGAAAAAGCCCTTGAGAAATGGACAAATGAAGAGAGACCAGCGATAGCTACTCATCAGTATCTGGCTCCAAAAACTACAAATTTTGATCCTGA
>Ga0180436_10001993_pt1 | contig 19666 bp, 18 predicted proteins | sample SS_ome_2_FD_132434 | JGI IMG/M metagenome (GOLD analysis project Ga0180436, IMG submission 132434) | Hypersaline lake sediment archaeal communities from the Salton Sea, California, USA - SS_3_S_2 metaG | ecosystem: Environmental > Aquatic > Non-marine Saline and Alkaline > Hypersaline >...
GGTTGAGGAACCACAAGGTACGTCGGCCCAGCCCCAATGGGTCTCATCAACACAAACACCGGTGCGAATAGTTGGCATGGCCCGGTTATCGATTATTTCATAGGCTTCGATTTGGGTGATTCTATTTTTGGACATGGTATGATCACCTTTCAGCGTAAATTGATACAAGCAAATTTTACAACAGCAAACATTTGATCCCTCAGCCTTCACCGTCGTTCCCAAGGAGGTGGGAACCCAGACAAAGCGATCAGCTTAAAGCCTATCTGGATCCCCGATTTCTCGAGGATGACGACCGTGGAACGTTTTAAGTCGGCTTTCAGTTATAAGCAGTAAGCTTTTAGCAGCTGTGGCTGATACCGTAATGCTTTCAGTTGACTTTCCGCCTGACAGGCTAACAGCCTATCTGGCTTTGTTTATTTAAATTCCATCTCGCAAGATTGGAGCATTATTGCATTGGAATTTAGTCCAACATGGATGCACCTTTATGTGTCGGCCCAGAATTTTGCGTAAAAAGACCCAATACACCTTTGTGTTTCAGGGTGAATCCCGGCCAGGACTCCCGGCGATCGGTCAAGATTTTTGCGGCATCATCAGGACTTAGGGACTGTTGATCGACCCCCACTATATCAAGTGTTTGCCGCTGTATGTCCATTTCAATAATGTCACCAGCTTTTACCAGGGCCAATGGGCCCCCCGCGGCCGCCTCAGGCGTCACGTGACCCACAGCCGGCCCGCGAGTGGCACCGGAAAAACGTCCGTCCGTAACCAGCACAACCGTATTGCCCAGATCCGGGTGGTTAACCAAAACTTCCGTGGCTCGAAACATCTCGGGCATACCAGAACCCTGGGGGCCTTCGTAGCGAATAATTATGACATCACCAGGTTGGATATCCCCTTTTTCAATGGCGGCAATGGCTTCGGTTTCAGAATCAAAGGGCTGAGCCGGACCGGTGTGTTGCTGCATTTCAGGTGCAACTGCAGCATGTTTGATAACGGCGCCGTCAGGTGCCAGGTTGCCAGACAAAATTCTGAGCCCGCCTTCGGCATTGTAAGGCTGATCCAAGGTTTGGATTACATCTTCGGGTTTAATTTTGTTGTTTTCTAAAAACAAAGCCGCCTGTTCAAAAAGGCCTTCTGATTCAAGCCGATCCAGATTTTGACCTAAAGTACCACCGGTTACCGTCATGGCATCCAGGTGCAGGTAGTCTTTTAGTTCACGCATGATAGCGGGAACACCACCGGCGTACCATAAAATTTGGGTGGGCCAGGGCCCGCTCATCTGCAAACCAACCAATACAGGAATTTTTTTATGCATTCGGTCAAAATCCTCAGGCTTCAGTTTGATACCGGCAATATTGGCAATGGCCGGTAGATGCAGGAGGGCATTGGTAGAACCAGCCACGGCGGCATGAACCATGAGCGCGTTTTCAAAGGACTTACCAGTCAAAATCGTATCGGGGCGAATATCATTTTCGAGCATATGCAGGATAGCCTGACCAGCACGGTCAGCGATTTGGTTGATGAGATTTGAGGCAGCTGGCACGAGTGCATTCCCCGGCAGGCACAGACCCAGTGCTTCGGTCATAACCTGCATGGTGCTGGCGGTACCCATGTACTGACAGGCCCCACAGCTGGCGCAGGCGTTGAGAGCAATAAAATCATCATGCTGTTGACTTTTTTTATCTGTACCGGCCTTGGGGGCCGTGGCATAGCGGGTGACGGCCGTGGAAAATTCAGGTCCAGGTGTCATGGAGCCCCCACAGACATGCAGGGCAGGGATGTTCAAACTAGCTAGTGCCATCAAATGCGCGGGAACCGCCTTGTCACAAGATGAAAAAGTGACCATGGCGTCAAAGGGAAGCGAGCGGGCATGGACTTCCACCATTCCGGCCATGAGATCTCTGGATAGTAAGGAGTAGCGCATGCCAGCGTGACCGGTGGCCAAGCCGTCACAGATATCGGTCACGGTGTAAGCGGCAGGCTTGCCCCCGGCTTTGTAGACACCGTTTGTGGCAGTCTGGACCAGGTTTTGCAGATGTCGGCTGCCCGGATGGCTGTCACCAGCGGTGCTTTCCAGCAATATCTGGGGTTTGGAAAGGTCTTCGACGGTCCAGCCGGTGCCGATCAGCAAGGGATCTACTTCTGGATTATTTTGACGGTTTTCTTGACTTTTAACCATATACTCCTTCCTGGAAACAGGTAAATTTTACAGGCTAAATCTAGATTTCGCCACTAGATTTAGACCGAGATAGGATAGCGCCCATACTTTTTGGCAGCATCGATCATGGCCAGTATATTTTCGGTTTTGCAGGAATCGATAATGCTGTTGGCGGTGCTTAAAATATAACCGCCATCAGGGGCCAGCTTGGCAATACGCTGCTTGACCTCGGCTTCGACTTCCGCCGGGGTCCCATAACTCAAGGTATAGGTGAGATCGATATTGCCCCAAAAGCAGATTTTTCCCCCATATTTATCATGCATGGCCTCGATATCCATGACAGGCGGCTGGAAGGGATTAAACGCATTGAATCCCAGGGTCATGAAATCATCAAATAAAAGGGCCACATCACCGCAGGAGTGAAATACCCAGGGCAATGTGACCGCAGCTGCAAATTTCTTCAGATGCGGAATAAAAATTTCCTTGAATGTCTGGGGAGAAACAACAGAACCGGTGTTCCAGGCCACGTCATCGCAGGCAAACAAAAAGTCAAACCCGATTTCCTGGGCTTTTTCGAGCACACGCAGATTCCATTGCGAGTATATATCGAGCACGTCTTGGATCAACTTGACATCATCAAATATCTTCAGACAGAAATTGTTAAATCCAAGGGAATACATGGTGTTCATGATACCGGTGCGCATCAAAAAAAAAATTGCCAGGTCGCTATTGCCATAACGATCCACGTAGCGTTTGGCATCATCAAAATAGTTGGGATTGCTCACATCCGGCAACTTCATCTTATGCAGATCATCGCGGTTGTGAATACGTCCCTCGGACTGCAGATGTTCACCGCCATCCTCATCATAAAGGACTTCACAGAATGCCGTGGCCATGAATTGGCCTTGCATGGCGCCATAGCTGATGGCATCAAAGCCAAGGGCCCGGGCAAATGCGACTTCATCCTCGGGGTTCTCTATTTGCAGGGCATGAATAATGCGTTGCCTGGAATCGGCAGTGAACCAGTCAAACACCGGCACTTGATCCGGCTTTTGACACTGAAGCGCTGTCAGCATTCTCTGGCGGGAGGTCAAGGGATTCATTAGATTCTCCTCTGGACATTACAATTGTTGGTTGGTTCGTCTTTGAAAATTATGAGCGCCGATTAATTAGAAGTCAGAATTAATGGGGTGTTGCCAGGACCCTGGGGTGTTGCAGCAAGCGCAGCGACAGTTTGGTTTCAGGGTCGAATCGGTCACTGTCTAAATTATGTCCGGATTCAGATAATTACCGCAAATGGGTTTCATGTTCCGTAGGCTGAACTGCAATTTTCTTAACTTAAACGTTTTATCTCACGCAGCCTGACTAATAGACAGTTTGAAATAAGCTGTCAAGCAAATTTACGTACATTGGTACACCTGCAACGCATGTTATAATCTTAAAATAATATATAATATTAATATATTAGATGCAAATCGATCTGTGGGTCATCCGCTGCGTATTGTGAACGCTTGTGTACAGCAATAATCAGAGGCAGCTTGACACCTCATAATTGAGTTGTTATGCCAAATTATAACTTTAACGATAAAGTTGTTTGATGGCCCATATGTATATTCATTTCAGAAACGCAGGGATTGATTGTTGCATTGAAATGCATCATATATCCGGCTGATGGAGCCAATGGGGAAAAGGAATAATGAAGAAAGTTGATATCAATTGTGACATGGGCGAAAGCTTTGGACGCCATAAACTGGGCATGGATGAAGAGGTTATCCGTTATATCAGTTCCGCCAATGTCGGGTGCGGATTCCACGGGGGTGACCCGCATGTCATGCGCAAGACCGTGATGATGGCCAAGGAAAATGGTGTCGGTGTCGGCGCGCATCCGGGCTTACCGGATTTATTGGGATTTGGCCGTCGGCATATGGATGTAAGCCCCCAGGAGCTAGAAGATTTTTTTGTTTACCAGATCGGGGCGCTCAAGGGATTTTGTGATGCCGCCGGCATTCGGCTCCAACACGTCAAGGCCCATGGTGTTCTCAGTGGTTTGGCGGAAAAGGATGCGCGCATGGCGGAAGCCATGTGCCGGGCTATCCGTATGATCGACAAGGACATCCTCTGGATGACATACTTCGGGACCAAGACGCGTGAGCTTGCGGAATCCATGGGATTGGGCGTGATCGCCGAGTTTTATGCGGACCGGGCCTATACCACAGAGCGGTTGTTGGTTCCCAGGAACCAGGCGGGTGCCCTTATCCATGATGTGGCCGAAATCCAGAAACGCATCCTTCAACTGGTCAATGAGGGAACCGTGACGACCATAGACGGCCAGGTGCTGGAAATGTCCTGTCAGTCCATCTGCGTTCACGGTGATACGCCCGGTGCATTGGAGATGGTTCAAAAAATCCGCGCGTCCCTTGAGGCGCATGACGTGGTCATTACGCCGCTGTCTGAGCTTTAAACTTATTTAGAATTCAGGAGTCAGAATTCAGGAAGCAGAAGTGATTAGGCTAACAGTCTTCAGCCTGATTTTTCTGACTCCTGTATTCTAAAAAATACTCCTAATATGAAGACGGATATGAACACCACCCAATACCCCATCATTCGACTGCTGGGCGAGGATTCCATCCTGGTGGAATTTGAAGCGCAGGTGAGTTGGGAAATCAATACCCGGGTTCGCCGTTTGCTGAATGCCCTGGAATCCCAACAAAATGACGCCTATCACCTGGCGTTGCCATCCTATCGATCCGTATTGATCTATTTTGACCCGAATAAAACCAGTGATGAGCTTATGCTGTCGCAAATCAATTCAGCCATCACGGAATCGCAGCTACAGGATGATCCTGATGCAAGGCTGTTTCGGCTGCCAACTGTGTATGGCGGCATTCATGGCCCGGACGTGGAGCGGGTGGCCGCATTGTCCGGTATTACGGCGGCGGCGGTTATTGAAACATCCGCCAATCTCAAGCTGCCCATCTACTTTTTGGGCTTTATTTGCTCCCAGGCCTACATGGGCGACATTCCCAGCGCACTGCAGACACCACGACATGAGAGCCCGCGGCCGTTGGTTCCGGGTGGGTCTTTTGGGTTTGGCGGACCCCAGGCAACTATTCTGGCTGTTGATTCGCCCTCGGGATTGAACTATGTGGGCCGGACCTTTGTGAAAGTTTTTAATCCGGACACTTTTCCGCCTACAGCATTTCGCCCGGGCGATTATGTCCAGTGCTATGCCGTGGATGAAGAAAGCGCATTAGAGCTGGGCGCCTTGCCCATGGAGGAATTCATTGAGCCGTTTTGAAATTGTTAATCCGGGTATTTTAACGACCTACCAGGATTTGGGGCGGGTGGCGATGCAGAAATATGCCTTGGCGGCCTGCGGTGCCATGGATCAAACTTCGGTACAACTGATCAACTTGCTGTTGGGGAACCAACCCACAGCCGCGGTTCTGGAAATAACCTTGGCCGGATTGACCATGCGGGTATTGCTTCGGGGCCAAATGGCTGTGGGCGGTGCCGACTTGGGGTTACAGATTAACGGTCAGCATGCTCCCAGATGGACAATCCATGACGTGAAAGAAGGTGACGTCATCGGGTTTACCCGATTGAATAAGGGTGTGCGCGCCTATCTGGGTGTGCCCGGTGGATTTGATGCACCGAAGATATTGGGATCCAGATCGGTCTATCTGCGGGGCTCGCTCGGCAGACCGTTAAAAAAAGGTGATGAAATTGGCGCTTTGGTTCAGACGGAAAATTACCGGCGTACACCAAAAAAACTTCCGGAAAGATTCATCCCCAATTGGGATATGAGCCAGCCCTTTCGGGTCCTTCCCGGTCCTCAATTTGACTACTTCAGCTCCGCGGGTATCGATACTTTTTCCTCCACGGTTTATACGGTTTCTCCCATATCCGATCGACAGGGCATCCGTACAAAGGGCCAACCGGTGGCGCGCGTTAAGGGGCCCGATATTATCACGGACCCGACACCCATTGGTGCCATCCAGGTTCCGGGCAGCGGCCTGCCCATTATCCTGCATCGCGATGCCCAGGTAACCGGCGGATATGCCAAGATCGGGCTCTTGTGCAAGGTGGATATAGACCGTGCCGGCCAACTATGCCCCGGAGACAAAATTCGATTCGAATTCATGGACCGGCAATCGGCACTCAACTTGCTAAACGAACACAGACGAATGCTGGCGGAAGTTCAAAAAGCGCTGGATTCACGCTAAGGTGAGAGCCTGTTCCCGGCCCGTCTTGCCGTTGCTGGAAACAGTGTTGGATGTGAACACGGCTGCAGTTTCTAGTCTGAAGCGTTTAACGTTATCGTAATTGCAAAACCGTTGGGTTGAAGATTGGTAGCCGAGACCGTTCCCTTACACGTTTCCACGCAGGTTTTTACAATGGCCAACCCAAGACCCACGCCGCCCGTATCGCTGTTTCGGGATATTTCCGGACGGAAAAAGGGTTCGAACAGCTGGTCGAGCAGGTCTTCGGGAACACCGGGCCCGCTGTCGCGAACTTCTATGTTTATCTTATCACTGTTTTTTTGGGCCACGATCCGGATGGCCCCGCAGCCGGCTGCATAATTCACTGCATTCCTGACCAGGTTGGCCAGGGCTCGCGTCAACAGCTCGGCAGAAGCATGGACACGAATATCTGCGTCTAGGTCAATCATGATTTCGGCCGCAGATGTTCGCTCTCTTTCAACCGCTGTATGTACCAGAGGCAGCAAGGCGACGCTTTTGAGGGTCACTGTACTGGATTTAATGTCGGCCCGCGAAAAGGTCAAAAGCTCGTTGACAAGCCTGGCCAGGTGGTCCACATCCTCCATGACATCCCGTACCCGCTCTTTGTTTTCCTTTTCCACCCGTTGCTCCAGGGCGCCGAGCCCCACCTGCAGCCGGGCCAAAGGCGATCCCAGTTCATGGGCAACGTCACTGAGAAAGCGTTTTTGGCCTTTCACGAGGGCTGACAACCGGGATGTCATGTGACCTATCGCCATTGCCAGTCGCCCGATCTCGTCCTGCCGGGGTTCATGGATTCTTACGTCAAAGTCGCCTTCGGCAATTTTTTCAGTTGCGCCTGTCATGCGTGAGATCGGGCGGGTGATGTGCCGCACCATGGGAATCCACAGCAGCACAGAAATCAGAATCACCACGCCGGCTACAAGGATCCATGGCACCGGATCAAAGAAGAAGCCGTTGCCGGTGAGAGAACTGGATGCCGCCAACAGCATGGCCGGTCTCGGTGGCCTTTTAGAATCACTAGACAGCGGTATGAGCAGCCCCGACCAGTAGCGCGTCGGATTTTGTGTCCGCATTCTGATATGCGGATCCTTGTCCTGACCTTCAAAATGGATGGCCCGCTTTTCTTCCGGGATTTTGACTGGCGGTGGCGTGTCCGGTTTTGGGTGCGCCCTAATCGGCGGTCGGTGCTGAGGGCCACGCATCTGTTGATGCCGCCTAAAGTGGGCCAATGGCGGTCTGTCACGTAGCACCTCCCTTGCCTTTTTGCGAACCATGTTTGGTAAATTCTCATCCGTCGAAGAGTAATAGCTTTGATTCTGAAGCAAAACCGAAAAGTCTACCTGGTGAACAGCAGCGTGCCGGGCGAGAATGTCTGTCCATTCGGTTTGCTGCGCCTGGTTCAAATCATGGGCTATGAGGATCCCGGTGGCCCGAAAGCGATCCGCACCCTGTCGTCCCAGAAGTGCTTGCAGGTTTATATTCTGCTGGAAAATGAAAAATACGCCCAGTGCGGCGGCCACCAGGACCATGTTCAAAAAAAACCAGGAAAGGATTTTGGTAAATAAGGAAGCCGTCGGTTTCATGAGGCTTGATCCTCCGATAGCTTAAACATATATCCGGCCGACCGAACTGTTCGAATGAAGCGGGGCTGGCGTGGATCTTCACCCAGTTTACGTCGCAAAGATGAGATGTGAACGTCTATGGAGCGGTCAAAAACTTCATAATTCCGCCCGGCAACAGCGTCTAACAATTGATCCCGGGTCAAAACCCGCCCGGCGGACTCAGCCAAACGTGTCAATAAATCGTATTCGATCGGGGTCAGATCGAGTGTTTCCGTATCCAGACGGATTGTACGGGCATTTTTATCGATCTGCAATTCACCGAAAATCAGCACATGATCGTTTGCGGCGGTTTCAGCTTTGTGCTGAGATACGTGAAAACGGCGCGTAACTGCCCGTAGACGCGCCAGTAACTCACGCGAGGAAAATGTTTTGGGCAGGTAGTCATCGGCCCCCATCTCGAGGCCAACGATGCGGTCGGTTTCTTCGCCCCTGGCCGTGAGCATTAAAACCGGAATATCGGATTCTTGGCGCAGGCGTTTCAAGACTTCGAACCCGTCCATCTGCGGCATCATGACATCCAGAATAATGGCGTGGAAGTCACCCGCCCTAGCCTTCTCAAGTCCCTGGACGCCGTCATGCGCGACTGAGACGTCATATCCCATGGGCTCGAGATAGTCAGCCACCAGCCGGCACAGCTTTTTGTCATCGTCGATCATCAGTATTTTCATGTCTGCTGGTTTTTTTACTCGGGGTCCAACTGTCATCGCACCGCTCCTTTTTTCCTGAGTTCTTCTACGCATAAATATTTTATCCATTTTACAAAAACGAGCAATCAAATTTACACAATCTTTACAATTTTGTCTGGAAATCACAAACAATCTTTACATGGGCACACTATCTTAAATGCCAAACCGGAAGAAAAAACCGGCAACCACCAAGCCTAAAGGAGAAAAAAATGAAGAAACTTGTGAACACAAAAGCAGGCATCGGAATAATGGTTCTTTTGATCAGCATCTGTTTCGTTCCGGCCATGGCCGGTGCATTTGCGCAAGGGAGCGGCGAAAGAGGCAACAGATTCGACGGGAAGGGGCAACACCGTTCACTCCTGGGAATCTGGCGTAATCCACAGATTGTGGAGAAACTGCAACTAACCGACCCGCAGGTGGATCAACTCCGCGATCTGGATTTCGCCCACCGGGAAAAGCAACAGGCTTTGAAAGCCCAGCTCGACAGCCTGCGCCTGCAGATGGATAAAGCAATGACCGGGGACAATGTGGACAAAGTGTCCGTGCGCCAGACAGCGCAAAAGATTGCAGATGTAAAGGGCAGTATGTTTGTCGAAAAGACCGAGACACGCCTAGCCTTCCGGGATATTCTGACGGTCGAACAGATGGAGACGCTGCAACAGGACAGAATGAAAACTAAAAGAAAAGGTATACAGCAGGGCAAAAAGAAAATGAAAGGCCAGAGGTGGGCCCAAAATCTGGATTGTCAGAGGTATTCGGATGATACTGTGGAATAAGGGTTTGCCCATCACACAGGCTGCTTTGCCGGTTATCCGGGATGGCAGCCTTTACCCCATAGTTGCATAAACAACATGGTAAATGACTACGACGAGCCTTCGAGTTATGCTTGGCGTGTCGCATTGCCGAGGGCGTCCCTCAGGCGCCTTGACTCCGAAGCCCTCAGACTTTTGCAGCGTTGAGGTAAACTTAATAAATACGTATTAAAATAGGGTATGAATATGTTCATGCCCTTTTTTTGTTAGGGTTTGGGGAATTATTAACCCGTATGATTCATTTTTATGATATATGGCTTGAGGTTAGATAGTAGAGATTGCGATTAATTGGTGCCTTCATTTTAAGAGTCTTTATTGTCTTCTATCTGCGGTATTCGTGTTTTCCACTCAGGACGTCATCATTAAATGGATCAGCGGCGGGTATCCCGTACATGAAATTGTATTGATCAGAAGCTGTATTGCTTTTTTTTAGCCTTGTCGGCATTGCCCATTGCCGAAACGACCTGTTTGTTTTTTGTGACCCCGATATTTATCACGATTATATCGACCTTATTTTTAGGCGATGGCGTTCGGGCCGGTGCCTGGGTCGCAGTGTTTACCGGTTTTGTGGGCGTGATCATCATGTTAAAACCCGGATCGGCCATGTTCGATCCGGCGGCTTTCCTGGCGGTCCTATCGGCATTGTTCTACGCCATTGCTTCCACGATTACACGCAAGCTGGGAAAAACTGAAACCGGCGTGTCTTTGGCGTTTTCTACCACGGTTATGTACATTGTTTTTTCATTGATTGCGGCATTCTTCTTGCGCAGCGGCAGCATGGACAATGCACCTCATCCCAGTATGGCATTTCTTCTGCGTACCTGGCGGGTTCCGGCGCAGGGTGATCTGATCATATTTTTAGGAATTGGAATACTGGCAGCCACGGGCTTCTATTTCCAGACCCAGGCTTACCGTCTGGCCAGGCCGTCAAAAATTGCACCATTCGAATATATCGGTGTGCCGCTCAGTTAATTCACATGACTGCTTTGGGCCTTCAGCCCCTGTAACCTGTGCGTTCCATGCGATATCCGAACCGCTTTCACGCCGGCAATTATTTCGGAAAAGTTAGAAACAGGATTCGTAAAATTTCGAAATCGGTGACCAGGTGTAATCAAAAGAAATCATTTAATACGTCAATATTGCCCACCCAGCAAGGGGTCTGTGCTGATATCGCTATAAAACCTGCCTCAAATGGCATATTGATTTCATGCATCCCAAGTCTATATTCTTTAACTATTCGATATTCCATATAATTTATCGAATCGCCCTTGCATTTTATTATATCAAAAATGATTCGTATGTCATTTGGCATGGAAATCGCTAAGTCAGTGACTGTGAGTTGAATCCTTAATAGAAGGAGGGGCACTGGGAAATGATCAGCAATCAAAAGATTTCAGCGGCCATGACAGTAAAGCTCGAAGATCTTTTCGATCACATACCGGCGATGCCCACTTTTCAAAAAGACATCCGCAGGGCACCCAAAAGGAAATTGAACCTCAATAAAGCTGAGATCGGTCTAGCTCTGAAAAATGCGTTGCGCTATATCCCGGAGAAATGGCATGCGGTGCTGGCTCCAGAATTTTTAACCGAACTCCTGACAACCGGTAGAATTTACGGGTACCGGTTCAGGCCCGAAGGAAGAATCAAGGGACTGCCCATTGATTTGTACAAGGGCACGTGCATTGAGGGCAAGGCCTTTCAGGTGATGATCGACAACAATCTTGATTTTGATATCGCCCTGTATCCCTATGAGTTGGTGACCTACGGAGAAACCGGTCAGGTGTGCCAAAACTGGATGCAGTATAGACTCATAAAAAAATATCTTGAAGTGTTGACGCGGGAACAGACCCTTGTGGTGGCGTCCGGCCACCCAGTGGGAATATTTACATCTACCTCGAATGCCCCGCGAGTCATTCTCACGAACGCACTCATGGTCGGACTTTTCGACGATCAGGAAAACTGGAATCGAGCAACGGCACTCGGCGTTGCCAACTACGGTCAGATGACTGCCGGCGGGTGGATGTATATCGGTCCCCAAGGAATCGTTCACGGTACCTATGGTACTTTACTGAACGCCGGACGTCTTGAACTCGGAATCCCAGCCGACAAAGACTTGCAAGGCCGTCTATTTGTCAGCTCGGGTCTCGGTGGTATGAGCGGTGCCCAAGGGAAGGCAATTGAAATCGCCAATGGCGTGGGTATTATCGCCGAGGTCGACAATTCGAGAATTCAAACCCGATTTGATCAGGGTTGGGTGAGTAAGATCGCGCAGACACCCCAAGAAGCCTTCACGATGGCCGAAGAAGCCCAGGCCCAGGGAAACCCACTGGCCATTGCGTTTTACGGCAACATCGTCGACCTACTGGAAGACGCTGTGAAAAACGATCGCAAGATTGACCTCCTTTCAGATCAAACATCCTGCCACGTGGCTTATGGTGGCGGGTATTGCCCCCAGGGCCTGACTTTTCAGGAGCGCACAGCGATGTTGGAAAAGGATCCTGATCGATTCAGGGCAGAGGTAAACAGATCGCTGCACCGCCATTATAAGGTGATTAAAGCCCTTGTGGACCGGGGCGTTTATTTTTTTGACTATGGGAACGCATTTATGCAGGCGGTATTCGATGCCGGCGTTACGGAGATATGCAAAAACGGCCGAGACACCCTCGATGGCTTTGTTTTTCCGTCGTATGTTGAAGATATCATGGGGCCCTTAATGTTTGATTTCGGATACGGACCTTTCCGATGGGTATGTCTAAGCGGTAAGCGAAGCGATCTGCTCGAAACCGATCAAGCGGCAATGGCATGTATCGATCCAGACAAACGATTCCAGGACAGAGACAACTATATATGGATAAGAGATGCGGACAAAAACAGGCTTGTGGTCGGCACACAAGCTCGGATCCTTTACCAGGATGCCGCAGGCAGAAGGAAGATTGCACTGAAGTTTAATCAAATGGTGAGAAACGGAGTAATCGGTCCCGTCATGCTGGGTCGGGATCACCACGATACAGGCGGGACGGACTCACCTTTCAGGGAAACCGCTAATATCCGGGATGGTAGCAATATCATGGCGGACATGGCCACCCATTGTTTTGCCGGCAATGCAGCCCGCGGCATGAGCATGATCTCGTTGCATAATGGCGGCGGGGTCGGGATCGGCAAGGCTATCAACGGTGGTTTCGGTCTGGTCCTGGATGGAAGCGAACGCGTGGATGCCGTCATTAGACGTGCCTTAACTTGGGATGTGATGGGAGGTGTTGCCAGACGTGCATGGGCCCGAAACAAAAATGCCATTGAAACCGGCATGGCGTACAACCTGGCAAATGAAGGCAAAGCCCATATTACGCTACCTTTCCGAGTGGATGAACAGCTGATCAAAGATACTGTAAAAAGAGGATACGAATAATCGCTGAAATGAAGAATTGTGGAATAGGACCAATGCGAAGAATTCGGAAGGGACGCTGTTATGCAACTATTTATTGAGCAGCTCTTAAACGGCATCGCCATCGGATCTATCTACGCATTGATAACACTCGGCCTGGCGCTGGTGTACGGAATAATGAGAATTTTACATGTCGCCCATGCCGCCGTATACACCGTGGGTGCCTATACAGGCCTCCTGGTTTTCAAGGTTACCGGTAGTCTTTGGCTGACATTTTTAGGTGGTATGATCTTCTGCTCCCTAATCGGGATACTGATCGAACGATTCGTTTATTTCCCGCTCCTCAAACATCCGCCGTATGTTCCGCTGATCGCCAGCATTGCCATTATGTTGTCCATCGAAGAAATTTGCCGGTTGATCGCCGGTCCTTTTATTTTGATATTTCCGGCCAAACTACCCTTTCCGGAAGTATCCCTGGGACCGGTTATAATCTCCTCCACCCTTTCAGCCGTTTATTGTATTACTGCCGCTGTATTGCTTTTTCTCTGGATTGTCAGCACACGGACAGAAATGGGACTTGCCATGCGAGCCGCATCGCAGGATATCCCTATTGCCGACGCGATGGGAATAAACAGTCACAACATCATCAGTGCAACCTTTATTATCGGGTCATCCATCGCTGCAGTTGCCGGAATTCTTGTGGGTATCTATTACAACCAGGTCTACCCGACCATGGGAGCCGTTCCGGCGTATAAATGTCTGGCCCTGATCGTCGTGGGCGGAATGGGTTCGGTGCCGGGCGCTGTTATTGCTTCCCTGCTGCTCGGTGTTGCCGAAACGCTGTTGATTGGCTATGCAAATATTCCGCTGCCAAGGGATGCACTGGCCTTCATTGCTATGATCGCTGTTCTCATGTGGCGCTCAGAGGGTTTGATGGGATCGCGTTAAGGAGGCAGTTTTGAATGCATATGTTATCACCATTGCGACTATTGTGGCCATCAATGCTATTTCGGTTTGCGGATTAAACGTGATCGTCGGATATGCGGGGCAGATTTCTCTCGGCCATGCCGCTTTTGTCGGCATTGGTGCCTACAGTGCAGCACTTCTGACCACTAAAGCAGGGCTCTCTTTCTGGGCGGCACTGCCCATTGTGATCACAATTTGCGGGCTGATAGGTCTTTTATTAGGTCTTCCGAGCCTCCGGGTCAGAGAAGACTTTCTGGCCATTACCACCATCGGTATCAATTTTATCATTGAAGCCGTTTTTCTCTATATCCCCTTTTTTGGTGGTGCACTGGGCATTGGCGGAATTCCGCGCATCGTCCTCTTCGGTGTCAAACTCAAGGCCTTCGCTTTTTTTTCTCTCTGTCTTTTCTTCCTGTTCGTGGTTCTTATCATTTGCTGGTGGTTTACACGGTCCTGGGCCGGTCTTGCGAGTTTTGCCTTGCGTGAAGAGGAGGAGGCCGCCGCAAGCCTGGGAATTTCCCCGGTCCGGGTTAAATTACTGGCGTTTGTGATTGGGACGGCCATGGCAGGCTTAGGTGGGGCGCTCTATGCCCACTACATGCGGTTTATTAGTGCTACGGATTTCTCATTTCCGGTTTCTATTTCGCTGCTCAGCATGCTGGTGCTGGGAGGTATGGGAAATTTGTGGGCCCCCCTCATCGGCGCTGTTATTCTTGGTAGCCTGCCTGAGATTTTCCGACCATTGGTGGATTATCGAATTTTTTTCTATACCGTTCTGCTCCTGCTTATGATTCGGTTTCAGCCCGCAGGTCTCCTGGGGGAAAAAAGCATGGTACGGCGCATCATCGCATCGGCGATGCCCGGAGGGAAAAAATGAGCCAAGCGTTGCTTAGGGTCACCGATCTATCCAAGCATTTTGGCGGCCTCAAGGCTGTGGAAGGCGTTGATTTTGAACTTTTTCCCGAAGAGATACTGGGAGTTCTGGGCCCCAACGGTGCCGGGAAAACAGTTTGCTTTAACCTGATCTCCGGCGTGTATCAGCCGACCCGCGGAGAAATACATTTTGAGAACCGGACCATCAGCAACATGCGTTCCCACGAAATTGCAACCCTTGGTGTGGGGCGTACGTTTCAAATCGTCAAACCGTTTGCGATGCTCACCGTTCTTGAAAATGTGCTGGTTGCCAGGGGCGTGACCCGATATGGCAGTCTGACAAAGATCTGGACGGTCTGGAAATCTGAATCAGAAAAAGCTGCAGCCCTGGAAATACTTGATCGGGTGGGGCTGGCAGACTTGGCCGATCGCAAGGCCGGGCTGCTGCCGCTGGGTAATCTGCGCAGGCTCGAAATTGCGAGAGCCCTTGTGGTGGGTCATAAGCTCATCCTGCTGGATGAATCATTTGCCGGGCTTCGCAATGAAGAGATTCTTCAACTCGAGCATCTTATCCGGCGTATCCGTAAAGACGGCATTACGGTTTTGCTGATTGAACACAACATGCGGGTCACCATGGGACTATGCGATAGGATCGTCGTGCTCGAACACGGACAGAAAATTGCGGAGGGGACCCCCGAAGCCATACAACAAAATGAGCGGGTTATCGAGGCCTATCTCGGACGCAGGGAGACCTATAATGCTTCTCGAAGCGCATGATCTGCATATCACCTACGGAGACATACAGGCTGTGTCCGGGGTCAGTTTCGGTGTTAAAAAGGGAGAACTTATTTCCATTATTGGCGCCAACGGTGCCGGTAAAACCTCAATCATGAGCAGCATTATGGGGCTTGCTAGCGTGCAGAGCGGACAAATTTTTTTCAAAGACCGTGAGATTACAATGCTTCCCGCATATCAGCGGGCCAGATCCGGCATCCGGATCGTTCCCGAGCGGGCCAGGGTCTTTAATCGGCTGAGCGTCTACGAAAATCTCTTGGTGGGCATTTACGGCCTTCGGAAAAAGATTGCCTGGGAAGAACGGATCGGGTGGCTCTACGGGCTTTTCCCGATTTTAGAAAAACGGCAGGACCAGGCAGCCGATACACTTTCAGGAGGTGAGCAACAGCAGCTTGCCATTGCCAGGGCCCTGATATCGGAACCGGAACTTCTTTTGGTTGATGAAATATCCATGGGGCTGATGCCCAAATTGGTGGACAGGGTGTTCGAACTGCTGCTGAAACTCAACCATGAACAAGGCCTCACCATATTGTTGGTTGAGCAGAATGCGATGGCGTCTCTGGAGATTTCGAAAAGAGCCTATGTGCTCGAAACCGGGGCGTTTGCTTGCCAAGGCGTGGCCGCGGATCTAATCAAAGATCCCAGAATAAGACAGGTTTATCTGGGCGGATGAGTATGCTCATTTTTACGATCAGAAAGAGTCGTATCTGGATTTCGCACGCGTCGGCGGCTTTCATATTTCATGCAAGATTCAGGTAATAAATGAGGGCACACACATCAAAACGTCACCTTAGGGAGCATCAAATTACTTACTACAACAGCTGTTGAAAGGAGGATACACCATGAAAATTTTTAAATTAATGTTTTTTATCGTATTGATCGGGATTTTTACTGTCAGTTCTGCCGGTGCAGCCGAAAAGGTCAAAATCGGTTTGCTGGCACCGTTGACCGGTTTTGCAGCTGCAGACGGATTGAGTGTCCTGAATTCGGTTAAGCTGGCTGTTGAACTGGTGAACAAGAACGGCGGGGTGCTCGGGAAAGAAGTCGAGTTGATCGTATATGATGACCGGGCGGATGCTAAGGAGGCCGTGGGTCTGTCCAGGAAGCTCATTCAGCAGGACCGAATTGTTGGTGTTGTTGCCGGGTCCTACAGTACACCGACCCGGGCTGTGGCACCAATTTTTCAAGACGAAGAAATTCCACTGATATCCGCCTACGCAGTTCATCCTGATATTACCAAGGCGGGAAACTACTGTTTTAGGAATGGATTTCTGGGTCTGGTGGAAGGTAAGTGTGCCGCCCATGTTTCGATTGAAATGCTAAAAGCAGATAGAATCGCTCTGCTTACGAGTGATAATGATTTTGGCCGTACCCTGGCGGCGGGATTTCGGGAATATGTCGAAACAAAGGCCAAACATGCGGAGATTGTCTACGCACAGACCTATCCGTTCTCAGAAAAAGATTTCAAACCATATCTGTCGAAAATCAAGGAGATTTCCCCTGATCTGATTTTTGCGAGTGGTTACTATTTTCAGACCGGACCCATTGTTAATCAGGCTCGGGAAATGGGCCTGACGATGAACATCGTCGGCGAGGAAGGTGCCGACTCTCCAAAATTCATAGAAATTGCCGGAAAGGCTGCCGAAGGTTTTGTGATTGTTACCAACCTCAACCGGGACGATCCACGGCCAAATGTGCAGACTTTCTTGGCTGATTATCAAACGCGTTATGGTATTCAGCCGGACATGGTCGGTGCATCTGCTTACGATGGCTTTATGCTGATTGTGGATGGCATTGAGCGCTCTGGTAGCCTGAGTGGTCCGAAGATCCGGGAGGCCATTGCGACTACCAAGGATTACAACGGGTTGACCGGTACGGTGAAAGGGTTTACGGAAATCGGAGAGGTGGTGAAAGAGGTTCAGGTTCAGATTGTGAAAAATGGAGAATTTCGCATGCTGGGCGTGGTAAAAGATCTGGCCTTGATTACACCAAATTAAATTTGGATCATCTCCCAATTAGTTGGTGCTATCATTTGAAATATCACTGATTGCTGTTCTATATTTCGAGTCCGGTTGGGGCCATCGAATGATTGGGCTTAAGCAGCGGGGTACCCTCGGGCCCCAACCTGGCCTTGTCTTTAAAAAGGAAGATCGATTTAAATTGGTGTCTCGAGCAGCACTGTGTGCTCATCAACGAAATCAAGACGTTTTATTTTTCCTTGAACGAATTTTTTAACCCCAAAAAGATCGGACATCACATAACCATCATTCTCGGCTTCCATGAGAGCCACATCCTGCATAACCTCCTGGATCTGTCCATCCGAACCAATATATACCGTGCTCAAACACATAAGGACCTCCAATTGTCAACCGATTGTCCGAGCCAACAAGCCATTCAGGATTTGTGCGGCAGCTTGGAAGGCGATTCCATGGGCCATGGCGCGACCCTTAAAACACGCTTCAAATACGGCGGGGTCATAAGGTATGACCCCGGCGATTTCAATCGATTTATCCTTCAGCATTGCTTTCAGTTCTGATGAAATATCCTGCGAGCTTACTTTATTCAAAACCGACTGGAGGTTTTTTTTCATCCCAGCGGTCATGTCCCTAATTTTTTCAGCAACGGCAATCGATTCCATCGAAGGCTCAACAACGAGTAGAACCGTGTCAATGCTGTCGTCGATGCCCCTACCAAAATGTTCCACCCCGGCTTCCATGTCAACGATGACCAGTTCGTTTTTATCGAGCTTGAGTTTTTTTAAAAATTCACGGTTGAGCACCCCCATGGGACATGCGCACCCTTCCATCGACTGAAGAATTTTTCCAATGCTAACCATTCTTAAGCCGTTTCGCTTGAGGAAAAATTGAGAAGGAATATCCGCGGTTGTAATCTGTGACTCAGCCAATATGTTGGGTTGACCCATCTTTCCCTTTATGGCTTTCTTTCCCCCAGCGAGTTCCATGAGAGGGATTGGGGGGTTTGGAAATCCAAGCATCCGAAAAAGTCCGGTATTGGATTCATCCGAATCGACCACTATGACCTTGTAACCAGACGCTTCAGCATGGCCGGCCAGCAAACTTACCACAGTACTTTTACCACTACCTCCCTTGCCACAGACCGAAATTTTCATCGTATTATTCCTCCTCAGCTTTCTTTTCACCTTTGATGGTCAGCACGTCTCCTGTTATGCTGATGTTGATATCTTTTGCTGCCAGACCTGGCAGATCAGCCTTTGTAACGAAGCTGTCCTTTGTTTCCGGCTACATAAAAATGATCTATTGGTTTTAGATTGTCTCCCAAATTGTAAACCAGTGGTAAGCCAGTAGGTATTTCAAACTTTTCTATTTCGTCATCAGCGATATGATCGAGATATTTCACTAAAGCTCGAAGAGAGTTTCCATGAGCCGAGATTAACACCTTTTTGCCGGACCTCAAATGGGGTGCGATTGTCTCTTTCCAATAGGGTAAGACGCGTTGCAATGTATCTTTGAGGGATTCGGATCTTGGAAATTCCGACGCTTTTAGATGGGCATAGCGGGGGTCCAATCTTAAGCGACGCCTATCCGTATGGGTTAGCTCCGGTGGCCGGGTCCCATAGCTCCGCCGCCATTTCTGAACCTGTTCCGATCCATGTTGATTGACCATCTCTTGTTTATTCTGCCCCTGTAAAGCGCCATAGTGTCTTTCATTGAGCTGCCATGAGCGGTATACCGGAATCCACATAAGATCCATTTCATCCATAACAATCCACAATGTGCGGACAGCTCGTTTCAGTACAGATGTGTATGCCACATCAAAAAAGTAGCCTTTCGATTTTAATAAGCGGCCTGCATTGCGTGCTTCTAACTTTCCCTGATCACAAAGATCTGCATCTGACCAACCGGTAAATTTGTTCTCCAAATTCCACAAGCTTTGGCCATGTCGTAGCAAAATTAACTGTTTCATTCGGAACCTGTTAAATTTTGATTTGCGCATATCCGAAATGCTCAAGTTAACCCGGATAAGGGCTCGCATATGATCATTTTGAACGCGGGCAACTGTTTGAGTGTTTTAGGCACCGTCGGATCGGTCGCTAAGCAACAAAAAATATGCGTTCTTAACTAACTTTTATGATTGAACTTATTTAAC
>Ga0180436_10001994_pt1 | contig 19656 bp, 18 predicted proteins | sample SS_ome_2_FD_132434 | JGI IMG/M metagenome (GOLD analysis project Ga0180436, IMG submission 132434) | Hypersaline lake sediment archaeal communities from the Salton Sea, California, USA - SS_3_S_2 metaG | ecosystem: Environmental > Aquatic > Non-marine Saline and Alkaline > Hypersaline >...
CGAGATCTTCTACTCCATCCGCGAGGCCAGGATCGTCATCGAGCAATGGCGTGTCCACTACAACACCGTCCGCCCGCACAGTGCTCTCGGATACCGCCCGCCGGCCCCCGAAACCCTGATCCCGATGGATCGGAGACCCGTCATGCACTAACAATCAAGCCGGACCACTCGGTGGGGGCAGTCCACTAGCCTCGTGGCATGACCAAGCGCAGCCCTTTCAAGTACTTCAAGACCTCGCCCGAGATCATCCGCTTGGCGGTGATGCTCTATGTCCGGTTCCCGCTGTCGCTGCGGAACGTCGAGGACCCGGCTCGCACGAGCGCGGGATCGATGTCAGCCATGAAACGGTCCGCTTCTGGTGGAACCGTTTCGGCCCGATGTTGGCGGCGGAAATCCGGCGGAAACGATCTGAGGGGATGCGCTCGGTGAGCCGGTGGCGATGGCATCTGGACGAGGTTTTCGTGAAGGTGAATGGCAAGCGGCATTACCTGTGGCGCGCTGTCGATCACGAGGGCGAGGTCCTCGAAAGCTTTGTGACCAAGCGCCGTGACAAGCGCGCCGCGTTGAAATTCCTCAAGAAAGCGATGCGCCGGTATGGAACCGCCGAAGAAATCGTGACGGACCGGCTGCCGTCCTATCGTGCGGCGATGCGTGCCCTTGGTTGCGCTGAGAAGCAGCGGACGGGGCGCTGGGACAACAACCGGATCGAGAACTCCCACCTCCCGTTTCGAAGACGCGAACGGGTGATGCTCCGGTTCCGGCGGATGCGAAGTTTGCAGATGTTCGCCGCCGTTCACGCGTCCGTACACAACCACTTCAACCAGGACCGAAGCTTCTGCCGCCGGGATCATTTCAAGAGCAACCGCGCCGCCGCTCTCGCCGAATGGCGGGCGCTTCTTGCTGCCTGAGGCAGGATGGGTAGGGCAAAGAGAGACTGGTTCGAATTAGTCTGACACCACCCCTCTTCTTCTTGGTGAAAATGCCCCGGGGGTCCGGGGGCTGGCCCCCGGTCACGCCCTTGCATCCCGCGCCGAGCCCTCAATAGCTGCGCGGCAGGCCCAGCACGTGCTGGCCGAGATAGGCGTAGATCATGTTCTTGGAGATCGGCGCGGTCTGGTAGAGCCGCGCCTCGCGCCATTTCCGCTCGATCCCGTATTCGCGGGCGAAGGCGAAGCCGCCATAGACCTGCATGCAGACCTCCGCTGCCTCCCACGAGGCGTCGGCGGCCAGCAGCTTGGCCATGTTGGCGGCCTCCCCGGCCGGGGCGCCGGCATCGAACAGGGCGGCGGCCTTCGCCACCATCAGCTCGGCGGCCTGGGCGGCGGCATAGGCCTTGGCGATCGGGAACTGGATGCCCTGGTTGGCGCCGATCGGGCGGCCGAACACCTCTCGCTCGTTGGCGTATTCGGTGGCCTTGCGCAGGAAGAACTTGGCGTCGCCGATACATTCGGCGGCGATCAGGATTCGCTCGGCGTTCATGCTGTCGACGATGTAGCGAAAGCCGCGGCCCTCCTCGCCCACCAGCGCGTCGGCGGGGATCTGAAGGTTGTCGAAGAACACCTCGCAGGTGTTGTGGTTGATCATCGCGTCGATCTTGCGCAGCGTGAGCCCGTTCCCCAGCGCCTCGCGCATGTCGATCAGGAAGACCGACATCCCGTCGGAGCGCTTCTTGCACTCCGCCGCCGGAGTCGTGCGGGCCAGCAGCAGCATGAGGTCGGATTCGAACGCGCGGGAGGTCCAGACCTTCTGCCCGTTGACGACATAGCCGTCGCCGTTGCGCTCCGCCCGGGTCTTCAGCTGGGTGGTGTCCGAGCCGGTGGTGGGCTCGGTCACGCCGAAGGCCTGCAGCCGCAAATCGCCCGTGGCGATGCCCGGCAGGTAGCGTTCCTTCTGCGCCTCGGAGCCGTGCTTCAGGACCGTGCCCATGGTGTACATCTGCGCGTGGCAGGCGGCGGCGTTGCAGCCGCGGTCATGGATCGTCTCCAGCACCGCGGCGGCGGCCGACAGCGGCAGGCCGGAGCCGCCGTACTGCTCGGGGATCAGCGCGGCGAGGAAGCCGGACTCGGTCAGCGTCTCGACGAAGTCCTTCGGGTAGGCGTCCTCCCTGTCGAGCCGGCGCCAGTATTCGTCGGGGAAGTCGTCGCACAGGCGGGCGACGGCCTCGCGGATCTCGGCCCATTGCGGGGCGGTGGGCATGGTGATGGCGGCGGTGTCGATATGGCTCATCGCGGATCCTTTCGGTCAGATCGCCCCGGCGGCGCGGAGCGCGGCGATCTCCGCCTCCGTCAGGCCGGCCTCGGCGAGGATGGCGTCGGTGTGCTGGCCCTGGTATGGCGCGGGCTGGCGCATCTCGGGCGGGGTGCGGGAGAGGGTGACGGGCTGCGCCACGAGCCGCGTCTCGCCGCCCGCGGGGTGCGGGCAGGGGGCGGCCATGCCCAGATGCTGCACCTGCGGGTCGGCGAACATCTCGTCGATGCGGTAGATCGGCCCGGCGGGGACGCCGTGGGCGTCGAGCAGCTCCACCCATTCCGTGGTGGTCCGTTCGGCGAAGATCGGCGCCAGCTCGGCCCACAGCTCGGCCCGACGGGCGGTACGGGCGGCCATGGTGGCGTAGGCGGGGTCGTCGGCCCAGTCCTCCCGCCCGATCACGCCGCAGAAGGCGCGCCATTGCCCGTCGCCGCCGACCCCGAGGTTGAGGTGCCCATCCTTCGTGGCGACGACGCCCATCGGGGTGACGGTGGGGTGGTCGTTGCCGGCCTGCTGCGGCACCTCGCCGTCGACGAGGTAGCGGGCGGCCTGGAAATCCAGCAGGGCGATCTGCGCCTGGAGGAGCGAGGTGTGGACCCACTGGCCCTGCCCCGACCGCTCCCGTTCGGCCAGGGCGACGAGGATGCCAGTGGCGGCGTAGAGCCCGGCGGAGCTGTCGGCGACGGCGCAGCCGGCGCGCATCGGCCCCTGCCCCGGATGCCCGGTGATCGACATCAGCCCGCCCATGCCCTGCGCGATCTGGTCGAAGCCGGCCCGGCGCGCGTAGGGCCCGTCCTGCCCGAAGCCGGAGATGGAGGCAAGGATGATGCGGGGGTTCACCGCGCGCAGGTCGTCATAGGCGATGCCGAGGCGCTCCTTCACGTCGGGGCGGAAGTTCTCGACCACGACGTCGGCGCCCTCGACGAGGCGCAGGAAGGTGGCGCGGCCCTGCTCCGTCTTGAGGTTGAGCGTCAGCGAGCGCTTGTTGCGGTGCAGGTTCAGCATGTCGTAGCCATGCCGCGCGCCGCTGATCCCGGCATTGGGGTCGACGCCCTCCGGCGCCTCGATCTTGATGACGTCGGCGCCGAAATCGGCCAGCACGCGGCAGCAGGTGGGGCCGGCGCGCACGCGGGTGAGGTCGAGCACTTTCAGGTGGGAGAGTGCGGTCATTGCGGCGCCTCCGTTGGCGGGTCGGCGGGCAGCTCGTCGGCCCCTTTCGGGTCCGCCTCGCAGTACCATTCGCCCATCCGGGAGGAGGTGACGAAGACGGTGTCGTCGCGCGCCATCAACAGGTCCAGCGCCTGTTCGAAATGCCAGGCGATGTGGGGCACGCCGATGATGTGGGGATGCAGGGCGAGGGTGAGGATGCGCGGCTCGCGCGCCAGTTCCCTCTCGTAGATCGCGAGCGTCGCCTTGACCCGGCGCAGGAATTCGTCGGAGGCGCCGTTCTGGATGGCGTAGACCGGCACGTCGTTCAGTTCGAACGTGTAGGGCAGGCCGATCAGGGGGCCGTGCGTCGTGCGCAGCCAGACCGGCAGGTCGTCCAGCGTCCAGTCGTGGAGGAATTCTATCCCCGCCTGTTTCAGCAGGTCGGGGGTCTGCGCCGTCTCGCCCAGGCCGGGGCCGAGCCATGCGCGGGGGCGGGTCCCGGAGGCGGCCTCCAGCCGAGCGAGGCTGCGTTCGATCACCTCGGCCTCGTCCTCGGCCTGTTTCAGCGATTGCTGGAACCAGCCGTGGCCGACCAGTTCCCAGCCGGCGGTCAGGATGGCATCCATCAGGGAGGGGTAGACGTCAGCCACCTGGGCGTTGAGGAAGGCGGAGCAGGGTAGCCCGCGCTCGGCCAGCATCGCCATGATCCGGGGCATGCCGCAGCGTAGCCCGTATTCCACCCAGGCGAAGTTGGGCACGTCGGGCGGGGCGGGTGTGGCCCCGTGGGGCGCGGGGATGATCCCGCGCGGCATCGGCCGGTCGAACGGCCAGTATTCCACGTTCATCGCCAGGTGCACGATCAGCGGCTTGCCGTCCAGCGGCGGGAGCGGCGGGCGGTCGGTGGCCAGCCGGAAGGGGACGCGCGGGTTCGACCACATGGCGGGGCTCCTCAGCTTGCGGACCGGCGGACGGGCGACCGGCGAGGGGCGCCCCAGCCCTGTGCGGGGAGGCGCGGGCAGGCCGGCGCGGCGGTGTACATGGCGGGTCCCTCCTATCGGGTGGCGACGCGGCCGCTGGCTGGGGATGTAGCTTTTGTATGCCAAAAAGGGAAGCGGATTCTTGATCTCTGCGCACCGGGCCGGGTGGACGGCCGGGGGAGCAGGGTTCAATGCATGTTTGGCAATGGTTTGCCCGCTGCCCCCGGGACCGGCCAGGTTGGAGGCATCGGAGCCTGCGGAGACGGCTTGTCAGGCGGTGCAGGAATGTATACCAATTTCGGGCTGATCAAGGAGGGGCAGCGCATGGATCTGGAGCTGGAGGGGCGGCACGCCGTCGTCACCGGCGGATCGAAAGGAATCGGGCTGGCCATCGCCCGCGCGCTGGCCGCCGAGGGCGTGCGCCTGACCCTCGTCGCCCGCGACCCGGCCGCGCTGGAGCATGCGGCGCAGCAGATCGGCGGCGAGGTCGCGGTTCGGGCGGCCGACCTGGCGACCGATGCGGGCCGGCGCGCCCTGGCCGAGGCGGTACCGGCCCCCGACATCCTGGTGAACAACGCCGGGGCGATCCCGGCCGGCCGGCTGTCCGACGTGAGCCTCGACGCCTGGCGCGCGGGCTGGGAGCTGAAGGTGATGGGGTACGTTCACCTCTGCCAGCTTTACCTGCCCGCGATGACGGCGCGAGGCTCGGGGACGATCCTCAACGTGATCGGCATGGGGGGCCGGGCGGTGCGCCCCGGCTATATCTGCGGGGCGGCCGGCAACGCGGCGCTGATCGGCTTTACCAATGCGCTGGGGGCGGAGGCGCAGGCCCACGGGGTGCGGGTGCTGGGGATCAACCCCTCCCCGACCCTGACCGACCGGATGGAGCGGCACATGCGCGACCGCGCCGCCTCCGAGCTGGGGGACGAGGCGCGGTGGCGGGAGTTCGTGCAGCCGGACGCCTTTCCCTTCGGCCGGCCCAAGACGCCGGAGGAGGTGGGAGCGCTGGCGGCGATGCTGTGCTCGCCGAAGGTGACTTACCTCAACGGCACGGTGGTGGACATGGACGGCGGCGGCCAGTGGACGGGACGATGACGGGACAGGTGATCTGCGCGCAGGACGGGCCGGTGGCGCGCCTGACCTTTGACAATCCGGGCAAGCTGAACGCCGTGTCGCTGGCGATGTGGGAGCAGCTGGCGCAGCATTGCGCGACGCTGGCCAGGGACGGCGCGGTGCGGGTCGTGGTGCTGCAGGGCGCGGGGGAGCGGGCCTTCGTCTCGGGCGCCGACATTTCCGAATTCGGCGAGGCGCGCACGGGCGAGGATGCGGTCGCACGCTACAACGCCGCGGTGGCGACCGCGGAACAGGCGCTGGCCGCGCTGCCGATGCCGACCGTCGCGGCGATCCGCGGCTATTGCATCGGCGGGGGGCTGTCGATCGCGCTGCGCTGCGACCTGCGGATCGCGGCGGCGGACGCCCGCTTCGCAATTCCGGCCGCCCGGCTGGGGCTCGGTTACGGCGCGGAGGGGATCGCGGTGCTGGCACGGCTTGTCGGCCCGTCGGTCGCTGCCGAGATGCTTTTCACCGCAAGGCGGTTCGCGGCGGAGGAGGCGCTGCGCGTCGGTCTGGCCAGCCGCGTGGTCCCGACGGAGGACTGGGCCGGCGCGGTGGAGGAAACCGCCGCGACCATCGCCGGCAACGCGCCGCTGACCTTGCGGGCGGCCAAGGCGGCGCTGCAGGACCTTGCCCGGCCGGAGGCGGAGCGCGACACGGAGAGGCTCGCCGCGCTGGTGCGCGCCTGCTACGACAGCGCCGATTACCGCGAGGGGAAGGCCGCCTTCGCGGAGAAACGGCCGCCGATGTTCCGGGGGCACTGAGCCATGCCCGACAGCAGCCGGCACCCCGCGCTCGGCCGGACCGAGCAGGCCGAGGACGTCCTGGACCCGCGCCCGGCCCGCCATTTCCAGCTGGCGCTGGACCGGCAGCCGAACATGGGCGAAGGCGACCCGCTGCCGCCGCTGTGGCACTACTTCTACTTCAACCCGCAGATCCGCAGTTGCGATCTGGCGCCCGACGGGCACGAACGGCTGGGCGGCTTCCTGCCCGATCTGGGCCTGCCGCGGCGGATGTGGGGCGGCAGCCGGATCACGGTGCACGCGCCCCTGCGGATCGGGGAGCGGGCGGTCAAGACCTCCACCATCGAGGATGTCACGGAAAAGACGGGGCGCAGCGGCCGGCTCGGCTTCGTCACCGTGCGGCACGATTTCACCGTGGACGGCGCGCCGCGGATGACCGACGTGCAGACCATCGTCTACCGCGAACCCACCGGCGCCGCCGTCCCGCCGCCCGCCGAGCCGGAGCCGGCCGACTGGCAGGAAAGCGTGACGCCGGACGAGATCCTTCTGTTCCGCTATTCCGCACTGATCTTCTATGCCCACCGCATCCATTATGACGCGGACTATACCCGCGAGGTGGAGGGGTACCCCGCCCTCCTCGCCCACGGCCCCTTGACCGCGACGCTTCTGGCCGGGGCCGGGCAGGCGCGGCATCCCGGCCGGCGCCTGACGGGGCTGGAGATCCGGGCACAGGCGCCCTGCTTCGTCGGCCGGCCGTTGCGGCTGGAAGGGCGGGGCACCGACCTGCGCGCGGTTAACGGCGAGGGCGCGGTGGCGATGCGGGTGCGCCTCAGCTTCGACGACGGAGAGCCAGCATGACCAACACGCTGCACGACGCCCTGTTCGCCGCCCGGGCCGGCGCCGACGCGCCGTTCCTCTACCTGCCCGGTCGCGACGACCTGAGCCGCGCCGACTTTGCCCGGCTGTCCGCGCGCTACGCGACCACGCTGGGCGCGCTGGGCCTGAAACCCGGCGACCGGCTGGCGCTGCAGGTGGAAAAGTCGGCCGAGGCGCTGGCGCTCTATGCCGCCTGCATCGCCGCGGGCGTGGTGTTCCTGCCGCTGAACACCGCCTACACCCCGGCCGAGATCGGCTATTTCCTGACCGATGCCGAGCCTGCGCTCGCGATCTGCGATCCCGCCGCCGAGCCCGCGCTGCGCCCGCTGGCAGACGCCGCCGGCGCCCGGCTGATGACGCTGGACAGCGCCGGGGGCGGCAGCTTCCCCGCCGCCGCCGAAGGCGCGGCGGAGCGGTTCGCGCCGGTGCCGCGGGGCGCGGACGACCTTGCCGCGCTGCTCTACACCTCCGGGACCACGGGGCGGTCCAAGGGGGCGATGCTGACCCACGGCAACCTTCTGTCGAACGCCCGCGCGCTGGCGGCGGAGTGGCGGTTCACCGACGCCGACGTGCTGCTGCACGCGCTGCCGATCTTTCACGCGCACGGGCTGTTCGTGGCCTGCAACGTGGTGGCGCTGACCGGCGGGGCGATGATCTTTTTGCCGAAATTCGCGCCTGGGCCGGTGCTGCAGGCGCTGCCCCACGCGACGGCGATGATGGGTGTGCCCACCTTCTATACCCGCCTGCTGGCCGAGCCGCGGTTCGATCGGGCGGCGGCGGCCCATATGCGCCTTTTCGTTTCCGGCAGCGCGCCGCTCTTGGCTGAGACCCATGTGGCGTTCGAGGCGCGCACCGGCCACCGCATCCTCGAACGCTACGGCATGACCGAGACGGGGATGAACAGCTCCAACCCCTACGAGGGCGAGCGGCGGGCCGGCACCGTTGGCTTTCCCCTGCCCGGCGTCGAACTGCGGGTCGTGAACCCTGACACGGGCACGCCTCTGCCGGACGGCGAGATCGGGATGATCGAGGTGAAGGGCCCCAACGTCTTTGCCGGATACTGGCGGATGCCGGAGAAGACGGCGGAGGAGTTCCGCGCCGACGGCTTCTTCGTCACCGGCGATCTGGGGCGCGTCGACGGGGACGGGTATGTCCACGTCGTCGGGCGGCAGAAGGACCTGGTGATCTCCGGCGGCTTCAACGTCTATCCCAAGGAGGTGGAGCTGGTGCTGGATGGCCTGCCCGGCGTGCTGGAGTCGGCGGTGGTGGGCGTGCCCCATCCCGATTTCGGCGAGGCGGTGCTGGGCCTCGTCGTGCCCGAGCCAGGGCAGGCGCCGGCGCCGGAGACGCTGCAACAGGAGGCGGCGCGGCAGCTGGCCAACTACAAGCGGCCCAAACGGCTGATCCTGCTGGAGGAGTTGCCGCGCAACACGATGGGCAAGGTGCAGAAGGCCGCCCTGCGGGAGCGGTTCGCGGGCCTGTTCACCGGCTAGCGTGCAGCGCCGCGCCCAGCGCGAGCAACGCGCCCTCCGCCCCCGCGGCGCCGACCAGCTGGATCGAGGCGGGGGGCTTGCCCCCCATCGGCACGGCCAGCGCGGGCAGGCCGGCGATGTTGGCCAGCGCGGTGAAATCGGCGATTCTGCCCGGCACCTTGTCCTGCCGCGGCACCGGGCAGGGCAACGTCGGCAGCAGCAGCGCGGCGCCGTCCGCGACCAGGCCGCGCGTCGCCTCGGCCAGGCCGGCCAGCCGCTGGCGGATCGCGGTGCGCCGCGCCGCCAGAACCGCGGCGCCATAGGCGATCAGCGCCTCCAGCGCGGGGCTGAGCCCGGGATGGCCGGACAGGATCGGCGCCGCCTCCGTCTCGGCCTGGATGAAGGCGGCGCGCCGGTCCTGGCCGGGCTCCCACTGCTGCAGCGTGACCGGCATCACCTCCACCCCGGCCCGGGCCAGCGCCTGTGCCGCGCGGTCGCGGGCCGCGAGCGGCTCCGGCGCCGCCGTCACCTCCGGCACCAGGACGCGGCCGGTGGCCGGCGCGTCCATCCCGAGGCCGAGGGCGGTCGCGACGGCGCGCAGGGTGGCAGGGTCCGCGGCCAGCACACCCAGAGTGTCGAGCGATGGGGCCAGCGGCACCACCCCGTCCACGGGCAGCGCGCCATGGGCCGGCTTCAGCCCCCACAGCCCGCAGCAGGCCGCCGGGATGCGCACCGAGCCGAGCGTGTCCGTCCCCAGCGCCGCGTCTGCCAGCCCGCCGGCCACCGCCGCGGCCGAGCCGCAGGACGAACCGCCGGGGCTGTGCCCGGGGGCGGCCGGGTTCAGCGTCGTGCCGAAATGGGGGTTGTCCCCCGTGGCGCCCAGCGCCGCCTCGTCCATCGCCAGCCGCGACAGAATCGTCGCCCCCGCCGCCCGCAGGCGGGCCACCACCGGCGCGTCCCGCTCGGCCAGCATCCCCGCGCGCGCGCCGATGCCGGCGGTCCAGCCCTGGCCTTCGACGGCGATGTTGGCCTTGACCCCGACGACGAGCCCCGCCAGCGGCCCGGCGCCGTGGATTTGCCGCGCGTCCACCCGCAGCGACGCCTCGGCATCCTCCAGCGCGTGCCAGACGTCGCGCGCGGCGATCCCGTCAAGGCTCATTGCGATTCGGCCTGCTGCCGTGCCACGCGCGCCTCGCCCGACAGCAGGTGCGCGGACATCAGGCTTTCGGCCCAGTCGGGGGCGCGCGCCTCGATCGCGTCGATCAGTTCGGCATGGTGATGCAGGCTGCGCACGAGGTCGGCGGGGGTGTAGATGCGGTAGGTGCGCACCACCATCCCGACATCGAAGGCCAGCGTCATCAGCGCGGTCAGCCGGGGCGCCCGCGCCGCGGCGACGATCACCCGGTGAAAGCGCTCGTTCGCCTCGGTCAGGGTATTGTAGTCGGCCTCGGTCTGCGGCGGGGTGTGGGCGCGCATCGTCTCCAGGATCTCGCGCAGGGCGGCGATGTCCTCGGCGGTGGCGTATTTCGCGGCGCGGCGGGCGGAGTAGCATTCCAGGAGCCGCCGCAGCTGAAAGATCTGCTCGATCTCGTCCTCGGGAAAGCGGGCGACGCGGGTGTCGTAGCCCGAATGCCGCTCCACGAACCCTTCGAGGATCAGCCGGCTGATCGCCTCGCGCACCGGGGTGCGGCTCAGCCCCAGGTCGCGCGACAGCCGCTGTTCCGTCAGCCGCTCCCCCTCGGCCAGTTCCCCGGTGACGATCTGGGCGCGGATCGTGCGATAGGCATGCTCCGTCGCGGTGAGGGCTTGCGGCTCCTGGCCCATGCAGGGGTTCCTTCGCTCTGGCGTGAAATCTGCATACATATTCCCACGCGACATGGAAAGGGCGCGCCGCGCCCATCCGCCCGGGTGTATGCATTTCAGGCCCCCGCGGCGGCTGAAATCGCCGAAGTGCGGTGGTTTGGGCGATCGGCGGGGCGCCACACCGAAGAAAGCGGCAAATTCTGCATGCAAACTCTTGCGCCCGAACGGGAATGGCGGCACGGTGATCGTGGCGGAACCGCGCGGAGAGCGGCAGGACCGGTATCCGAAATGCGCCGCCGTCCCAGCCCGGCACCAGACCGGACGACTGACCAAGACCGCAAGTTCCAGACAGGGAGACGCGCCCAATGACCCACAGACTTTCCCGCGCCGCGCTGATCGCGCTGGCCGCCATGGCCCCGCTGCCGCTGGCCGCACAGGAGGCGACGCTTACCGCCATCCATTCGATCCCGCCGACCAACGACCTGATGCAGAGCTTCTTTGCGTTCGTGGAGGACGTGAACGCCAACGGTGAAGGGGTTCTGCAGATCGAGGTGCGCGGCGGGGTGGAGGTGATCCCCCGCAACGAACAGATGAACGCCGTCTCCCGCGGCATCGTCGACATGTATTTCGGCCCGGGCGGCTACTACCAGCGGCAGCTGCCGGAGCTGATCCCGCTCGACGCCGCCTCCGTGCCGGCGGACAAGATGCGTGCCGCCGGCCTGCACGACGCCATCGACGAGGCCATTCGGGAGCGCGCCGGCGTTGCCTTTCTGGCGGCCATGGGCACCGGCTACGCCTTTCAGTTCTACCTGACCGAAGAGCCGACCATCAACGATGACGGCACCATCGACCTGTCGGGGATGAAGATCCGCGGCGGCACCAGCTATGACGCGATGTACAAGGCGCTCGACATCGACCGCGTCGATGTTCCGGCGGGCGACATCTACACCGCGCTGGAGCGCGGCGTGGTGGAGGGCATCGGCTTCACCACCATCGGCGTCAGCTCCGGCGGCTGGCAGGACTTCCTCAACTACCGCATCTTCCCCACCTGGCGGCAGGGCAACACCATCCTCGCCGCCAACGCCGAGGCGATCGACGCGCTGACGGAAGAGCAGCGCAGCTATTTGATGGAGATGGTGCTGAAGCACGAGATGCTCGCCTACGACCTGACGCAGGGGCTTGAGGAGCGGGAGGACGAGATTCTCGGCGAGGCCGGGGTGGAGGACATCGTGCTGAACGAGGCCGGCAGCGCCCAGATCACCGCCGCCTTCCAGGACACGTTCTGGGTCAGCGCCGCGGAGGTGCTGGGCGAGGAGGTGGCCGCCCGCTTCCGCGCCATCGTGGACGCCGCTAACGAGAGCTGAGCGGATGCCGCAGGGCCTGCGCGAACCGGCCTCGCCGATCTGGCGCGGCTTCGACAGGGCGCTCGACGCGCTGGCCCTCGTCGCGGCGGCGATCATCCCGTTCATGTTCGCCGCCATCGTCTACGACGTGACGACCCGCAACCTTGGCGGCTGGCGCATCTCCTGGGCGCTGGCCGTCACCGAATACGCCCTGCTTTATGTAACTGCGCTGGGCGCGCCGTGGCTGCTGCGCGAACGCGGCCACGTGTCGATGGAAGCGTTCCGCGTACTGCTGCCGCGGCGCGTGGCCCGGGCGATGGAACGGCTTGTGGCCGCGCTGGGCCTTGTCGCCTGCGCCATCGTGACCGCGGCGCTGGTGCCGGTAACGATCCAGAATTTCGGGGTGGGGGACATGCGGGCGGACTTCCTGCAACGCTGGATGCTCTACGCGCCGGTGACGGTCGGGTTCGGGCTGTGCGCGGTGCAGTTCCTGCGATTCCTTCTCACCGGGCAATCCCTGTACAAGGGCCTCGCGGCCGAACAGGACGGGCTTTGAGCCATGATTGAATGGTGGGCCGCCGCAATCCTGATGCTCGGCATGGTGATAGGGCTGATGGCGCTCTGCGTCCCCGTCGCCTTTGCCTTTCTGATCGCCAACCTGATCGGCGCCTGGATCTTCATGGGCGGCATGATCGGGATCGAACAGCTGGCCGCCAATGCGGGGGAGGCCGTGTCCTCCTTCGTGCTGGTGACGGTGCCGATGTTCGTGCTGATGGGGAACCTCTTTTTCCATTCCGGCATCGCCGAAAAGATCATCGAGACGCTCGACCGCTCCATGGGCAAGGCGCCGGGACGGCTGAGCTATATCTCCGTGCTGTGCGGCACCATCTTCGCTGCGCTGTCGGGCTCCAACATGGCGAACACCGCGATGATGGGGGGCCTGCTGCTGCCGCAGATGGAGGCGCGGCGCTACGCCCGGCACATGTCCATCGGGCCGATCATCGGCTCGGGGGGGCTGGCGCTTCTGATCCCGCCCTCCACGCTGGCGGTGCTGCTGGGCTCGATCGCGCAGATCGACATCGCGGACCTGTTGCTGGCCGGTCTGGTGCCCGGACTGGTGCTGGCGCTTCTCTATACCGCGACGATCTGGCTGCAGGTGCGCCGGTCGCCGCAGGCCGCGCCCGCCTACGACGTTGAGGTTGCAAGCTTCTGGCAGAAGATCGGCATGATCTGCCTCTACATCCTGCCGATGTCGCTGGTGGTGTTCGCCGTGGTCGGCTTCATCCTGCTCGGCCTCTCCACCCCGACCGAGGCGGCGGCGTTCGGCGTGCTGGCCGTCCTGATCCTCGCCACGCTTTACGGCAAGCTGTCCTGGGGCATGATCTCCCGCTCGGTGGAGGGGACGCTGCGGGTGACGGTGATGGTGTTCTTCATCATCCTCGCCTCCAAGACGTTCTCGCAGGTGCTCGCCTTCTCCGGCGCGACCTCGGGCCTCATCCGCTGGGCGACGGACTTCGAGGCGGCGCCCCTGGTCATGCTGCTGGTGATGTTTGCGGTGCTGCTGGTGCTGGGGATGTTCGTCGACGCGATCTCGATGATGCTGCTGACCATCCCGATCTTCTTTCCCATCGCCACGGCGCTAGGCTACGATCCGATCTGGTTCGGGCTGGTGATGCTGCTGGCGATCGAGATGAGCGGGACGACGCCACCCTTCGGGCTGTTACTGTTCGTGATGCAAGGGGTGGCGCCACGGGGCACGACCTACTGGCAGATCGTGCGCGCCGCGGTGCCCTACCTGATCTGCGACGCGATCCTGCTGGCGCTCCTGATCGCGGTGCCGGCGCTGGCCCTGTGGCTGCCGGAATTGAGGCTCTAGAGATGTTCGGAAAGGCGCAGACGCGGGACGAGGACGGCGCCCTTGTGCGCGGCGAAGGGCTCTATGCCGGCGACTTGGCGCCAGAGGGGGCGCTGCACATGGCCATCGTGCGCTCGCCCTACGCGGCGGGGCGGATCGCCACGCTGGGGGTGGAGGACGCGCGCGCGATGCCCGGCGTCGTGCTCGTGCTGACGGCGGCGGAGCAGGCGGCTGCCGGCCTCTCTCCCTTCTCCGTCCGGTTCCGGCCGCCAGGGGCGGAGGTCGCGCCCACCCCTTTCCTGCCGCTCGCGACGGAGGCGGTGCACTGGGCCGGCGAGCCCGTCGCCGCCGTTCTCGCCGAGAGCGAGGCGCAGGCCATCGCCGCCGCCGAGGCGGTCCTGCTGGAGGTGGACGACGCGCCGGTTGTCACCGAGGCTGCCGCGGCCGCGGCAGACGAGGCGCCCCCGGTCTGGGCCGACCGAAACGGGAACCAGATCTTTGACCACCGCGTCGGCGACATGGCGGCGGTCGAGGCCGCCATCGCCGGCGCCGCCCATGTCGTTCGCCAGCGGCTGCAGATCACCCGCGTCACCGGCCTGACGCTGGAGCCGCGCACCTGCCTCGCCGTGCCCCAGGGCGACCGCCTGACGCTCCACACCGGCACCCAGGCCACCCGCCGGGTCCTGACGGAGCTGGCCACCGTGCTGAACCTGCCCGAAAGCGCGTTGCGCGTCGTCGCCCGCCAGGTCGGCGGCTCCTTCGGCACCCGCAACGGCGCCTATCCAGAGGACGCGCTCGCCCTCTGGGCCGCGCGGGAAACCGGCCGCCCGGTGCGCTGGCGCGCCACCAGGTCGGAGGCGTTCCTCTCCGACACCCAGTCCCGCGCGCAGGATGTCGAGGCGACGCTGGCGCTGGGCGAGGACGGCGAGATGCTCGCACTGAAGGTCGAGGGGGTCGCCCCCGTCGGCGCTCAGGTCGGCCCGATGGCCTGCCACCCGATGGTGGCCAACCTGCCCGGCCTTGCCGGGGTCTACCGCCTGCCGGCCATCGCCGCGCGGATGCGGGGGATGCATGTCAACACCATCCACATGGCGCCCTATCGCGGCGCCGGCCGACCGGAGGCGATCTACGTCATCGAGCGGATGGTCGACATCGCCGCCGCCCGGCTGGGGATGGACCGGATCGCCCTGCGCCGGCGCAACATGATCGCGCCCGACCAGATGCCGTATGCCACCCCGCTCGGCTTCACCTACGACAGCGGCGATTTTCCCCGCGCGCTCGATGTCGCGCTTCAGGCCGCCGATGCGAGCGGCTTCCCCGCACGGCAGGCGGAGGCGGCGGCGCGGGGCCGGCTGCGCGGGCTCGGCATCGCCTGCGCCATCGAGCCGGCGGGCGGCGGGCCGACCGGCGCGCAGATGCCCGAATTCGCTGCGCTGGAGGCGGGGGGCGAGGGGCTGCAAATGGCCATCGGCTCCGGCGATGCCGGGCAGGGGCACGCCACCACCTTTCGCCAGATCGCCGAGCACCTGCTGGGCTGGAAGGGGAAGGTGGAGATCGTCACCGGCGACACCGACGCGGTGAAGCAGGGCACCGGCACCTTCGGCTCCCGCACCATGGGCTCGGCCGGCGCCGCGATGGCCGAGAGCGCGCGGCAGATCCTTGCCGCCGCCCTGCCCGACGCTGCCGACCACCTGGAGGCAGCCGAGGCCGACATCGCGTTCGAGGACGGCGCCTTTCGCATTGCCGGCACCGACCGCGCCGTGACGCTGCAGACGCTCGCCGCCGCCACGGGGCGCAGCTATGCCGCCGAGGCCTGGGTGCCGACCGCCGCCGGCACCTTCCCCAACGGCGCCCATGTCGCCGAGGTGGAGATCGACCCGGAGACCGGCGCGCTCGACCTGATCGCCTACACCGTCGCCGACGACATCGGCACCGTCATCAACCCGCTGCTGGCCGAGGGGCAGATCCATGGCGGGGTCGCGCAGGGCCTGTCGCAGGCCTGGATGGAGCGCATCGTCTACGACGCGGAGACGGGCGCGCTGCTGACCGGCTCGCTGATGGACTATGCGGTGCCGCGGGCCGACAGCCTCGGCCCCATCGCCATCCACCACAGCCCCACGCCCACCAATGCGAACCCGCTGGGCGTGAAGGGGGTGGGCGAATCGGGCACCGTCGGCGGGCTGTCTGCCGGCATCTCGGCGGTCTGCGACGCGCTGGGGATCGACCATATCGACATGCCCGCGACGCCCGCCCGCATCTGGGCGGCGCTGCAGGCCAAGGGAGGGGCGCGATGAAATGCGCGGTGATCGGCGCCGGCCCGGTGGGCACGGCGATGGGGCTGGCGCTCGCCCGCGCCGGGATCGAGGTGACGGTCTTCGAGAAGGAGCCGTCGCTCCCCGACGACCCGCGCGCCGCGACGCTGCAGCCCCCGACGCTGGCCATGCTCGACACGCTCGGCAGCGGGGCCGAGGTGCTGGAGAAGGGGCTGCGCGCGCCCGTGTTCCAGTTCCGCGACCGCGCCAGCGACGAGATCGTGGCAGAATACGATTACGGCCTGCTGGAGGACGAGACGCCCCATCCCTATGCCGTCCAGTGCGAACAGTACAAGGTGGCCACCGCCAATGCCCGCGCGCTGGAGGCGGTCGCCCCCGGCGCCCTGCGGCTCGGCACCCCGGTGGAGGGCTTCAGCCAGGACGAAAGCGGCGTGACGCTGCAGGTGGCGGGCGAGGCGCCTTCCCGTGTCGATTACCTGATCGGCTGCGACGGCGGGCGCAGCCTGACGCGCAAGACGCTCGGCATCGCGTTCGAGGGATTCACCTATGAGGAACGGTTCCTCGTCCTGACCACGCCGCACGATTTCGCCGCCCGACGGTTCGCCGTGCGCAACTACGTGCTCGACCCGGTGCAATGGTGCGCCCTGTTCAAGGTCCCGCACGAAGGGCCGCCGGGCCTGTGGCGCACGGTCTTTCCCGCACCTGGCGCGAACGAGGGGCCGGACCCGCTCTCCGACGACTACGTCGCGGCACAGATCGCGGGCGTCGAGCCGGCGCTGACGCTGGGCGATCTGCAGCACCGCAACCTCTACGTGGTGAACCAGCGCGTCGCGGCCAGCTTCCGCAAGGGGCGCGTGTTCCTGGCCGGCGATTCGGCGCATGTGAACAACCCGCTCGGCGGGCTGGGGATGAACTCCGGCATCCATGACGCGGTGAACCTGGCCGAGAAGCTGGTGCGCCTGCGCGACGCGCCCGCGGAGGCAGAGCGGCTGTCGGACGCCTATGACCGCGAACGGCGACAGATCGCCAGGGACTATGTGCAGGCCCAGACGATCCAGAACAAGAAACGGCTGGAAGCCAAGACGCCCGAGGCCCGCGCCGCGGCCCTGCAGGAGTTGCGGGACAGCGCGGCCGATCCGGCGCGACACAAGGCCTGGGTGATGCGCGCCTCGCTGATCGCGGGGCTGCGGGAACTGGAAGCGGAGGCAGAGGCATGAGCGAGGGCACGGACGCGCTGGGCTACCGGCTGAAGGTGGGGGTTGTCGTACCGTCCACCAACACCACGGTCCAGCCGGAGACGGACGCGGTGCGCGTCCACGGCGTCAGCTTCCATATCGGGCGCATCCCGATCCAGGAGCGCAAGATCTCCACCGACTCTTTCCTCGACCACGTCGCGGCGATGCGCGCGGGGATCGAGACGGCGACGGACCAGGTGATGACCGCCGGCGTGGACAGCCTGATCATGGGCGTCGCGCTGGAGGCGTTCTGGGGCGGGCTGAAGGGCTCGGAGGAACTGCGCACCCGGCTGGAGGCGCATGCCGGCGTGCCGGTGATCCTCGGCTCGGAGGCGGTGGCGGATGCCCTGCGCGCCTTCGGCGCCCGCCGCATCGCCGTGCTGACCCCGCACATGTCCAAGGGCGACGCCGAGGTGCGCGCCTGGCTGGAGGAAGCTGGCTTCGAGGTGGCGGGCCTGACGGGCCTCGAGTGCGCCAGTCCCCGCGCCATCGCGCAGGTGCCCGAGGCGCGCATCCGCGAGGCGCTGCAGGCGCTGGACGCCCCCGAGGTGGAAGCGCTGGTGCAGGTCGGCACGAACCTCGCCGGCGCCGCGGTCTGCGCCGAGGGCGAGCGCTGGCTGGGCAAGCCGTGCATCTCGATCAACACCGTCAGCGCCTGGTCCGCCCTGCGCCGCGCCGGGATCGAGGACAGGGTGCGCGGCCGCGGCCGCATCTTCGAGGAGCACTGAGCTACTTGCCGTAATACTCCCGGAACCACGCGACGAAGCGCGCGATCCCCTCGCGCGTGTCGGTCTTCGGCCGATAGCCGGTGAGGCTCATCAGCAGCGAGCAGTTGGCCCAGGTGGCGGGCACGTCGCCGGCCTGCATCTCCATAGGGTTGCGCTGCGCCGCGACGCCCAGCTCCGCCTCGATCGTGTCGATGAAGTCGAGCAGGCGCACCTTCTCCGAATTGCCGATATTTACGATCCGTTAGGGCGCCACGGGCGACAGGCTGTCGCCCGGCGCGATGGGTCTTGTCAGAATAAGTCGGCTTGAGGCGGGGCAGGGCGCCGGATGCCTGATCCGGCGCAAGAGGCAGGCCGAAGCGTGTCACGTCAGAGGCCAGCGTTCGGGAAAACTGGCGGCAGCCCAGCCCGATCGCCGCCCATGTACGCCTCATCGCGCACTGTCACATGCGGCTGATGTAGATCGGACTTGTCCAAGCCATATGGCCATCCTCAAAGACAACTCGGGCATAGATCCGCGCCTCGCCCGTCGCTGGTAAGGCGATGGGAAGCTCCAGCGTCTCGGAAAGTGGCAGCGGCTGATCCGGCAGGCGCTGGAGGCGCACGCCCTTGCCGAGCCCGCTACAATCGACATGGTGCTCACCGGTTTCGATTGACGACAGGTCGATCTCGAAACAGTTCTGCGCGCTCTGGAATTGCAGCTGCGCCTTGTCGAGATCCTCCAGCCACAGGTCCACCGCATGGGTTCCTCCCGTGGTCACGTTCGACCAGCGCACCGTCTGGTCATCAAGGACCGGGCGACGATCGGGGTTCCAGAAGTTGATCGTCGGCGGCATTGTCAGAGCAACCCGGCTTGCCGCGGGGCAGGGCGGCGTCCTAGCCTCGTGGCATGACCAAGCGCAGCCCTTTCAAGTACTTCAAGACCTCGCCCGAGATCATTCGGCTGGCAGTGATGCTCTACGTCCGGTTCCCTTTGTCGCTGCGGAACGTCGAGGACCTGTTGCACGAGCGTGGGATCGACGTCAGCCACGAAACGGTCCGCTTCTGGTGGAACCGGTTCGGACCCATGTTCGCCGCCGAGATCCGGCGTAAACGAGCCGAAGGGATGCGCTCAGTCAGCCGGTGGCGATGGCACCTGGACGAGGTCTTCGTGAAGGTGAACGGCAAGCGGCATTACTTGTGGCGCGCTGTCGATCACGAGGGCGAGGTCCTGGAGAGCTTCGTGACGAAGCGCCGCAACAAGCGCGCCGCTTTGAAATTCCTCAAGAAAGCGATGCGGCGCCATGGCGGCCCCGAGGAAATAGTGACGGACCGGCTGCCGTCTTACCGCGCCGCGCTGCGTGTTCTGGGGTGCCAGGACAGGCAGCGGACGGGGCGTTGGGACAACAATCGGATCGAGAACTCACACCTGCCGTTTCGACGACGCGAGCGCGCGATGCTCCGGTTCCGACGGATGCGAAGTTTACAGATGTTCGCCGCAGTCCACTCGTCCGTCCACAACCACTTCAACCAGGACCGAGGCCTCTCCCGCCGGGATCATTTCAAGACCAACCGCATCGCCGCTCTCGCCGAATGGCGCGGACTTCTTGCCGCCTGAGGCAGGATGGGTAGGGCAAACAGAGACTGGTTCGAATTAGTCTGACAGCACCCCAAGGAACACGCCGGCAACCAGCGCCACGGCAAGTCCGGCGATCATCAATATCCATTCCATGCTCCCGGCGCCTCAGCTCGACAGGCCAACGGCGCGGCCGATGTATTGGCGGTCGGACAGCTGACGGGTGTCAATGGCGGCCGGAAATCCAGCCACCATGGCGGCGCAAATTCCAGCTACTCTGGTTTGAGAGC
>Ga0180436_10001995_pt1 | contig 19646 bp, 16 predicted proteins | sample SS_ome_2_FD_132434 | JGI IMG/M metagenome (GOLD analysis project Ga0180436, IMG submission 132434) | Hypersaline lake sediment archaeal communities from the Salton Sea, California, USA - SS_3_S_2 metaG | ecosystem: Environmental > Aquatic > Non-marine Saline and Alkaline > Hypersaline >...
ACGCCCGGCGGGATTCGAACCCACGGCCTTCTGCTCCGGAGGCAGACGCTCTATCCAGCTGAGCTACGGGCGCACCATGAGCGGCAGCAAGTATGTGTACCGCACCGGGAACGGTCAACCGCCATTTCCAAGATCGCCCTGCAGGGCGTCCGCCGCAAACTCTTCCCGGGCCTCCCGCAGGAGATCCCGGGCGTAGGCCCGGCCGGCCGCGTCCACGGCCACCTCGTCGGCGGTCTCGCCGCCCAGCAGACGGGCGATCTCGTCCGTCCGCGCCTCGCCGTCCAGGCGGTCGACGGCCAGCAGCGTCCGGCCGTCCCGCACCTCCTTGCGGGCCCGCCAGTGGTGGTCGCCGTAGACGGCCACCGTGGCCAGGTGCGTGATGCAGATGACCTCGCCGCCTCGCGCCAGCCGGCGCAGGAGTTTCGCCGTGGAGCGGGCCCGATCCATGCCCAGACCGGAATCGATCTCGTCGAAGAGCTGCAGGGGGGCCTCGCCGTCGCCGCGCTTCAGGGCCGTCAACCCCAGGTGGATGCGCGACCGCTCCCCGCCCGATGCGATCTCCCCCACGCGTCCGGCGCGCTCGCCCGGATTGGGACGGGCCATCAGGTCCACGACGTCCGCGCCGTCCGCGCCGACGCGGCAGGGTTCCCCGTCCACCTCCAGGCCTTCGGCCTCCGCACACCGGGGCGCGATCGTGAACTGGAGCTCCAGATCGGGCAGGGCCAAGGGGCGGATGATCTCCTCGGCAAGACGGCTCACGCCGCCGGCACCCTCGACGCGTCGCCGGCGCAGGGCCAGCGCGGCCTCGACGAGATCCCCGGCCGCCGCGTCCCGGCGCGCTTCCAGATCGACCAGATTCTCCACGGAGGATTCCTGGCCCGCGATGCGCTTCTCCAGGAGCTGCTGGTACGCGAGCAGGTCGGTCACCTCGCGGCGGTACTTGCGTCGCAGATCGACGTACAGGGATTTCCGCTCCTCCAGCTCGTCCAGCCCGCCGGGATCGAGGTCGATGGCGTCGAGGAAACGTTCGACGTCCGACGAGGCCTCGACGACGGCCGCCTCCGCCTCGCGCACTTGCGCCAGCGCCTCGTCCAGGCGCCGGCTCTTTCCCTCCGCGGAGGCGAGAGCCGTCAGGGCCCGGCCCAACAAGGCCCGCGCGTCGGGCTCGCCGCCGGCGAGGACCTGCAGGGCGGCGGCCGCGCTCTCCTGCAGCTCGGCCGCGTGGCGCTTCAGGACGATGGCCTCGTCGAGCTCGGCCTCCTCGTCCGGGTCGAGGGCGGCCGCGGCCAGTTCATCGCGCTGGTATCGCCAGAGGTCGAGCTGCTCGCGCCCGGCGGCGGCGTCCTCCCGGGCCGCCGCCAGTTCGGACTCCGCACGGGTCCACGCCGCGTGGGCCTCCCTCACGGTCTCGCGCAGGTCGAGGCAGTCGAGCATCTCGTCCAGGAGATCGCGCACGAAGGCGGGACGCGACAGTTCGCGCTGCTGGTCCTGGCTCTGCACCGAGAGCAACCCGGGACCGACCTGCTGCAGCAGGGCCAGCGAGGACGTCAGGCCGTTGATCAGCACGCGGTTTCGACCGTTGCGCCGGATCTCCCGTCTGAGGACGAGCATCCCGTCCGCCCCCACCGCGAGGCCGGACTTGCGCAGCCGACGGCGGGTCGCCTCCCGGTCGGATAGATCGAAGACGCCCTCCACCCAGGCCAGCTCCTCGCCGCCGCGGACGAGGTCCTTGGGCACCTCGCGGCCCGCCAGCAGGGCCATGGCGCCGGCGATCATCGATTTGCCGGCGCCCGTCTCGCCGGAGAGGATGGTCAGTCCGGACGCGAGCGGCAGGACCAGTTCGTCGACCAGGCCGAGCTGGCTGATGCGCAACTCGACGAGCATCTCAGGAACCGGCCTGGCGCCGTCTGATGGCGCCCCACTGGAGCTTGCTCTGCATGGCGCGGAAGAAGTCGCTGCTCGGGAACTTGACGAGGTGGACGGGCACGTCGTCCCGGCGGTAGACGACCCGGTCGTTCTCGACGAGCGGCATGGCCTCCTGTCCGTCCGCCGTCAGGGTGGCGCCCTGGCCGACGTCGTGCAGGCGCAGCTCGACCGTCTTCTCGATGGGCACCAGCAGCGGCCGGATGGCCAGGCTGTGCGGGCAGATGGGATTCACCACGAGCGCGCTGACGCCCGGGTGGATGATGGGACCGCCTGCGGAGAGGTTGTAGGCGGTCGAACCGGTGGGCGTGCTGACGATCAGGCCGTCACCCAGGAAGCGTCCCAGGGCGACGTTGTCCAGACGCACCTCCATGTGCAGGGCGCGCGGCAGGGATCCCATGTTGACGACGATGTCGTTCAGCGCCCTGTAGCGGGCGACCTCCGCCCCGTCCCGCAGGACGACGCCCTGGACGCGCGCCCGGGGCGCGGGCGTGAAGTCGCCGGCGAAGAGCCGGTCCAGCGCCTCGTCGAGTTCCGAGAGGGGAACATCTGTGAGGTAGCCCAGGCCGCCGAGATTGATGCCGAGCAGGGGTGTCGCGCTGTCGTCCAGGGAGCGCGCGGCGCGCAGCATGGTTCCGTCCCCCCCGAGCGCGATGATCACGTCGGCGAGGTGCCCGAGCTCTCCGGACGCGCAGATGCGCGTGTCGGAATCGACGACCCCGGCCAGCTCGGACTGGGCCGCCGTATCGACGTTCTCCTCGCGGCTGCGCGCGATGACGCGGGCGACGGCGTCGCCGATCTCCCGCTTCCCGGGATTGCCGAAGAGGCCGATGGTCTTCAGGCGCATGGCCGTGTCCTCGCTGTTAGAGGTCAGCGGTGCGGGCCGGCGCGCCGTTCCGGCTGTCGAGGCGCGCGCGGATCCGCTCGGTGATCGCGTCTGCGTCCAGTCCCATCCCCTCGAGCAGGGCGGCGCGCGGGGCGTGGGCGATGAACCGGTCGGGGAGCCCGATCGACAGGGTCGGCACGGCGGTTGCGGGGACGTTCTCCGCCGCCCACTCCAGCACCGCGGCGCCGAAACCGCCGGCCAGGCTGTTCTCCTCGAGCGTGACGACCAGGCGGTGCGCCGCGAAGGCCCGGGTCAGAACGGTCTCGTCGAGGGGTTTCACGAATCGCATGTTGACCACGGTGGCCGAGACCCCCGTTGCGGCGAGCTTCTCCGCGGCGGCGACCGCCGGCGCCACCAGGCTGCCCACGGCGAGCAGGCAGACGTCGTCGCCCCTGGACATGACCTCCGCCTCCCCCACGGCCAGCGGCGCGACCTCGTCGGGCAGGGGCACGCCCAGGCCGGCGCCCCGCGGATAGCGCAGGACCGTCGGGCCGTCCTCGCGGGCCAAGGCCGTCGCCAGCATGCGACGGAGCTCGTGCTCGTCCTTGGGCGCCATGATCACCAGATCGGGGATCGCGCGCAGATACGAGAGATCGAAGGCGCCGTGGTGCGTCGGACCGTCCTCGCCGACCACGCCGCCGCGATCGACGGCGAAGACCACGGGCAGCTTCTGGAGCGCCACGTCGTGGATGACCTGGTCGTAGGCCCGCTGCAGGAAGGTGGAGTAGATGGCGACCACCGGCTTGAGCCCCTCGCAGGCCAGCCCGCTAGCGAAGGTGACCGCGTGCGCCTCGGCGATGCCCACGTCGAAGAAACGCTCCGGGTAGGCGTCGCGGAACAGGTCCAGTCCCGTGCCCTCCGGCATGGCGGCGGTGATGGCCACGATGCGCTCGTCGCTCTCGGCGGCGTGCACCAGGGCGCGCCCGAAGACGGTCGTGTAGCTGGGCGTCCCCTCGCTGCCGCTCGGCCCCAGCCCCTGCTCCCGGTCGAACTTGCCGACGCCGTGATAGCGGGGCCGGTCGTTCTCGGCGAAGGCGTAGCCCTTGCCCTTGCGCGTGACCGTGTGCACCAGCACGGGCCCCTTGATGCGCCGCACCGAATCGAGGGTCCGGATCAGCAGGGGCAGGTCGTGTCCGTCGATGGGCCCGTAGTACTTGAAACCCAGTTCCTCGAAGAGGATGGTGGGCACGATGATCTGCTTGAGGCCGTCCTTGATGCGGCCGGCCAGCTTCTGGGCGGTCTCGCCCCGGGGGAAGCGGCCGAGGATCCGCCAGAGATCCGCCTCGAAGCGCGTGTAGAGCTGGCCCGAGGTGATGCGCGTCAGGTACTTGGCGATGGCGCCCACGTTCGGGGAGATGCTCATCTCGTTGTCGTTGAGCACCACGATCATGTCCGTCTGCGTCTGCCCGGCGTTGTTCAGGCCCTCGTAGGCCAGGCCGCCGGTCAGGGCGCCGTCGCCGATGACGGCGATGACGGCGTTGTCCTCCCCCTTCAGGTCGCGGGCCTTGGCGAAGCCCAGGGCCGCGCTGATCGAGGTGCTGGCGTGTCCGACACCGTAGGCGTCGTGCGCGCTCTCGCTCCGCTTGGGGAAGCCGCTGATGCCGTTCTCCTGGCGCAGGGTGTCGAAATGACGAAGTCGTCCGGTCAACAGCTTGTGGCCGTAGGCCTGGTGCCCGACGTCCCAGATGATCTTGTCGCCGGGAGAGCGGAAGAGGTGGTGCAGGGCGACCGTCAGCTCGACCACGCCGAGGCTCGCGCCGAGGTGGCCGCCGGTGGTCGCGACCGTCGAGATGATCTCGTCGCGCAACTCGCCGCAGAGCTCCTCCAGCTGGGCCGGCGAGAGGGCGGCGAGGTCACCGGGACCTTCGAGACTGTGTAGGATCGACGTCATCGGGTCATCCCGGCTGCGGGTCTCGAGGTACGCCCACGGGTCTGCGCGACGCGGGGCCGGTCGTACGCCTCGGCAACGCTCAAAACTAATCCTGACACACGGGGATTGGCAACCCGAAAGGGACGATCGGGCCCCCGCCCGCGAGGGTTTGCGGTCCGCATTGCGTTCAACGACTGACTCAACGGTCGCGGTCCCACAGCAGGCGGGCGAGCGCCAGCAGGTTCGCCGGAGGCGGGATACCGGGCAGGCAGTCCGTCAGCCCGCGCAGACCCCGTCGTCCGTAGTCCCGCGCGCGGCGCCGCGCAGCCTGGACGCCTTCGAGCCGCACCCATGTCGCCTTGCCCGCCGCGGCATCCTTGCCGGCGGTCTTGCCCAGGTGCGCCGAGTCGCCCTCCACGTCGAGCCAATCGTCGTGGGCCTGGAAGGCCATGCCGAGCTGCAGGCCGGCCCTTTCGATGCGGGACGCGCGGTCCTCGTCCGCGCCGGCGAGCCGGGCGCCCGCGGCCATGGGCGCGGCGATGAGCCGCGCGGTCTTCCCCTTGTGGATGCGCCGGATCAGGGCGGCGTCCAGCGCCCGGCCCTCGGCGTCCAGGTCCTCCTGCTGGCCGCCCACCATGCCGGCCGGACCGGCGGCGGACGCCAGCGCCGCGACGAGGGCGCCGCCGTATCGCGGCACGCCGGCCAGGACCGCGAAGGCCATGGCCTGCAGTCCGTCGCCCGCCAGGATGGCCGTGGCCTCGTCGAAGGCGACGTGGCAGGACGGTTTCCCGCGCCGCAGGTCGTCGTCGTCCATGGCCGGGAGATCGTCGTGGACGAGCGAATAGGTGTGAATCAGCTCGTAGGCGCAGGCGGCGTCCAGGGCGGCGTCGCGCGTTGCGGCGCGCCGTCCGCGGAGGGCATCGTAGGTCCAGAGCAGAAGCACCGGCCGGAGACGTTTGCCCCCGCTGAAAAGCGAATGGGACATGGCGGCGCGCAGGCGGTCGGGAACACGCCCCTGTCCCTTCATGATGCGGCGCAGGCGACGGTCGACCTCGCGGGCCTCGCGCCGCAGGGCCGCCAGCGTATCGGGCGCGCGGGTCATCGCGCCGGATCCCGACGCAGCATGGCGTCCCGGGTATTGCGCATCAGCATGGCGATGGTCATCGGCCCCACGCCGCCCGGCACCGGCGTGTATGCCGAGGCCCAGCCATCGAGGGCTTCTGGAGCCACGTCCCCCACCAGGCGGTAGCCCTTCTTCTTTGTGGGATCGTCCACGCGGTTGATGCCCACGTCGACCACGACCGCGCCCCGGGCCACGTGCTCCCGGTCGAGGGCACCGGGTGCGCCCATGGCCGCCACGACGACGTCCGCGCGCCGCGTGACGGCGGGCAGGTCCCGCGTGGCCGAATGGCAGAGGGTGACGGTCGCGTTGCCCATCTCGGCCTTCAGGGACAGGAGCATCGCCAGGGGTCGCCCCACGATCACGCTGCGCCCGACGACGGCCACCTCGCGCCCGGCCACCGAAACGCCGTGATGGCGGAGCATCTCCACGATACCCAGCGGTGTGCAGGGCACGCAGGCGGGACGGCCGGCCAGCAGACGTCCGAGGTTCACGGGGTGGAAGCCGTCCACGTCCTTGTGCGGCGACACCGCCGCCTGGACGCGTGCGGCGTCGATGTGCGCCGGCAGCGGGATCTGTACGAGGATACCGTGGATCTCGTGCGCGTCGTTCAGCTCGGCGACCAGCGCCAGGACGTCGCCCTCGCTCGTTTCGGCCGGCAGCCGGTGCGTCACGTGGTGATAGCCGAGCTTCTCGCAGGCGCGCCCCTTGCTGGCCACGTAGACGCGCGACGCCGGATCGTCTCCGACCAGGACGACGGCCAGGCCCGGCCGGCGGCCCGACGCCTCCACGTCCCGGGCGAGCTCTTCGAAGACCGCGTCGCGTACCACGACGCCCGACAGTTTGCGACTCTCCACCGCTGCCTCCCGTCGCGGCCGACGCTCCGCTCAGCGGGCGTAGGCCACAGCTCTGGACTCGCGCAGGACCATGATCTTGATCTGTCCCGGATACTCGAGCTCGCCCTCGACGCGCCGGCTGATCTCCTCGGCCATCAGCACCGCCTCGGCGTCCGAGATCTTGTCGTGGTTGACCAGCACGCGCACCTCGCGGCCGGCCTGGATGGCGTAGCACTTGTCCACGCCGTCGAAGCTCTCGGCGATGCGCTCGAGATTCTCCAGACGCTTGATGTAGTTGTCGAAGCTCTCCCGCCGGGCACCGGGCCGCGATGCGGATACGGCATCCGCGGCGGCCGTGATGTAGGTGTAGGGCGACTCCGCGTCGACGTCCTGGTGGTGCCCCTCTACGGCGTTGATGACGTGGCTGTGTTCGCCGAGCTTCCTCAGGATCCGGGCGCCCACCAGGGCGTGGGGCCCGTCGAACTCGTGGTCCGCCGCCTTGCCGATGTCATGGAGGAAGCCGCAGCGTCCGGCCAGCTTGGCATCGAGCCCGAGCTCGCCGGCGATGACGGACGACACGGCCGCGACCTCCTTGCAGTGCAGCAGCAGGTTCTGGCCGTAGCTTGTCCGGTAGTGCAGACGCCCGATGTAGGCGTGCAGCTTGGGGTTGATGTTCTGCAGTCCCAGCTCGAGGCAGGCCTGCTCGCCGATGTCGCGGATCCGCTCCTGCATCTCCGTGTCGGTCTTCTGGACCACTTCCTCGATGCGTCCGGGATGGATGCGTCCGTCGCGGATCAGCTGCTGCAGGGACTGGCAGGCCACCTCGCGCCGCACGGGGTCGAAGCCCGAAATGATCACGGCTTCGGGCGTGTCGTCGATGATCACATCGACGCCGGTGGCGAGCTCGAAGGCCCGGATGTTCCGTCCCTCGCGCCCGATGATGCGTCCCTTCATGTCGTCGTTGGGCAGATCGACCACCGAGACCGAGGCCTCGGCCACGTGCTCTGCGGCGTAGCGCTGGATGGCCTGGCTGAGGATCTTCTGGGACTCGCGACGCGCCGTCCGCTCGGCCTCCTCGCGGATCTCCTGCACGCTCTTGGCGGCCGACATGCGGGCCTGGGAGATCATGCGATCCATGAGTTGCTGTCGCGCGTGCTCGGCGCTGAGTCCGGCGATGCTCTCCAGCTTGACCACCTGGTCGGCCATCTTCTCCTCGAGATCCAGGCGCTGCTGTTCCACCAAGGTGGTCTGCCGCTTCAGTTCGGTCTCGCGCTGCTCGAGCTTGGCCTCCTTGTGGTCGACGTAGGTGACCTTCTTGTTGAGGCTCGAATCGCGCTGATCCAGGTATTCCGTGCGTTTGGCCAGCTCGCGGCGGGTGGCGTCGGTCTCGGCCTCGAACTTCTGGCGGGCGCGGTAGATCTCGTCCTTGGCCTCGAGATCGGCGCTCTTGCGGACGTTATCGGCCTCGTGCTCGGCGTCGGCGATCAGGCGGTCGTGCTCCCGCTTGGTGTCGCCCAGGATGCGGGCCACACGCTGCTTGTTCCACCACCAGCCGAGCAGGAAGAAAACGACGGCGATCAGGCCCATCCAGGCCAGCGTCGGTACCTGCTGCATCATGTACTCCTTCCGGTATTCGGAAGGAAAAAGAGGGATCCAGTGATAAAACCGGGGAGGGAAGTTCGCAAGATTCCCCGCCGAGTCGTGTGGCCGGAAGCAATTGAACCAATTGCTTCAGGTTGGGTCCCCTGTCCCGAGCTTTGATCGTCCCTTGCGGGCTTGACCGCCGCAGGGGAACCCGAGGTCCCACGGTCATAGTGTTGGCTCAAATGACTCGACGCATCACGGGCTAAGCAGGGAATCCCGCTGTCCGCACGATCCTCAGAGCTGTTCCATCTCCTTGTCGAGGTAGGCGGCGATCTGGCCCGTCCTCTCATCCAGGAGATTCAGGGCCTGCTGGTGCTTCTGACGCTCCCGCAACAGTTCATCCGCCAGATTCACGGCCACGAGAATGGCCACTTTGCTGGTCGACGCGAGCTCGGACTGGGCCGAGATCTCACGCATCTTCTCGTCCACGAGGGCCGCAACCTTCTGGACGTACGCCGTTTCCGCGTCCCCACGCAAAGTATATTCTCGACCAAAGATGGTCACGTTAACGCTACTGGGATCGGACATCAGTCAACTTCCCAAGAAAACCGGCCCCCGGTTCGATCCACCAGTCGCGGCCGTCGTCTATGCGACCGCTATGCGATGGAATCGAGCTTATCCAAAAGGCCTCCCACCTTCTCCTCGATTTGCCTGCGCTTGTCTTCCATCTGGTCGACGGTCGCAGCCTGCGATCGGACGTCCGACAGTTCAGTCTCTGCGCGGCTCGCCCTGTCGTTGAGAGCCTCGACTTGGCTCGCCAACTCGTTTCGCTGTGCGGTCAGAGTCTCGTTTTCGGTCTTGAGCTCCTGTATGCGCCGCACGGCTGAAAGGACTTTCTCCTCCAACAGCCCAAAGCTGTCTTCATGCATTGCTAACTTTACCTTCCGGTTAGAGGACTCCATTCATCTTGCACCAGAAGGGCTGCCGATCATCCACGCAGTTCCACGCCCAGCTCCGTGCGGAGGGCGCCGACGATGGCGTCGATGGCCTTGTCCACAGCCTTCCCTTTGAGATTACCCTTGGCCGACTGGAACTTCAAGCGAATTCCAACCGCCGTGCTTCCGGGGGCGAGCTGCCCGCCCCGGAACAGATCAAAGAGCGCGATGGAGTCCAACAAGGGCCCCCCCGCACTCGCAACATGTTGTTTTATCTGATCATACGTCACTCCTGCCGGCGTGACGAGGGACAGGTCGCGCTTGACCGCCGGAAAGCGCGAGAATCCGGCGTAGCGCAACGTCCTGGGCGCGAGGTCCAGGACGCGCAGGTCGATCTCGGCCAGGGCCACCGGGACGTCCACGTCGAAGGCCCGCAGGCAGCGGCGCGCCACGGCGCCCGCCTCCCCCACGACACGGCCCTCGCCGTCCTCCACGGTCCAGGCCCGACCGGGCTGCAGCTGGGGCGCATCGCTCCCCGCCGCGAATACGATCTCGAGACGGAGATGCTCGGCCAGGGCCGCCACGGTTCCCTTGATCTCGAGGATGTCCGCCGGGATGTCCCCGTGAACGGTGTCCGTGCGGCCGATCACGGCCAGTTGCAGGGTGAGCGTCTCGCGCGGCAGCAGGCCGTCGTCCTCGTGGCGCCCCCCGTAGTCGCCGCTCTCGGCCGCCAGGAAGGACTTGCCGACCTGGAACAGGCGGAAGGGCGTCGGCTGGTCGGCGTTCAGGTTGTGGCGCGCCGCCGCGAGCAGCGAGGGGGTCAGGGTCGACCGCAGCAGCGTCTCGCCTCCGTGGCGGGGGTTGTGGACCGCCAGCAGTTCGCGCCGCGGATCGTCTTGTGCGAGTCCGAGCCGATCCAGATCCTCCCGGGCCATGAAGGTCGAGGTGACGATCTCGCAGTGGCCCATCGCCGCCAGGTAGTCGCGCACGTTGTCCAGCACGCCGTCCAGTCGGCGACGCCGGACGCTCGTCCGCCCGCGGAAATGATCTGCGGCCTCGATGTTGTCGTAGCCGTAGATGCGCGCCACCTCCTCTATGAGATCCACTTCCTCGTGGAGGTCGCGCCGGAAGCTGGGCACCGTGACCAGGAGCTTGCCGGTGGCGTCGGTCCGATCGCGGACCTGCCCCACGGGCTGGCAGGGCAGGTCGAGGGCCTGGAGATGCTCCACCGCCTCGATGGTGCTGATCCGCGTCCCCAGCAGACGGTTGACCTGCTCCACGCGCAGGGTGATCTGCTTGGTCTCCCGACGGTCGGGATCCTGACGGTCCACGTAGCCGGCCTCGATGTGGGCGCCGGCGTGCTCCTGCAGGAGCAGGAGGGCCCGCCGCGCGCCGAACTCGACCGCGTCCCAGTCGGCCTGGCGCTCGAAGCGGTAGGCGGCGTCGCTGAGAAGCTGGTGGCGGCGGGACGCGCGCCGCACGATGCCGGGCTCGAAGAAAGCGGCCTCGAGCAGCACGTCCCCGGATCGGGCGTCGACCTCGGACTCGGCCCCGCCCATGACGCCCGCCAGGGCCACGGGACCGGCCTCGTCGGTGATCAGCAGATCGTCCGGATCGAGCTCGCGCGGCACGCCGTCGAGGGTTCGCAGGGTCTCCCCCGACGCGGCCCGACGCACCGAGAGGTGATTCCCCGTGAGCTTGCCGAGGTCGAAGGCGTGCAGCGGCTGCCCCGTCTCGAACATCACGTAGTTGCTGATGTCGACGACGTTGTTGATGGGGCGGGCGCCCACCGCCCGCAGGCGGTTCTTCATCCAGCGGGGCGCGTCGCCCAGGCGGATGTCCCGCGCGAGGTGTGCGGTGTAGCGGGGGCAGTCGGCGAAGTCCGCGATCTCGACGGTGAAATCGAGGGTGTCGCCGCCCGACTTGGGCGGGGTCCAGGCCGTCGGCGCCTGCACCATCTCGCCGTTGATGGCCGAGACCTCGCGCGCCACGCCCAGATGGCTCAGCCAGTCGGGTCGATTCGGCGTGACCTCGATGTCGAGCACCGTGTCGACGTAGCCGTAGAGATCGTCGGCGGGCGTGCCGGGGGCCGGACCGTCCGGCAGCTCCAGTATACCCTCGCTCTCCTCGCTCAGGCCGAGCTCGGACGCGGAACAGATCATGCCGTGCGACTCCACGCCGCGGATCTTGCTCTTCTTGAGCTTCATGCCGTTGGGCAGGACCGCCCCGGTCCGGGCGAAGAGGACGGTCAAGCCCTCGCGCACGTTGGGGGCGCCGCAGACCACCTGGTGCACGTCCTCGCCGTCGTCGACCGTGCACAGGCTCAGCCGGTCGGCGTTGGGATGGGCCTCGCGCGTGACGACGCGTCCCGTCACGACGCCCGGAAAATCCAGGACGAACGACTCGACGCTCTCCACGTTCAGGCCGTTCAGCGTCAGGCGCTCGGCGAGCTCATCGGCCGTGCCAGCCCAGGGCACGTAATCCCGGAGCCAGTTCAGACTGATCTTCAATTGGCCCCCCTGAACTGATGGAGAAAGCGCAGGTCGTTCTCGTAGAGCAGCCGGATGTCGTCGATGCCGTAGCGGAGCATGGCGATGCGGTCGATGCCGAGACCGAAGGCGAAGCCCGTATAGGCGTCCCGGTCGTAGCCCGCGGCCGCGAAAACGTTCGGATGCACCATGCCGGCGCCCATGATCTCGATCCAGCCCGTCCGGCCGCAGACGGTGCAGCCGTCACCGCCGCAGACGAAGCAGCGCATGTCCACCTCGACCGACGGCTCCGTGAAGGGGAAGTAGTGGGGCCGGAAGCGCACCTCGGTGCCCGCCCCGTAGAGGGTGCGGATGAACTGGATGACGGCCGTCTTGAGGTCGGCCAGGCTCACGTCGCGGTCCACGTAGAGCCCTTCGATCTGGAAGAACTCGGCGGCGTGGGAGGCGTCGACCGCCTCGTTGCGGTAGACGCGGCCGGGCACCACCACCGCCAGGGGCGGCGCCTGCCGCTCCATGGTCCGGACCTGCACCGGCGAGGTCTGCGTGCGAAGGACCCGTTTCTCGTCGATGTAGAAGGTGTCCTGTATGTCCCGCGCCGGATGGTCGGACGGGAAGTTCAGGGCTGTGAAGTTGTACCAGTCGAGCTCCACGTCCGGTCCCTCGGCCACCGTGAAACCCATGCCGTGGAAGATGTCGCAGATCTCCCCCATGATCGACGACAGGGGGTGGCGGGAACCGAGCGGCGCGAGCGGCAGCCCCGGCAGGCTCAGATCGACGTCGTCCGCGTCGGCCGTCTCGGCCGCCGACGCGAGCGCCTCGATCCGCGCGTCGAGGAGGCTCTCCAGCTCCTGCTTGAGGGCATTGAAGGCGGCGCCCGCGGCGGGCCGCTCGTCCGCGGGCAGGTCCTTGAGGCCGCGGAGCCGGGCGGTCAGCTCCCCCTTGCGGCCGAAGAGCTTCACCCGGGCCTGCTCGGCCTCGTCCGTCGAGGTCACGCTCTCGATGAGCGCGCGCCCCTCGGCGCGCAGACGATCCACCATCTCCCGCATCGATCCGGCCTCCTGACGGCTTCGGGATTGGGTCCGTCCGGCGTTCGCGCCGGACACGGTCCGTCCGCTACAGCGCGTCCCGCGCGACGGCGGCCAGCTTGGCGAAGCTGTCCATGTCGCGCACAGCCAGATCCGCGAGCTGCTTGCGATCGATCTCCACGTTGGCCTTCTTCAGCCCGTTGATGAAGTGGCTGTAGCTCAGCCCCTGGATGCGGGCCGCGGCGTTGATCCGCGTGATCCACAGGCGGCGGAAATCGCGCTTGCGCCGCTTGCGGTCCTTGTATTCCTGGGCCAGGGCGCGCTCGACCTGCTCGCGGGCCATGCGGAACTGCGAACCGCGGCCGGCCACGTAGCCCCGCGCCTTCTTCATCACCTTGTTGCGCTTCTGCCGCGCGGCGGGATTGTTGGTTGCTCTCGGCATTGCTGTGCCTCCTGCTCGATGTCTCGGTTCTGGTTTCTAGTTGCCTGCCAGCATCTTGTCGACCCGGGCCATGTCGGCGGAATCGAGCATGGTCGCCTTGCGCAGGTTTCGCTTGCGCTTGGGACTCTTGGCAGTGAACAGGTGGCCGTGATAGGCGTGGTTGCGCTTCACGCGCCCCGAGCCGGTGCGCTTGAAGCGCTTGGCCGCGGCCCGGTTCGTCTTCATCTTCGGTCCCTTCATCTTGTCCTCGCTTTTTCGGCAACGAGACGGCGCCACGCGTCCGTGTCGGTTCGGTTGCGGTGGAGGCGGGCGACTTCCCGTTTCTATTCCGGTTTATCCTGCTTGTGTGGCATCAGGACCAGGGAGACCGTACGTCCCTCCTGGCTCGGCCGGCCCTCGGGCTTGCCGTATTCGGCCACTTCCTCGACGAGTTCCTTGAGATACTCGATGCCGAGTTCCATGTGGGACAGCTCGCGGCCGCGGTACTGCATGATGACCTTGACCTTGTGCCCCTTCTGCAAGAAGGAGACGATGTGCCCCTTCTTGAAGTTGTAGTCGTGATCGTCCGTCTTGGGACGGAACTTGATCGTCTTGACCTTGATGGTGTGCGACGCCTGACGCGTGCGACGGGCCTTCTTGCTCTGCTCGTACTTGAACTTGCCGTAATCCATGATCCGGCAGACCGGCGGTCGGGCCGTGGGGGCCACCTCCACCAGGTCGAGCCCTCGCTCGGCGGCCAGGGCCTGGGCGTCGCGGGTCTCCATCACGCCCAGCTGCTCCCCGTTCTCGTCCACGACGAGCACGCGGGGGATGCGAATCATGCGATTGACCCGGAGCGTCTTCTCCTCTCTGATCTCACGTACCTCCTGAAAGTGTGCGTGGCGTCTCGCCACGAAAAAAGCGGACACAACAGTCCGCTCAGATCCATGACGCGAACCGTTTCTTCCCGGCTCGGGGCCGACAACGGTGGGAGGCTCTGCCTCCTCTTGGCTCTGAATGTTCCGGCGCGGCCTTGCGGCCAACCGATAAACTACTGTCTGCGGGCGATTTCGTCAAGCATGAGCTGCCCCATGTCCGCCACGGACCGCTCGCCCATGTCCTCCCCGTGACGGGCGCGCACGGACACGGTGCCCGCCTCCACCTCCTTCTTCCCCACCACGAACATGTACGGCACGTGCATGGTCTCCGCCTCGCGGATCTTGTAGCCGATCTTCTCGTCGCGCACGTCGGCCCGGGCGCGCAGTCCCCGGTCGAAGAGCTCCCGGGCCACCGTCTCGGCGTAGGCGTGCTGGTCCCGGCTGACCGACAGGATCCGGCAATGCTCGGGCGACAGCCAGAGCGGAAAATCGCCGGCGTAGTGCTCGGTCAGCACGCCGATGAAGCGTTCCAGCGAGCCCATGATGGCGCGATGGACCATGTAGACGTACTTCTCCTGGCCGTCCTGATCCACGTAGGACACGTCGAAGCGTCGCGGCAGGTTGAAGTCGAACTGCACGGTCGTCGCCTGCCAGCTGCGCCCGATGGCGTCGACGAGCTTGATGTCGATCTTGGGGCCGTAGAAGACCGCCTCCCCCTCCACGCGCGTGTAGTCCAGGCCGTGCTTGTCCAGGGCCTTGACGAGCGACGCCTCGGCCATCTCCCATTCCTCGTCGGTGCCCGCGTACTTGTCCTTGTTCTGCGAGTCCCGCACGGAGAGCTCGACCTTGAACTCGTCGAAGCCGAAGGTGCCCAGGATCTCCTTGGTCAGGTCCAGCACGCCGCAGACCTCGTCCTCGAGCTGTCCGGGCGTGCAGAAGATGTGCGCGTCGTCCTGGGTGAAGCCGCGCACGCGCATCAGCCCGTGGAGGGTGCCGCGCAGCTCGGCGCGGTAGACGGTCCCCAGCTCCGCGTAGCGCACGGGCAGGTGGCGGTAGCTCCGCTTGTGACGCTTGTAGATCAGGATGTGCCCCGGGCAGTTCATGGGCTTCACCACGTAGGGGCGGTCGTCCTGCTCGAAGACGTACATGTTCTCGCGGTAGAACTGCATGTGACCGGAGGTGTCCCACAGGTCGGCCTGCGAGATGTGGGGCGTCGTCACGGTGACGTAGCCGTCCCGGCGGTGCAGGGCCTTCCAGAAACCGATGATCTCCTCGCGCAGCACGTCGCCGCGCGGATACCAGAACGAGAGGCCAGGACCCGCCTCGTCCATGCCGCCGTAGAGATCCAGCTCGCGCCCCAGCTTGCGATGGTCGCGCCGGCGGGCCTCCTCCAGCATGGCCAGATGGGCGTCGAGATCCTTCTTCTTGTAGAAGGCGGTGCCGTAGATCCGCTGGAGCTGCGGGTTGTCGCTGTCGCCGCGCCAGTAGGCCCCGGCCACGTTCAGGAGCTTGAAGGCCTTGAGATCGGCCGTGCCGGGCAGATGCGGCCCCTCGCAGAGATCCGTGAATTCCCCCATCTCGTAGGCGGAGAGATCCGCGTCGCCGAGGCTGTCGATCTGCTCGAGCTTGTAGGGCTGCGCGGCGAAGATATCGCGTCCCTGCGCGGCCGTGATGGTGCGGCGGACGATGGGCACCTTGCGCTTCGCCAGCTCGCGCATCTTCTCCTCGATCTTCGCCAGGTCGTCCTCCGTGAACGGCTCGTCGCGATCGAAGTCGTAGTAGAAGCCGTGCTCGACCGCGGGACCGAACGCGAACTTCGTCCCCGGGTAGAGCTCCTGGACGGCCCAGGCGAGCAGATGGGCGGTGGAATGGCGCAGCGTCTCCAGGCCCTCGTCCGATCCGCGCGTGATGACCTGTAGACGGCCGGAGGCCGGCACCACGTCGTCCAGGGTGTAGTGCGCATCCTCGTAGGTCACGGCCACCGCGTTGCGCAGCAGGCCGGCTCCGATCTCGCTGACGGCGTCCTTGAAGGCGGCGCCCTCTTCGACCTCGACACTGTTGCCGTCGGGCAGGGTCAACTGCAGCTGAGCCATGGCGAGTCGCTCCTCTCGGCGGCGCGCGGTCCGCCCCTGGAAATGACGATGAGGTGAATCCCCCGGGACCCACCTCATCACTCGTCGTCTCTATGGTGGGAGATACTGGACTTGAACCAGTGACCCCCTGCGTGTCGAGCAGGTACTCTAGCCAGCTGAGCTAATCTCCCACGAGGGTGCCAGTAAACTATTCGCGGCCCGTCGCGTTGTCAACCCCGGTTGATCAATTCAGGTAATCGAGCAGACGACCGCCTGAAACCGCCTGCCGGATCCGGCCCAGGGCCTGGTTCCGGATCTGGCGAACCCGCTCCCGGCTCAGGTTGATGTCCTGTCCGATGGTCTCCAGCGACGCCGGTTCGTCGTCCCCGAGACCGTAGTAGCGGATGATGATGCTGCGCTCTCGCGGCGTCAGCTTCTCCAGGGCCTGGCGCATCTCCACCAGCATCTCCCCGGTCAGGAGATACTCCTCCGGCGTCTTCTCGTCCTCGTCGGCGAGGGTCTCCGCCAGGGTGATGCTCTCGTCGTCGAAGACGCTCTCGTCGAGGCTGGCCAAGGGACGGCTCGCGTTCCGGATCTGGTTCATCTTGCGCAGCGTGAGCCCGAGTTCGGACGCCACCTCCTCCTCGGAGGCCTTGCGGTGATGCTTCTGTTCGATCAGGCGCGAGGCCTTCTTCATCCGCTGAGCCTGCTGGGTTCGGTTGATGGGCAGCCGCACCGTGTTGGTCTGCTCGGCGATGGCCTTCTGGATGGCCTGGCGAATCCACCACACGGCATAGGAGATGAACCGGAAGTCCCGGCGCTCGTCGAAGCGCTTGCCCGCAGTGATCAGGCCGATGTTGCCCTCGGCGATCAGGTCCATGTAGCTCAGGCCCTGGTTGAGGAACTTCTTGGCCACGCTCACCACGAAACGCAGGTTGGCGTTGACCAGCTGGTCCAGGGCGTCCTTGTCGCCGCCGCGGATGCGACGGGCGAGCTCGAATTCCTGCTCCTTGGTGAGGAGCTTGTATTTGCCGATCGTCTGCAGGTAATGCTGCAGGCTCGCGTCTTCGCGTCGATCGCTGCTCAATTCTATCTCGTACACGAATCCTCCCGGAACTCCGTTCTTCGTCCCTGTTTCCGCGTGAGCGTGGCCTAATCCCTTGTCATTTCAAGAAACTCGGCGATGGAACAACACGGCGGAGACGTGGCGGGTTCCCGCATTTCTCGTGTGCCCTACAACACATATTCAAATTCATTATCAGTTGGATCATATATTTCGAGTCCCTTGCTGTCAAATTCAAAAACTACCCGTTCTCTGGCATTTTCGGGGCTGGTCGGGCCGGACCGCGTAAACCGCGGCCCGGCCCTCTGTTACGACGGCCGGACGGCTTCGTCAATCGTCCACGACCTCGTATTCCGCATCGACCGAATCCTTGGCACCCGCGGTCTCGCCCCCCGCGGCCTCGCCCGAAGGGGCTTCAGGTCCGCCGGCCGTGGCATTTTCCGCGGAAGCCTTCTCGTAGGCCTTGCTGGCCAGCTTCTGCATGGATTGCATCAGGGATTCGGTCGCCGTCTTGATGATGGCGGCGTCGTCGCCCTTGAGGGTTTCCTCGACCGCCTTGATCTTCGACTCCACCTCCGACTTGAGTTCGTCGTCGATGTCGTCCTTGAGCTCCTCGAGACTCTTGCGCACCTGGTGCACCGCGCTGTCCCCCGCGTTGCGGGCGTCGATCAGCTCGCGCTTCTGCTTGTCCTCGTCCGCGTGGGCGTCGGCATCGTCGACCATGCGCTCGATCTCCTGCTCGCTGAGCCCGCTGGACGCCTGGATCTTGATGGACTGCTCCTTGCCGGTGGCCTTGTCCACCGCGCTCACCGAGAGGATGCCGTTGGCGTCGATGTCGAAGCTGACCTCGATCTGTGGAATGCCCCGCGGCGCCGCCGGGATGCCGGTGAGCTGGAAGCGGCCGATGGTCTTGTTGTCCATGGCCATCTCGCGCTCGCCCTGCAGGACGACGATCTCCACGGTGTCCTGGTTGTCGGCCGCCGTCGAGAAGATCTGGCTCTTCTTGGTGGGGATCGTGGTGTTGCGCTCGATCAGCGCCGTGCGCACGCCACCGAGGGTCTCGATGCCCAGGGTCAGGGGCGTGACGTCCAGCAGGACGACGCCCAGGTCGTCGCCGCCGAGCACGCCGCCCTGGATGGCCGCGCCCATGGCGACGACCTCGTCGGGATTGACCGAACGGTTGGGCTCCTTGCCGAAGATGCTGCGCACCTTCTCCTGGACCGCGGGCATGCGCGTCGAGCCGCCGACCAGGATGACCTCGTCGATGTCGTCGGGGGTCAGGCCGGCGTCCTTCAGGCAGGCGCGGCAGGGCGCGACCGTGCGCTCCACGAGCCCCTCCACGAGGGATTCGAACTTGGAGCGGGTCAGGGTCAGGGTCAGGTGCTTGGGCCCCGAGGCGTCGGCCGTGATGAAGGGCAGATTGATCTCCGTCTGGCCCGAGGTGCTGAGTTCGCACTTGGCGCGCTCGGCGGCCTCCTTGAGACGCTGCAGGGCCATGGGGTCCTTGCTCAGGTCGATGCCCTCGTCCTTCAGGAACGTGTCCACCAGGTGGTCGACGACCAGCTGGTCGAAGTCGTCGCCGCCGAGGTGCGTGTCGCCGTTGGTGGCCAGCACAGAGAAGACGTCGTCGCCGATCTCGAGGATGGAGATGTCGAAGGTGCCGCCGCCGAGATCGAAGACGGCGATGGTCTCGTCCTTCTTCTTGTCGATGCCGTAGGCCAGGGCCGCGGCCGTGGGCTCGTTGATGATGCGCTTGACCTCGAGGCCCGCGATCTTGCCGGCGTCCTTGGTGGCCTGGCGCTGGCTGTCGTTGAAGTAGGCGGGCACGGTGATGACCGCCTCGGTGACGGTCTCGCCCAGGTACTCCTCCGCCGTCTGCTTCAGGGCCTGCAGGATGATGGCCGAGATCTCGGGCGGCGCGAACTCGCCGGCCACGGTCTTGACGCGCGCATCGCCGTTGGGTCCGGCCACGACGGTGTAGGGCACCTCGGTGATCTCGTTGGCGACCTCGCCGTGCTTGCGACCCATGAAGCGCTTGATCGAGTAGACGGTGTTCTCGGGGTTGGTCACGGCTTGGCGCTTGGCCAGCAGCCCGACCAGCCGCTCGTCGTTCTTGTTCCAGGCGACGACCGAGGGGGTCGTGCGGTTGCCTTCTTTATTCTGTATGACCTTGGCCTCGTCGCCTTCCATCACGCTGACGACGCTGTTGGTGGTCCCGAGGTCGATTCCGATGATCTTGCCCATTATCTCTCTCCCTTTGTACTGAGCGCGGGGCATTCTGGCGATTCTCCGCATGCATATACAAGGCGCGTGCCAGGCCGGGCGTCGCGCAACAAGCTTGTATCAGATTGATTATAATGATGTTACAGAATCGTCTGTCATTGACAGATTGTACATCGCGCCACGGAGCTGCCATACGCAGTCATATTGTCATGCATCTGTCAGGCCACAGGATCGGCGGCACCAGACTCTGACACGCCCTGACAGTAGGCTGACAGGACCAGCACGTCGAGCAGGCGCGCATAGAGGGGAAAGAGGCGGGGA
>Ga0180436_10001997_pt1 | contig 19630 bp, 8 predicted proteins | sample SS_ome_2_FD_132434 | JGI IMG/M metagenome (GOLD analysis project Ga0180436, IMG submission 132434) | Hypersaline lake sediment archaeal communities from the Salton Sea, California, USA - SS_3_S_2 metaG | ecosystem: Environmental > Aquatic > Non-marine Saline and Alkaline > Hypersaline > Sediment...
ATAACTGATTTTCTAGTTATATAACTGCTTTTTACGTTGTTTAACTGCTTTTTACGTTGTTTAACTGCTTTTACAGTTACACCCCCTCTCAACCCCATATCTCTATGCTCTCAACCCCAATCAACTCATCATCAAAAGGTGTCCCCTGCGGAGCACCTTTTTTTCCGACACACTTTTTGAAACAGTATCAAAGAATCCACATCTAATAACTTCAAGCTGGGTCGAAAATTCAAGATAGAATCTATCATTTGAATCTCTTATTGTGAAAATTGGATGCTTTATGGCGTCTTTATATACCTTATAAAAATATATTAGAGATCGTTCAACCTTTGCATTCATCTGGTCAATATTTTTCTGAAGTTCAGATGAGTCAAGTTCATTTGGTGAGATGGTAAATCCAGCAATTTTCTCACTGGTAAATATTCTAACCTCACATCCATCTACCTCCTTTAAATCCGGATTATGATTGCTCCAGGATTGGATAAATTGTTTCGCTGTTACTTCAGTTGGTTTTTTCAATCCTGAATGGATTTCGACTTCAAGAAGGGCAATACCTTTTTTGACTGAGATTAATTGTGAAGAGATTCCAGCATTCATTCGATAAAGTTTGTCGACTGAATAGATGTGGTCGTGATTGATTGTTTCAATTTGCTCGGTTGTCAGGTTTAAATTTCTCATTTCATTAATGTTTAGGTTAATTCTAAACACCATGAAACGATAGCTTAGCTAAGAATTGAATGATTTATTAAGAACATTTTTCCCTTGCAAAGGCTCATCGTTGAAGCACCGTGGTGTTCTACTCGGTTGCTGCCATTTTTATGGCTCATGATGATAATGCAAATATACGAAAAATTGTTAATTTAGATTTATCCTGAAGTGATGCATTGATCCTGCGATACTCCTTTTTTAATTTTCTGCCCGGTTAGGATAAGCTTATTCGAACAACTGATATATGGATTCAGTTCAATGAAATATTTGTTATATTTGATCGTCTGCCAATGAAATTAATACAAGTCAAAATTCTGATAAAAATTGGATTGAATGGTAGGTTGTATTAAAATGTTTTCCTGTAGGTATACTATCTCATTTCTTTTACAGTTGACCTGGTTTCTGATGCCCATTTGTGGTCAGGAAGATCATACGAAATTTACGAGGTATTCTATCGAAGATGGGTTATCTAATAATTATGTGTACTCTATATTTCAGGATAGCCAGGGATGGATGTGGTTTGGCACTTTCTATGGATTGAACCGCTTTGATGGTTATGATTTCAATCATTATCTTCCTTCAGAAAGCGATAGCAGTTCAATAAAGGGTAGATTTATAAGAGCGATAATGGAAGATGGGGAGGGTAATCTATGGATAGGAACTGAAAGTGGGTTAAATCTTTACGATCGAACTTTGGATAGGTTTTCTCATCTTTTTATATTGAATGGAGATGAAAATTATAATCTTAGTCCTATCCATTCATTGTTGGAAGGCCCGGACGGATTAATATGGATCGGGACAGAGGACGGATTGTTTTATCTTGATAAAAAGATAAATCAAATATTTAACACAAAAAACTATTCAGAAAAAATAAGTGCAAATCTTTGTGTGAATTCAATGGTTGCCGGCGCGGATAGAATATTGTGGCTGGGAACAAGCAAAGGAATTTACTCGCTGAACCTTGATAATTATAGTGTTGAGTATTATCCAATTAATATCGAAGGCTCCGGGGAACCGCTGATAAATGAGATTCATGAAATATTTAAAGACACCCGCGGCAGGATATGGGCAGGTTCTTATATGGGTGGTCTGAATCTCTTAAATGCAGAAACTAGATTATTCGAAAATGTTCTTTTACCTGAAGAAAACTCTAGACAAAAAACAATTAGAGATATCGTTGAGTTTATGCCGGGTAAATATTATCTGGCAACCAGGGATGGCCTGATTCTTTATGATATGAATGAAAAAGATACATCAATCATTAAGAATGATCCCTATAATAATCTTAGTCTTTTACATAACTCTGTTTTGGAATTATATAAGGACTTTAAGGGGGATCTTTGGATCGGTACCCGTGGAGGAATTTGCTACCTGAATACTGAAACGCAGGAGTTCATATCATTTACAGCCCTGCCTGGTAATAATCACTATCTAAATGCATCCGAGATATGGGCAATTACTGAAGTTTCAGAGAATAGAATTTGGATTGGGACAGAGGATGGGGGAATTAATATTCTGGATCGGGAAAAGGGAACTTTTACGATCTTGAATAGTGAAAATTCCGGACTGAAATCCAACAATATTAAGTCTATATATGAGGATTCCAGAGGGACAATCTGGATTGGAACCTTTTTAGGTGGACTTTATAAAATAATACCGGGAAGACCAGACATGGAAATTTTTGTACATGACATAAACAGAACTGAGAGTATCTCTGATGATAGAATCTGGTATGTTTTTGAGGATAGCAGGAACAAGATCTGGATAGGAACTTATAGTAGTCTGGATGTTTATGACCCTTTGACAAATTCCTTTATTCATTTTGGGGAAAAACATAGAATCGGCGGAGTTCAGTTTATAACAGAAAACAAGAAGGGAGATTTAATCTTTGCAAGTGAAGAGAAGCCCTTAATTATATATAATGAGGAGAAGAATAGTGTTTCAGAGTTGAACATTTCTGCGCGTGTGGTTTACGAAGATAGAAAGGGAAACTACTGGTTGGGTACAATAGGGAACGGCTTGATTAATCTAAGCAGTGATTTTAATGAATTACGGAAATATCGTATTGAAGAGGGTCTCTGCGATAATACTATTTACGGGATCATGGAAGATAAACAGGGCAATCTATGGTTATCTACCATGAACGGTCTGTCAAGGTTTAATCCTCAAAGTGAGGAGTTCTGGAATTTCAAAAAGCAAGATGGTATTCAGAGTAACCGTTTCAATTACAATGCATTTTGCAGTACTACAAGCGGGGAGTTCATTATTGGGGGAATAAATGGAATAAATATATTTGATCCCGGAAAAATCAGGAAAAACAGTTACGTCCCTCCTGTAGTTTTTACTTCCTTTCAAATTGCGAATAATCAAGTAGAAATCGGGAATTACATCGAAGGGGACATTTTACTAAATAAGAGTATAAATGAAACTGAGGAGATACACCTGAATCATAAGCATAATACCATCTCTTTTCAGTTTGCTGCACTGAATTTTACTTCAAGTATGGATAATCAGTATGCATATTTTCTAGAGGGTTTTGATCATGATTGGAATTATATTGGAGACCAACGAAAACTTACATTTACCAATCTTGAGCCTGGTAGTTATAACCTGTATGTCAAAGCTTCCAACAATGATGGGATCTGGAATGAACAGGGGATCTCTCTAAAAATAAACATGAAACCTCCTCCAACCCGCACGTGGTGGTTTAAATTGCTGTTGATTCTTACCTTGCTTCTGATCATGACGACAATTGTCTATTTCATTTCAACCCGGCAAAGATTGAAGAATCAAATTGTTTTTGAAAGAATAAAATCGAAAAAGATACACGAACTGGACTTGATGAAATTTAAAATTTTCACCAATATCTCTCATGAACTTCGCACACCACTGACCCTTATCCTTAGTCCGCTGGAACGTTTGATAAAAAATGACATGAACAAGGAGGAGACCCAGAGGTACCTGAACATGATGCACAGGAACAGTAAGAGGATGTTCTCACTGATAAACCAGCTGCTGGATTTCAGGAAACTGGAAGCTGGCAAGCTCAGGCTTGATTATATTTTTGGGGATTTAGTATCTTTCCTGAAGGAAGAAACGCTTTCTTTCAAAGATTTTGCGGCTGAAAGGAAAATCGAATTAACGTTTGAAAGTGTAATGGAGCAGATCTACATTTGGTATGATCCTGATAAGATTGAAATGGTCCTGAATAATCTGATCTCCAATGCCATCAAGTTTACGCCGGAATCCGGATATATCCAGGTGAAGGTATCCCTGGTCCTGAAACACCATCAGAGGAAGCGATTAAAAGGAACCAGGATTGAAGAACAAAGTAAATATGTACAGATTTTAGTTGAAGATACTGGTGAGGGCATTCCCAAAGATCAGCTCAATAGGATCTTCGATCGTTTTTATAGCCAGAATAATCCGGGTTCTGTTAGGATACGAGGCACCGGGATAGGTCTGTCCCTGTCAAAAGATTTGGTGAATATGCACGGAGGTGAAATGAGTGTTCAGAGCGAGCCGGGAGAAGGCAGTTGCTTCGAGATTCTTTTGCCTTTTTCAAAGCTCGCTCCTGAAGGAGTCACGCAGAAAAGTCAACAAACTGAGTCAGATGAAACAGTATTGCAATCTGATAATTCCGATCCCGGAAAGCCCATACTGATGATTATTGAGGATAACCAGGATCTTCTCTCCTATATCAGGTCCCTGCTTGAGGCTGACTATAAAATTATTGAGTCAACGAGTTTTAAAAAAGGTTGGGAAATGATCCTCAAGCATATCCCGGATATCATCCTTACAGACCTGCTTCTTCCTGATGGCGACGGGCTCAATCTCTGTAAGACCATTAAAGAAGATCAAAGAACCAGTCATATTCCTATTATGATCCTCACGGCCCTTGCTTCCAAGGAGCACGAGAAGGAGGGATTTCTTGCCGGTGCCGATGCATATATTTCAAAACCCTTTGACCAGGATATCCTGCATATCAGGATAAAACATATCCTGAACGAAAGAAGGAAGATGAAAGATCGTTACATTACTCTTCTTTCTACAGGGATACCTGATGAAAAGGCAGCATCTCCTGATGATAAATTCATCAGAAAGGCAATGGAAATAGCGAACAATCATATAGAAAATCCGGAATTCGATATAGAGGCCTTCTCGAGGGAGATGGGAATCAGCCGTACCCAGCTCTATCGGAAATTCAATTCCATCATGAACATTACAATCAATGAATTCATCAAGCAGGTCCGCCTTAAAAAAGCAGCTGAGTTGATAAGGATAGGTGAACTGAACATATCTGAAATTGCCTACAGGGTAGGATTTAATGACGTTACATATTTCCGGAAATGTTTTAAAAAGCAATACAACTCCACTCCTTCAGAATTCAGATCCAGGGAGATCTGATGTCCTGAAGTTATGCATTCTACAAATATCAGAAATTCTGTATATTACAATTTAAGACGGTAATATTTCCTCCCCTTTTTGGTACAATTTTACTACTGTCCGGAATAATAATCTGTTATTATCGGAATTTTTAACCGCCCACTTTCCTTAAAATTGAACTTAGTTTTGTGGAGAGTATATGCAGAATCTTATGATTTCAGATAACGACAAGAATAAATTAAGACGCATCACAATGTCAATTATACTATTTGTTCTGATGGGATTGATACTTGTCTACATTATTGTAAACCTTCTACTATCCTAAACTTAAAATTCCATATGAAACCTTCATCATAGAGCATAGAAATTTCAGCGGTGCAATGACAAAAGAACATGTATATATAGAACGAAGCTTAAAGGCATAATGATGAAGGATCGCACGCTGTCGCCGAAGCTTTAGCGTAGGAGCCCGAGCACTTTTATAATAAAAATATTCTGCGAGGCAACTGGTCACCTTGACTAAAAACGAAGTTTATAACAGATTGTATCATAAGAGTTTAATTAAGATATATACTAATGAAAAGCATGAAAATTAAAATGTGTATCATCTTTCTCCTGGCAATGGGGCTGTATTGGATGTCTTCCGCAGATCTGTTTTCACAGGGAATAGTACATGGGACGGTCAAATCAGCAACGGATCAGACCCCTCTGGTTGGTGTAAATGTCAGCTTGAAAGGAACAACCATTGGGACGATAACAGACCAGAACGGGTCCTATCAGATCAATCTGGATGATCTGAATACTGCTTCGCTGGTTTTCTCCTATATCGGTTATTTACAAGTTATTAAGCCGGTTTTGGGAGAATCCGAAATCAACATTCTGATGGAAGAAGATTTTGCTAAGCTGGATGAGGTGGTCGTTGTGGGTTACGGGACCATGAGAAAAAGCGATCTGACCGGAGCTATTATTTCCATGAAGGATGAGCAGATTCACGAAGTGAAAACGGGTAATGTCCTTGAATCCCTTCAGGGAAAGGCTGCCGGAGTGGATATCCGGCGCGACAATGGCCGGGCCGGAGCCGGGGTGAGCATAACAATAAGGGGTAACCGATCCCTGACCGCATCCAACTCACCCCTGGTTATCATTGACGGGGTACCTTACGGAGATAATATCGAGATCAATCCAAATGACATCGAATCCATCGAGATTCTCAAGGATGTTTCTTCCACTGCGGTCTATGGATCACGGGGTGCGAACGGGGTGATCCTGATCACTACCAAAAAGGGATCGGCACAGAAGACCAAGATCTTTGTGAACAGTTACTACGGAATTACCCAGCCTTTCCAGAAAATTCCCGTGTTTGACCGTGAGGGATACATTACCGCAAAAATTGATGCGAACCGAGACATCTATGACTGGGCTACGGAGCCCAATCCCATCAATGTTTTTCCCGGGGATGAACTCACCGGCTATGAGAATGGTACGGAGACCGACTGGCAGGACATTGTAACCCAGAACGGTGCCAGGCAGAATCATCATGTGGGCTTTTCCGGCGGGAGCGAAAAAATGACCTACAATACTTCCTTTAATTACTTCAGCGAGGAAGGGGTAGTACTGGCAGACCGCTTTGACAGGTATACACTCCGGACCAACATGGAAGGCCAACTCAATAAGTTCCTGACCATCGGAGGATCTACCATCCTGACCTTCAGCGACCGGGATGGCCGTGGCCCCCGTTTCACAGACGCGATCAGGCTTTCACCCATTGTTCCGGCTTACGATTCATTGGGAAATTACATTTACCAGCCCAATTTTGCCAATCCCAGAAAAAGCCCCCTGGCCTATGTGGAAGATGTGGATAAGGAACGTTCGACACGGATTTTCACCATGCTTTATGCACAGCTTCAAATCCTGAATAATCTGAGCTTCAAATCAAATTTCGGAGTGGACCTGAAAGCCAGGAGGGGGGGGTACATGTATCCGCAGAAGGTGCCCAAGGAGGGATTCACCAGGTCGGGAGCAGACCTGGCATTTGACTATTCCTACACATGGACCAACCTGCTGAATTACACTGCCGGTTTTGGACTGAATTCCATTACCCTGACCCTCGGACAGGAAGCCCGATATGGAAGACACGAACTGTATGGAATGGACGGAGAATTACAGGACTTTGACAGGAGCCTGTGGTATAACCTAACCACGAACAAGAACCAGCAAACCACCTCCAGCCTTGTGGAGAGCTCTATGCTTTCCTTCTTTGGACGGGCAAATTATAATTACGATAACCGGTATCTTTTTAATTTCACCGGGCGCTATGATGGAGCTTCACAATTGGCGGAAGGTAATAAGTGGGACTTATTTCCATCTGCCGGGGCGGCATGGAGGATCACAGGGGAAGATTTTATGGAGAATGTAAAAGTCATCAGTGATATGAAATTGCGTACAGGTTATGGTGTTTCGGGAAATGCCTCCGTAAGTCCCTATGGAACAGCAGCTGCAATGAATAGCGATCCCCTATACATCCAGTTCGGGAATCCGGGTGAGGAAGTGGTCTATTCGGGCTACAGGCCTGTATCTCTGGCAAGCAAAACCCTTAAATGGGAAACCACCACATCCATTAACCTTGGCCTGGACCTTGGCTTACTCAAGAATCGTGTGGTTGCCAATGTGGACCTGTTCCGGGCACACACCAAAAATCTCCTGTTGGAGGACAAATTACCTATGTCCTCCGGGTTTTTCAGCATTATGACCAATGCCGGGGAAACGAAAACGGAAGGAGTTGAGCTGAATATTTCTATGGTTAATGTGCACAGCAATGATTTTAAATGGACCTCTAATTTCACGTTTTCCAGTACAAGAGAGGAAATAATTTCCCTCAGTTCGGGAGTGCTTCAGGATATAGCCAACGGCTGGTTCGTTGGACAGCCCCTGGGTGTATATTATGATTACGAAATGGTAGGGATCTGGCAAATGGATGAGGAAGAGCAGGCCACTGCTGCAGGAAGCTTCCCCGGGCATATCAGGGTGGCCGACCTGGACAATAATGATACCATAAACTTTGATGACAGGAAGATTCTTGGACAGCAGAATCCCAAGTGGATCGGAAGCTTTGTGAATACCTTTACATATAAGGGCTTTGACCTGACTGTAAACATCTATGCCCGCATGGGCCACATGATCAACGCCAGTGCATATACTTTTGATCCACGTATGTATGACAACCAGCTGGCCATTAACTATTGGACCCCTGAAAATCCAACCAATGAGTATCCCAGGCTGGATGCCTCTCTGGCAGAAATGGACTATGAACACTTGTTAAGATATAAGGATGGTTCCTTCATCAAAGTGAAGAATATCACCCTGGGGTATGCATTACCAGAACGGTGGATCACCAAGGCACACATTGCCTCCGCCCGGGTTTATTTCAGTACAAATAACCCCTTCATTTTACATACCACACTGGATGAGGGAATAGATCCGGAATCCAGAGGCAGCTACAACTGGCCATTGGCCAGGACCATGGTATTCGGCGTTAATTTTGAATTTTAAATAGAATTGAATCATGGAAAAGATATTTGTTTTCATTACAGTACTTTCCCTGCTTTTTCCCTCCTGCGAAAACTTCCTGACCGAGGAGTATTTAAGTGGGGAGAATTCAGCGACTATTACTACTTCTGAAGAGGGTATGGAAAGCCTCATAGCAGCCTCCTATATCTTCCTCAGGGTATGGTATGGAAAGGAAAACCAGTGGGACCTTACCGAGTCCGGGACAGATCTCTATACCTATGGACTGGACAACCGGTCGGCAGGATTCTGCACCTATTCCGGGTTTGTGGGTGAAGAGCAGGACCGTATGGCAGCTATGTGGTTTGAATTGTATACTGCGCTGAATTCCTGCAATCTGGGTCTGCGTGATATGGATGCCCTGGAATACGAGGATCCTGAACTGCAAAAAAACAGGAAAGGTGAACTTCACTTTTTGCGGGCGCATTATTTATGGCTGATCGTGGAGAACTGGGGACCTGTCCATTTTATACTGGATCCGGTTGAGGATGCCATCCATACTGCCAATAAAACACCTATTTCCGTTTTCTATGAACAAATCATTCTTGACCTGGAGACCTCCCTGGATCTTGTACCGGTAGATACACCCGAATATGGAAGGATAACTGAAGCTGTGACACGAGCCTTTCTGGCCAGAGTACATCTGACGTGGGCCAGCTACCTTAAAAACGGGCTGACTATTAGCGGACAGGAATTTATCGCTAAGGACGCCGCACAGAGCCAAGTGCACTATGGACTGGCCCTGGATTATGCTGACGAGGTCATTAGTGATTATGATTATGTGCTGCTGAACGACTGGGAAGAGATCTGGAATATAGACAATATCAAAAACGGTGAGGTAATCTGGGCCGTGAACTATTCGGATAATCCCATTTATACGGCCTCTAATCTCAGCAGTCCCTGGGGTGATGGTTATAATTCGAGCAGAGCCATCCAGCGTGATGGCGGTCACCAGGGACACCTCATGTATGAGATCCGTTATGAGAATCTGAGCTGGGGATTGGAAAGGGATCTGAATAATGGCAGGGGATTTCAGCGCTGGATGCCCACAAAACACTTCATCAACCTGTATGATGAGAACCTGGATCAACGCTTTTTCGGTTCATTCAAGAACACCTGGTATGCCAACCTGCCTGATGAAAACATGCCCAAATGGAGACCTTTCATATACGTTGATGGAGTGAAAGTGGATGTTCCACGGGAAAAATGGGCCCAGCCCATGTTCCACATGGGTGATACGGCTGTTTATTTCTCAAAAACGCCAGTTCCTGCCAGCCAGAAAGCTAAAATCAACCCGGATGATATCTATTCCATTCACCCGGAGAAGGGATACCTGATCTTCGACATCAACGATATGTACAATCCTGATGGGAGTCCAAACGATGCTGTGATCAACCGACAATTCTACTTTCCCATTACCAAAAAGTACAGGGATTCAACAAGGCTGGAACTGTCGACCCAATACAGCAAACGGGACGCCTATGTATTCAGAATCTCCGAAATGTATCTTATTGCTGTAGAAGCGGCATTGGAAACCGGAGATGCCACAGGAGCAATGAGCTACCTTGAAAGCCTTGCTATATCTCGTTCAATCGATGAAGATGGAGCAGCATTGCTGGCAAGATATGGTGTTAATACCAGTGCCGATATAACTATTGACTTCATCCTGGATGAGAGAGCCAGGGAACTGGCAACAGAGGGACTGCGTTACTGGGACTTAAAACGAACAGGAAAGCTTGTTGAACGCGTCAGTGCTTATAATACAGATGCAGCACCCAATATAAGGGAGCATCATCAACTGCGATTCATACCACAGGAGCAACTGGATGCTGTAAGGAATAAGGATGAATTCACACAAAATCCGGGATATTGATCATCCCTCCACCAACTAGAGGATTTGCTTTAAACTATTTTCTAATAAAACTAAAGAAAAATGAAAAAAACAATTGTACTTTTTATGATGCTGGTATTTACCAGTGTTGGGCTTCTGAATGCCCAGCTGAACAAAGGTTCGGTCTATTACATGACCAAACCTGACAATGTGGACGAGAATAGTATCCTCCATGACCAAAAGGTGATTGATGACCTGGAAGCGGCAGGCTTCGATCTCACCCTTGGCTATCCCGGAGATGGGGGGGCCATCAATGCCGCTGAACTGGACACTTTTGACGTGGTGGTTGTAGGACGGAATATTAGCTCCGGGGACTTCAAACTGGCCCAAGACTGGGCCGCTTTGGAGGTACCTGTTTTAATGCTCTCAGGCTATATCGTACGCAACAGCAGATTAAAGTATGTCAATACCGGATCTGTGGAGCGTGAGGCATCTAACGCTGTGGATGACAACATGACCCGGATCACCAAGGCTCTGGTGGCAGATGAGTCAGATCATGCATTTACCGGTGTGGATATTACCGATGGTAAAATGGATTACATGACCTGGTTTTACGACTACCTGGCCTATGGGGTCGATACATTTGCCACTACAAACAACGGGAAATTGCTGGCCTCCATTGTCGATGCAGATACTGCTGAAGCCAACGGGAATGTGCTGATGGCTCGCTGGGAACCCGGTGTGGAGACCTATGCCGGATCAGGGGTTACACCCGCTTCCTACCGTACATATATGCAAATGGGAGGAGACGACAGTAGCGATCCCAAGAAGATCAACTATATTCAGTATACTCCAGCTTCATTCCAGGTGATGTTAAACGAGATCAGCTGGCTGATCCGGACCTATCAGGATGTACAGTATTTTGCCGGACCCTCCAATGTTGACGATGACGGTATCCTTCACGACCAACAGGTCATTGATGATCTGAAAGCTGCCGGGTATAAAAAGATCAACACCACATATACAGGAGACGGTGGAGCAATCAATCCACTTGAATTGAGCATGGCCGACCTGGTGGTCATCGGGCGAAACGTGAGCAGCGGGGATTTCAAACTGGCCGAGGACTGGGCCAATGTGGAAGCTCCCGTGCTGATTCTTTCCGGATATATCGTAAGAAATTCAAGACTGAAGTATGTGAACTCAGGTTCAGTGAAAAGAGAGATCTCTGAAGCGGTAGATAGCAATATGGACCGTGTGACCATGGCCACTGTAGCTGACGAAACTGATTTAGCATTTACCGGGGTGGATATCACCGGCGGAAAAATGGGATGGATTACCTGGTTCTTCGTTTACCTGGCCTATGGTGTCGATACCTTCGCAACCACAAACAACGGAAAACTGCTGGCATCAATCGTCGATGCTGATTCAGCTGCGGCCAACGGAAACCTGCTCATGGCCCGCTGGGAACCCGGGGTGGAAACCTATAACGGTTCAGGGATTACGCCTGCATCTTACAGGACCTACCTGCAAAGTGGAGCAGATGATAATAGCGATCCCAAGAAGCTGAATTATAAGCAGTATACCGATGCCTCTTTCCAGGTGATCCTCAACGAAATGGACTACCTGGCCAGTACCCGTCCAGGTAAAGTGGGCGAGGAAATCTCGGACGACGCCACTCTGGCTTCCCTGGAAGTAAGTACGGGTACGCTCGATCCAGCCTTCTCCCCTGAGGTTACTTCTTATTCGGTAGAGCTGCCCGAAGGAGCCACCGAAGTTCCGACTGTTACGGCCGCGGCCAATGATGCAGGTGCCAGCATTCAGCAGGAGGATGCCACAGAGCTTCCCGGTACTACAGTGATCAGTGTAACGGCGCAGGACCGGGCCACTACAAATAACTACCTGGTGAACTTTACAGTTGCTGGTACAGGAGGTGAAGAAGGTGTGGTTGATCCAGGTGTGGGCACCCTTAATGATGCCATCCTTGGAGCCGCAGACGGAGATACCCTGTTATTGAAAAACGGCGAAACCTACGACATCCTGAATGAACTGACTATTGATAAAAAGCTGGTCATCATTGCACAGGAAATTCCTGCCCTTCCAGACCTGGATAATATGCCCAAGATCAACAATATGTTTACTTCAACATCAGTATTTAGCCTGGTTGAAAATTGCGACCTTACCTTAATTGGTATTGATGTTGATGCATTAGGTGGTACGCATGTGTTCAATGGCCTAAATGCATCTGATCATACCATAAACCTTCATGTAAATCGTTGTAGGTTACACAACACCACAGATGATATATTTAATGATGATCCTTCTTACAATAATAATATAACACTTGGTAAAGTTTGGATAAGAAATTCATTTATATATGATAACGGTGGCGGCCACGGTATTTATACTAAAAATTACGTGAGCAATGGATCCGATTGGATATTTGAAAATATTACATTCTGGAATCTTGGTCAGCAGTTTACCTGGATAAGGGTATATGGTGAAGAACAAAGCATAACCATGAACCATATGACAGGTTATAATTTATCAACAGATCCCGACAATAAGGAATTATTTGGAAATGATGATGGTTTTGACAATGAAGAAAAAGCACCACTAAACATTTCATTCAAAAATAACATATTTAGTAAACAAGTGTCAGATAATGAATCGCTTATATTTAAAAATGAGGGAGGTAAGCATACCATTAACATTAATAATAATGTATTGCACAATGTAGGTGCAATTGCAAATCAGGAGCATCAAATCAACATAGTTGATAATATGGAAGGAATTGATCCACAATTTGCAGATCCCGATAATGGTGACTTTACTGTAGGAAATGCTGATTTATATACTGCAGCCGATGATGGTGAGATCGTAGGTGCCATTTACTGGCATCCCGATTACGTGGATGATTTCAGTGATATCGGAACAACCATTGATGATCGCAAATATGATGTGGGCAACGTAAGTGTATTCCCCAATCCTTTCATCTCTATGGTACGTTTCGATTTTGATGTATTTGCCACAAGCCAGGTTCGAATCAATGTATATGACATCACCGGTTCACTGGTTATGCAGGTTTTGGACCAGCAACTTGTACCTGGTTCCTACTCTCAGGAAGTTAATTCCGAACCGCTTCATTCAGGGCTGTACATATACAGGGTACAGGTAGGTGAAAGTGTATCTACCGGACGAATCGTAAAAACTCAGTAAGCAGAATAGTTAGTAGTTACATTCGTATAAAAGCAGGACAGCAGACAGCCTGTTCTGCTTTTATTTAAAACTTACATTATGGCCAGAATTTACCTTGCCTTTGCAGGTATTATGTTATACTTATGTGCTTTTTCCAGTTGTAAGAAAAGTCCTGAGCAAGCTCTAACAGGTTGGGAATTAGCCGATAGTATAGTGAATAGCATGTCAGTTCCCATATTTCCGGAACAGGAAATCAACATCCTTGACCTGGGTGCTGTATCTGACGGTGTAACAGATTGCACTTCATTAATTCAAACTGCCATAGATTCGTGCAGCAGGCTTGGAGGCGGTCAAGTTGTCGTACCCGAAGGTGTATTTCTTTGTGGAGCGTTAAAGCTAAAAAGTAATGTTAACCTGCACCTGGAAACAGGCAGTGTTCTTCGCTTCTCAACAGATCGATCTGCTTATCTTCCATTGGTGCAGACCCGCTTCGAAGGAATGGAATGTATGAACTATTCGCCATTTATATATGCCTGTGAACAGGAAAATATTGCGATAACAGGGTCGGGAACACTCGATGGTCAAGGTGCTGACTGGTGGGCATGGAAAGGAAAATGGGGAGGGGAAGGAGATCTCGATACAGGATGGAAGGAGGGTGACAGGTGTCAGAAGGAAGCTGTAGGAATCCTTAAGAAGATGGTCGATGACACAGTTAGTGTTGAAAAACGAATTTTTGGTGAAGGATTCCTGCTCAGGCCAAACTTCATCCAACCCTACAAATGCAGGAATGTACTCATTTCCGGAATCAGGATCATAGAATCTCCTATGTGGGTCATTCATCCGGTTTTATCAGAAAATGTATTCATAAAGGGAGTTCGGATAGAATCGCTGGGTCCCAATAACGATGGGTGTAATCCTGAATGTTGTAATTATGTGCTTATAGAAGATTGCTATTTTAATACGGGAGACGACTGTATTGCAATCAAGTCTGGAAGAAACAATGACGGAAGGAATATCGGTGTAGCCAGTGAAAATATCCTGATCAGGAACTGTACAATGGCAGAGGGACATGGTGGTGTGGTTATCGGCAGTGAAATGTCGGGCAATGTCCGTTATGTGTTCGCGGAAAATTGTGTCATGGATAGTCCTCACCTTGAGCGAGCCATCAGGATAAAATCCAATTCAGTCAGAGGGGGAATAGTGGAACATGTTTATGTTCGTAATATCCAGGTAAAGCAGGTCCGGGAGGCCATGCTCAAAATCAACATGTTTTATGCAGGGGAAACCGGGGATTGGATTCCACAGGTAAGTGATGTCTATATTAAGAATGTTACCGGCATGAAAAGCGATTATGCTGTCTGGATCAAGGCATATAATGATTATCCTGTGAAAAATCTTTACATCATGGATTGTGATTTCTCTGACGTGAAATACGGAAATTTTGTGGAATCCGTGGAGAACGTCAGACTTGAAAACCTTGTTATTAACGGAGCTAAAGTAGAAGTGCTTCAATAATTTAACGATATGAACCGATTTTCACTGATTTTAATCTTTGCATATGTTTTGCCTGGTTTTGGAATGGCGACTTTGCCTGATAAAGGGATCCGGCAAGAGGACTCTGCTCTGGCAATGGCCGTGGCAATGGCTGGTACTGTATTGTCCGATTTTCCTGAACTCTGGATGATGGAGGGCCAGAGGGACAACTCTCCAAGATGGCGGTATACGCACGGATTGGTCTCCCTTGCGTTTCTGCATCTCTGGGAATCAACAGGAAACGATACTTATTATCAATACATTGAGAAGTATATAAACTCCCTTGTAGATGAGAGCGGGAAGATTGATACCTATAATAAGGAAGATTACAATATTGATAAGATTAATCCCGGAAAGGTGCTGTTCTGGCTTTATGAGAGAACTGGCGAACAGCGTTATAAAACTGCAATGGACTCGCTGAGAAGTCAGCTCAGAACACATCCCAGAACCTCTGTGGGCGGATTCTGGCATAAAAAAATATATCCTAACCAGATGTGGCTTGACGGGGCTTACATGGGAGCTCCCTTCTATGCCCGCTATGGCGAGGTATTTAATGAACCGGAGAATCTGGACGATGTGGCAAACTGGTTAATTGCCATGGAGGAAAAAACCCGGGATGAATTCACGGGACTGCTTTATCATGGCTGGGACGAAAGCAGGGAACAACTCTGGGCCGATCCTGTAACCGGCCAATCACAAAATTTCTGGGGCCGTGCAATGGGGTGGTATGGTATGGCCCTGGTCGATGCCCTCGACTACTTTCCTGAAAATCATCCTGACAGGACAGAGATCATCAGCATCATAGAGCGTATGGGAGCAGCTGTTGTATCCTGCCAGGATACTTTTACAGGGCTTTGGTACCAGGTGCTTGACCAGGGAGGCCGTGAAGGAAATTACCTTGAAGGATCAGTAAGCTGCATGTTCACCTATTTTCTTTTAAAGGCTGTTAAAAATAAGTACCTGCATGCATCTTATCTCGATGTCGCAAAAAAGGCATACGAAGGGATCATGGAGTATCTGGTTACAATTGATCCTGAGGCCAGGATAATAATCTCTCCCGTTTGTGCAGTTGCCGGTCTGGGAGGCAATCCATACAGGGATGGAAGTTATGAATATTATGTAGGGGAATCAAAACGTGATAATGATCCAAAAGCGGTGGGACCATTTATCATGGCCTGTCTTCTTATGGATGAACTTAATTCTGTCAACACCGAAAACGGATGCCTCTTTTCCCAGGTTGGATATGCAACCCTGGGGAATGGTACAACAGGCGGATTGGGAGGAGAAGAGGCAACCGTTGATAACGGTTCCGGGCTCCAGGCCGAGATCAATAAGGGAGGACCAAGAATCATATATGTGAATGGCGAAATAACCCCTGAAAACTCAGGAAATCTATCAGCCATTACAATAAGTAATAAGTCGGATATATCAATATTTGGTTCAGGAACAAGCGGTGAGCTGAACGGTATTGGCATTTTGATTAAAGATGGTGCATCAAATATTATAATACGTAACCTGAAAGTGCATCATGTACAGACCGGGCCAAAGGATTGCATCGGGATAGATGGTACAGGGGATGGCGTTTCGAATATATGGATTGACCATTGTGAAATATATAATGATTTCCAGGGTGTGAATAAAGATTACTATGATGGATTGTTCGACACGAAAAGAGTTGCAAAAAATATTACTTTCTCCTGGAATTATGTGCATGACGCTTGGAAGTCCATGTTATATGGCTATTCTGATTCCGATGATGCTGAAAGGTCGCATACCTTGCATCATAACTTTTTTTTTAATCTTAACTCCCGAGTACCAAGCGTAAGATACAATATGGCTCATATTTTTAATAATTACTATCTGGATGTTAATCAAGGGGCCAATTCCAGGATGGGAGCATGCTTGCGTATTGAAAATAATTATTTCGAAAATTGCGATGAAACCGCAGGCAGCTGGTATTCCGATACGAAGGGAGGATTACTATTAATTGATAATTATATCGTCAATTCATCAGAACCATCCGGTCCGGATTGTAATTTTATTCCGCCCTACGATTATAATTTTGTCCTGAACGAAAGCATAGATGTAAAATCCATAGTCACGCAATTTGCCGGAGTTGGAGTGATCAGTGATCCGGCTGATCTGGGTTCCTGTAAAGATATTCCCGAACTTTTCAAGCTGAGGGTGACAAACGGAACCGGCGACGGGCTATATACCGAAGGTTCTACGGTTCCACTTACGGCAGATAATCCGCCAGCCGGGTATGAATTTGATAAATGGACAGGTAATGTAGACTTTTTAAGTGTCATTGATTCTTTAAAAACCATGATGACTATACCTGGCAGGAATGTATCGGTTGAAGCAACCTATAAAATAGTAAGCGGAATTGAATACACCAATCCGGAATCATTTACAAATTTAATTCTTCCTGATCCTGACGGTGCAGGTATGATAATCGACCTGGCAAGCTTTTACAATGCGGTCATAGAGATATATGACCTGCAGGGTAGGATGGTTTATAAGGTTTCTGAAAAGGAAGATGCACACCTGTTAAGGCGTTTCCTGTTTAAATCCGGGATATACATTGCCAAAATTATCGATACTAAACAAAACTATTACTGTCAAAAAATAGTCTTTAAGTGATAGATAAACCGATAAAGATTAACAATTGGCTTACATGATAAACATATTAAATGACTAAAAAGTATGAACAAAATGTTTTCTCTGACCATTATTGTTTGTATTTCATTGCTACTCCTACTGATTCCTTTCCTGAATCTATTATCCCAGAACGGGATTTACAATATAAAAGATTTTGGAGCAGTTGATGATTCCTTTGTTTTAAGTAAAGAAGCTATTCAAAGTGCCATTGATAAATGCGCTGAAGACGGGGGAGGGAAAGTTGTTGTCCCTCCGGGGAAGTTCGTAACAGGTGCATTGTTTCTAAAGAGTGATATTACATTTGAGGTTTTTCCAGGTGCAGTATTAATTTTTGATGATAATATTGAAAACTGTCCCATTGTAGATGGCAGATGGGAAGGTATCGAAAGAAAAGTTTATGCCTCATTATTTACCGGGCATGATCTTAATAATGTCACTATAACGGGTCGTGGTACGATTAAAGGACAAGGCAAAACATGGTGGGATGCTCACTATATTAATAGAAAATTAAGGAAAGAGCGAAATTTACAAGGCCGTGAACCGGATAATCCTGCTGATAGTCCACTGAAAGTGCCACGTCCCAGAATGATTTATCTCCACAATTGTACCAATGTATTGATTAGCGACCTGACCATTTTGGATTCCCCTTCGTGGACCATTCATCCTGTATATTGCGAAAATGTAACAATAGAAAATATATCCATTATTCAACCCTATGAATCACCCAATACGGACGGGATAAATCCTGAATCCTGCAAAAATGTTCGGATATTTAATTGTTTTGTTGACTGTGGGGACGACTGTATTACCATTAAATCTGGTTATAATGAAGATGGAAGAAGGGTTGGGAAAGCTTGTGAGAATATAGTTATCAGCAATTGCACATTTGCACATGGAAGAAGTGCGATCGCCATCGGAAGCGAAATGTCGGGTAATGTACGAAATGTTACAATTTCAAATTGTGTGTTTAGCGGAACCAAAAGAGGCATCCGCATTAAAACAGGTCGGGGACGAGGCGGTATCGTTGAAAATTACAGAGCCAGTAACATTGTTATGAATAATGTGGAAACGGCTATTTCACTTGATATGTATTATGGGATTAAGGATAAATCTCCGGCACTTATTACCGAAGAAACGCCATTCTTTAAAAATATTCACTTGTCGAATATCACGGCTGTAGACGTGGAAAATGCAGCCCAAATAACAGGATTACCTGAAGCACCGATTGATGATCTTTCCATTGTTAATTCAAATTTTGCAGCAAAAAACGGATTTGAAGTATCTTTTGTAAAAAACCTTAGACTGGAAGATGTAACTGTCAATTGTATAGCTGGTTCATCTCTACAAATATACAACAGCCACCTTGTGGAAATTGAAAATTTTGGTTCAGACAATCCAATTGAAAACACGCCTTTAGTCAGAATCGATAATAGCGATGATGTTTATATTCACAGTTGTAATCTGCTAAAAGGTACTGATATATTCCTTAGATCTTCACAAACAACGAATCTGGAATTGAAAAATAACCGGCTTCAGAAAGCAGAATGTGTTGAAGAATAAGTCGCTATATTATTAACAACCATGAAAAAACAGTCCCTATTGGTTCTATTCTACCTGCTCTCCCTGGTCTGTATACAAGCTCAGGTTAACCGTTTTTATATCGATGTTTCCCGGGTAAGTGGTGTAAATACTGAGTTTTGGAAAGCATCTGGAACCGATTTACTTTACCATTTGGCTGAGAAAGAGAGCGGA
>Ga0180436_10001998_pt1 | contig 19629 bp, 17 predicted proteins | sample SS_ome_2_FD_132434 | JGI IMG/M metagenome (GOLD analysis project Ga0180436, IMG submission 132434) | Hypersaline lake sediment archaeal communities from the Salton Sea, California, USA - SS_3_S_2 metaG | ecosystem: Environmental > Aquatic > Non-marine Saline and Alkaline > Hypersaline >...
AGAAACTCGTCCAGCAGCTTCGCGGCCCGGCTCCAGTACTGCAGCCGCGAAAGATTCGAGGCCTGAAAATAAAGGGCGGCGGTGCGGAACTGGCTTTCGGGATAGGTCTTCGCGTGCTCGTCCAGCAGCTCCTGCGCCATGTCAAACTTGCCCGTGTAATAGTAACTGCCCCCGAGGACGTGGAGGCAGATGTCGTGCTGCTTCGAGGGAGACGCCAGCTTCGGCAGCATCACGGTGGCCACCTCGATGCACTTCTCATACTCCGCCTCGAGGAAGAGGCTCGTCAACATCATGCTGCGCACCGACTCGACATGCTTGCTGTTGGGAAAGACCTTCAGGAAGAGACTGCCGTATCTCTCGGTGACGAGGACTTCCCCGATCAGCGCCGACGTCCGGACAAGGTTGTAGAGGTGCTTCTCGCGGGCCTTCGACTTGTTGTAGAAGCGTTCGAGGATCTCATAACACGCGTAGGCGCCGCGCACATTCCCGTGCTGCTCGTGGATGTAGGCCGTGGCCGCCAGCGCCACCACCTCGTAGGGGTCGCCCGAACTCAACCGTGCCTGCAGGGTCTCGAGATCCTCCTCCATCACCTTCTTGTGGATGATGTTCTGGCTTTCCGGGGGATCCGCGAACTCCCGATCGACCGGCCCGACCTGCGCGAGCCGGGCCCGGATGTCGTCGATCGCGCCCCGCGTGCTCGGAACAAGGGCGTAGAGCTCAAAGGCGGCCCGCAACATCTCCGCCGAGAGAGCATCCGCCGCCAGCTTCATGAAAATGTTCGCATACCGGTGCATGCGAAACGGGGCGAGCTTGATATGGGCCCGGTTCTTGGAGAGGAAATCGATCAGCACCGGCTCCTTGCTGGTCTCGATGACCGCCTCCACCAGCGCCCGGAAGGCCACCATGATGCCGGCGTCGGGCGTCGGAAACTCCTCCTTGTTGGTGATCGCCACTTCGAGGTTCCGGATGCCCTCGGGAAGGTTCTCGAGCTTGAAGTAACTGAGGGCGAGATTGATGTAGAACGCGCCGCGCTCGTAGGTGTCCCGCTTGGGGTCGCGCTCCGCGAGGAATTTCTTGTACATGCGGATCGCGGTTTCGTAATCTTCCGCGCCCACCGCGGCGTCCCCCCACTTCAGGAGCGCCTTCTTGTGGTAATGGTTGAAGCTGATGTTGATGGCGTCGCCCGCCTTGTCCGGGCCCCGGGCGTTGTTGGGATACTTCTTGTAACAGTGCTCGAAGGACTTCATGGCGTCCCCCCAGCGCTTGAGCTTCAACTCGCAGTAGCCCTTGTGGTACCAGAACCAGCCGAACTTCGGGCCGAAGAGCAGCGCGGCACGCTTGTCGTACGCGCTGCAGACCCGGGCCAGGATGGCGTGCGCCTCGGACCACTTTTGGGCCTTCATGGCGGTCAGGGACTGGCTCCATGCGTCCTGGATGCCCTGCCCTCGGAGGGAACCGGAAACGGCCAGCGCCACGACGGCGCCGCAGAACGCGAATTTCGCAAATGATCGAGTCATGACAATCGGAATGGCAGGTTTGAGGGAATTCGTGAAACAGTAACCGGAATCGGCGAATGTGCCAACGCGCCGGCCTCTCGATTTCTTAGAAGCGGCCCGCCGCCGAACCTACGCTTCGTCCATCAGGTCGGTGAAGGTGACCTTGTCGATCTTGTATCGCGACAGCACGTTCAGGACGTCCACCACCCGCTGGTGCCGGGCGTTGGGTTCGACGTAAAGCTGCACAAGGGGCTCGGAATTCCCGGCGTTGGCGGCGGTCTTGTAGAGGTCCACCCGTTGCGCCAGCAGCGGGCACTTCCGCTGCGAGGGATCCGTGTCGAGGACCTCCTGCGCCGCCCCCGTCCCGGCGTAGATGTATCCGTTGGCGTCGACCTTGATGAACATGGGCTGGATTTCCGGCTGCTCTTCGGTCGGCGCCGCCGAGGGGAGCTGCATCGGGGTGTCCTGCTCCTTGAGCTTGATGGTGGTCGTGACAAGGAAGTAGATCAGAAGCAGGAAGCAGACGTCGATGAGGGGCGAGATGCTGAGCTGCGGTTTGTCCTCCTCGAGATTCTCCGCGCGTCGATGGCGTGCCATGGGTTCGATTCGGTTAGGTTTCCTGCCGGTACGGGTAGCTCACGAAAATGACCTCGTTGACCCCGGCCGCGGCGGCGTTCCGGATGACGCGCCGGACGTATGTGAACTGCACATCCTCGTCGCCGCGCAGGTGGATGCGCGGCGTCTGCCCCGCCTCCTTCCATTTCTCGGCCGCCTTCTCGATGTAATCCACCATGTCCTCGTCGGTCAGGAACACGACCCTGCCGTCCTCGTCCTTGAAACGGCCCGGGGCCTCCGAATCCCCGGCGGCCTCGTCGTCGTAGACGTTGATCACGATCCGCCCCAGCTTGCTCTCCTGCGGTTCCGAGTGCTCCGCGATCGGCACCACGACCCGCTTGTCCATCTTGACCACGATGAGCGAGGCGTTGACGATGAAGAAGATCAGCAGGAGGAACACCATGTCGATCATGGGCGACATGTTGATTTCGAGTTCCTCTTCGGCGCCGGACTGGGTGGCGCGTAGTTTTTTCGAGGCCATGCGAGGGGTGGTCGGGTTCGGGAGCCGGCGCCGGCGCCCCGGTTCGCGCCGGGAGCGGCGCCCGCCATCGGGTTAAACGGCGATCCCCTCCGGAATCTTGGCAAGATATGCGTCCTGGTTGACGGTCTGAATCGAGGAATTGATCAGTTCCTCGGAGGCATGGTGGCATTCCGCCACCAGGTTGTTGAGCCGGTTCTTGAAATAGAAGTAGGCCAGCAGCGAGGGAATGGCCGTCAGGAGCCCCCAGAAGGTGGTGAGCAGCGCGATCTGGATCTTCGAAGCCAGTTGGATCGGGTCCGCCTGGCCGGTCACGGCCAGCGTCCCGAACGCCAGCACCATCCCGTAGACCGTCCCGAACAACCCGAGCATCGGGGCGGCCTGCGCGATGAGCGCGATGTAATTGATCCAGACCATGTTCTTGCGGCTCTCGTTGATGGTGAAGTCGGCGACGGCGTCCTCGACGCCGTCGCGCCCCAGATCCTCGGGACGGGTGGCGTCGATGTTGGGCAGGGAGTAGGCCAGCATGCGCCCGAGGTAACTCGGGTGGGAGGCCGCCAACTCGATCGCGGAGCGCACCCGGCAGTTCGTCATGTGATCTAACAGCGCGGCCTTCAGGTCGTCCGGACAGAACTTCGGCTTGGTGAGGTTGATGAAGTTGAAGACGCACAGCGCGATCAGGGCGATGATGGCGAGACCGATCAGGATCATCGGCCATCCGCCGGCGAGAACCCATTTCTGGAGCAGGTTGGAGTCGCTGGCGGCGGCGCCTTCCTCGCCTTGGGCGAACAGGGCGGGGGCGGAGGCCATGAGGCTGGTGATCACAAGGGCGACGGTGGTGGGGCGACGGTGGGTAGGTGTGTGTGACATGATTGGATTCCGAATTCGTTGCGTGGGGGGGAGATTTGTCCGCCGGATCAAAGGCAGGGGATTCTGTAAAGTGTTGACGGGGAGTAAAGGACGTTTTGCGGGTTTTTGGGGATGCGGAGCCTTGTCCGCCTAGCCTTTCCTCGTCCGGACCGGGCGGCGGCCCGGGAAGAGGCGCCGGCAAATCTCGCACACGGTGCCGTCGCACGACCGGGCCGAGCAGTGCTCGCGGCCATAGTAGATCATCCGGAGGTGCAACCGGTTCCATGAGTCCCGCGGGAAGAGGCGTTTCAGGTCCCGTTCGGTCTGCGCCACGCTCCGGCCGCTGGTCAGCTTCCACCGTTGCGCAAGCCGGTGAATGTGCGTGTCCACCGGAAAGGCCGGAATCCCGAAGGCCTGCGAGAGCACCACCGACGCCGTCTTGTGACCGACCCCGGGCAGGGCCTCCAGCGCCTCGAGATCGGCGGGCACTTCTCCCCCGTGCCTCTCGACCAGCAGCTTCGAAAGGTCCGACAGGTGCCGCGCCTTGCGCGGCGCAAGACCGCAGGTCCGGATCAACTCCTCGATCTCGCGGACTTCAAGACCCGCCATGGCGGCCGCGTCAGGCGCTCGGGCGAAGAGGGCCGGCGTCACCTGATTCACGCGGCGGTCCGTGCACTGCGCCGACAACAGAACGGCGGCCAGGAGGGTGAAGGCGTCCCGGTGATGCAACGGAACCGGCGCCTCGGGGTAAAGCTCCTCGAGGCGCCGGGAGATGCAGGCGGCCCGCTCGGACTTCGTCATGCGCGCGGACAAGGCGCCCCGGGGTCAGTAGGAACGGCGCGTCCCGCCGGCGACCGCCGCATAGCGGCCCTCCCGGCCCAGCTTCCGGACCGTGGCGTAATACATGCGCGCGCAGTGGTCATACTTGGTGCGCTTGCGCAGAAGGTTGGCGGTCCGGTCCAAGGAACCCCAGTGGATGACATGAATCTCCGCCGGCCGCGTCCCCCAGCGGCGCATCCCGCTCAGCGAGGGATGATAAATATCGATCGTGTTGGTCCCCACCAGACTGGAGCCGTAGTCGTCCACGACATACGTGTAGGGCAGCCCCTTGATCTTGAAGGTGGTCCCGACGGGGTAGCGCGACCAGTCCGCGGCGGCGCTACGGACCCGGCCGTACTTCAGCACCGTCCCGCTGGCGTTCAGGTTGCCATAGGCCCCCGGTTCGTTCTCCTTGCACGAATAGGCCGTGGTTCTCACGTAGCGATGCCTCACGCTGTCCGGATAGGTCGGCATTCCGTGGCGATCCCGCCCATACGACGAGGCCGAGTGCAGCAAGGCCACATCCGCCGAGACCGGCAAACCGCCCGACCGCAATCCCGATCCGGAACCCGTTCCGGCCAGCCGGCGCGCTTCGTCCTTCGAAAGAAGACTCACCGAACTCAGAGAGCCCGAGTCGCTACTCAAGCCGCTGCTGCAGCTTGCCAGAGTCCCGAGAGCAATTGCACACGCAACTGCTTTAAACAGCAGGAATTTCATACGGCTAAGGAGAGACAGGGACCTTGATTTTCAAGAAAACCAAGGTAAGGAGTTGGGAGGTTTTAATACAGAGCCTTTTCTGACACAATGCTTTTTTCGCGAAATGGCCCAAAATGACCGGTTTTTGAGGATATCCGGGCCATGGGCCGGGTGTAAGGTGTCAGGATTCGGGCCTGTCAATCCTCTTCGAGGAGTTTCCGGATGCGGTTGGGAACGAACGAGTCTTCGGTGGCTTCGTCGGCGGCGAGGCGCATTTGGTGGCGGAGGATGTGGAGGGAGACGGGCGGGAGGTAGTCGTCGAGGCAGGACCGGAGGGCGGCCACGGGGTCGAGTTTCCGGAGGCGGACGAGCCGGAAGCACTTTACCGCGAGGGCCTCGGCCGCACCGGGGGTGAGGAGGTCGGGGACGCGGTTTTTGAGTTCCTCGAATGCTTCAGCCGCCACCGCGAGGCCCCGTTTGCGGCACAAGCCCCGCAGCAGGGCGAATCCTTCGGCCGGCGTGGTGGTGGGGAACAGGGGCAGCTTGACATCCACCCGGCCCGGCCGCTTCAGATCGACCTCGATCAGGTCGGGCCGGCTGGAGGCCAGCACCCAGATCAGCCGGCCCCGGTTGTCCGGGTCCGACATTTCGCGTGCGATCATCGAGTAGACCCGGTTCGAGACCCCCGAATCGCCGCCGGCCGGCTGGCGGCGGCCGAGGGCCTGGTCGGCCTCGTCCACGAACACGATGCAGCGGCCGAGGGCATGGAGCAGGGCGAAGATCTTTTCGAGATTGGCCTCGGTGCTGCCGACCCAACGGTCGCGGAAATTGCGGAGGGTGACGACCGGCACGCCCGCCTCTCCGGCGAGGCACTCCGCAAGGAAGGTCTTGCCGGTCCCAACCGGCCCGCAGAAGAGGAAACCCATCGGAAGCGCCTCGAGTTCGTCCTGCCTCCAAAGGGCCAGATCCTGTCGCAGCCACTCTTTGACGGCTCCGAGCCCGATGACGTCATCGAGGTTGCGGCGGGGTTCCACGAATTCGATGAGACCCTCGCAGTCCTGTTCGACGAGGGATTTTTTCAACCTCCCGAGGTCGTCGTCCGAGAGGGGCTGCCCTTCGTATTGCCGCCTTCGCAGGAGGGCCTCGACCGAGCTGAGGGTGGCGCCCGAGAGGCGCCGGGCGGGCCGGGAGAGGTTTCCGTCGTATCCTGCGAGGGCCGCCGGGCAGTCGGTTTCCATGACCCGCATCGCCTCTTCCAGTTCCGCCGGCCCGGGCAGGGGGATCTGGACCATGCTCAGCCGGGGGTTTCCCGCCACCAGCGGGTGCAGGTTGTTGATGTGATCGACCATGAGGAAGGCCGCGTGGCCGTGCTCCCGGAGACGGGCCTCGGCCGCCCACGAGCGGAGCAGCGAAGCCATCGCGCTGAGGCTGTAATTCAAGGCATGAGGCAGGTCCGGCGCCACCAGTTGGGCCTGCCGGATGATGACCGCCACCCGCGGCCCGTCCCGCCCCACCACCGCCAGATTGCGGCAGAACATCAGATACTGGGTGAGAAACCGCACCGCCTCGAGAGGATCGGTCTCGTAGCTTCCGCGTTCCCTTGCCCGCGACCAGTCGCGCAGGATTTCCTCGCCGCGCTCGGCGCGCAGCCCGAAGCCCAGCTCATAGCTGAGGATCACCTCAAACTGCGGCAGCAGGATGTCCGTGAGGAACTCGCTGAGGCGTCCCAACCGGGGGCCGCCGGGCGGGGCAAGAAGCAACTGGTCGTCGATGTTCCCGTGGAGGACGAAACATCCCGCGGTCCGGCTCTCGTAGCGCGCGATGACCTCGCGGGCCCATGGAGGGAGGGCTGCCATCGGGCCGCGCACTATTCGCTGGCCGCCGGCCCCATGGTCCCCCGGGTGGTCTCGCCGGGCGACGCGTCCTTCTGCTTCTTCGCGGCCTCGTCCGGCGCCGGTTCGAGTTCGATGCCCTCGGCGGCCGCGAAATCCGCCAGCGCCATTTCGGCGAGGACGTCCTGCTCGGCGTCCTTCATCTCGATGTCGGAAAGGCTCATCGCGTCGCGCGCGACGCGGGCCCGGCCCGCCGCCTTGGTGCGTTCCTCCTCGACAACCTCTTCGAGGCGATTGAGGGTTTCACCGGCGCCGCCGATTTCGGTGACCATGCCGGCGGACATCTCGTTGAGTTCCGCCATGGCCCGCTGGACTTTCATGTCGTCGATGTTCCGGCGGAGGCTTTCAATTTTCTCCTTGGCCTCCTTGACGCTCACGTCGCGGGCCCGGACGAGTTCCTTGTAGCGTTTTTCGGCGTCCTCGAGCTGACGGGCCACTTCGTCGTGGTCCCTGTCGACGGTCTTCAACCTCAGGGCGAGGTGACCGGCGGATTCGCGATTTCCCGCCTTCAGGTTGGCGGCCGTCTTGCTCCGCAATTCCTCCTCCTCCCGGCCGAGTTTCCTGACCTGACTGATGAGCCGTTCCACCATGGCGGCATGGGTCGCCAGCCCGCGGTTGAACTCCGCGATCTGTTCCCGCAGGTTTTCCTTTTCGACCTCCAGCAGGGCTTCCGGATTGGACTTCTCCGCCCTGCCGATCAGGCGAAGAAACAGCCCCTTGATGAGATTTCCGAGACGTCTGAACATGCTGATTTCCTCCCGGCCCCGAGGTTGTCCCATCGATCCACCTCCCGCAAGCACAAGCGCGTCCGGGATTTGTCCACCACGCGGAGGCAGTGGACGCTCGTGCCCCGGCACGCCCGGCTTGCGGACCGGGCCTCGCTCGGTTCCAATGGCCGGGTGAACGACCGGTCCGGAATCCTCGTCCAGTATCTGCGCCAGCTTCAGAGACACGGGGTGACCCGCATTCGGCTCGACGAGGGGGCGCGCGAAGTCCTGCGGGTCCGCTATCGGGCCGGGCGGGCCCGTCCCCCCGGGCAGTCGGCGGCCCCGGCGCCGCCCCCCGCCCCCGCCGAGACCATCATGGAACCGGACCCCGGCGAGGGCGCCCCCTCCGGCCAGTTGGCCGCCCTCCGGGAGCAGGCCCGCCACTGGCCGCCGGTCCGCGCCCTCGGTTCGCTCCGCGAAACCATGGTCTTCGCCACCGGCAATCCCGAAGCCGACCTGATGCTGGTGGGAGAGGCGCCGGGATACGAAGAGGAGCGGCGCCAGCAACCCTTCGTCGGCCAGGCCGGCCGGAAGCTCGACCGCATCCTCGCCGCCATGGGACTCGACCGTGACAAGGTCTATATCTCGAATATCTGCAAGTTCCGGCCCGCCATGCGAAACCAGACCACCAACAATCGCAAGCCCACCCCGGCCGAAATGCAGGCCTGCCTCCCGTTCATCCGCGCCGAAATCGGCATCGTCCGCCCGAAATGCATCGTGGCCCTCGGCGCCACCGCCGCGGAAGGGCTCCTCGACCGCAGCGATCCCGTCGGCCGCCTCCGCGGGTCGTGGCACGAGTTCGAAGGCATCCCGGTGCGCGTCACCTACCATCCCTCGTATCTCCTGCACAACGAGGCCGCCCTCGGCGAAAAGCGCAAAGTCTGGGACGACATGCTCGAGGTGATGAAACTCCTCGGCATGCCAATCACCGAAAAACAACAACGGTTTTTCGGCGGAACGCAGGCTTGATCGCCATTCTTGCTTTGCAGACTCCCCCCGCCGGCGCTCAAATCCTCCCCCGTGAGCCATCACCCCTTCCTCGTCGATTCCCGGCAGATTCCATGGTCGGCTCTGGTCCCGGATCGCATCGAGCCCGATATCGAAGCGGCGATCGCCGCGTCCCGCGAGCGCCTCGAAGCAATCCGGAGCGTGCCGCCCCCCGAAGCTACCTACCAGAACACCTTCGGCGCCCTCGACGACGCCACCGAGGCCCTCGACCGCGGGTGGGGCCGTCTGAACCACCTCGACGCCGTCCGCAACAACGACGCCCAACGCGAGAAACTCAACAAGTTGCTTCCGGCCGTTTCGGAATTCCTCGCCTCGATCCCCCTCGACGAGCGATTGTGGGAGGTCCTGAAGCAGTTCGCCGGATCGCCGCAGGCCGCCGGCCTCGATGCGGTCCGTGCCCGCCACCTCGAGGAGACCTGTGCCGGGTTCCGGAATGCGGGCGCCGATCTCGACGCGGCCGGCAAGGAACGCATCGCCGCCATCGAGGCGGAACTCTCCGAATGCGCCCAGAAATTCTCGGAGAACGTCCTCGACTCCACCAACGCCTGGGAACTCGTGGTCGATTCCGTCGATCGCCTGCATGGGCTGCCTGCTTCGGCGATCGCCGCCGCCCGGGCCGACGCCGAGGCGAAGGGACTTGGCGACGCCGGCCACCCGAAGTGGCGCTTCACGCTGCAACAGCCATCGATGTTGCCCGTCCTCCAGCACGCCAACGACGAATCGCTCCGGCGGGAAATGTATGAAGGCAGCATCTCGGTCGGCCGCCAAGACCCCTACAACAACTCCGGCCTCATCTGGAAGATCCTGAAACTGCGCCGCGAAAAGGCCGAATTGCTGGGATTCCCGAACTTCGCCGACCTCGTCATGGAGCGCCGCATGGCCCGCGCCGGCGCCGCCGCCCTGAAGTTCGTGGAAGACCTCCACGATCGCATCGAGGAGGCCTTCCAGCGGGAATGCCGCGAACTCGAATCCTGCAAGGCCGAGGCCACCGGCGCGGTTCCCGCCCCGCTCGAACCATGGGAGACCGCCTACTGGGCCGAAAAACGCCGCAAGGAACTCTTCGACTTCGACGACGAGGACCTCCGGCCCTATTTCCCCCTTGAACGCGTCATGGAAGGGCTCTTCGGTCTGGCCTCGAAGCTCTTCGGGGTCGCCATCAATCCTCAACCCGTCGCCTGCTTCGAACCCGGCGCCCCAAGCCCCTCCGACCCCGCCGGCCGCACCGAAGTCTGGCACCCCGAGGTCACCTTCTACGAACTCCGCGACGCGCAAAGCGGCGAACACCTCGGCTCGTTCTACGCCGACTGGCACCCCCGCGAATCAAAACGCAACGGCGCATGGATGAACTTCCTCGAAACGGGACGTCCGGCCGAAAACGGCGCCCCCCGCCAGCCCCATCTCGGCCTGATCTGCGGAAACCTGACCAAGCCGCTCGGAGACACGCCCGCCCTCCTCACCCACCGGGAAGTCGAAACCATCTTCCACGAGTTCGGCCATCTCCTCCACCAACTGCTGAGCGAGGTGCCGGTGAAATCGCTGGCGGGCGTCAATGTCCCATGGGACTTCGTGGAACTTCCCTCCCAGATCATGGAGAATTTCTGCTGGGACCGCCAGTCCCTCGATGTCTTCGCCCGCCATGTGAAGACCAATGCCCCGATCCCCGATCCGCTCTTCGCGAAGATGACCGCGGCCCGCAACTACATGAGCGCCACCGCCTTCATGACCCAGTTGGCACACGCCAAGCTCGACCTCGAACTGCACCTGCATCTCGATCGCTACCTCGACCGCGACCTCGAGGAAATCGACCGTGAAATCCTCGCCGGGTACAAACCCCCTCTCGCCACCAGACCCCCCGGCATCGCGTGGCGCTTCAGCCATCTCTTCGGCAGCCCCACCGGCTATGCGGCCGGCTACTACTCCTACAAGTGGTCCGAGGTCCTTGACGCCGACGCCTTCACCCGCTTCCGCCGCGAGGGCGTCCTGAACCCCGCCACCGGACGCTCCTTCCGGAACGCCATTCTGAGCAAGGGCAACTCGCGGCGCCCCGAGGAACTCTTCCGGGACTTCATGGGCCGCGATCCCGAACTGCGCCCCCTCATGGAACGCTCCGGACTGGCGTAGCATCAGTTCTCCCCGTCCCGCGGCAGAAACCGCTCCGGCAGCCATGACGTGGCCGGAACGTCCTCGATCTCCGCCACGTAAATCGCCTCCCCGGCGGCGTCGGTCTTCGCCTCGATGAAGCTCATCCGGACCTGGGCCATGACGGCGGAATGCCGCTCGAACTGCACCGGGTCCTTCTTCAGCGCGTTGGCAAGGAGCCAGTCGGGCCCCGTCCCGCGCTCGACATATGCGTAGACCCGGCGCCTCTGCGCCTGGTCGTGCAGAAGATAACTCTGCCAGTCGTCCGCGGTATAAGGCGGATGGTAGGTCTCGCTCCGCGTCGCCCAGACCCGCATCAACGACGGCTCGGCCGGCCGCGCGTCAAGAAAGGCCTCCCACGAGTAGTCCCCCACCTCCGCGAAAAACTCCCAGAACACCTTTGGCATGTGGCCCTCCGGCAACACCACCAGCATCCGCGGCACCTCCCCTTCGACCAGAACCCGGTAAACGAAGATGCGACGCCCTTCCTCGTCCGTCGCCTGGCTCTTCAACGTCAGCTCATAGTCCGACGGGGAGGCGATCGCGCGGTAGTGGCGATCGAGCTTCTCCTTGATACGGTCCGCCTCGTAGATGAACGGGGCCGCCGCCCGCGCGCTGGTGGCATTGAGAAATCCCCGCGCCATCGCCTCCGCCTGCCCGGTCGACGGATCCTCGGCCCAGAGTTCGTTCAGAACGGTCTGCTCGACCGGCCGCAGATAGTCCGGCACCATTTCCTGCCGCTCCTCGAACATCCCCTGCATCAGCAAAGTCGTCAGGACCGCCAGAGCCGCCGTCCCGACAAAGGTCGTCAGAAATGTCGCCCGGGGATAACTCGACATCAGCCACCGGAAGCCGGAGATCTCCTGCTGCGGCTCGCCATGAGGGTCCCAGACCCGCTGCGAATGACGCTCCCGGCGGTACTCGCGCGCCAGTTTCGCCGCCTCCCTCCGCACCAGAACCGGCACGTCCACCGGATGCGCCTTCGTCCGCGGGCCCTCGTCCGGTTGCAACTGGACCACCTCCTCTTCTCCCCCGGCGGCCTTCTGATCCGAGGCGGACGCTCCCTCCGTCCGTTCTCCTCCGAGGCCTTCGCGGTCCCCTCCGTTCCGCGCCGATTTCCGGCCGTCGGCGCCGCCTTCGCTCCGGTCCAACCGCTCTTCAAGATGTTGCAGCGAGGTTGCAAGGATCTCCAGCGCCTTCGCCAGGACGTATTCGCTGTCGAGATCCTTCTTCTCGGTGACCGCCTGCCTTCGGCGGTAGCGCTCAACCAGAACGTCCGCCTTGTGCGACACGCTGTCGAGATCAACTTGCTGAAAGGCCTCCGGCAACGCCATGCTCACCGGAATCGCCATCTGCGCGTCCCCCAGACGTTGCCGAACCCGCGAGGCACACCCCGGACAGGTCTCCTCCGCCGTGGCGGACACCTCCTCGAACTCCACGGCCGCCCCGCAGGCAGCGCATTTCAGGCTCACTGACATCGATCTCGACCGGGCGCGTCGCGGAGGCGGATCGCTCCCCCGCCGCCCAGCCGGAACTTAGCAGCAATTCCCCCCCACCCGGAAGAATTTTCGCCCCGGTCACTCGCCCGCAACTGCCACCACCGAATCCTTGTCCGCCCCGCCAGCCCCCGTCACTCCGCTCCCGCCCGCCGGATACGTCTCCATCGGAACCACCTGAAAATAGGCCGCCGCCAACCACGAAAAAATCAGCAGACCAGAGGCGGTCACAAAAAATCGGACGGACATCGGACGATCAACAGCGCTTGGACAAAAGGCATTATGCCCCAATACTTAACAAATGCAAAGCTTTTTCGGCCGTGTCCTGATCGCCCCGTCATCTTCGCCCCAACACGGCCGGATCACTTGCCGTGCCATAGCGATCGACCGCGCTCACCGCGATGGCCTCCGGGGCGCCGGAAAGCGTGATCCCCCTCCCGGTCGCCACTCCCGAGAGGACCCACCGGCCGCCGTAGCGCGCCTGCACGGCATACTTCGCGGCCCCCTCCACCGGTCTCCACGCCACGGCGGTGCCGCCGCCCCGTCGGGCCGCCGAAACCTGCGGAACCGGCGGCTGGCGCGTGCTGACCCATGGCATGGGCGGCACAAGGGCCGGCTGGGCATAGTGCGATCCGGCAAGGGCCGAACTCACCCCCCCGCGGTTTTCGACCAAAGACCGCACGCTCCAATGGACGTGGCCCGCCCAGTTGCGGCCCGTGGTTCGCGAGAGGGCAACCTGGTTGATGATCTCGCCGGCCGGACGGCCGGGATCCTCGCGCGAGTTGATCCGTGAGGTCGCGATCCCCGGCCAGACCGGCCGCTTCCCTTGAGCGCGCCACCAATCCAGCAATCGCGAATAGCTCTGCGGCCCGCGAATCCGCCAATACAACTGCGGCGCAAGATAGTCGCACCAGCCACTGACCAGCCACCGCCGGGAATCCGCCGCGAGGTGCTCGCAGGCGTTGATCTCGGCCGTCGTCCCCGAGGGAACCCCCGGCTTCCAGATCCCAAAGGGACTGATGCCCACCCGCACCCACGGCTTGGCGCGCTTCACCTCCCGGTACATCGAGCTCACGAAGGCGTTCACATACGAGCGCCGTTGGGCCGCCGACCGGCCGTCCGGAAACTCCGGGTAGGCCCGCCCGTTGCGCACCTCCGGATACGGGTAGAAATAGTCGTCGATATGCACCCCGTCGACATCATAGCGCCTCACAACGTCCATGATCACCGCCAAGGCCCGCGCCCGGGTGTATTCCGCCGCGGGATCCATCCAGCGCAATTGCTTGAAGTCCTTGATCAGCGACGGGTGCGTGCGCGTGATGTGCCCCGACGAAACGGCGTGACGCCGGTTCGACAAGGCCCGGAACGGATTGAACCAGGCATGCACCTCGATCCCCCGCGCGTGGCCTTCCCGGATGCCGTAGGCCAGCGGATCGTAGCCCGGCGAGCGCCCCATGACCCCCGTCAGCCACGGCGACCACGGCTCGATCCGCGAGGCATACACCGCGTCGGCGTGCGGCCGCACCTGGATGATCAGAGCGTTCATCTTCAACTCCGCCATCTTGTCGAGGATGCGCCGCAGTTCCGCCTGCTGCGCGCCCGCGCTCAGACCCTTGCGGCTCGGCCAGTCAATGTTGTAGACGCAGGCCGCCCACGCCCCCCGGAACTCCCGCGGCGCCATCGGAACCCGCTCCCGCACCGCCACGTAGTCTTCCGCCCCACCGCTGCCGGCCGCCGCCGCCGCCATCCACATCGCCAGCCGCCAATGATTCAGCATGCCGTAATGTATCCCCCTCCCCCGGCCCCTTCCAAGCGCTTTCGCTAACGGTTAGAGCGCCCCGCCCGGACGCGGATCAGGGATTCAGTCTGGCGAGGGCCTTCGACAGGAACCGGCCGTCGCGGCGGACCAGCCTGCCGTCGAACCAGATCTCGCCGCCGCCATGATCGGGACGCTGGATGCTGACCATGTCCCAGTGCACCTTGGAGCGGTTTCCGTTGTCGGCCTCCTCGTAAGCCTGCCCCGGCGTGAAGTGGAAGGAGCCCGCGATCTTCTCGTCAAACAGGATGTCCCGCATCGGTTCGCGAATCTCCGGATTCAGGCCCAGCGCAAATTCCCCGATGAAGCGCGCCCCGGCGTCGGCATCAAGAATCCTGTTGACGGCCCTCGTTCGCCCCCCGCCGGCGGCCGCCTTCACCACCCGCCCTTCCGCAAACTCCAGCCCGATCCCGTCAAAGGCCGCGCCATGATAGATGGTGGGGGCGTTGAAGCTCACCCGCCCTTCCACCGAGTTCCTGACCGGCGCCGTGAAGACCTCCCCGTCCGGAATGTTGTGCGTCCCCCCGCACACCACCGCCGGCATGCCTTCGATCGAAAACCGCAGGTCCGTGCCCGGCCCCTTGATGTGAACCTCCCGCGTCCGCTCCATGAGACGCTTCAAGGCCCGCATCGCCGGCAACAGCCCCCCGTAGTCCAGCAGGCAAACCCGAAAGAAAAAATCCTCGAAGGCTTCCGTGCTCATCCCGGCCTGCTGCGCCATCGCGGAATGCGGCCAGCGCAGAACACACCACTTCGTCCGGTCGATCCGCCGCCGCAGAACTTTCCGGAAATGTCCCGTCACCAAATCCATCCTGGCCGCCGGAACATCCCCCAGCTCCGCAATGTTGCCGCTCCCGCGCACCGCGATGTAGGCGTCCATGTCCCTCATCTCCGCCAGCCGGTGCTTGGCCACCAGACGAAACTGCTCGTCCGTGGCGCCCCGCCACATCTCGCGCACCAGCCGGTTCGCCTGCAATTGCAAAAACGGCATCCCCCCCCGCATCCGAACCTGCCGGATCAGCGCAATCCCCACCTCCTCCGGAACGTCGCAAAGATCCAGCAGCACCTTCTCACCACGTTTCACCCGCGTCGAATAACGCACCAACTGCCGCGCGAGTTGATCGACCCGGGGATCGTGCATCGATTCCGCCGCTTCTCCTTCCGCTCAGGTTAATCGCCCTCCCGCCACTGCTGGAACGACGGAGGCGCCGATCCGCGGCCGCTCGCATCAACGTTGCTCTCAAGATCCGCCCGGTTCGAGTCCAGACGCTGCGCAATGTAGGAATCATCAAAGGCCGCCCCCCCCGCCTTGCGGTCCGGAACGGTCCCGCAGGAAACCAGACCCAGCCACACGCCGGTCAACAGCAGCAAAGACGTTCTACGCATCAAAACCGCCCGAGTTTATCGGACCCCCGCCCCAAGGCAAGTCAAAGCGCCCCGGAAAACAACGATTCGGAGTGCAATCAACGCCCTTCCCGGGGCAGACTCCCCCCGTGATCCGCCTCGGCATCCTCGGCTCCGGCTCCGGCTCGAACATGCAGGCCATTCTCGACGCCATCGACGCCGGAACCCTCGACGCCGAAATCGCCCTCGTCCTCTCCGACAACCCGCATGCCTTCATCCTGCAACGCGCCGCCGGGGCCGGCATCGCCACCGGCCTCATCGACTGCCGGGGCTGCAAGTCGAAATTCCCCGACGAGGCCCAGCGCGAAACAGCCGCCGCCCTGCGCCGCGCCAAGGTCGACCTCGTCTGCCTCGCGGGATTCATGCGGCTTCTGCGCGCCCCCCTCCTCGACGCCTTCCCGGGCCGCATCCTCAACATCCACCCCTCCCTCCTCCCGCGCTTCCCGGGCCTCGAAGCATGGAAACAGGCCGTCGAGGCCGGCGCCACCGAGAGCGGCTGCACCGTCCACTACGTCGATGCCGGCATGGACACCGGACCCGTCATCCTCAAGGCCGCCGTCCCCGTCCTCCCCGACGACACCCCCGCCTCCCTCCACCAGCGCATCCAGAAACAGGAACACCGCCTCTACCCGGAAGCCATCACCATCGCCGCCCGCGAACGCGGCTTGCCCTGAATCCCTCGGCGCCTCCGCCGCCGAAACCCGAAAAGTAATTATTTCCCTTCGGAAGTCTCTGGCCCATAGTTCGCCGCACGGCGGCGGGTGCGGGCCTCGCGCCTGATGGAACCCTCACTTCATTACATACGGCAGCCCTTATGGCCATTCCCCTTGTCCAGAAACTTCGCGTCGGGTCCTACTTGCTTGGCAAACGCCTCCGCGGCGAGCGGAGGTATCCCCTGGTGCTCATGCTGGAGCCGCTCTTCCAGTGCAATCTGGCATGCAAGGGATGCGGCAAGATCGACCATCCCGACGCCATTCTGCGACAACGGATGCCAGTGGTCGAGGCCCTCAAGGCGGTCGACGAGTGCGGGGCGCCGATCGTGTCGATTCCGGGGGGCGAGCCGCTGCTGCACAAGGAGATGCCGGAAATCGTGCGCGGCATCATCCGGCGCAGGAAGTTCGTTTACCTGTGCACCAACGCGCTTCTCCTGAAGCGCAAGATGGACGACTACGAGCCCTCGCCCTACCTGACCTTTTCGGTTCATCTTGACGGGCTGCGAGAGCGTCATGACGCCTCGGTGAGCCGCAAGGGGGTGTTCGAGATCGCGGTGGCGGCCATCAAGCAGGCCCTCGGGCGCGGCTTCCGGGTCACGATCAACTGCACCCTCTTCACCGGGGAAGATCCCGACGAGGTGGCGGAGTTTTTCGACTTTGCAATGGATCTGGGCATCGAAGGGATCATGATCTCCCCGGGTTACAGCTACGGGAAGGCGCCGCGACAGGACGTGTTCCTGAACCGGCGCGAGAGCAAGAAGCTGTTCCGCGAGGTCTTCCGGCGGGGCAAGGGGCGCCGCAGGAAATGGGCCTTCAACCAGAGCAGCCTCTTTCTGGATTTCCTTGCCGGGAACCAGAACTACCGCTGCACGGCATGGAGCAATCCCACCTGCAATATCTTCGGCTGGCAGAAGCCGTGTTATCTGTTGGAGGACGAGGGCTACGCCCGCTCCTTCCGCGCCTTGATGGAGGAAACCCCGTGGGACCGGTATGGAACCGGCCGCAACCCGAAATGCGACGACTGCATGGTTCATTGCGGCTATGAAGGCACCGCCGTTGATGATACCTTCCGCCACCCGCTGAAGGCCCTGCGGGTGTCTCTCTTCGGACCCCGGACCGGCGGAGCCATGGCGCCCGAGCCACCCCTGCTCTACCCCGCCGGGAAGCGGGAAGAATCCGCGGCAAGGGAACCAGCCTGCCGGCACGACTGAGGAGTCGCGCAACCGCCACCAGACCCGCAACCACGCAGAGTATATGGACGGATACAGCATCAGTGGCAACAACCATCATTCCGCCCTTTCGTCGGGCGCCGCGTTGAACGGCGCACCACATCCCAAAAGCCGCGACTCCTCCCCGATCGAGGCCTCCCGCCTCGAAGCGGCCCTCGAGGCAGCGCGAGCCCGCCTGCTTTCCCTCCAGCATCCCGAGGGTTTCTGGTGCGGGGAACTGGAAGGCTCCCCGATCCTCCAGTCGGAATACATCCTCCTCCTCTACTACGTCGGGGAACGCCGCTCGGAACGCATGTCGAGGCTGGCGGCCAGCTTGCGGAACGTCCAGCGAAGCGAAGGCGGCTGGGCGAGCTACCCCGGCGGCCCGGCCGACGTCAGCACCTCCGTCAAGGCCTACTTCGTCCTGAAACTGCTCGGCGATTCGCCGGACGAACCCCACATGGTCCGGGCCCGCGAGGAAATCCTGAAGCTGGGCGGCATCGCCGCGACCAACTCCTTCACCCGCATCTATCTCTCGATCTTCGGCCAGTGGGACTGGGCCCGCTGCCCCGCCGTCCCGCCCGAGGTCATCCTCCTGCCCGAACGCTTTCCCCTGAACATCTACACGATGTCTTCGTGGTCGCGCAGCATCGTGGTTCCGCTCTCGATCATCTGGGCCTTCCGGCCGGTATGCGACGTGCCCCCCGAGGCGGGCATCGGCGAACTCACCGGCCGCGGCGAGGCGCGGAGGACCGCCCGCAAGGCCCGGTGGGGAAAGGGCACCTTCTGGGGACGCATCTTCCGCCTCGTCGACCACGGACTCAAGGCGGTCGAAAAACTCCGCCTCACCCCGTTGCGCTCGAAGGCGCTCGAAGAGGCCGAGAACTGGATCCTCGAACGACTCGCACACAGCGACGGACTCGGGGCCATCTTCCCGCCGATCATCAACAGCATCATCGCCTTCCGCTGCCTCGGCTATCCGCCCGAACACCCCCGCCTCCAAGCGCTCCTCCACGAACTCGAGAAGCTCGAAGTGGACGAGGGCGGGGAGATGAAGATCCAGCCGTGTTTCTCGCCGGTGTGGGACACCGCCAACGCCATGACCGCCCTCCTCGATGCGGGACTGCCGCCCGATGACGCCGCCATGCAGCGCGCGGCGCGCTGGCTCCTCGACAAGGAAGTCCGGCGCCCCGGCGACTGGAAGCGCTGGTACTTTGCGGACCGGCCCGGCGGCTGGTTCTTCGAGTTCGCCAACGAGCATTACCCCGACGCCGACGACACCGCGGAGGTCCTCTGCGTCCTGAGCCGGGTGCGGTTCGACGATCCGGCCGATGAGGCGCGGCGCAAAGCCGCCATCTCCCGCGGCCTCGGCTGGCAGTTGGCCTGCCAGAACCGCGACGGAGGATGGCCCGCCTTCGACAAGGACTGCGACGACGAATACCTCACCTTCGTCCCGTTCGCCGATCACAACGCCATGATCGATCCCAGTTGCTGCGACATCACCGGCCGCACCCTGCACGCCCTTCGGGAACTCGGGTTCGACCGCGACGCGGTGAGCATCCGGCATGCCGTGGCCTACCTTGCCGCGACGCGCGAGGACGACGGAACCTGGTACGGCCGCTGGGGATGCAACTACATCTACGGAACGTGGCTGGCGCTGCGGGGACTGCGCGCCGCGGGCATCGACCTCGCCGGAGAGCGCTTCCGGAACGCCGCCGCATGGTTCGAAGGGAAGCAGAACGACGACGGCGGGTGGGGCGAATCGCCCGAAAGCTACGACCTCCCCGGGCGCAAGGGGCTCGGGCCCAGCACCGCCTCCCAGACGGCATGGGCCCTGATGGCCCTCATGGACCTCGAAGCCACCCAATCGCCGGCGTTGAAAGCGGGGCTCGACTACCTCCTGCGCACCCAGAACCCGGACGGAGAATGGCACGAAGAGGCATGGACCGGAACCGGATTCCCGCGCGTCTTCTACCTGAAGTATCACATGTACGCCCTCTACTTCCCGTTGATGGCGCTCGCCCATTGCCGCCGGTGGCTGGCGGACGACGATCACAACGAAGCAGCGCGGAAATGCATCCCGGCGGCGGCCACCGCCGTCGGAAGCGACCATTGTCAGGGTCCTTGAGGTCCCGGGAGTCAGGGGGCCGAACCTGACTGCCGACTCCTGAACACACGGTCCGGAACCATGTCTCGCTGGTAATGCGATGCCCACCGTCGGCGTCATCACGGC
>Ga0180436_10001999_pt1 | contig 19627 bp, 16 predicted proteins | sample SS_ome_2_FD_132434 | JGI IMG/M metagenome (GOLD analysis project Ga0180436, IMG submission 132434) | Hypersaline lake sediment archaeal communities from the Salton Sea, California, USA - SS_3_S_2 metaG | ecosystem: Environmental > Aquatic > Non-marine Saline and Alkaline > Hypersaline >...
CCAGGCGATGTGGGCGGCGCTGGAGCCCTACGTGCTGCCGCGGCCGGCGGACCGCTGGACGCGTTTTCTGAGCCGGTCCGGACTGAAGCGTGACTACCGGACGTACCGTTTTCGCGCCCACGACGAGATCGTGACCGCGCAGAAGCTGATGCCGGCCGACCGCTTCGAGCGCTATTTCAAGTTCGCCTTCGTGCGCAACCCCTGGCGCCGGCTGGTCTCCGAGTACGAGTTCATCCTCAAATCGCCGCACCACGGCCGCCACGAGCGCGTCAAAAAGCTGGGCGGGTTCGAGGGCTTCGTCGAGATGCAGGTCGCCCGCCGCGACGCCTACCAGCTCAACCAGCTGTGCGACCGTGACGGCAACCTGCTGATGGATTTCGTCGGCAAGCTGGAAAACCTGGGACGCGACTGGCGCACGATCTGCGAACGGGTCGGTGTGCCGCACCAGGAACTGCCGTTCAAGAACGTGAGCGTGAAACGGCCGTATACCGAGTACTACAGCGACGCGACACGCGAACTCGTCGCCGAGCACTGGGCGCGCGAGATCGAGCTGTTCGGGTATGCCTTCGGCTGATGCAGCTCAACGGGTCTCCCTTGCCATTCCCCCTTGCGGGAACGCCCGCTTGCTCGCCTCCAATCGCGGCTCTCGGAATTCAGTGCCCTTATTTACGAGGACGCTTGAACACTTCCAGGTGTCGCTTCGGTGAAAAACATCCTGTTTTTCAGACCTCGTAAATAAGAGCACAGAACGCCTCACGCCGCTTCGGGGGCGCCGAATGTGATGCACGACTGTACTGGAATGTCTGACGAAGGGCCTGAAAATCCACTGTTTCTGTCACGTTTTGCCGTGCATGGTTTCCGATTCTGGTAAGGTTGCGCGATGACCGAAAAAGACCCGAAACGTCCGATTCCGCTCTGGCTCGCCCTCGCTCCGCTGGTCATGCTGATCGCCATGCTCAGCGCCTCCGTGATCCTGTTCCACGACAACGCCGGTTACGGCCCCAACCAGGTCGCCCTGATGCTTGCCGCCGGGACGGCCGCGGTGATCGGCCTGTACCTCGGTTTCAGCTGGCACGACATGGAAGAGGCCATGGTCAAGGGCATCGGCATGGCCCTGAAAGCCTGCCTGATCCTGCTCGCCGTCGGCTCGCTGATCGGCAGCTGGATGCTGGCCGGAACGGCGCCCACGATCATTTATTACGGCCTGGGTATCCTCGACCCTTCCTGGTTCTATCCGGCCACGCTGCTGATCTGCGCGGTGGTCGCGATATCGATCGGCAGTTCCTGGACCACGGCGAGCACCATCGGCCTGGCGCTGGTCGGCATTGCGCAGATCATGGAACTGTCGCTGCCGGTGACGGCCGGGGCAGTCATTTCCGGCGCCTACTTCGGCGACAAGATGTCGCCACTCTCGGATACCACCAACTTGTCGCCGGCGATGGTCGGCGTGGACCTGTTCGAGCACATCCGGCACATGGCCTGGACCACCGGGCCGGCTTTCCTGATCGCGCTGGTGCTGTTCACGGCGATCGGCTGGAACGGCGGCGCCGCGGATGTGCAGGTCGGAAGCATCGAGGAAGCGCTCGCGCTGCTGGACGCCAACTACAACATCACCTGGCCGGCGCTGCTGCCGCTGATCCTGCTGCTGGTCATGGCGATGCGCAAGATTCCCGCGCTGCCGACGATCGCGCTGGGCGCGGTGGCCGGCTGCGTCGTGGCGGTGATCTGGCAGCCCGCGCTGGTGCAGAGTTTCGGCGCCGGTGACGAAGGCTTCGAGGGCGGCGTCGCCACCGTGCGGGCGATGTTCGTGGTGCTGGCGAACGGTTTCGTTATCGAGACCGGCAACGAATCGCTGGATTCACTCCTGTCGCGCGGCGGCTCGGCGAGCATGCTCAACACCGTCTGGCTGGTCATCTGCGCGATGAGTTTCGGCGGCGTGATGGAGCATACCGGGCTGCTTCGGCGGATCGTCGATGCGCTGCTCAAGGGGGTCAGGGGGACCGCGTCCCTGATCACCACCACGGTGCTGACCTGCGTCGGCATGAACATCATCACGGCCGAGCAATACATGTCGATCGTGCTGCCCGGGCGCATGTACCGCGTGGAATTCGCCCGCCGCGGTCTGGCTCCCAAGAACCTGTCCCGCACGCTGGAGGACGCCGGCACCATGACCTCGGCACTGGTGCCGTGGAATACCTGCGGCGCGTTCATGGCGGCGACGCTGGGGGTGCCGACCCTGGCTTACGCGCCATTCGCCTTCGTCAACCTGCTGAGCCCGGTGATCGCGATTGTCTACGGGATCACGAACTTCAAGATCGTTCCGCTCGAAGAAGCGGAGGCGAAGCCGGCCTAGCCGTTCCGGTTGCGTCGGCAGCGACCCTCGCGGCGCCGGCTCCCGCCGCAGCACTCGTGGCCGGGCTCATGGTGATGGCCGTGGTCGTGACCGTGGCCATGACCGTCACGGCAACGCTGCTGGCCGCGCTCGCGGCAGCACTCGTGATCCTGTTCTTTGTCGAGGGAAAGGGGTTTGTCTGTGTTCATTGTTGCATTCCGGTTCAGTGAAGCATCAGCCAACTGCCGAGTGGCATCAGAATCCACGCGGCCAGCGGGCCGAGCAGGATTTTAAAAAAGGTTTTTCGCGGCACGAATCCCACGCCGTGCACGAAACCGGCGGCCATGCCGAGGGCGCCGAGCACGAGGGCCCAGTGGTTGGGCGCAGCGCCGTCCCGAATGATCAGCTGGGGAAAAAATACCAGGCCCAGGCAGAACACCGAGGCCATCAGGAAGGAAAGCATGCGCGCCGGACCGGAATGGAGCATCCGGCCCGGCGCGGACATGCCGCCTTGTCCCTCCCGGCGAGGTTCAGTCAAGGTCTTCTTCCGTGAGATCGGCGCTGCGCGGCTGCGCTTCCAGCCACAACGCATTGAGAATGCCAACGCCGACGGCGAAACCAAGGCCGAGAATCCAGGTGAAATACCACATACGTGTTCTCCTCGTTCAGTACGCTGAGTGCGTGTGTTCGCGAATCTGTTCGACCGTGACCCGGCCCCACATGGCGCGGTAGGTCCATGCCGTGTAGCCGAGGACCAGCGGCAGGAAGATCACCACGGCCCAGAACATCACGGTCAGCGTCAGGTGACTGGACGCGGCGTCGAACAGCGTCAGGCTGCTTCCCGGTTCTGTGATGGACGGCATGATGAACGGAAACATGGCGAAACCGGCGGTCAGGATGATCCCGGTTATGGCCAGTGAGCTGGTCAGGAAAGCCCAGCCCGGGCGGTTGACGCGCGCAAGCAGCAGTGTTCCCAGCGCGCCGCCGAATCCGAGCACCGGCGCGATGACCATCCATGGGTAGACGCTGAAATTGCCGAGCCAGCTGACATTGCCATGCATGACTTCCTTGGCCAGCGGGTTGGACTGCGCGTCACCGGCGGGCATCGAGGTGATTGCGTATCCCTCGACCCAGTTGGCGATGACCAGTCCCGCGGCGGCGAAACCCGCGATCACGATGATCGCTGACAGCTGGACCGCACCGCGTGCGCGGTCGGCGATGGTTTCCTGGCAGCGCATCTGCAGCCAGACCGCGCCGTGCATCACCAGCATGAACAGGCTGATCACGCCGCACAGCAGGGCGAAGGGATTGAGCAGGCCCCAGAAGCTGCCGGTGTAGGTGGGCCGCAGGTACTCGTTCAGTTCGAACGGAACGCCGAGCAGCAGGTTGCCGAAGGCCACGCCGAAGATCAGCGCGGGCACCGCGCCGCCGACGAACAGGCCCCAGTCCCAGGTCTGGCGCCAGCGCGGGTCCTCGATCTTGCTGCGGTAATCGAAGCCGACCGGTCTGAAGAACAGCGCGAACAGCACCAGCAGCATCGCGATGTAAAAGCCGGAGAAGGCCGCGGCGTAAACCGCGGGCCAGGCCGCGAATATCGCGCCGCCGGCGGTGATGAACCAGACCTGGTTGCCGTCCCAGTGCGGTCCCACCGTGTTGATGATGACGCGGCGCTCCTCGTCGTTCTTGCCGAGGAAGGGCAGCAGAGCGCCGGCGCCCATGTCAAAGCCATCGGTGATGGCGAAGCCGATCAGCAGGATGCCGATGAGCAGCCACCAGAGCAGTTTCAGGGTCTCGTAATCAATGATCATCTTGGGCCTCCAGTGCGTAACGGCCGGTGTGCAGGCTGCTGGGCCCGAGCCGTGCGAAGCGGAACATCAGGTAGAGTTCGACCACCAGCAGCAGGGTGTAGAACCCGATGAAGCCGAACAGCGAGAACACCAGGTCGCCGGTGCTGAGCACGGATGTACTCATGTGCACCGGCAGCACCTCGCCGATGGACCAGGGCTGACGGCCGTATTCGGCCACGAACCAGCCCAGCTCGGAGGCGAGCCATGGCAGGGGTATGCCGAACAGCGCCATCTTCAGCAGCCAGGTCTTGCGAAACTCGACGCGCCTGGCGACGTAGTAAACGCTCATCGTGAAAATGAACAGCATGGTGAACGCGGCCAGGACCATCAGGCGGAAGCTCCAGAACAGCGGCGCCACGGCCGGGATGGTGTCGTCGACGGCGGCCATGATCTGTTCCTCGGTGGCATCCACCACGTTGGGCGTGTATTTCTTCAGCAGGAGCCCGTAACCCAGGTCATCCACGATTTCCTCGAACGCCGCGCGATCCGCCTCGCTGTAGCTGCCGCTGCGCAGCGTCTGCAGCAGGCCGTAGGCTTTCATGCCGTTACGGATGCGCTGCTCGTGCTGCACTTTCAGATCCTTGATGCCGATGACTTCCTCGTCGGTCGAGCGCGTGGCGATCAGGCCGAGCACCCAGGGAATGCGGATCGCGTAATCGGTGCGCTGTTCTTCCTCGTTGGGCAGGCCGATCACCGTGAACGGCGCCGGCGCCTCGTGCGTGTCCCACTCGGCCTCGATGGCGGCCAGCTTGGTCTTCTGCACGTCGCCCAGTTCGTAACCGCTCTCGTCACCGAGCACGATCACCGACAGGATGGACGCCAGTCCGAAGGCCGCGGCGATCGCAAACGAACGCCGCGCAAACCCGAGGTCGCGTTTTTTCAGCATGTACCAGGCGCTGATGCCGAGCACGAACATGGAGCCCGTCACGTAACCGGCCGCCACCGTGTGCACGAACTTGACCTGCGCGACCGGGTTGAGCACGAGATCGGCGAAGCTGCTCATTTCCATGCGCATGGTTTCGAAGTTGAACTCGGCGCCGATCGGGTTCTGCATCCAGCCGTTGGCGACCAGTATCCACAGTGCCGACAGGTTGGAGCCGAGCGCCATCAGGAAGGTCACCAGCAGGTGCTTCTGCTTGCTGAGGCGGTCCCAGCCGAAGAAGAACAGGCCGATGAAGGTCGATTCCAGGAAGAACGCCATCAGGCCTTCGATTGCGAGCGGCGCGCCGAACACGTCGCCGACGTAGTGCGAGTAGTAGGCCCAGTTGGTTCCGAACTGGAATTCCATGGTGATGCCGGTGGTCACGCCGAGCGCGAAGTTGATACCGAACAGCTTGCCCCAGAACCGGGTCATGTCCTTGTAGACTTCCTTGCCGGTCATCACGTAAACGGATTCCATGATGAACAGCAGGAAGGCGAGGCCCAGCGTCAGCGGGACAAAAAGAAAGTGGTACATCGCCGTGAGGGCGAACTGTAACCTCGAGAGTTCGACAACGGATTCAGCAATCATAAAAAGGCCTCAATCGTGTTGGTCTGAAACCATGGCGGTCCCGGGACCGGCGATATGGTCGTGGATGTCGTAACCCGGCTCGGGGACGCCGGCGGGTTGGCGGAAAAACAGGAACCAGATGGTGAAAAGCAGCACCAGCTTGATGACGATGACCACCGTCAGGTGGCGCACCAGCGGGATGTTCCAGATGCTGTCGTTGTCCGGGTCGGCTGCGGCCGGGTTGATGGTCCGTGTGTTCATTGCCGCGACCCCTGTGCCTGGCCCGGCGCCGGGCGGAGGATCGGCCAGGCGGGTGAGCCGGCGCCGCGGTTTTTCAGCGCGATAAAGGATTCACGCGGAGTCGCCGCTGTGAGTTCCCGGTTGCAGCTGCGTTCGTCATTTATCGTAGATTTCATGCCGTCCATCTCGTAGCCGGGACAGACCACGGTTTCGCCCGGAAGCGTGTACAGCTGCCCGACGATGGAGTCGTGGAGTTGTTCTGCGTTCGAGTCGGGCCGGTTGCAGGGCCCGGCTGCGCCGCACAGCAGGGTATGGCCGGTGAAGACCCGGCCGTTCCAGCAAAAGCAGGTGGAGCAGGGGCTGTGACCGGGTGTGTGCAGCGCTGAAAAATGCTCCTCGCCGAAAAAAATGTCCTCGTGGTCGTGAACCGCCCGCGCCGCCGCACGATCCCTGGCGAGGAGCGGAATGAGGCGATGCGCGCCCGTTTCTTCGCACAGCACCGGCGCCGCGCTGCGGTGCGATTCGTGGCAGTGCGATTCGAGTACGAAGATCAACTTGAGGTCCAGGTGTCCGATCACCGTGAAATAGGCTTCCTCGAGGCCGAGGTGCGGGTCCACGATGACGGCCTGCCGCGTCACGGGGTCCGCGAACAGGTAACTCAGTTGTCTGTCGCTTGCGCAGAATTGCCTGAAAATCATTGTTCTTGTCTGCTTCGTGGGGCGAGCAACTGACCCTTTAGCAGCAAATATCAAGCCAATCGATGTACGGAGCGCGCGAGAGTGGACAAGTCAATGAATACACGAGTGAAAAAATGTTCCCGGCGGTCGGGGGACGGCGCCTGTTTTCCGTTGGAGACAAGAAGCCGTGTCAAAAATGACAGCAATGGCTTATCATTGTGTCAAATTTGGCAGGGGTTGAGTCGACGTGGACCAGGTACGTGAATTCGATATCGAAAGCAGGACTGAAATCACCGGTGTTCTCGACATCATCGATGCGCCGGCGGTCGCCCTGAGCCTGGATTACCGGATCCTGGCCGCCAACCGGGCTTACCGGGAAGCGTACGGTGACGGACAGCCGCTTTACGACCGCACCTGCTACGAGGTTTCGCACAAGATCGACGTGCCCTGCGACCGCGCCGGCGAGAGTTGCCCGCTGGCGCACTGCATCTCCACCGGCGCCGCCAAGCGCGTGCTGCACCTGCACCAGACCACGCGCGGCGAGGAACACGTCGACGTCGAGACCCACCCGGTGCGCGACCAGGACGGTGAAATCGCCTACCTGGTGGAAATCCTGCGCGAGACGCGCACCGCCAGCAGCCGCACGGACGCTTTTCGCATGGTGGGACGGTCCGCGCCCTTTACGCGCATGCTCGACCTGCTGAACCGCGTGGCCCCGGCCGAGACCGCAGTGCTCCTGCAGGGCGAGTCGGGGACGGGCAAGGAACTGGTTGCGCGCGCGATCCACGACGGCAGCGCACGCGCCGACCGGCCCTTCGTGGTCGTCGAATGTTCCGGCCTGACCGAATCGCTGTTTGAAAGCGAGTTGTTCGGGCACGAGCGCGGCGCCTTTACCGGGGCGTATGCCCGTAAGGTGGGCCTGGTCGAATCGGCGGATCGCGGCACGCTGTTCCTGGACGAGATCGGCGACGTGCCGCTGAGTCTGCAGGTCAAGCTGTTGCGCCTGCTCGAGACCGGCACCTATCGCCGCGTGGGCAGCGTGGAACCGCGGCAGTCGAATTTCAGGCTGATCACCGCCACGCATCGGGATCTCAACGCCATGGTCGGCGAGGGGCGTTTTCGGCGCGATCTTTATTACCGGATCAGCACCTTTCCGATCCCGCTGCCCGCGCTGCGCGAGCGCACCGACGATATTCCGCTGCTGGCGGACTCGCTGCTCAGGCGCCTGTCACCCGCGCGCCGGGTCACTCTGGCGGACGAGACACTCGCCCTGCTGCAGGCTTACCGCTTTCCCGGCAACATCCGTGAACTGCTGAACCTGCTGGAACGCGCCCTGTTGCTGGCGGACGGTGACGAGATCCTTCCGCGCCACCTGCCGGCCGTGATTTGCAATGAATCGCCGGTTCCTGTTGCCGCTGCGATGGCTTCGAACGACGCTATCCTGCCGCTGGACGAAGTGGAGCGGCGCTACCTGCAGGCGGCCGTTTCCGGCTTTGCAGGCGACCGTGACGAACTGGCGGAGAAACTCGGCATCAGCCGGCGAACGCTGTACCGAAAACTCGAGAAAATCGATCGCTGAGCCGGGCAGATCGCAAGTTCTTTGACCTCGGTTCGAGCAATGTCTTGATCGCCGCGATATCGTCTCCACATTTTCAGACAAACCCATAGAACAGCAGGCAGCCATGAGCGCAGAAATCAGAGAACTCGAACCCCAGGCCATGTGGACCCGTTTCGCGGACCTCAACCAGATTCCCCGCCCGTCAAAGAAAGAAGAGCGCGCCACCGCCTTCATGAAAGCATTCGGCGAGGAACTCGGACTGGAAACCATCGTCGACGAAGTCGGCAACGTGATCATCAAGAAACCGGCCAGTCCCGGCATGGAGGACCGCGCGACGATCGTGATCCAGGGGCACCTGGACATGGTATGCCAGAAAAACGAGGACACCGATTTCGATTTCGAGACCCAGGGCATCGACATGTACGTCGACGGTGACTGGGTCAGGGCGCGCGGCACGACCCTGGGCGCCGACAATGGTATCGGCGTGGCGTCCGCGATGGCCATCCTGGCGTCCGACGACATCGTGCACCCACCCATCGAGGCGTTGTTTACGATCGACGAGGAAACGGGCATGACCGGCGCGATGGCCCTCAAGGGCGGCCTGCTGGATGCCGAGATCATGCTCAACCTCGATTCCGAGGACGACAGCGAGATCACCATCGGCTGCGCCGGCGGCGTCGACGTGACCGTGACCGGAACCTACGATGCCGTTCCTGTCGAGGCGGGCTGCAAGGCCTACGACATCGCCGTGAAGGGCCTGACCGGCGGGCATTCCGGCATGGATATCCACCTCGGCCGCGGCAACGCCAACAAACTGCTGAACCGCATCCTGCTCGAGGCCGACAACTATTGCGGCATCGGCATCTCGGCAATCCACTCCGGCGGGCTGCGCAACGCGATTCCCAGGGAGGGTTTTGCCACCGTCGTCATCCGTGCGTCACGGGCAGCCGAGTTCGAGGCCTTCGTGCAGGACATGGAACAGGTGCTCAAGGCCGAGTACGCCACCACCGATCCGAAGCTGGTGGTTCTGCTGGACCCCACGGACGTGCCGCTGCAGGTCATCGAGCCGGATTACCAGGCGGCCCTGTTGCGCGCGGTGGCCGTGTGCCCGAACGGTATCCACCGGATGTCGCCGGATATCGACAACCTGGTGCAAACCTCGAACAACCTGGCCAGCGTCACCGTGAAAGACGGCGAATACAAGATGCTCTGCCTGACGCGCGGCTCGGTCGACAGCGAGAAAATGGAGCTCGCCCACGAGATCCGCTCACTGTTCGAACTGATCGGCGCCGACGTCGACCTCAGCGGCGCCTACCCCGGCTGGACGCCGAAGCCGGACGCGCCGATCGTCAAGCTGATGGGTTCTCTCTACGAGGAACTGTTCGGTGAAAAAGCGCCGGTGCTGGCGTGCCACGCCGGCCTGGAGTGCGGCATCCTGGGCACGAACTACCCGGATATGCAGATGATCTCTTTCGGGCCGAACATCCGCGGTGCGCATTCGCCCGATGAAAAGGTGCAGATCAGCTCGGTTCAGAAGTTCTGGGGTTACCTGATGGAGACCCTGAAGCGGATTCCCGAGAAGAAGTAATCCGTCGAGGCCGCTCCGCGCCCGGTTTCATGCGGGGCGGCTGATTTCTTCAAGCGCCGCAGATGGCGCGTGCAGCGCGCCGCCCGGTGAGCACGCAGCTGCTCAGGAAATGCCCTTCGAGCGAGCGTTTGCCGGCACAGCCGCCGCCGCCGAAACCGGCTGCTTCGCCGACCGCGTAGAGCCCTGGCATCGCTTGTCCGGAGTGGTCCAGGACCCGGCAATCGAGGTCGGTCTGCAGGCCGCCGAGGCTTTTGCGGCTGAGGAAATGCAGGCGGATGGCGATCAGCGGCCCGGCCTTTGCATCACCGATTTGCTGGAAACGACAGGTGCGCAGGCGATCCGTTTTCCATTCACGGGATTTCTTGATGCGGCTGGCGGCAGGGTGGCTGTCACGCAGGGATGCGTTTGCCATTGCAGCGTCGAATTCCCCGGCCAATTCTTCCAGGCGCTTTGCCTCGATCCGGTCTTCACCGCTGAGCGCGTTCATTTTCACAGCCAGTTCCTCCCAGCTTTTCGCGGCCAGGAATTCGGTTGACTCGCGCAGCATCTGGTCGGCGAGCTGGCGGTTGCCGAACAGCAGGTTTTTCATCATGCCGAAGAACTGGTGGTTCACGACTTTGGGATTGTGCTCGGCTCCCGAGATGGCCAGTTCCTTGGCCAGGATGCGGTAGTTGACGATTTGCCAGGTATAGGGATGATCCGCGACCTGCCGGCACATGTGCCGCGTATCGAAACCGGTCACCATCGGCATCGGGCCGACAGGGTTGCCGTCGGGGTCCAGCCACAGGCAGGTCTTGCATGGCACCAGGCTCAATCCGTGGCCCTTGAAGTGCGGTTGCGGGTGCGGAATGCCGGCGGCGTAATTCCACATGTCACCGAGCCGCGTCAGGCTGGCCCCTTTCTCACCGGCGGATTCATGAATACAGCCATCGCTGAGCGGGTTGGCGCCGTTGAGGATGATTTCGGGCGCCGCGGGCCACTGCCCCGGCCAGTGCTGGCGCACTTTTTCCACGCTGCCGTTGATGCCGCCCGTCGCGATGATCGTATTGTCGGCGCGGACCCGGAAAGCACGGCTGGCGAGATCGCACAGGCCGTGGCAGCCCGTGACGCGCCCGTTATCGAAGTCCAGCCCGGTTGCCCGGTGGCTGTGAAGGAGGGTCAGCCGTGCGCGGTTCGGATGCGTCTGCAGCCTTCGGATCAGCACCTGGACCAGTTCGCGCCCGGTGCCCCACAGAATGTGGTAACGCGGAGCGGAGTTGCCCCGGATGGTGTCGCCGCGCTCGACCAGGTTGACCGTCGGCATGAATTTGAGGCCCATGCCTTTCAGCCAGTCGTAAACCCGTTCGCGTGATTCGTCGGCGTAGCAGCGGGCCCAGGCCAGCGGCCACTTTTCGTCGGGCTGCAATTCTCCGAACCGGACCCAGTCCTCGTAAAGCAGGTCGGGCGAATCCTTAACGCCCGCCTTGCGCTGCTCGGGTGTGCCCGCGAGCGCCATGCCGCCGAATGCCCAGAGAGCCAGGCCGCCGAAGCGGTCCTCGGTATCGGCGTCGAGCAGCACGACCGAACGCCCGCCCTCGAGCAGTTCCAGTGCGGTGACGATGCCGGCGATGCCGCCGCCGATGACCAGGTCCTGGGCTTCGTGTTCTTTATTTGTACAGTCGTTGTCTTGCATCGGGGCCAGTCGGGTTCTGATTCGCTCTCTATTCTCCGTATCGTTGCGGCCGTGGCAAGTCAGTTTGAAGATTTCAAGACCGCGATGTCTTGTCGCCCGAGGATGCGCATGATTTCAATTCTTTTTCCTTTGATAGGAAAATAAATGGAATGGGCGCCAAAGACACAGCGCCTGTAGCCCGGACGTATATGATTGACTTCTGGGTATAGTTCGGGATGCTGAGAAATATATCCGAATTTTTGAACGAGCCGTTTACGGTAAGCGCGTGAGCTTTTGATACCGTAGTTTTCGATACCATACAGCGCGATAGAGAATAGATCCTGATCTGCTTTACGATTGACCAGAAATCTTGGCACCTTTTTTCCTATACAGCTGTTCTGCCTCTTCCCAAATATCCTCGACACTCCGATCGGTAAATCCGCTCTTTTCAGCCGCGATTAGCGCAGCCCGCACCCTTTCGATTTCCTGTTCTTGCGCCACGCGCTCCCTGATCAGGTCACGGAAAACCTCGCTCTCATTTCCGAACTGACCGGAGTCGATCTTCGACTTGATCCAGCGGGCCTGTTGTTCCGTTACCGATATGCTTCTTTTGACCATGGCCATTACCGACATCTCCGCATTACTACATCATTAAGTAGGAAAATATCCTACTATAGCGCATAAAGAATGCGGAAGTTATGCAGGCATTTTCGGCGAAACCCGGTGTGACTGTTATCGGCCATTTACTTGAATTCGTGTAGGAAAACCGCGCTGGGCGACCGCAGATTGATTTCCTTGACCCGGCTCATTGCCCAAACCGGGCGCAACCTTCAGAGTGGCAGACCCGAATCGAAGCCGGTAATGAGCGGAGGGGCCACGATGAACCTCGAAAGTGTCAAGAAATTGATTGAAGAGCAGGACGTTCAGACCATCGACCTGAAGTATGCCGACCTGGTCGGCAACTGGTACCACATCACCTTTCCTTCCCGCCGGCTGGATCACGTGATGCAGAACGGCATTCCCTTCGACGGTTCCAGCATACCGGGCATGAAGTCAGTGGAGTCCGGCGACATGGTTCTGATACCCGACCCGGATACAGCCATCCTGGATCCGTTCTGTGACCGGCCGCGTCTGCGCATGCTCTGCTACATCTGCGACGCGGATACCCGTATCGGCGTGAACAAGGATCCGCGCTCGGTGGCTCGCCGCGCGCACCGTTACCTGGTCGACTCCGGCGTGGCCGACACGTCGCTGTGGGTGCCGGAATTCGAGTTCTACCTGTTCGACGAAGCCCGCATCGACAACGGCAAGTACAGCGCGGGCTTCCGTTTCACCTCGGCGGAGAACAAGGAAGACCTGCCGGGTGGCTACGTCGATGCGGACGGAACCGCGGTGGCCCACCGCAAGGGCTACCACATCGACATTCCATTCGATAAGTACATGGAAGTGCGTGAGGAAATGGTGCGCCTGATCGAGGGCATCGGCTGCCCGATCCGCTACCACCACCACGAGGTGGGACTGTCCGGCCAGCAGGAAATCGAGACCGAATTGCTGCCCTTCGAACTGGTCACCGACAAGATGATGTACGTAAAGGACATCGTGCACAATTGCGCACTGCGGCACGGCCTGACCGCCACCTTCATGCCCAAGCCGATCTACGACGAGCCCGGCAACGGCATGCATTTTCATATCCAGCTGAAAAAAGGCGGCCAAAACGTGTTTTACGACGCCGGCGGTTACGCGGGGCTGTCCGAAACCGCGCTGTGCTTTATCGGCGGCATTCTCGAGCACGGCCGCTCACTGACGGCCTTTACCAACCCGAGCACGAACTCCTTCAAGCGGCTGCTGCCGGGCTTCGAGGCGCCGGTCAAGCTGTTCTTCGGCCTGGCCAACCGCTGCGCGGCGATCCGTATCCCCAAGTACGCCACCAGCGAGGCGGCCAAGCGCATCGAATTCCGGACCAGCGACGGGAGTTGCAATTATTACCTCGCCATGAGCGCGCTTTTGATGGCCGGCCTCGACGGTGTGAAGAACCGGATCCTGCCGAACGACGAAAACGCCTTCGGCCCCTTTGACGACAACGTCTTCGGCTGGCCCGAGGAAGAACAGGCGCGGCTGCGCGCCATACCATCAAGCCTCGAAGAGGCGCTGGAGGCGCTGCAGGAAGACCACGAATACCTGCTGGCGGGCGACGTGTTCAACGGCGAACTGATCGACAGCTGGGTCGAGGAGAAATACAAGGAAGCGGCGGCGGTCCGCAACCGACCGCACCCCTTCGAGATGAACCTCTACTACAACCTTTAGCCGTCGGCGGGCAGCATCTTGACGATGCGCCCTTTGCGCGGCGAGCCGCCGGTGAGCAGCAGGTAAACCGCTCCGTCCGGTCCGCTGGCGACATCGCGGATGCGCCCACGGTCCTTCAGGATGATCTCGTCGGCGGTGACCCTGCCGTCCTCGATGGTCAGCAGGTGCAGCTCCTCTGAGGCCAGGCCGCCGGCCAGCAGCTTTCCTTTCCAGGACGGAAAGGCGTCGCCTTCGTAGAAATCGATGCCGGCCACCGCGATGGAGGGCGTCCAGTGCAGGCGGGGCTGCTCCATGCCCTCGCGGTGGGTTTCGCTGGTGATCGGCGTGCCGTCGTAGTTCATCCCGTAGGTGATGACCGGCCAGCCGTAGTTTTTTCCTTTCTCGACGAGGTTGATTTCATCCCCGCCGCGCGGGCCATGCTCCGCTTCCCAGAGCAGGCCGGTCGATGGGTCGAGGTCCATGCCCTGCGGATTGCGGTGACCGTAACTCCAGATTTCCGGCAGCGCGCCCCGCGTATCGACGAACGGATTGTCCTGCGGCACGCGGCCGTCGTCGTGGATGCGGAATATCTTGCCGTTGGGCCGGTCCAGGTTCTGTGAGCGTTCCTTGCGACCCCGGTCGCCGATGCCGAAGTAGAGGTAGCCGTCGTTGAACACGAAGCGCGAACCGAAGTGCACGCGCGTCGAGGTGTGGTGTTTTTCATCGACGCGGAACAGGGTTTCCTGCGCGACCCATTGGGCGCCTTCGATCTTGCCCCGAACGACGGCGGTCATGCCCGCATCGCTGCCGTTTTCGCGGGCGCCGCTGTTCTCGCTGTAGGAAAGATAAATCCAGCCGTTGTCCTTGTAGGCCGGGTGTACGGCGACTTCCAGCAGTCCGCCCTGTCCGTGCTGCCAGACCTCGGGCGTACCCTTGATCCGGGTCCTCTGTCCATTTTCAAAATGCCACAGGATACCGTCGCGCTGGGTCACCAGCATGCTTTCGTTCGGCAGGAAAGCGATGGACCACAGGATGCCGTCGAACTCGGTAATTTCTTCCAACCGGTAGGCGTGGCCGGCAGCGGTGACGACATCACCCTCGAGGTTTTTGCGCAGGGCTTCCAGGCCGCTCTGCATCCTGACTTCCCGGATCAGGATGACCAGCGCGCGGATCTGGTTCTCGTCCAGCGCCTCGCTCCAGCCGGGCATGCCCGCATCCGGCATGCCGTCGCGGATGGACGCGGCGAGTTCCTCGTCGCTGCCGCCATTGAGCCATTCGTCGTCGAGCAGCGACGTGGCCATGCCGCCGCTCAGGTCGGCGCCGTGGCAGGAGGCGCAGTCGTTGTCCCACAGTTCGCGGATTTCACCCATTCCGCTGCGGTTCTGGGCCGGGGCGAGCAGGGGGATAAGCGCAAGAATGACCAGGATGACGAGGCGACGCATTTTCAGTGCTCCTTGGTCGGCCCGCTGAAGGGCCGGCAGATTAAAGAATTGTCCTCCCTGAATTATTCACAATTTCGGGTCCGTTTGGAAACACAGAAGCCAAATTGCAGCGTCTGCTCACCGGAATAAACAGGCGCGACACTTGACGGGGCCTGCCCATTTTTTATCATCAGGGCATTGCGCCATGAAAACCGGCAGCCGCCGGGGCCGAGGAGAAACCGGATGGGCCAGATCACGCTCAGCATCAACGGAGAAAAGCACGCGGTCGATGTTTCGCCCGATACCCCCCTGCTGTGGGCGCTGCGGGACCACCTGGACATGGTCGGCACCAAGTACGGCTGCGGCGTGGGCCTTTGCGGCAGCTGCACCGTGCTGATCGACGGCGAGGCCGTGCGCGCCTGCACGATGCCGGTCGAAGCACTGGAAAACGTTGAAATTACGACGATTGAGGGATTCCACCCCGCGGGCGGGCATCCGGTACAGCGTGCCTGGCAGGACGAGGACGTGGCGCAGTGCGGTTACTGCCAGGGCGGCCAGGTCCTGGCCGCCGCGGCCCTGCTGAAGACGAATCCCGACCCGAGCGACGAGGAAATCGAGGACGCGATGGGCGGCAACATCTGTCGCTGCGGCACCTATCCGCGCATTCGCAAGGCGGTGAAGCTCGCGGCCCGCTACGCCTCCGAAGAAGGAGGTGAAGCATGAGCGTCCGCCGAAAATCAGACGTCGACACGTCGCGCCGCGCCTTCCTGAAAGTCAGCCTGGCGGCCTCGGGCGCACTGGTTGTCGGCGTCGGCTGGACCGGCCTGGTGACTGCCGCGGGCGAGGAAACCTGGGTGCCCAATTTGTACGTGCGCATTCACCCGGACGGCCGCGTGACGATCGTCAGCAAGAACCCGGAAGCAGGGCAGGGCGTCAAGACCGCGTTCCCGATGGTGGTGGCGGAGCACCTGGAAATCCCCTGGGAACGTGTCGAGGTGGAACAGGCGCCGCTGGACGACCGCTACGGCCGGCAGGTGGTGGGCGGCAGCCGCGGCACGCCGGACGGCTGGAACGACCTGCGCATCGCCGGTGCGGGCGCCCTGTACATGCTGACCCGGGCGGCAGCGGCGCAGTGGAACGTGCCGCCGGAAAGCCTCGCAGCTGTGAATGGCGTGATTCGTCATGAGGAAAGCGGCCGCAGCGCAGCGTACGAGACCCTGCTGGAAGGTGCGGCGCGCCAGCCCGTGCCGGACGTATCCGTGCTGAAACTCAAGAACCGGCCGGAAGAGTTCAAGCTGCTGGGCCGCTTCGTTCCGGGCGTGGACAACGCCCGCATCATTCACGGCAAGCCGCTGTTCGGCTGCGACGTGCGCATGGCAGGCATGCTGTACGCGCAGTACGTCAAGTGCCCGGTATTCGGTGGGCGGGTGAAAAAAGCCAATACCCCGGAGGTCGAGCGCCAGCCGGGAATCGTGCGCGCTTTTGTCGTCGAAGGCACCGACAACCTGTCCGGGCTGATGCCCGGCGTGGCCATCGTGGGCGAGACCTGGTGGGCGGTCAACAAGGCGCGTGAAGCGCTCAAGGTCGACTGGGAAACCACGCACGCCGATTCCACCGAGGGCTACGCGCGCGAGGCCGCAAAGCTGGCCGGCGGCGACGGCGAGACGATGCGCCACGACGGCGACGTCGAGAAAGCGCTCGAGGGCGCCGAAAAAGTCGTCGAAGCGAGTTATTACTATCCCTTCGTTTCCCATTGCAACCTGGAGCCCCAGGTCGCGACCGCGCTCTACCGCGAGTCCGGGAAACTGGAGATGTGGGCGCCGACACAGAACCCGCGCGGCGCCCGGGCGCTCATTGCCCGCACGCTGGGCATGGACGAGCGGGACATCCACATCGAGTTGGAGCGCATCGGCGGCGGCTTCGGCCGTCGGCTAACGCACGATTACATGGTCGAGACGGCCTGGATCGCGCGTGAAATGCGCGTTCCGGTTCAATTGCAGTGGACGCGCGAAGACGACCTGCAGCACGACTTCTACCGGCCCGCCGCGTGGCACCACTTCCGCGCGGGAATCGATGGCGACGGCCGCATGTCGGCTTTCGACCATCATTTCATTACTTTCGGCCGCGGCGGTGAAACGGTCTCGGGCGCGTCGCTCAGTTCGAGCCACTACCCCGCCGGGCTGGTGAAGGATTTTCGCCTGCGGCAGTCCATCATCGAGTGCAACGTGCCGACCGGGCCGTGGCGCTCACCGGGCCACTCGGCCTACTGCTGGGCCTACCAGAGTTTCTTTGACGAGGTCGCGCTGGCGGCGGAAAAAGACCAGCTGGAATTCCGGCTGGACCTGCTTTCCCGCTCCTTCGGCGAACCGCCGCTGGACCTGGCCCGCACCGCCGGCACCTTGAAGAAAGCGGCGCAAGCCGCCGGCTGGGGGCGCGATCCCGGCCCGGGGCGCGGCCTGGGCATGGCCTTTCATTACGACCATGGCGGCTTCGTTTCGCACGTGGCCCAGGTCCACGCGAAGGGTAACCGCGTTCGGGTGGAAAAAGTCTGGTCGGGTATCGACGTGGGTCCGGTGATCAATCTCAGCGGAGCGCGCAATCAGGTCGAGGGCGCCGTCGTCGACGCGCTGAGCACCAGCCAGTTGGAGATTACTTTTACCGAGGGCGCGGTGCAGCAAAGCAATTTCCACGATTACGCGCTGGCGACGATCGACCAGGCGCCGGAAGTGGAATGCCACTTTATCCAGAGTGATTTTCCGCCGATGGGCCTGGGCGAACCACCGATGGCGCCGGCGCCCCCGGCGATCGCCAACGCGATATTCGCGGCGACAGGTGTGCGCATCCGCGAGCAGCCCTGGAGCCGGGCCGGTATTATCGTTTAAGGGATTCGCCGCAATTTCTGCCGGCGGGATGCGCGGCGACAGGAATGGGACTCAGCTGCTCTTTGGTTTTTTCGTTTTTCGACCGGGAGCAGCCAGTCTCGGCAGCAGGGGGGTCTGCACGATCAGGCTGAACAGCGCGACGCCGTAGACCGCGCTCTGGATCGTGTACCAGTGCGGTATGTCCACGCTCAGTGACAGGGCCAGCGCGATCGCCACCGCGCCTCGGATTCCGCCCCACATCATCAGGTTCTGCTCCGACAGGCCGATGCGGCCGACGCCGGGAATCCGGCTCAACGGGCCCACGCCGAGAAAGATGATCGCCGCCCGGGACAGCAGCGCCGCCAGGATGCCGATCAGCATGGCCAGCCAGTTGTCCTGGAACATCTGCAGGGTAATGCTCATGCCGACCATGAAAAACAGCATCGCGTTGGCACAGAAACCCAGGATTTTCCATGAGTCCAGGGCGAAGGCAATGTCGGTTTCGGAGCGGTGCCGGCGTTCGCGCCAGGCGACCGTCAGGCCCGCCGTGAGCGTGGCCACCACGCCGCTGAAGCCCAGCAGGTGTTCACCGACCCAGAAGCTCGAAAAAGCCAGCACCAGCGTCGCCGATGTGGCCAGGGTCTTGTCGTCGGCGGGATCGATGATCTTGTCGAACAGCCAGCCCAGCGCCAGGCCGATGGCCGCGCCGCCCAGCAAGGTCAGTGCGAAGCGTGCGCCGACGGACAGCGCGGACCACTCGGCGCCCGGTGACAGAAGCAGGCTGGAGATCATCACGAACAGCGTGATGGTCGTGGCATCGTTGACCAGGCTCTCGCCTTCCAGGATGTTCTCGATGCGCCCGGTCTCTCCATTGTCGCCGAGGATGCCGGATATCAGCGCCGGGTCCGTGGCGCAGATCATCGCGCCGGCCAGCAGCGCCAGCACCCAGCTGCCGCCCAGTGAGTCGTTCAGCAGGTACATGAACACCGCCGCCGATATCCCGGCGGCCGCCAGCAGCAGCGGAATGGCGAGGGAGCCGATCAGCACGGCCTCGCGGCGCATGCTGCGGGCATCGATATTGATTGCGGCCTCAAAGATCAGGATCGGCAGCAACAGGTAAAATACGAGGTCCCTGAGGATATTCCAGCGCAGCCCGGTGTCCATGCCAAACCCGACCCATACTTCGGAAGCGGCAAAGCCGGCAACGACCAGGGCCACGGGGAGAGGAATCCAGCGGAAACGCTCCAGCGGCCGGGCTAGCAGAGCGGCCAGGAGAATGCCGAACATGAGGAAAGGCAGCAGGTTTCCGAACACGAAATCGATCCTTGACGCTTGCTCAGTACACTAGAACGGCGTGCCAGCGATTTTCTTACAGACAGCCCCGCCGGCGACGTTCTCGCTGAGGCGAACTCGCTTCAGGCGTTGTAGGTGCTCGACGCGGTCGTGCCGCCGCGCCCGGTCCAGTTGGTGTGGAAGAATTCACCGCGGGGCCGGTCGATGCGCTCGTAGGTGTGCGCGCCGAAGTAATCACGCTGGGCCTGCAGCAGGTTGGCCGGCAGCCGTTCGGAGCGATAGCCGTCGTAGTAGGCCAGCGCCGAGGTGATGGCCGGCATCGGGATGCCGAGCGTGACCGCCGCGGAGGCCACGCGCCGCCAGGACGCCTGCGCTTTCCTGATCGCC
>Ga0180436_10002000_pt1 | contig 19621 bp, 16 predicted proteins | sample SS_ome_2_FD_132434 | JGI IMG/M metagenome (GOLD analysis project Ga0180436, IMG submission 132434) | Hypersaline lake sediment archaeal communities from the Salton Sea, California, USA - SS_3_S_2 metaG | ecosystem: Environmental > Aquatic > Non-marine Saline and Alkaline > Hypersaline >...
TCATTTTCCAATTAAAACCTATAAAAAAATTGAGAATGATCCTTTGAATGACTTAACAAATGTATTATCAAAACTTGAAGAAAAGGACAAAGCAGTATTTCAATTTGTTATGAGTCCTAGATCTGATAGATGGCGAAAGAAAGCAGAAAAAGCAGGTACAGCTCTATTCCTCGGTAAAAAGCAAAAGTCTGGTTTATCAAGAATTCCGATTTTGGGCTGGATATGGTCTGCTTTAGAGGGGATTTTATTCGGTTATGACAAAATGAAGAAGAATGCGAATACTGGAGCACCTGAAGGGAGTCAGTATGTAAGAATGTTACAAACCAAAGAGGAAGTAGCGAAAAGAATTGGTGAAAAATCTCAACAAGTTGGTTTTGATGTTGCAGTAAGAATTTTAGCTTCTAGTCCGACTTATTCAAAAGCTTATGAATTGATGAACAACATGATATTATCTTTGAATCTGTTCAAATCAGCAGCAATGAACTTTTTTCAGACCAAGAGAATATGGTTTATGAATGATATAAATAATAAAATTATGCTTCATGCTTTTAAACATAGATTACATAATTTTAGTATTATCCCGGGAATTTTAAGGGAAAGAGAAAACCTTTTAACACCCGAAGAGCTAGCTGGAATGTATCACTTCCCAAATAGTAGATATAACTTCACACCTGTAATTAGATGGCTTAAATATAAAGTTTTACCTGCGCCAATTGATACACCTCAAGAAGGTATTTGGTTAGGTAATAACATTTATCGTGGTGTCACGAAAAAAGTACATATATTACGTGAGGATAGAACAAGGCATCAATACATAATCGGAAAATCTGGTTCTGGTAAATCTGCATTCATTAGCTTTATGGCGCGTCAAGATGTTTGGAATGGGGATGGTGTTTGCGTAGTAGATCCTCATGGAGACCTTGTAGAAGATATTTTAGCTTTTGTACCTAAAGAACGAGCAAAAGATGTGGTTGTATTTAATCCGGCAGATCAACAAAGACCAATGGGTCTTAATATTTTGGAGGCAAAAACGCCTGAACAACAGGATCTAGCTTCATCACAGGCTACAGAAATATTTATTAAACTTTTTGGTGATGAAATCTTTGGACCTCGAATTCAGCATTATTTTAGAAATGCATGTTTAACTTTAATGGAAGATCCTGAAGAAGGTGCAACATTAATTGATGTGCCGCGTATGTTTGTTGATGACGATTTCATGAAATATAAGGTTAAAAAGGTTAAAAATCCGGTCGTAAGATCATTTTGGGAGCATGAATATGCTCATACAGGCGAACGTGAACGTCAGGAAATGATTCCGTACTTTAGTTCTAAATTCGGACCTTTTATTACGAATTCAATAATGCGTAATACAATTGGTCAGACAAAATCTGCATTCAATTTCAGAGAAGTGATGGACAATCAAAAAATACTTCTTATTAATCTTTCAAAAGGTAAAATTGGTGATTTAAATACGCAATTATTAGGTTTGGTCGTAGTGGCCAGAATCCAAATGGCTGCTATGAGTCGTGCTGACATACCTGAAGATCAGCGTAAAGATTTTTATCTATATGTGGATGAGTTCCAAAACTTTGCAACTGATAGTTTCTGTTCTATTCTATCCGAAGCCAGAAAGTATCACTTGTGTTTAATTATGGCTCATCAGTATATTAAGCAGCTGATCAAAAAAGATAACTCGCAAATTAGAGATGCAGTATTTGGTAACGTCGGTACTATGATGTCATTTAAAGTAGGTGCTGATGATGCTGAATATATGGCAAAAGAGTATGCTCCAGTATTAACAGAATCTGATGTGATTGGTATTGCTAATTATAAAGCTTATATTAAGTTAAATATAAATAATGCAACTTCAAGAGTATTCTCTTTAGAAACAATTTGGGATCCATCTAAAAAGAATAAAAAAGTTGCTGAAATAGTAAAAGAATATTCAAGAATGAAGTATGGGCGTAAGAGGGAATTTGTTGATCAAGAAATAGCTGCTCGTATTGGAATTGACCTAAGTTAATATGGAAAATCAGTTTAAATTACTAAAAATTCTAATTTACTCGCTGATGATCTCTTTGTTAATAGGATCAATTGGTTTTGGCATGAGCGTTAAAAATACATATGAAAATCTTAATTATAAAGATCATCAAATCAATGTTCTTACAGATGAAATTGGGGAACTTAAAGAAGAGAATCTATTTTTAAATAATTCATTGGAGGCAAATCGTGAAATTGTGCAGGAAGGATTCGATATTCTTCATAAGTCTATAAAGAAGTATGTTAAAAATGATAAGGAGAATGCTTTAACTGAGTTTAATAGCGCAAAGAACGAACTTATTACAGTGATCAGTGATAAAGAGTATGAGATAAAAAACCTTCAGGAAAAAAATGTAAAATTAAGTGAAGAAATAGAGTTCCAGAATTATGATGAAAATATTGAAAATATTTTAATCCTCGGACTTCATAAGGGACTTACTGATTCAATTCTATTAATAAGCATAAATCCTTCAAATGAAACAATAACTCAAATAAGTATACCTAGAGATTTGTATGTTGATGGTAGAAAAATTAATGCATATTATAATTCTTTTGGTTTAAATAAAACAATTGAAGAAGTTTACAGAATTACAGGAGTTTATCCAGATAAATATGTGATTTTAGATTTCCGTGCATTTATAAACATGATTGATATCCTTGGTGGTATTGATGTTTATGTTAAAGAAGATATTTATGATCCATATTTCCCAACAGCGGATAATGGAAAAACTGTATATGAAATTAAAAAGGGGAGTCATCATTTAGATGGAAAAGAGGCTTTAATGTATGCCAGAAGCAGAAAGACAACCTCTGATTTTGATAGAAGTGAAAGGCAGCAACAAATTGTTCAGGCTATTAGAGTTCAATTAAAAAGACTTAATCTTTTAGATGACTTAGAAAAAACAATTGAATTATTTAATGAAATTACATCAACTTTAGATACAAATATTGATGCTTTTGAAGCACTTTACTACTTTAACCACTTTCAAAGCTTTGCTTTTGAAAATGATAATGTTTTAAGTACTGCAAATTTGTTATATTCATCTGAAACAATAGATGGCCAGTACATTTTATTGCCAAATAATGGTGACTATTATCAAATTAAAAAAAAGATTAGTGAATTGATAAAAAATTAGTTTTAATGCATAATAAATCTACAAATAATGAAAATCTAATGAAAAAATTACTATTTTTGTTTATTACAGTAGTATTAATTACTGCATGTAATTCAGAAAAATTGGTAGATTCAAATGATTATGAAATACCGCCTGAAATTGATGTTACGTATTCTAAAGGGAACGCAAACGCGACCGTAATTATTACTGAATTTAGTGATTATCAGTGCCCGTTTTGTTCAAAATTTACTTTAGATACATTACCTAAATTACAAGAAGATTATTTTGAAACAGGAAAAGTAAGGTTTGTATTCAAGGATTATCCTATTCCAAATCACGTATATGCACAAAAAGCTTCTGAGGCAACTTATTGTGCCGGTGAGCAGCGTGAAGAAGCGTTTTGGGAAATGCATGTTAAATTATTTGAAAATCAGGAAAGTTTAAAAATTAGTGATTTAATGAATTATGCTGAAGAACTAGGATTAGAAACCAATTCATTTAAAAATTGTTTAGATGTAGATAAATTTAGAAATCTGGTTTTAAGAAATAGAAAAGAAGGCATTGAAAAAAATATAACTTCAACTCCAACATTATTAATCAATGATGAAATAGTTGCTGGATTACAACCTTATGATAATCTAACAAAGATTATTGAGACACAATTAAAAAAGTAATTACCACCAGACTTTTTTTAATTTCAAAGCGTAAGAAATTATATTTGAACCTAATGATAATAAAGGTGATATTAATAGTAGGATAATTATAGTTTCCAAAGGAACAGGTTTAACAATATAGGAAAAGCATAAACCTCCAATTACGTAATCAATTTGATCAAAAACAATCCAAGGTTGGCCGCTTTTAATACCAATCCTTCTTTTAACAAAACTTTTAAATAAATCACCTAATAAAGCACCAAATCCGAGCAAAAAAGCTAATAATAAACTATATACAAGTTCGTCATACAATCCAAAATAATATTGCAGCAAACCGACTATTAAGGCTCCAGTAACACCAAATAGAAATCCTCTATAAGTTTTGGATTTACCAAAGATTGTTTTATGTATTGGGACTCCAATTCTAGAAAATAGATTAAAACCGCTAGCTAAAACAGGTAAAGCATTTGCAATATATGCAGGTATAAAAAATATAATTGAATCTAAAAGTAAATTTAAATAGTACATATAAGATTTTTATATTTTTCTGATCTGATTCAATTAGCTTTGGTAGCAGGGGACGGGATTGAACCGTCGACCTCGGGCTTATGAGTCCCGCGCTCTAACCAACTGAGCTACCCTGCCATATATAACATGCGATAATCATTCTAATGAAAAATACTCAGAAATCAAACTAAAACGCTTTTACATGAAAACTAAATAGTACTTTTCCTACGATTACTAAATTCGGATCTTTTATATTAACCTTTTCAATTTGCGGATCACTATTAACAGGTTCAAAGTAAAACTCATTACCATCTTTATAAATGCGTTTCAATCCCATTGTATTTTTGTAAATTAAAGCAAATAGTTTACCAGAATCATCATTTATAGCATTGTTTTCTATTGGCTCAACAATAATTATGTCACCTACTTCAATACCAAAAGAAGGATAATCTCTTATAAAAATGCTAATAGCTACTAAATTTTCAATTGGTTTATAATATTTTAGTATATTTTTAATATAGTTTTTTGAAAGTGGTGTAAATTTTTTCGTTTGTTTCACTAATTTATTCAAATCCTCGGGTATAGTACTTTTTACTTCAGAAGGGCTTACCAAAGGTATTTGAATAACATCTCCACTAATGTCACTTTGAATATCGCTATCAATTAAAGAAACGATTTTATCCCATTTTTTTGCTTTATCTATAAAGTGCATTAGACCACTTGAGTCTTCTCCAAAAAAGTAACCTAAAGGTTTGTTTACATAATGAGAGATCTTTTGTAATTCTGTAACTTTTGGCGTATATCTTCCTTTTGTTATATTAGAAACATATGCTCTTGATTTATTAATCATTTCTGCAAGTTGTGTTTGCGAAATTTTGGCCTCATTAAGACTTTTTTTAATTCTTCGTGAAATTAATGACTTTAAATTTTTATCCATTTCATAAAAGTTAACTTATTCTTAACATATTATTTACTATAATTGAATTTTTGTAAAGAATTTATCAAAGGCCTTTACATGATGTAAAAGCTTTGTTATTTATGTTTACAGTTTTAGAGAATTTCTCAATTTTTTTGAGAAGAGAGGCTTAAAACAAGAGGCGCCCGTAAAAAGGTGCTTTTTGTTTTTAAGTAAATGTATTAAAATTAATAAAGAATTAACTTTTTATAATGACAAAAAGACAGAAAACTAATGCAAACTCATTTTATGGAAATTTCGAAATGGGATTTTTATTGAAAGTACATAAAATAAAAGAAAAAGTGTTTTTACCATTAATAAAGGTTCTGACGTTTTGTAAAATAAATGCACATATTATTAGTTTTATATCAGCGCTTGTTACAATAATAACGTTTTATTATTCAATCGAATTAATGAATCCATTATATTTTGTTCTTGGAATCTGGATTCACATGATTCTGGATGGAATAGATGGTACTTTGGCCAGGTATCAAAAGAAGGATTCTACTACAGGAGCACTAATTGATGTCATAGGTGACCAGTTTGGCATTACATTAATGTGTTTTTTCGCATATTTCTTTAACTACGTTAATGTAATAAATATATCTGTTTTCTTTGTTTTATACTTAATTGTTTTATTGATTTCATTATATTTAATGTTCAACAAAGCAAGATATGAAATAGTTATAAGACCAAGAATTTTCTTTTATATCGCAGTTACCTGGGATTTTTTTATTTTCATAAATTTAACTGAAGTAGTTGTATTTATTTCAAATATTTTCTTATTAGCTTCTGTTTTAATTGGCTTATTTCATTTAAAAGAACTTACAAAAAAAAGAAGCCACTAAGGTATTATTGGCTCTTTTGGTTGCGGGGGCAGGATTCGAACCTGCGACCTCCGGGTTATGAGCCCGACGAGCTGCCACTGCTCTACCCCGCGATGAAGTTTTGCACGAGTATTATAATGTTCAACTTATGAAAGTCAAGTTATCTAAGGGGATTGTCTTCAAAAATAAAGATTTTCCATTTATCAAAATTTGATAATTTATTCAAATCTCTTTTTCCAATAGAGCTTAAATTAAACTCTTCTTCTTCAGCTATATTTTCGCTAGAAGAAGCTATAATTATGACTTCTTCACCTGGATTTATAAGACCTTTATTTTGTTTTAAAATTTTGTCTATATATGCACTGGAAGTTACATAATCAAACTCTTCGATAAGTTTATTATTTTCTTCTTCAATCCTCTGATTTTCTCTTTCAAAATCCTTTATATAAATGTCTATCTGATGACTTTTATAAAAAGCCAGTGTTAATGAATATAAAAGATAAGCACTTAAAATTATAAGTCCGATGATAACTAAGTTCGTAAAATTTGACGGTTGATCGTTTTTCTCTTGCATGATATGAATCTATTAGCGCGAAAATATTATCATATATGAAAGAAAAAATACATTTAATTGGAATTGGTGGAATAGGTCTTAGTGGCCTTGCTCAGATTTTGCATGAACAAGGAAATATTGTTACTGGATCAGACATTGAAGATTCGCAAATAATTTCATCAATGAAAGAAAAGGGGATTGCTATTTCAATTGGTCACGATTATGGCCTTATTAATAACAATATCGATAAAGTTATTTATTCTTCAGCTATTCCTAAGTCGAATCCCGAATTAAATAAAGCAAAAGAACTTAACATTAAAACATTAAAATACTCAGAAGCAATAAAGGAGTTTACAGAGGATTCTTATACTATTGCTATTTGTGGGACGCACGGCAAAACAACTGTTACAGCATTTTCTTCTTTAGCACTTTTAGCTGGAGACAAGGATCCTACTGTAATTATCGGTTCCAGTTTAAGAGAATTTGAAAATAATAATTATCGTTTAGGTAAAGATGAATTTTTTATTGTAGAAGCTTGTGAATACAAAAGAAATTTTTTAAATTATTCACCTAACGTAATTATACTTACCAATTTAGAAGCTGAACATTTGGATTATTTTAAAGATTTGGAAGATTATAAATCTGCTTTCAAGGAATTTATTGCAAAACTACCAGAAGATGGATATTTGATTGCTAATGGAGATGATGAGAATGTTCTAGATGTAATAAAAGATGCAAAAGCTCAGACTATTTTGTTTACCAAAGAAGATGAAAGACTTAATGAAATTATCTTATCAATTCCAGGTGAATTTAATAAACTGAATGCTCTTTGTGGGCTTATTCTAGGCCAATTATTTAATATAGAAAGAAATAAAATTCTTGAAAAGTTCAAGACTTTCAAAGGAGCCTGGAGGCGTTATGAAATTATTGGAAAATATAATGAAATGTTAGTAATAAATGATTATGCTCATCACCCAACTGCAATCAAAGCAACAATTGAAGCAACAAAAAATAAGTATCCGGAAGCAAAAATATGCTGTGTATTCCAACCGCATCAATATAATCGTACTAAAAATTTTATAAATGAATTTTCAAAAGCATTCAAAGAAGCTAAAACAGTGATTCTTCCAGATATTTATAAAGTGCGTGATAAAAAGGAAGACGTTGAAGGGATTTCAATAGATGATTTAGTAGAATCTATCAACAAAAATGGTACAGAAACATTAAAAATTACTGATTATCAAGATATAAAAGAATATTTTGAAGATAATCATACAAAATATGATGTGCTTTTAATAATGGGCGCAGGTGATATTTGGAAATTCGGAGAATATTTATTTCATTCTGCAAAAAATATCTGTCTTAATTGTGAAGACTAGATTTTTTTCCAAATTGTTCCTTCTGGAGTATCTTCAACTAATATGCCTTCTTCTTTAAGTTTATCCCTTAATTCATCAGATTTAGCCCAATCCTTTTCAGCTCGTGCTTGTTCACGTTCTTTTATCAAAGCCAATAATTCCTCAGATAATGATTCTTCATCAGGCATAATAACTGCAAAAACCTTATCAATATTCTGTAAATATTCCAAAATATGATCCTTATCTGAATTATTTAAATCAATTTTTTGTGTATTTATATATTTTATAAATTCAAATAAAGAAGCTAAAGCATTTGGTGTTTCAAAATCATCATCCATTGCTTCTTCAAATTGCTCCAAAGCATTTTTAATTGCACTTTCTACTTCTTTGTGAGATTCTCCTGCTTTATTTATTCTTTTAATCGAATTAACAAAATCGTGAATTCTCTGCAAGCTTTGCTTTGATTGTTCTAATAGTGCATCAGTAAAGTTGATTGGAGACCTATAATGGGTTTGCAAATATAAATATCGAATTACAGGGCCGGTGTATTTATCTAACATATCTCTTAAAGTAATAAAGTTACCTAAGGATTTAGACATTTTTTCATTATCAATGTTAATGAAGCCATTATGAAGCCAATACTTAGCAAAAGGTTCACCATGTGCAACTTCACTTTGTGCAACTTCGCATTCATGATGTGGGAATGCTAAATCAGCTCCACCTGCGTGAAAATCTATAGATTCACCTAAAATTGCTTTGCACATAGCACTACATTCAATATGCCATCCTGGTCGTCCTTTTCCCCATGGGCTTTCCCATGAAGGCTCTCCTGGCTTTTCTAGCTTCCATAAAACAAAATCCTGAGGATTTCTCTTTGCTTCATTAACAGCAACTCTTGCTCCCATTTGTAATTCATCTAAATTTTGTCCAGATAATTTTCCATAATCAGAGAACTTTGATATATCAAAATATACACCATCTTCAAGTGAATAAGTTGCTCCTTTTTCTTCTAACTTTTTAATAATCTCAATTATATCTTGAATATGTTCAGTTGCTTTAGGTTGTTTGTCTGGTTCAAGAATCCCAAGTTCTGCGTAATCTTTAACGTATAAAGGAATTATTTTATCTGATAGTTCTTTTACTGAAATACCTTCTTCATTTGCACGATTTATCATTTTATCATCAATATCTGTGTAATTTGATACAAATTCAACATCGTAATCTTTATAAATTAAATAACGACGAATTATATCAAAAGCTGTTGCACTTCTGCCATGTCCAAGATGAGCTGAATCGTAAACTGTTGGACCGCAGAGGTAAAATGATACTTTATTATCTCTTAATGGCTTAAATTCTTCTTTTTTGTTATTTAAAGTATTATAAACTTTCAACATTAGATTAATAGATTAATAATAATCCCTCTTAAAATTTCAATAACTAAAAAAGCTGCAATAGGAGATATATCTATCATACCAATACGTGGAATGATTCTTCTGAATATTGAAAGGATTGGTTCAGTAACTTCAAATAAGAAATTTTGAAAAGCACCTTTTGAACCCATAGGTCTAATCCATGAGAGAATAACTCTAATAAAAATTGCGAAGATTAATATATCTCCGAAAATATTTACAAATTGTGCTAAGTAGATTCGTATTTCCATATCGAATCAGATTCTAACACATTTTGTTTTTAAATCTAAAGTAAAGTTGTGCAATAAAAATTGAGAGCACTACAAACCAAAGCATTTCAGGGCCGGTTGCAGCTTGTTTGTCAGGTATTATATCTTTACCTTGCATATCAGTATCTTCATCAGAATCAGCAAGAACTTGTTGCGGCAAATATGGAATACCACTAACAATGCTACTTAAACTTTCACTTTCCTGACCTTGGTCATCTACTGCAGCTACAGCAAAGAAGTATTCATTGCCATTTTGCAGATTAGGAACATACCAGGTAGTCTTATCATCAAAAGTACTTACAAATACATTCAGATTCGCAGGAGAAATGCCATAATAAACTTTATAATGATCAACATCATTGTCATCCATTGAAGCTTCCCAACTTAAAGTAACTTTCCCATCTGAACCAAATGATCTTAGACCGGTTACTACTGAAGGCGGAAGATCAACTTCTTCCTCTTCTTCTTCTGGTTCTTCTTCAGGCGGTTCTATAACTGTAGGTTCACCAATTTCAATTAAAGCAACATCTGTATAGGAACCTTCATTCCCTAATTCATCTACAAGTATTACATCAATTGCATAAGTTCCGGTTTCAGTCGGTGCTTGAATTGAAGCAGTATATTTTGTTGGATCATCCGGATCCTGCTCTAGTTCAGCAATATCAATATTAAATACTACAGCTCCCTGAAAAACATTCTCTTCAGAAACAACAGTTATTTCTAAAATATCACCTGGATTAACTTGTTCTGGTTCATAATAAAAATCTTCAACTTCTGGTGCAGAAGTATCTATTTCAAAACTAACTTCTTCAGAAGTGTATTGAATCACATCAGAACTATCTACAGCAACTACAAACATTGTATGCTGTCCTTCTATAAGATTAAGTGCATCATATGAAAAGGATTGATCACTTTCAACCTCAACAGTATCTAATAGAATATCATTATCAAAAATCTGAATATTTAAATCAGTTGAAGGTGCAGAGCCGGTAACTGTTATATTATTTTGGCTATAAGTCCCGGAAGTCGGGCTGGTTATTAATAATTCAAAACTTGACGGAGGGGTATCAATATCTCCTGTGGAACCAGTTCCTACAGTAACCTCAGTTTCGCCACGTATAGTAAAGTCTGATAAATCTGTAGCAACAACGGTATAAGTACCTGCCTGGGCAAAATTTAACGCATTTATACCACTAAAAGTATGTACACCGGAATCCAGATCAATATCAAATGTATAATCGTTAGGAACAGCAGCATAAACACTGTTTCCCCCTTCTACTGAGAAATGAATTGTCCCTGCATAGTTTGGTACAATTAATCCTTCATCATCATAAGCTGCCAAATCAAAACTTACATCTGAATTCGCCTCAATACTTGCAGGAAAATTCTCAAATGCCAAATATGATACTTCTCCAGATTGAGCATAAGCAGAAGGAATATCACCACCTACATTATCCATATCACTAAATGCAATTTCTAATCGTTCTTTTAATACTGTACTGGTTGTAGAATCTAAAAATGAATAAACAGAAATTCCAGGATCAGGTGAAGAAACTGCAAATATCATAGATCCTTCATTATTTGTGAAAGGATCACTGGAAATTCTTTGAATTGTATCATTTGTTCTACTAGAAATAACTTCAATGGTATGTCCTTTAATAGGATTCCCATAGTCATCTGTTAGGGTAACAGTTATATATATCTTATCAATATTATCAGGTGATCCAACTAATTTTGATGGTTCGATCGTAGATTTTGAATCCGATACACCATCCGGATAAACATAAAAAGTTGTTGGTTCTGAATCATTGCCATTTTCTAATCTTGCTGAAACTTTATATTCACCAGCTTTCTTTGTGTGATAGTCATATAAATTAAACTCAGCTACTCCTTCATCATTAGATTTTATAGGTATATTTAATTTTGTATGATCAGGTTTTTCTACAGTAAAAATAACATCTCTGTTTGAAAGAGTTTGTGAAGAATAAATTTGAGCTTCATAGCCAGCTATTGTATCTAATCCATATGCATATACAGTTAAATCAATGGCTGCAAAAGCTGTTGATACATTTACCAACATTGTTGATAAAAGCGCAAAAGCTATTATTTTTATTTTGTTTTTCATTGTAGTATAAATACTAATTTTCAATTAATTATACCAAAATTTCACGTTTTTTACAATATTTTGATCAAGATTATTGCTTTTTTTTTGCGCATTATTTAAGATTTACTGGAAATTTAACATAATAAAACATGGAAAAAGTAGAATTTATCTGGATGAATGGCGAATTTATCCCTTGGGATGACGCAAAAGTACATATTTTATCTCACGTAATCCATTATGGAAGTGGAGTTTTTGAAGGTATAAGATTTTATGAAACAGAAGATGGCAGAACAGCTGTTTTTAGGCTCCAGGATCACACAGACAGGCTTTTTTACTCTGCAAAAGTAATGCAAATGGATATTCCATATTCAAAAGTAGAGATTAATGAAGTAACTCTAGAGACAATTAGAAAAAACCAAGTTAAAAAAGGCTATATTCGGCCATTAGCAATATATGGATATGGGAAAATGGGCTTAAATCCGCATGGTGCGCAAATAGATGTTGCTATTGCTGTTTGGCCATGGGGTTCTTATTTAGGAGAAGAGTCAGTAAAAGTTAAAACTTCTAAATATGTACGAATTCATCCTGATAGTACTGATACAAAAGCTAAAATATCAGGACATTATGTAAATTCAATTCTATCCAGCTTTGATGCTAATGATAATGGTTATCATGAATCATTATTATTAGATTTTGAAGGCAATGTAGCTGAAGGCCCTGGTGAAAATGTATTTGGTGTTAAAGATGGCAAATTAATTACACCAAAGGAAGGAAATATTTTAATAGGTTTAACTCGAAAATCTATATTTGAAATTGCAAAGAACAAAGGAATTGAAATTATTGAAAAAACCATGACTTTAAATGAATTAAAAGATTGTGATGAAGCATTTTTTACTGGAACTGCAGCTGAAGTTACTCCAATTCATCAAATTGATGAAAAAATCATAGGTGATGGAAAAGTCGGACCCTTAACTTCAAAGTTAAAGACTATATTTACTGATGCAATCCATGGTAAAATACCAGAGTATTCTGACTGGCTTACTTATGTATAAAAAAATTTTAGTTCTACCGTTACTATTAACGTTCTTTTTATCAAGTTCTATTACTTTTGCACAAGAAGAAACTGAAGCGCCAATATATATAGAAGATTCTGTTTTTGAAGCAGTAATAAATGCACGAGATAGTGTTCAAATTAATAAGAATATTATATTTGACGCCACAAAAACAACTCATCCTCGAACAGATGCAGAAATTAATTATACCTGGGAATTCGGCGATGGAAACAAAAAAGAAGGATCCGAAGTAGTACATACATATACAGAATTAGGACAAAAAACAGTTACATTAACTGCTGACGATGGACAACAATCAGTTAAAAGCTCATTAGATCTTTTTGTTCATAAAAAGATTATTATTTTAATTACTGATCGTGCTGAACTTAAAGATAGGATCGAAGGATTCTCAAATTATGCAAATGATCGTGATAATGAAATATTACTTTATGAAAGTTATGACTCAGCAACTGAATTTATTTCTGAAGAGGTTTTGGAAAGAAAACTAAGTGAAAATATTGGCAATATAAGTAAGATTGACGAAATTGTAGTCTGGACTGAAGGAAATTCCGGATTAAACGCTTTGTCACGTGTAAAGCAATCACAAGCAGAAGTTGATCCACCTTTAGACTTCAGTAAAAAAACAATATTGGTTTTAAGAGATGACGATCAAAGCTTAGGTCAACTATCCAGACAATTTGAATTATTGAAACCTGAAAACATAGTAATAGCTAAAGAAGCTGCTTTTTATGCGTTTATAGATAGTGAAAATTCAGAACAATTTATTGAAAGAATTAAAAATGATGGATATGAGTATAATTTGATAAATCAAGAGACAGGCAAGCTGCAATTATGGAATTTTATGTCATATTTTGTAAATTATTTAATTGATAGTGGAATTCCCGCAAATACGGTAATACTGATCTTAATGCTTCCTGTAATCGCTATGATTGTTTCATTTATGAAGCAAATAGTAGGATTTACAACATTTGGGGTTTATACTCCAACAATAATTACTTTAACATTTTGGATTCTTGGTCTTAAATTTGGTGTTTTAACCCTAATTGTAATCTTTCTTGTAGGTACGGGGATGAGATATCTATTAAAAAAATTCCGACTTTTATACATACCTAAAATGGCTATAGTATTAAGTGTGGTTGCATTAGCTATTTTTGCTTTGCTGATTATTTCAATAAGATTTAACTTATTTGATGCGCAGTTCTTTTCGCTTTCAATTTTCCCAATGCTTATTTTAAGTACTTTAACTGAGAAGTTTATAAGTGTTCAGTCAGGAAAAGGCTTAAACAAAGCAATCATTTTGACCCTGCAAACTGTATTTGTTGCAATAATTGCTTATATTGTCATTGGAGGTGAAATTGATTTATTCCTATTTAAATTGAAATTTGGAACCCTTCAGGCATTTATGCTTTCTTATCCTGAAATAATCTTATTATTTATTGGTGTGAATGTTCTTCTTGGAAGATGGACAGGACTTAGACTTTTGGAATATGTAAGATTTAGAGAGGTTCTGCGTCACGTTGAGGAAGAATAACCATTATCTATGTTATTTTTAAACGACAAAGGGATATTAGGACTTAATTCAAGAAATCTTGAGTATATTAGACCGTACAATAAAAAGAAAACAATTAAGCTTGCTGATGATAAAATTAAAACTAAAAAGTTTTTATCAGCACGTGGTATACCAGTTCCAAAATTATATGGGACAATAAAATCAAAACAGGAATTAGAGAAATTTGATTTTAATTCACTGCCTAACTCTTTTGTATTAAAGCCAAATTATGGTTTCGGAGGAGAGGGGATTATCCCAATTTCAGGCAAAAGAGGTAAACAATGGATTACTTCATCTGGGAAAAAACTTAGTAAATCAGATTTAATCGATCATATTTCAGATATTTTGGATGGACGCTTTTCAATTTCTAATGTTGGTGACACAGCTTTTTTTGAGCAACTAATTATTTCTCATGATTCTCTGGCAAATTTTTCATATAGAGGATTGCCTGATATTAGAGTTGTTGTTCATAATTTAATTCCGGTTATGGCAATGTTAAGGCTTCCAACAAGAGAATCTAATGGTAAGGCAAATCTACATTTGGGCGCTGTAGGTGTTGGTATAGATATAGCAAAAGGTGAGGCAACGTATGTTTCTTATAAAGATAGAATAATCGAAGAAGTTCCTGGGGTAGGACCTATCAAAGGGCTAAAAATCCCATATTGGGATGATATCTTAATGGTAGCTTCAAAATGCCAGTTAATCACAAATCTAGGTTATATGGCTGTTGATATTTCAATCGATAAAACTACAGGACCTGTATTGTTAGAAATTAATGCAAGAGCAGGATTAGGTGTTCAGGTTGCTAATTTAGCTCCATTAAAAAAACGTTTAAGAAGGATAGAAGGCGTAAAAGTTACAACTCCGGTTAAAGGGGTAAGAATTGCAAAAGATATGTTTGGGAATGTTGTGGAAAAAGAAGTTCAACATATTTCAGGAAAAAATGTTATCGGTATAGAAGAGGTGGTTGAATTACACTTAAAAGAAGGCACAAAACGACTAACTGCCATGATGGATTCAGGTATTGAACGAACTGTAATTGATGAACAATTTGCAATAGATAATAAACTTCAAACAGATTTATACGAATATGATGATGAAAAATCAACAGTTAAGCTTAAACTCTCAATTGAAGGCGAGAGAGTTCAAACTGTAGCAGATATTGAGAAATTGGCTGATTATTCAATTATTGTAGGACGAAGAGATTTATCAAATTTCTTTATTGATCCATCTAAAAAAATGCAAAAAACTGAATTGCCATCAGTAAAAGATACTGATAAAAAAGAGATGAAAGATATAACAATCAAAAATAAACCAAATTTTGCAGAAGTAGATCAAAAATTAATTAATATTGATGAGAAGTTAAAACTCTTGTTTCATTTAAGACCTATAAATTTAGATGATCAGCAAAAAGAATTTTTTCAGAACTTCAAAGTTAATCCACAATTTGAATATCCAGAGCTTAAATTCGATAGTACAGCATTAAAAAAGCAATTAGAACAAATAAGTACTGACGATTCTCCTTTAGGTTTATTATTTGAAAAAAAGAAAGATGAAATATTTAAAAAGATTGTTTTATTAGATTACAGAGGATTCCCTGATGAATTTACGCAGGCTTCTGTTGCTCTTTATGGCAAACCATCAACAGAATTAATTGAAGAAGCTAAAGAATTTTTAAGAAAGGCCGAAGGAACATATTCTCAGCCTCAGGGAAACATTACAGCTGAAGAAGCCAAAGAAACAATGGATAAGGTATTTGAATCTTATGGACTTACGAATTGGAAAGTGAAGATTAAGGAAGAAATGGTTTCAGATGCAATTGCAGGCAAAAATAACCGCCTTTTTATAAGAAAAGGTGCATTATTTACAGATTCGCGTATTGAAAATTTAATAATTCATGAGATTGAAACTCATATACTAACTGCTGAAAACGGAAAAGCTCAGAATTATGAACTTTTTAACAGAGGATTAGCTAATTATTTAGAAACCCAGGAAGGTCTTGCAATTTATAATATCCTTAATCAAAAACACGAGGAAGAAAAGAATCTATATTTATCAACTTCATTAGTTGTTGCTGTTGATTTGGCAATAAACTATTCATTTGTTGAAATTTTTGAGAAAATGCTAGATTACAAAATCCCACCTGAAAGGGCATGGCGTACAGCTGTAAAAGTTAAACGGGGATTAGAAGACACAGGTGAACCTGGAGCTTTCACTAAAGACTTCTTATATTTCAAAGGATACAAACAAATAAAAGAATTTGTTTCTAAAGGTGGATTAATAAAAGATCTGTATCGTGGCAAATTTAACGCTGATGATATTGATTTGATATTAAAAGTACCAAATATTAAAGATTCGAAATATTTACCTAAATGGCTTTAAAGAATCAACATTGAATCCCCAAAACTATAAAATCTATATTTATTTTGTACTGCTTCTTCATATGCTTTAAAAACAAAATCTTTATCTGCAAATGCTGAAATTAACATAAGTAAGGTACTTTTTGGTAAATGAAAATTTGTTAGCATTGCATCTATTGCTTTAAACTCATAGCCAGGATAAATAAAAATATCTGTTTCTTTTGATTCATGATGAAACTTCCCATCTTTAAAATTAGATTCAAGAGTCCTAACTGAAGTTGTTCCGACTGCAAGGATCTTTTTACCATGTTTTTTGGCATTGTTTAAAAAACTAACAGTTTCTTTTGAAATAGAATACCATTCACTATGCATTGTATGTTGTTCGATTTGTTCAGTTTTTACAGGTAAAAATGTGCCTCGACCAACATGCAAAGTAACAAAACATTTTTCAATTGATTTATTTTGTAAATTTTTAAATACAGTGTCTGTAAAATGAAGACCAGCTGTTGGTGCTGCAATACTACCTGAGTCTTTAGAATAAATTGTTTGATAATCATTAAAGCTGGCATTTGAATCCTTTATATAAGGGGGAAATGGAGGATATCCATTTTCTACTATCCAATCAGATATGGAATTTATATTAAAGAATTCAATCTTCCTAGTTCCGTCTTCGAAAACATCCATAACTTTTGCAGTAATGGTTTCTTTTTTACCTTTTACTTTAAATTCGATATTTTTAATAAATTTTTTTCCCGGTTTAACCATACATTGCCAAACATTTTCTTCATATCTTTTTAATAATAATAATTCACCTTCTTTATTATGAATTTCTATATATAAACGGGCAGCAATAACTTTTGTATCATTAAATACCAACAAATAATTATCATCCAAAATATCCGGAAGTTCATTAAAAATTCTATGTTCAATAAGTTCATTATTTCTATGAAGAACCATTAGTTTTGAACTATCACGTGGAGAAACTGGATTTTTAGCAATAAGTTCCTCAGGTAATTTATAATCAAAGTCCTTTGTTTGCATTATTTTTGAGGTGGCTGTACTGGCTGAGCAGCAGGAGCTGGTGCTTGTGCTTGTGGCTGAGCTTTTTGTACACCAGTATACTTTAAAACCATTAATGTAATATCGTCAGCTTGTTCAGTGTCACCTACAAATTGTGAAAAATCAAGCGCAACATGATGATTTATACCTTCTGGTCCATATTGAGTTGCATGTTTTTTAACTAACTCTATAAGTCTTTCTAGACCAAACATTTCGCCCTTATTATTTTGAGCTTCAGTAATTCCGTCAGTATACAAAACAACAATATCATCCTGCTCTAAAGGAATTGCCAATTCTTTAATAATTTTACTGTTATCGGGCGTCATTCCTAAAGCTATTCCACCACTTTCTTTTGACTCTATTTCACCTGTTTTAGCTCTATAAATTAAGATATGTTCATGCCCTGCACCAACATATGTCATTTTTTGTTTAGTATGATCCCATTTAAGAAATACCATTGTCATAAACATTGATGATTTGATTCGCGGCTTTAATTGCTTATTTGTATTAACAACTATGTCATATGGGCTTTGATACATTTCTGAATATGTATGTAAAAGTGTATTTACCATCATCATAACTAAAGCAGCTGGCGCTCCATGACCAGTAACATCACCAACATAAAAATATGTTGCATCTTTGCCATGAATATAATCATAGCTATCACCACCGATTTCTACTGCAGGCCTGGTTTTAGTAACAACCTCTAAACCAGGTACTTGTGGATTTTCTGTTGGTAATAGTTTTTGCTGAATATCACTAGCTACAGTTAATTCTTCTGACATTCTTCCGCCTTCTTTTAATTTTTTTGATATTACTTCAAGGTTTTCTGTAATTTCATTGAAAAATTGTGCAATTATACCTATTTCATCTATTCTGTTTGTTGAAATACGCTTATAACTATGCCCTGTAAGAATTAGCTTCATTTGTTTAGTTAACTTCCTTAAAGGTGAATTAACAAGTTTGCAAATTATTGCTGAAACTATAAGAAAAAAGATACCTAAACCAATCAAAGAATAAGCAAGCGGAAAAGCTTCTTCGGTTCCCCAATAATAATAGGCACCCACTCCTAATCCAACAGTGACTATTAAAAGCATCAATACTAATCTTCTTGTTAATTTTTTCTTAATAAATTTCATTTGTTTTTATTTAAAAAGTTGCAGCAGCTTCTTGTTCAGAAGATAGACAGGGGATTAAACTATTAAGACCGACTAAATTAAAAATATCCATAATTCGATCAGAAGCATTTACAATTACTACTTTTTTATTTTGTGCTGTTAAACGATTAAAAATGTCAGTAATATAACCAATCCCTTCACTATTTGTGAACATTAAATTTTGTAAATCAAGTATTAAATTATTTTGTGCAAATGATGCTAAAAATTGCTCCATTATTTCTTTAAAATGTGTGATAGTATCACGGTCAATTTCACCAACTACTTGTAGCACCTGATAATTCTTTTCTGCAACCGGTTCTAATGGTGTGATATTTATTTCTGCCATATTACACTGGATTAAATTGTAAAAGAAGTTCATTAATATTTTGTACTTCTTCATGCTCATTTACAAGCTGATATGCATTTCGAAGCTTTATTAAGGTATCTTTGTCAAGCTGTTCTATATCTAAAATATCCTGTTCAAAGAAAATATCATTGATATATTTTGAAACTTTTTGCCTTATCAATGTGTTTATCTGACCTCTCATCAAGGATGGTAAAGTAGCAATTTTATGCAGAATTTCTTCTCTTTCATTTTCATTTGAATGTATTAATAAATCAACAATTGTTTCA
>Ga0180436_10002002_pt1 | contig 19618 bp, 21 predicted proteins | sample SS_ome_2_FD_132434 | JGI IMG/M metagenome (GOLD analysis project Ga0180436, IMG submission 132434) | Hypersaline lake sediment archaeal communities from the Salton Sea, California, USA - SS_3_S_2 metaG | ecosystem: Environmental > Aquatic > Non-marine Saline and Alkaline > Hypersaline >...
CCACGGAACCTGACTAGCCACAACTTCAGACCACAAGCACTGACAGCTGTTACTTGCGACTACGCAATTACTCTGCCAGTACTTCCTGCTGTTGAAACCACAGAAACTATGGACGGAGACCTTGTTAACCTAGCTGGTTCTATTGACTGGTCTGGAGACTTAGGGACACGGACAGGTGGATGGTTCGGTAGCACGGCAATTAATGGTCTTGTGAAGTATGCTAGTGATGTTGCGGCTGGCGCAGATGTTGTAGCCTATGTCTTCGAGAAATTCCCGATGGCACATGTTACTGCAGAAAGCCCAATCACAGCATCTGTTGCTGGTCTTGTGAAAGAGAAAAGTAGCGTAACAGCAATTTCTGCTGCAGGCGACTACTTTATCGATTACGACCTGGGCATGCTGTTCGTGTATGAGGCTGGCGGAGACGCTATCCCATCTCCATGGACAACTGGAGCAACAATTACTTATTACCATTATGAGGATGAAGGAACAGGATCGAATACTGTTACATCATTCACATGCGCAACTGGTAACTTGGAGTATGGCGACTTCTTAACATACGACGAGAACAGTAACTTTGTGAAGGCTGCACTTGATCTGGCAAACCCAGAGGGCTATCTTGCTGATGGTTCGGCAGTATTCACCGCAAATACAGACCCAGACTATAGTGGAGTTGACGCAGTTATCTCGCATCAACTAGAAAGCGCTATTGACGGCCATCTGTTCGGTATTGTAGGCCAGATTATCGGGACGACAATCTTCCCGAAGGACTATCTGGGCGAAGTAAAAACAGCCTTTGCAGGGCAGACGGCTGCTAACATGAGAACTCCTGGATCAGCTACAGGAGGTCGGACAGATCAGCTGACTTACACTAACTCAGCCGAGAAGATGATCATTGTTAACTTGATCTTCCGTTAAGATTCAAAGGAGGAAATAGAAATGGGTAAGAAATTTAACCCCAACGAAGCCTTCGGCGACAATTACCAGCTGTTCAGAGATACCTGGATGAGTGATGGCGTCTATGCTCCTACGGGAGAGAAAGTAGAATTTGCCGACTTAATGGCAACATCACAAGCTAACTATTGGATGCCGAAAGTGGTAGAGGAAATTGTTCGGGAGCCTGTTGAGCCGATGTTAATCATCCCTCAGCTCCTAGACAGAATCGCATACACACCAGCTGCACGGATTACATTCCCCGCAATTGGTGCCTTAGTGGCATATGACCTGGCAGAAGGTCAGGCCTACCCAGAACAGACACTGAATGTTGCCCCTGGTAGCATCACAGTGAATGTTGGTAAAACTGGTGTGGCCTTCAAGATCACTGAAGAGATGAGAAAGTACTCGCAGTACGACATCATCAATATGCACATCCGTGCATCACGCAGAGGTCTGGACCGTCATAAAGAGAAGAAAGGTATGGACTATGTATCAGGCATGGGCGTAACATTGCTCGACAATGTAAACCCAACGGAGTCTGTATATGGGACATGCACAGGGCGTGACATCACAGGTGCTGGCAACGGTTCCTGCCGGATGGAAGACCTCCTGAAAGCCTACTCTCATATTATGATGCAGGGTTATACTCCTGACACTATTCTGATGCACCCCTTAACATGGTCTATGTGGATGGTAGATCCACTGCTACAGACTATCGTTAAGAATACTGGTAATGGCCAATGGTTCCAGCCCCACAGCATGCCAATGCAAAGTCGTCCATGGGACGCAGCAAATCAGGCTAAGATGGGCCAGGCCGGCGGATATGGCCAGTATACCCCAGGTGAGAATGCCGCAGGAGAGACAGCGACAGCTAAAGCGGATATCGATCAGAACTTAGAGACTTCTCCTAATGTTCCTAGCTACTTCCCTTATCCTTTAAGGGTACTTGTTAGCCCATTTGTGCCTTATGATGTCAACAACAACACAGCTGACATTATGATCTTTGATTCTAGTAATCTCGGCGCACTTGTGGTAGACGAGGATGTATCTATGGATCAGTGGGAAGACCTGAGCACTGATATCATCAAGATCAAACTGAAAGAACGTTATGCTTTCGCAATTTACGAAGATGGCCTGGCTATCGGCGTAATGCGTAATGTTCCGATTGCTGCTAACGAGATTGCACTGCCTGTGCAGCCCACAATTTCGTCTGCAGGGACTCTTGAAGAACTGGATATTACGAATCCGATAAGTGGTCTATAAGCGTCAACTCATCATGACGTAGCTTGAAGAGGGAGGCGGAGCGGTCGGTGCTTCTCCTCCCTTTTCTCTTTAAAGCAAGGAGAAAGCCATGAGGCTTGTTCAGATCAAACTTCGTCCATATCAACCCTTTTGGTTCCTTAATGAACAGATTCAATTAACTGCAAACAAACCAACTAGTGATTTTATTAATATCGATAGCCTAGAAGAAGAGGACTGCGATATTATTGATGCGTCAGCAAAAAATCTTAAGGTAAGTCTCTTCGACTTTGAGGGTATAAAAGTACAGAGCTTGGAGGAAATCTCTACTGTTGAGGGAGAGTTCAAGGTCAGCACTGAAGATATTGAAGAGACAGATTCAGCATTCCCAGAAATGGTTTCTGTTACAGTCCATGAAGAAGAACCAGAAGAAGAAGTTGAAGAGGTGCCTGATTATTCAGAGGGAGCAAAGATATTGCTAAGTCAGAATGGGCATACAGTAAAGAAAGCAATAGGAAGCCTTCCCAAAGAAGATACTTCCCTCCATCTCTTGCATGCTATGCTGGAGGTCGAGAATAGCGATAAGCGACGTAAAGGTGTAATCAATACGATTACGGCTGCGATAGGAGAGTTTTAAATGCCGACAGAGAAAGAATGGAAAGAAGCAACAAAGAATCTAGAGTCAGAGATTGAAGAAGGTGTGCTGAAAGTTACCAAAGAATTTATCAAAGGGATTCGGGACTTAGTTATTAAACAAAAGCAGACTGAGACTGTAGAAAAATTTGCCAATGCCTTAGGTGTAGAGCCTAGCCATGATGGTAAGTTTGGTTATGAACCTGACGAGCTGGATGAATGTGAGATCGAAATTACTGAGGAATAAATAAATGGGAACAACGCCAAGCATAGTAGATGTACGCCCCGCTCCGGACGCTACGGGAATTGTCGTTGGTGATCAGATACAAGTTACTTTCGACCAAGAGATGGATGAAAGTTCTATAAATACTGGGACTTTCCTCCTTGTTGCTCCTGATACTGGAGTCAACTTCTTCGGACCAGCAGCGACACCTTTTGATGAACCTGGCCTTGATGATGAAGATATCTTAAGCTCTCCATATTATGGAGGTTTTGTTAAAGGCACAATCTCATTCTCCAATGTTCAAACTGGCGGTCCAGCTACTATAGCTATCTTTACACCAGAACAACCCTTATCTGCGAATAAAGAATATAGCGCTATTATTTCTGGCGATGAAGATTTAGACGATGGCCTTGATACCGGAGTTATGACTCGTACAGTATTTGATGCTGTCGAAGTATCTGTCTCTGGTTCTGGAACGCCCGTCTTCTCTGGAGGATATACTGGCGATTCATCAAGAGTTTATCATCTTGAGATTACTGCAGGAGGACCTACTGGAGATGCGGAATATCAATGGTGGGAAGAAAGCGATCCTCTAACTGTCTTCCAGGGTATTACGACCACTGGATACAGAGAATTTCAGGATGGCCTGCTTGTATCCTTTGACCATGACGGTACTTTTGATGTCGGAGATGAATGGACTGTTAACTGTGAGCCTGGGGTACTTCTTCCTAATAATTACAAGTGGACATTTCGGACTGGAAGCGGATCTATACTAGTCCCGCCAAGTACTCATTCCACAACTGGTATTGTTGAAGCTGAGGGCGAACTAGAAATAGTTTCTATAACGCCGAAAGACAAGGCGACTCATTTAGATCCAACTAGTGTCTCAGAAATTGTTATTGTATTTAACAAGCCTATTGACGAAGCAACAGTAACAGATGATACAATCTCTGTTTGGTCAGAGCCAGTGAATGGCGACACCAATAATTCTAATATTGAATATACTGGCAATATTGCGAAAGTTTTAAGCGTAGAGGGAAATATATTAACAATCCAAATTAGCTAATAGGTAGAGAGATGAAACTACGCAATCCATTAACCCAATATCCCTACCTGCTCTATTTAAGAGGTCGAGTAGCTGATATCGCTTTTGATTTTGACGGTGGCGTTCCTGCTGTTCCTGGCGACAATACGAACAAGTTTGGGTTTGTACATACTACAGGCGGCGACTATAATGCTGGAGATATTGTTTTTGATGATGGGACTTCCTTTATTCTTATCCCGCCAGAGCTAGCAAGTACTATCACTACAAGAACAGCCATCAATGGCTTTATCTCTCTACACCCTGATGCTCTATATGTTAATCAGGCCGGAGTCTGGGTCTTAAAAGGCGGCTCTGCGAGCAACTCAATTACAATTGACCCTTCTGATTCAGAAGATGTAGATATTGTATCTCTTACTCTTTCGCATAATGTCTATTGGCAACTAGATGTATCAAGTGCATCTAAATCACATGCATGTGAGATATCTGCCTTAGAGAAGTCAAGTAATGTGAGCTATACAAGATTCGCTATACTTGGCGATTCGGTTAGTTATGGGATAAACTTAACATCAGATGGTTCAGATATAACTTTAAACATCACTAATAATGAAGTTGATAAAATAACAGTTCGTTTTAAAAGAACGCCTATCTAAGGGAAGTGAGATAAATGGGATTATCCTTGTTCGGAATTGACGCTGGTTTAGCGATCAATGATAACATCTATATTCTTGAAGGATCAGCAGATCCAACAGCAGGCGGTGGTGTCGTAGCGCCAATAGGCTCTATTTACGCAAGAACTTCTGATGGTACAACATGGCATAAGGTTGGTTCTGGCGATACAGCATGGAATCAGATTCTCGATAGCGCAGGAGCATCTGTCGAAGACGGCTACCAGAATACTTTTATGGGCAAGTCTGGGCTTGGCTCTGAAACTCCTACCTATTCCAGTACTCATGTAGTTACTACTACCACTAGTTTAGAAACTGCTATCGGTGCTCTTGACGCTGAAATTGGGGCAGCAGTATCCCCTGTAGTTAGAACATACAAACCAATTTCAGACCAAGCGATTAATCTAAATATTAATCAGCTTGATGGTGCTATTGGTACCGATGCAGAGCATACCAGTACTACTTATACTGCAGTTAACGAAAGTTTAAAAACAAGTGTTAGTAAATTAGATGCTGCTCTTGCTGCTTCTGAGCCTTTTAAGGTTTCGGCCACAAACCAAGATCTTTCTCTTGGGGTCGCTGTCGATAGTGTAGCTGTAGCTACTGTCTCTACTGTTGAGTGGTTAGTAACTGTAAAGTCTGCAACAACAGGAGCGAATAGATCAACGGTTAAAATTGTGGCACTAAATGATGGGACTATTACTAATATCGACTATAACGTTTATTCTAAATTAAAAGTTGGTTCTAATATCTCAGGTCTGTCATTTGATGTTATTGGTGCTGCAGGTAATATGTCATTAGAGATCACAGCTTCTGAGAATGTTGATTATGATATAGCGAGAATTACATTAGGATAATAGATGGTACAGATAGATAAAGCTTTTGAAATAGGTAATGGGATCGCCTTAGATGAAGAACTCCTTATCTATTATACTTTTACCGATCCAACTTCTGGCGATGGATACGAAGCGCCTAGAGGCTCATTTTTAGTCCATAAGCTAGCATCTAATGAAGCTAAAGTTTGGCTGAAACATGGGAATAGCGATACAGATTGGCACGATATAACTATGAAGGGTCATAGGTATAAGATAAACGAAGATGAAACTTTTACTGTGTCTGCCGGCCATCAGTTTGAACATTCTGAGCGATTTGAAGTTGAAGGTAGACTTGAAATAGAAGGCCGTTTTGTAATTACATAGGGATTTTATATGGCTAATAATAAAATTATTTCATTGCGAAAGCAGGCGGCAGGCTCAATGGAATCTGCTGCTACTGATAAATTAGAACTGTTTGCCGATAGCAGTACTAGCAAAATGTCTTCTATTGATCAGAACGGCCTAGTAACACAGTATGGTTTAGATACAATAGATCAGTCCAACATTATCTATGTCGGAAAACACGGCAGCAATTCCAATGACGGGAAGACTGTTGGAAAGGCTGTACTGACAATAGCCTATGCTATTTCGTTGGCTGAAGCGCAGGTTCCAGGCCCTGCAAATGGGTTCGTTATTCAAGTTGTAGATGGGGCGGTCTATATAGAGAGCTTTACTGTCTCAGCATACATTACCGTTCAGGCTCCAGGCGCGACGATTATCGGAAATCTAGTTGTTGAGGGATTTGGCGGTCTGAAGGGTTTGCTGTTTCAGGCTACGAGCGGAAACGCAGTTGAGAAATCTGGAGACGATGATACTGGCCGCGTAGAAGCCACGATGGTTATTCAGACTGGTTCTACCGGTAATGGGATTGTCTGTAGTCAGGGTGAGCTTATCCTCGACGTTTCCATTGTTCAGGCCATTAACGGTTATGGTGTGCTGAACAGTTCTTCTGGAAATCTTGCAGGTACGATCAACAAGCTGAATGTACTTGGTACAGGAAAAGGTATTGTCTGCACCGGATCAGGGTCCGAAACAAGCTTGAGGATGTCAAAGTTTATCGGGGCCTCTGCTACAGGGATTGATATAGATGCCGGTGATTTGTATCTGTTTGTTGGTGAGTTTAATGTTGGTACTGGCGGTGATGTAGCCAGTGGTGCCGATGCTCATATTTTCGCAGGCAGCTTGTATGGCGCTACGTTTACTGGGTCTGGAGGTAAGTACATCACAGAAGCCGGTGTTGTGCCAGATCATGCATCGACGCACGAAAACGGCGGGGGTGACGAGATTAGCGTTGCCGGTTTGTCAGGTCTCTTGGCAGATGGACAAACCCCCCTATCACATGCCTCTACACACGAGGACGGGGGAGCCGATGAATTAGAGATTTCTGATCTTGCAACGTCTGAAACAGGAACGGCAAAAGTTTTGAACCCTGATGGTTCTGGCGGAGTGCAGTGGGGTGATTTACCGGTTCCAACGGTCATACAAGATTCAGAGGATGCAGAAGACACAACAACTTCTACCACCTATGTCCAAGCGTGGCGGTATTCACCCACCCTAGAGGTAGCTAAGTATATATTATGGTACAGTGCAGAGTATACGTCAGATGATTCCGTTTCGTTTGCTGAGATGCGATTACAGATTGACGACACCACGACAGTTGGCGAGCAGCGAATGGAACCGGAAACTGGTGGGCCAACTGAGTGGGTGACATTTGCTGGTGTGTACTTTTTGAATAATGGATCGGCTGGCACAGTAAATTTTGATTTTGATTTCAGAACAGAGGGAGACACCGCACACATGCGCCGTAAACGGATCGTATTGCTGAAGGTGGTGGAGTAATGGTGGCTACAAAATATAGTTACTCGATTTCTAACGACTTTCAGACCAACGGGCTTAACGCTCGTAAGTTCCATGACGAAGTGGATGCCAGTGAGATTACGATCCCCTTCCTGTATATGCACACCAAAGGCGATGCTGCCGATGCTTGGTTTGAGGATGAATTACCTGCGGGTGATCAGTCGATACTCGGTAATCTGGTTACGGCACACGATGGTAGTCCGTCTTCGACATATAGGATCTGGTGCAACGATTGCGGTGACTACAAAGAGGCGAAGGCCCAGTCGGCCCCGACAAACTGCTCAGCTTGTGCAGGTGCTGATATTGAAGACGTCACGAGCCAGAAGTATGCGCTGCACGGGAAGCCCATAGCCAACGACATGCCAAGCGGGTATCACAGCTTTCAGCTAGAAGGTCACGGCGGGCGAAAGTGGCAACAGCATAAGAATTACGTTCAGTTTCCGTCGCCGCTTTCTACGGTACCTAGCAGCATAGAAATCACGAATGCCCTCTTTGACGGAACTGCGAGTCTGATTATCGAACGCATTACCAAGCGCGGTTTTGTGTTCTCTGTGGGGATCACGGGCAAGTCTGGAAACTGGGGCTTCACGTCCGTCGAATTTGATTGGGAGGCGAAAGCATGAGCGAACAAAATTCACCGGTTGCGCGAGGGATTGACCCGGCAGCAAACAATTTCGATACGATAACTTCTCATGATTGGCATGACCCGAGTAAGTGGTCTGCTACGGACAACAGCGAGTGGTTTATTACCCCAAGTGCAGGGGAAGTGATTGTGCTTACCGGTGTTATGATTAAGTTTACACATGGAATGGATATTCCATTAGCAAGCAAAATGACTCTTGACGGTATTTTTGCAGATGGAGTAGACCCATATCCAATCACAGAATATGATAGTGTTGGTGCATTAATACGCAGAGGCGACAAGGAAGAATTCATAAATCTCTCAGATCCGGGAGAGGGTGCGCCTTTTCGTAGGTCGATAATAAAGCTAACTTATGAGTTCAGTCGCCATATCTTTTTGTGGGATTCGGCTGGTTTGACAGGTGAAGCTCCGCCTAATCATTTATATGTTGATGCGCTTGGGATACCAAAGTTCAAGAAGCTACGAGTAAAGATTGCCGATAATGAACCTTACAAATATTTCAATGACACTGGTGACAGCACCCTTGAAATTGCTTGTTCAAGATATTTTGCAACTAGGTATAATGATCCTGGAAACTAATGGGAGAAAATATCCGCATAGCCTTTATGGCGACAGATGATTGGTATGCAGGAACAGTAAGGAAATTTCTGAAATCTGATATTAATCATGTTTGTATTCTCTTTAAAAGCGAAGAGCTTGGTGGATGGTGGGCTATTGATGTAAAAGATGAAGTTAAAATTGTCCCTGCGGCCAAAGCTTTCGAGAGAGCAAAGAAAGTAAGATTTTACGAATGTAAAAAATCTCTTTGGCCTGGCCTAAATGCATGTTGGGATTTTGTTGGGACAGAATATGATTGGAAAGGCGCAATAAATAATGGCATTAAGCTTATTGCTTGGCGGCTTCTCAGAATTAAATTATCAGGAATTGAGCATTCTATAAATAAGGTATTTTGTTCCGAACACATTGCTTTAGTAATTAAAAGATCAGGGGTAGCGAATAGTATGGAACTTGAAAGCTCAGAGTTATTTCCGCCTGCTCTTGAGAGGTATATTATTGATAGTGTTAACTTTGAAATATCTAGGAACCCATTAGAGGAATTATAATGGCTCGTCATATTACATTAGGCACAGAAGCATCTGATCAGTTCCCTGTTCTTGAGGCTGACGGTTATACCAAGAAGTCTGGGGAAACAGCTTTTGTCAAAAAACTTTGGAAGAACGGAGACCCACAAGCTCTTCCAGTAACAATTACAGAAATCGGCACCTCTGGCGAATACGAAATTAATTTTACTCCTGATACTATCGGTTTTTGGTCTTTGGAGGTCCTAATTGATTACAACAAACAGCTTTGGTATGGAGAATATGATGTTGCAGAAGCTCCTGATATAGACGAAATAGCCGATGCTGTATGGGATGAAGCTTCCGATGAGCATGTAGATGATGATACAATGGGGGAACTACAGAATCTTATTCCTAATGTTATTTGCGGTAGGGCTAAGATTATACCTGGAGAATAGAATATGTCAGGAAGAAATTCAGTATTAAGAGGCGATATCATTGAGCTTACGGCTGTTTTTCTTGATGCAGCAGGCAACCGTGAGGATCCAGAAGACTTGACTTTTAGTATTTATCCTCCCGGCAAGAACCCAGAACATGATGGGGTAGGTACGACTGATGCATGGGTTTACGATGTAACCTTGACAAGTGGTGGCTCAGGCCCACAAGCTGACCCTTCGCGTCTGGTGGAAAAGCTAAGCAAAGGCTCTTATCGGTATTCATTCCTAGTCCCAGAAGATGCAGATATTGGCACTGCTTTTGATAGATGGGAAGCAGAGCTAGATCACCAAGACCTCGACGAAACATTTACTTTCGTTATTGTTGGCGGCGGATCAGTCGGGACCACCAAACTATATGAAAATAATAGGGTTTCTATCTCTTTGGACAGCAGCATAGCCTCAACTGATGGCGATACTTTGGGCGAAGATATTGTCTATTATTTCACTACTACTTACAACCCGCTCTACTCTTCAGAGATAAGAATTAGATTAGATATGGGCCCGCTAGTTAGCGATGTACCTGCAGATACAATTAATTTGGCTATCTTTGAGGCCAGCTTATATGTGGATGAATTATCATTTAATTCCAACATGGGCGATATCTCATATCTTGAACATGCAAAACGACAGCTAACGACTTGTCTGGCCGAGCGCACAATCGCTAGTGCTTTAATGGGAGACAGCTCCATATCTGGCAGATTGTCTAAAACTCTCGGGGACTTACGGGTATCTCGTGGCGGCGTATCTGGCGGAATTAATAAATTATTTGACAGGCTAGATGCTTGTATGGCCAAGTGGATTCCTGTAGTTGAAAGCGGCGGAGAGCTAGGCCCTCATACTTCCCACAAGCCGACCCACAGTGTTAAGGGTGCAACAGCAGATGATTCGATTATGGTAACACGGCAATGGGCTCCTATGAGCAGCCTTGGAGGCCATGTCCCTTCTGCCAATACAAGACGGCCAGACCCTCTTGGTAGCTCGCGTAGAGGGCTCCGTACTCGTAGGAAGAAGTATTAATGGGCACTAATCCATATAGCGGTGGGCCTGGGACTAATTCTTATAGAGTTGGTGGGCGTAAGAAAGAGCTTGATTTACGGCAAGAAATGTCAGATTTGCTTTTTGGGTCTGCTGGCGAAGTCCCTAAGGGAAGAGTTGGTTTATTAAGGAGAATGCGGAAAGATGCTAATGGCGACCTTATAAAGTGTCCTTGTAGGAGTAAAATCACTGACGAACCCGATAAAGACTATTATTGTCGGTATTGTTTAGGTCACGGATACTTTTGGGATGAGACCAAAATAGTGTATTATAGGAATGATGATTCTTTTCGCAAGGAAAAGAGCGATAACCCTAATTATAGGGGACAAGAATTTGAGGCAGATGACTTCTTCTTACAACATCATGAAGTCATTACGCCAGACGATTTTATTATCGTCGTTAAGTTAGATGTTGATGGGAGTATCGCACAGCCGCTTCAGAGAGAAGATATATTCAGAATCTGGAGTGCAGACAAGTTTAGAGCAGATAACGCACGGGTTGAGTTTTGGAGAGTGCGGGCTGAGCGAGAAAGAAAGTGGAGTGTATGGTATGGTCTCAAGACTAGATAATATGGCCCCAGTCCCAGATGTCTTTGACAGAGGGGCTTCTGTTCGTTTGAACGAAACAGAATATCAGGTCTTTATCAATCAGCAAATGGTTGCTGCTACAGAGCAGCCACCGAGTCCTGAAGGACATGAGATTGAGGCATTTCTACCACTGGTACAGAACGCTGTCATTTCAAGACAGATGACAGAAGCGGTTCCTGAAGATAAGATGCTACAAGTTCTTGAGGAAGACCCGCCAGAAACTGTTGATACAGAAATGATTACATTCGCACTTGAGGCTAGGATACCAGGACAAAGAAATCAAGGACCAGCGGGGGACAATAGAATGAAAGAAGTTGTTCCTCATTTCCGGTCTTCTATTGACCATCCTGAGCATCCTGGCGAGAAGCTAGTTACAATGGGAAAATTATATGACAACTGGCTTAACTTTTATATATATGCTCGGACTAACAAGGTGGCAATGGCTCGCCTCATTTGGTTTGAGAAAGTTATGGATGGATTTAAGTGGTATTTCGGTCGGAATGGCTTTAAAGTCTATGAAGAAGGTTGCACAATCGGAAGACAGAGACTAGAGATCGACGGAATTACCGTAACAAGATACCCCGTGTCCTACTTAGTTAGGACTGATGATACATTTCATTATGCTGAGCAAGAGCTTAAATACCTATTGCTCAATGTGAATGTACAAGAAGAATAGCGAATAGGAGGGTTAAAATATGCCAAGTGTAGAATTTAACAATCTCGCCGGCACAATAGTAGACAAACAAGACGGAAACCTTCGGCCAGAGCCTGGCGCAGTAGGGCCTCGTGTTGTAATTGTTGGCACAGCTGGCAAAGGTGTTTCTGACCGAACTTTTATCGTAGGGACGACATCGCTAGCTAAATCAGAATTTGGCAATGATGGAACATTGCTGCGTGGTATGTGGGAGGCCAAGAGTATGGGGGCAGAAGAAATTGCTCTTTATCGTATTGGTTCTACTGCTGCTGAACTGACTGGCGTAGGCGACTCGACTGGTTCGGGTGGATATACAATAATGACAGTGACACAAGATGAGTCTGCAGGATCTGATTACTCTATGTATTACGAAGATGCTACAGATAGACTCGTTATCCGAAGGAATAGTGACGAGCAAATTGTTTATGATAACGATGCAACAGCTCCAATTGATCTGTTCGAAGTTATCGTAAGTGATTATCGCGCAAGTGGTGGCGGGCCAGATATTGGCAGCGCAAGCGCATTCGTTAATCTAGAAGATGTTACAGCAACAGGAACAACCTTTGTTGCGGGCACAGATGGTCTTGGTCTTTCCCGGATGGAAATGTATCAAGAGTTGTATGTTGCCTATATCAATCTGCTACAGAGCGACTTCGACGTCATAATCCCAATGGACATCTATCTTGACGACTACAATGTGGTTGATCAAGGGCACTATCAGAGTCGTCTTATGGGAGGAATTACTCCTGTTGTTCCAGGTGGACAGACATTCCCAACTGCTGGTGCATTTCAGCCAACTGTTGATGTCGACTCTTTAGGTCAGGTTTACGTAGAAGAGTATGAAGGAGAATACTACTTCTGGTGGTGGTTTAATGATGGTAGTGGCGTATTCTCAGCTGCAGACATCACACCTGCAGGCGTTCCTGGTTCTGGTAGCTCGACTACTAAGATTGACGGAACCGTACTAGATGCGACTGACTTTCATGAAGTCAACTTCGCTTATCAGCTGGGGAACTTCCTCTATACCTTTAGCCGCAACATCGTTGATGCTACTGGTGTTATTGGTGTTCTTCCGCCAGCATCGAACAGCCTCCGCGACAAAGCACGCTGGTTAGGCAAAGCTCCTGTGTGGACGCTTGACAATGCGACTGGCGAGTATTCGATTGCTTCTTCTGCCGACAACGGTAGTGGCCTTCTCGGGAATAAGTTCATGGTTGGCCAGGACGATCATAGAGCCGGTGTATTCGGTGGCGGAATGATCGCTACAGATACTGGGTTCATGGACGGAGAAGAAGAGCTTGATAGCAATGAAATTCCTGTAGACCTGGGTAAATATCTCACGGTAGTGGCAGATACTCCACTAATGAGAAACACTTATTACAGCCCTGGATACCTTGCATCATTCGCCGCTGCTTATGGTGGCTTTTACATTAACAGAGCACCCGCAAGTGCTCCAACAAACAAACAAGTAAGCAACACATCGCTTATCTATCGTCAGTCTCTTGGTGCGTTAGATTCTCTGGCGGGAGCAGGTTATACTGTGCTTCGTCAGAAAACAACTGGTTTAGTTGTTGCAGATTCGCCAACTGCCGCGAGATATGACTCTGACTGGAATAGATTGTCTACTGTAAGAATCGTTAAGGCTGTTGTTGACGGCGTGCGAGCAGCAGTAGATCCATATCTAGGTGAAGGTATCTCAGAGAGTCAGAGGAATTCTATGACAGCTTCTATAGAGAAGGTTCTATTAGGAGCAAAGAAAGCTGGATTCCTACAAGACTATAAGCCTTTCCAAATTATCCAGACACCGTCGATGGAGGTTGCGGGTAGAGCAGAAATCAATCTCGTCTTAGTCCCGGCTTTCGAGTTGAGACAAGTCGCAGTAACCGTTTCGGTTTCGAAATCTGGTTAATGAATGGGAGGTTAGGATAGACAATGCCAACAAATCCAGCACAAGTAAGTAGTTTTACCAGAGGGTATAACAGCTTCTCTGGGGTGGACATCAAAGCTACCATCGGTGGGCGAGTAATCGCTACACTACAAGGTGTTAGTTATCAGGTGTCAAGAGAAAAAGCTCCGATCTACACAATGGGCTCAGCCGATCCTAGAGCATTTGCGAGAGGCAAACGTGCTATCGCAGGTTCTCTAATATTTATTCAGTTCGATACTGAACCATTGATGTATGAGCTTGCAAACACAGCAGATGAGACAAAGCAACTGTATTTCTTAAGTGACATCGACGATCTGCGTCCTGAGTACGATGCGAAAGCAGGAGAGATTATCCCTGTAGCAGGATCTACGGTCTCGTCACCGGGTGGGGTAAACACCCCTGGTACAGCAGCCCAGGACCAAGAGTCCCAGGTCACAAGTGCCGGGTCAGACCAACGGAAGGCAATTCCTTGGTACCCAGACCAGATCCCACCGTTCGATATCGTTCTGACTGCAGCAAATGAATACGGTGCTTTGGCCATTATGAAAATCTTAGGTTGTGAGCTAATGAACTCTGGCTATGGTGTGTCAATTGACGACATCGTATCCGAGCATAGTTATACTTACATCGCACATGGTATGCTACCATGGGCTTCCCAAGATATTCATGCTGACATGAAGGACCTGCCCTAATATTTATTTGTCTACTAAAGGGCTGGAATAACCCAGCCCTTCTCCCCTTCCCTTAGAGGAGACTCATGGCCCAACGACCAGAAAATCCAGAAGGCCTAATTTTCACTGACTTTGAAGGTCAAGAGCTGCCCGAACCATACGACGAACGGGTGCCTAGAAAATCAGACCACTTTACAATGTTTAACCAGACGAGTCTGCCGTACTCTCCGCTTAACAAAGCAATAGTCTCCGACCACATGGGATTTGGCAGTTTCTCTGGCGCAGACATTAAAGTTATTGTTCACTTCCCTCACGATCATGCTGCTTTCAAGCGACTACAGGAAGAGATAAAGCTTGGCAGAGAGCTTATTATAGAGCAAGAGCAAGCAATTATTGCAAAAGAAGATGAAATTGAGGCAAGGATAAATGGCCAAAATAGATTTATTGCACTTCAGCAAAGGTCAGGAGATACCCGTTCTATAATGAGCGATATTGAAGAGCTAACAGTAATGAGACAAACATTGGCCGCGATGTTAGAACAAGAGAAGAAGGAACACGAAGAGTACAATAAGCTAAAGAACATCCCCTCCTCTAAAGTTCTTGGCGAAGTACAATCGGTTAGTTGGTCTATCTTCAGAGAGAAATCTCCTGTCCGGACATTAGGCTCTGTCTATCCTAGATCCTATGTAAGAGGCCCACGTACTATTGGCGGTACGTTTGTCTTCACAATATTCCATAAGCATGTTATGTCTGAAATATTAGACTTAAATCTTGGAGTAGTAAACACCGGGACCTTTGATAGGGATACACACCAATACACAACAAACCTTATCGACCAATTACCTCCCTTAGATATTAGTTTGTTGTTTGCGAATGAGTATGGAGCATTATCTCATATGGGAATCTGGGGCGTTGAGTTCCTACAAGAGGGAGCAACCTTCTCAATTGAAGATCTCTTCTCAGAGTCTGTAGTACAATATGTAGCAAGGGACTTGGATCCTATGCGACTTGTTAACGAAAGAAGAATTAATGGGCAAGGCGTTTCTGAAAGCTGGACCCTTTCTGCTTCTGCTTTGGCCTCGCAGAAAAATAGTCTATATAAGAACCGCACTGGTATTAGAAGGAACCCATTTATCTAATGGCTATTCGAGATGTACATGATGACTTTATCGGCTCCTCAGAGCTAGGGAATACTGTCTATGAGTATGACTGGTTTTCAGGTTCTCAGATAAATGTAATGATCGGCGATGTCTTAATCGATAATTCTGTTGCTATCAGCTTCAGCGTACAGCAGTCTAAGACTCCTGTATGGGGATATGGCTCCCAATATTATAGCTTCGTCGCCCCTGGCAAAGTTATTGTCCAAGGCTCTCTTACAATTGCTTTTAAAGAAACAGGCTATCTCCTCTGGCCAATGAAGAGATTCGCCGAGCTATCTTCAAAAGTAGAGGCACAGATTGCAGCTGGAGAGCCAGTTGACGGATTCTCCCCAAGGTATTCTGTCGGAGAGCAGGGAGAAAGAGTTAGTAGCTATAAAGAGGAAGGAACCTCAGGGAATCCATTAACAGCTGCTGGAGAAGCTGCTGCTAATAAGAGAGTTATGGTAGCTAATGTTGAGCAGATGGTTTCATGGGATGCTGATGCTCGATCAGCAGGGAAAAGATTAGAACAGCGGCAAGGTCAACTTAGAAGAAAATATAATAGGTTCTATAGAGACCTTGGTGCCTTATCAGATACCCAATTTGAAAAGTATGCTGAAGTATTTGAAGACGTTGTCTGGTTTGGCACAGACAGGGCCAACCCTTTTATAAGAGATAGAACATTTTCTAACGATATAACTGATGCAAAATATGGCGATGATGTAGAAATGATTTACCAACATCGCCGCGCAGACCAATATCCTCCAATAGATATTTTCATAGTTTATGGAGATATGTCTAGACAACAGCCTAATCATACGGTAAAAAAGATATTAGATGTTTCATTTACCGGACAGGCACAGACGATTGAGATTTCAGGACAACCTACCTTTGAGCAATACGAGTTTATCGCACGTAACTTAGTATAGAGGCAATATGACAAGCAAAAAGCTTGGCGTCCCGGATCTAATAGATCCAGAACCACCAATTATAGAGGCTAATAATAGCCGAAGGAGTGATACCATGGGTAAGAGACTACCAATTAAAGACTCAGTGAAACAGAAGTACGCAGAAGAAATTGCCAGATCTGAACAAATGGCACAAACAGGCTTCGATAAATCTAAAGTCGGAGCCGCAAAAATTAATGAAGATGTCTATGGTCCTACACAAATGGGAGCTGTAGACCCAATCCAAGAGATGAAAGTATTTGAGAATGAGGGACTTGCAGATGCAAGTATCCGGAAAGCATTCGAGGCAGAGATGGAAAAGAAACAACCAAATCCAAATGCGAAGATGGACGCTGCAGTTGCTGCAGCACAAGCAGAAGAGGCACAGAAGGCCGTACAAGAGCCCCCAGTGGCCGCAAATGAGCCTGCTGCCCCTCCGGTAGCCCCAGCTGCTCCGGCGGCAGAGGAGCCTGTAGAGACGCTCTCTGAGGACCCAGAGGAGAGATTAGCACAGGTTGCTATCCAATTGGCGAAACAATTCCCCGGCGCTCCTAGTTTAGAGCAGCTTAGACAGTGGAAATCTATGCATGGGGACGTATTTTTGCTGCCAATTGATGATAAGGTCTATATCTATAGATACCTTAAGCGTCAAGAGTGGGCTCAGATGCAGGCTAACAGTGCTTTACAAGAGCTTCGGCCAGACCAACAAGAAGATATGATGTTCAATAAGTGTCTCCTTTGGCCAGCACTTGCTCCTCAACAGATGGCTGGACTTCCAGCTGGAGCAGTCTCCATGATTGTTGAGCAAATTAGAATGCAAAGCCTATTCCTTGATCCAGTACAAGTAGCGAATCTTACACTAAAACTGTAATATGAGCTTTACATCTGCACTGGAATCTGTAACTCAGGTCAATGGCGACCTGTTCGTTGTCGAACTCCCCGGAGAACGAGAGATACTATTTCGTCTGCCGTCACATCGGCAAGCGATGCAGTATGCTATGATTCTAGAGTTGGCTGGAGGGAATCCTGTGTTAGAGAGAATTATCTATGATTTTATTTTCTCTTCTTATGCAGAGGATAAGTTTATTGCAGATTTAGACGAGAATCTTCCGGCAGGTGTACCTGAGACTATTGCTAAAACAATATTATTTTTGTCTGGTGTCGGCGAAGGTTCTAAAGAATATACGCAAGAACTGTTCGGTATCTATAGGGAGCAAGCTAATTTAACTCATCAATATATGAAAAGGTTTATCTGCTCTGCCTTCTCAGGGTATACATTTAAGGATCTTGAAGAACTTAACTATCAGGAATTAGTAAATATATTTATAGAAGCCGAGAAACTTTTAATTGATCGCGGTATAATAGATAAAGAACATGACTTCAAGGCTCCAGAGCAGGAGAAGCCACCAGTCGCCACTGTCGGAGAAATGATTAGTCAGGATGCCTCTGAGTTTAATAGGTTTGAGTCGGTTCGGCAAAGTATACAGAATCCTGCAGACAGAGCAGCAAAAGAAGAGGCTAAATTTAGACAGGCAATGGCGAAACAAGCTGCTAAGAGGTGAGTTAATTGCCTACAATCTTAGCCCAAGGACCACAGCCTAACCGCCCAGGCGAAGGCTTCGTTGATAATTCTCCATCATTAGCAATGCTTGCAGCAGGCACCGCTGGCGTAGGTGCAGCTGGCTTCCTCCCCTATGGCAATGGGAGACTGTGGGATAAATACCTACAAGGTATCCGAGCAATAGAAACTGGCTTCCCTGCCGGTATCCTTAGAACATTCCGTACATCTGAGTTCTTATCGCCTCTAGAGTCTTGGTCGCAGATAGGAGTATCTGCTAAAGAGATGAAGACTGGCGGTGTCTACTCTCGCTTTCTTAAGCATACTTTCGGAGATATACAAGAGGCCAATCTTAGAAGAACTGGCGGGGTCTTCGGCGAACTAACTGACGAGACAGGTAAAGTTCGTGGTCTCGGTATTCAAATAGAGGCCGGGACTCAAAAAGGTACTGGCATCTCAGACTATTATGCCCGAGTTGCAGGGGTAGATCTTACTGAACATCAGTCTCTTAACGATGCTATCTTAAGAAATAAGTATAGGGCATCTAAGACACAGCTCTCATATACTGACTGGCTGGCCACACAAGAGCCTTATTTACGGAGACAAAGACTTATTCTTGGTGCGCGGCTACGAGAGAAGATTAGAATATTAGGCCACGATCTCCATCTTACGAAACAGATGCAGCGTGGTGTGGCTAAAGCCGAGATCGCAATAAATCTATTGCGCGCCAAGGCAGCTTCTACTGCTGGCCGACTAAATATATTATTATCTAGTCCTCTAGATGCTCCATATGTTGGCGATATTATAAAGAAAGTTCCTGTTCTTAGAGATGCCGCAGGACGAATGTCTGTTGCTCCAGGTACAAACTTGGAGTTTATGAGCAGATTTGCGAAGAAAGCAGTCATTGCTGCAGCCGCCTGGAAAGGCCTGGAGTATGTAGATTATCTTAAAGCCGAAGGATCCCCTCTGGCACCTGTGTTGTCTACTGCTGGTGGTGCTGCTATTGGTAGCTATCTTCTTAAAGGTGCTGCCCCATTCTCTAAGAGAGGACTTGTAGCAGGTGCCGCACTTGGCCTATTTGCTGGTGTTGCTCCAAGGTTCAAAGAAGGTATCTTTCATGGAGCCGCTTCTGGTTATACCGATGTTTCTTTAGGAGCTGCCAAGGTATCTTCTATTACAGGGGCAACGGAATCCTTACAAAGACAAGAAGAGATTACTCCAGGATTAGTCTCTGGGAAAGCAGCTGTTGGTTTCGCAGGTCTTGGCGCTTTAGCAGTAGGTCTTGGAGATTATGGGACTTTCATTACAAAAGCTGTGAAAGAGGCTAGAGCTACGGGCACTCCAGCATTCAAAGTTATAGAAAGAATGAGGACCACTCGTGGGCCAAAG
>Ga0180436_10002003_pt1 | contig 19617 bp, 20 predicted proteins | sample SS_ome_2_FD_132434 | JGI IMG/M metagenome (GOLD analysis project Ga0180436, IMG submission 132434) | Hypersaline lake sediment archaeal communities from the Salton Sea, California, USA - SS_3_S_2 metaG | ecosystem: Environmental > Aquatic > Non-marine Saline and Alkaline > Hypersaline >...
GCATACTCGGCAAAGACCTTTTTGAGGTTTGCCTGGTTACCGCGCGCAATCGCCATATCCACCTTGTGAGCCATCTCTGGCAGGACGCGGGCCTGATTAAGTTCGGAACGCAGATAGGATTCCTCGGGATACTGATCAATGGTTGAGGCAACCTCATCCCGGGTGCAATGCCCTTCACATTTTTCATTTTCATGCAGAAGCGCCAGCGCCAGTGTCATGCGAATCGCCAGGTAATCAACCAGGTCACCTGGAAAACGTTGTGTCCAGTAATAATGTTTGGCACTAGAGCGCCAGCGAATAAAGCCCACCCATCCGTGCAGTCGCACCAACTCATTGGTGAAGTAGCCCAGCCACTCGTCTTCCGGAATTCCCAGCTGCTCGAGTACATAGGCAATGATTTCTTCCGGTGTATCGGCCTCATCCAGAATCTTGCCAATGCGCACGCCGCGAAAGAAGAAAGGCAGATTGCGACTTACCACATCACGCCAGGCCTTGAAGAAGCCAAGCTGGCGCTCTGGCATACTCCACACTGACTGCCCTTCATCGAAAAAATCCAGACAGCTATTGATGACCAGTTCGTCGAGCTCATCTCCCACCTTGCTGCCAAACAGAATATCCATGGCCTCGTAGACAGGCCTGTCACCAAGCAATTGATCGCATAGCAGATGATTGGCTGATTCGGCAGCCTTGTCACTGGATTCTGTTATTGCGTGCTGGTTGATTGCAGCATGGATATCAGAAATCTGCGCCATATCGAGTTCTTTACAGATAGGTGCTGTCACCTGTAAGGCCAGCGCTTCTATCAGTGCATACATATCAATATCCGCTACAGTTCCGCGCTTGGCAACGAAACGCTTGAAGCCCTGCTTCAGGCTTTCGCGGTCAACCTTCCCTTCAGCGTAATACTGCTGATAAATTTTACGAGGCAGGTAGACGCGCCCATGGAAAAGACGCTTGCCCTCTTCGACTGCCTCGTTGAATTTCAGGTGTTCCAGACCATGCAGCGGGTTATGGTGAATAAAGGTGCGCATCGGCCAGAAGAAAGGTATTGGCTCAGCGGCCATGTGGATGGTTGAGCGAATCCTCAGTCTTGTACCCAGGGTAATATGCATTAAAAATTCCCCGTCAGAGTGAAGCCCGCAGCGATCAGCAATAACATCAGCGCTCCAAAGCCCCAGGTGTATATCAGCGGCAGATCCTCAATCACATCACTGCTGGGATCCCCCACAATCATCCCCTGGATCAGGCGCATGCCGGCCCAGCTCCAGATAGCCCACATACCGACCAGAGTAATAGCCACCAGGGGTTGTGAGGCAACCAGGATGTTTAGCATGCCCAGAAATGCTGGAAATACCGGCGTTGCTACAATGGCCAGCACGGTCACTACGAATACGCCACTGAAACGCGGAATGGTCTGTGCCAGCCCTCCGTACAGTTCGGTATAGGCTGCACCATAACGCTTTTCCAGTGCGGAGATTAAAAGTGCCAGTATCAACAGGGGCACGCCAAACCAGAAGACATACAGCATGGTATTGGCATCACCATACAGCAAAGGCAACCACAAACAGGCCCACGCTGATGTAGCAAAATAGCCCGACCAGATTCCCATTTCACGCATTGCCAGTAACCGGAAGGCATAGAATACTGCAGTAGCCAAAGCCCAGGGCACCAGCCAGCCTGGCAACTGCGGCTCCAGCACCGAGAACAGGTAGAGCCCTGTCAGAGGCCAGCCCAGCAGCAACGCCATACGCAGCAGCGGATGTTTCAGCCTGGCATACAGGGCATTAAAGACGATACTCAACGGGAACAGCGGAAGAAACAGCGCAATCAGCAGAAAACTCAAATACGACATTTTCATCAACCCCACCTGAACCAGACGTTTACACGCGCGGATGCAGCGAGCAGTCGACGATGCAAGCCGGAATAGAAATCAATCATGTAGAACTCACGGGATATCAGCGAGTAGAAATTCATCCACCAGTGTGACGGTTTCTGATCGATAAGCGAACCGAGTTTTTCGACACGGTAAGCACGTACCCATCCGAGCACAACGATAATAGTGGTGACGATGACCAGCGTGTCGAACCAGAAAATATCAATACCTGCCGCACGGAAAAGCTGCGAGGCAAACTCTGGATCCTTGTACAGGAAGATATCGAAAGCGTGACTGATCAGCGTGTAGCCCACCACGACCACGATGAAAGAGACCAGGACGAGCCCAAGCAGGCGCCATGGATTGGCCGCCTTCATGTGATAGGTTGAAAACAGCAGTTGAGCACCAGTTATCCAGCCAAAGAATAACAGGATGATTGCGCCTTGACGCTGATAAAGATCAGGCGCAACCCACCAGTGAGTCAACACCAGTACCAGTACTGGAATAACCAGCGTGATCCCTACCATCATTAGCAGCGGTTGCTGCACTTTCGGCGCCTCGCGTTCCACCACAAAGGTATACAGATCATCCTTGGGCACGCCATCATCATGCCGAGCCTTGCCGATAACACCGCCTGCACTGAGAAACATGGTGCCTTTGAACAAGCCATGGGCAATGAGGTGGAATATAGCCAACGAGAAAGCACCCACGCCACATTCCATGATCATGAAACCCATCTGGCCCATGGTCGAATAACCGAGCGATTTCTTCACATCGTTTTGTGACAGCATCAAAACCGAACCGATGACAGCAGTAAAAAGCCCGACGATAAATACCCAGTGCAGTACATCACCGGTATGAATATACAGGGGTGCAAAGCGATTGATCAGGAATCCACCGGAGTTCACGATCCCTGCATGCATCAAAGCAGATACCGGCGTTGGTCCCTCCATGGTGTAAGGCAGCCAGGTGTGTAACAGGAATTGCGCCGAACGTGCAAATGCCGCCAGTGCAACCAGCCCACCCACAACTTCCGCAACCGGCAAAGCAAAGAATGTCTGGGCATCCGGATTAGCGGCCAACTGCTCAAAGATAGCCGTCAATGACCAGGTACCGTAGGTATGGAACAGGACAACTGCCGCCAGCACCAGGGGAATGTCCCCGATACGATAGGTCATAAAGGTCCACATTCCATAACGATAGGCAGACTGGCTTTGGGTATCCTGACCCAGCAGGAAATACAGCATTACCCCGACCATGTGCCAGGCGATTAAAAGGGTAATCAGATCACCGGCTGACACCATGATCAGTAATGAGGCAGTCATCAGGTCGAGCAGCACAAAGAACCTGGCATAACCTGTCTCTTCCGCCATGTAACGTACCGAATAGAGATGCACGATGAAGCTGATTCCGGAAATCACCAGCGCCATCAATGAACTCAAGGGGTCAAACAGAATAATGCCCCAACCCTGGCCCAGCGACACTGCATGATTCGGTTCCCCGGACAATGCCAGTCCCAGCGAGGTCGCTGCCGCAAGGAAGGTCAATAAAGTGAAGCCAACACTTAAACGCGCCACTCGCCGTCCGAAACCCGGGGAAAGCAGATGCGTAAGTATCGCCGAGAGTATCGGCAATGCCGGAACAAGAACGGTTAATGTATTCATGGATGCTTATCAATCAGCAGAAAAAAAGCACAGCGATAGTTTTATTATTCTGTGAGGCTGCCGAGTTTAATTATTCTCAGTCAACAGATCATAAAACGATTACCTGCTGATTTCCATCTCCAGGTTGGCAAAGACTGAGGCTACTGCTCCTCTTCCAGATCGGGCAGTTCAAAACCGGTGGCGGCAAAAGTCGGTTGCATGAAAATCAGGCCGCCATGTGGGCGGTTGATGTCGGCACGGAAGAATATAAATTCAAATAGCTCATCTGCATCTTCAACATCGGCAATAACAGTGACAACCTCCTTTTCTGTTGTCTCTCCAACTCCACGATGTTTATGTGGTGTCAATTTCCCCTTGCCACGGGCATGATGTACATTGACTCTTTCGACGCCATGTCCATATACCAGGTCGTCAACCAGTGATTTTGCCTTTCCTTTTGGCAGAATAGCGGTAATCACTTTGGCATCGGGATATATATTCACAGTTCATCCCTGATATCCAGTGGATTGCGACGATCGTCCCGGGCGAATTTGTCCAGGATGTCGGGTGGAATATAGGTGGCCGCTTTTTCTACAGGAGTGACCCACATAAAGCCATGACCAGGCGTATCGAAATTACCAGCCATGTAAAGGCGCTTGAAGATACGGTTGACCTGGTCACTCGATACGATAATGTTGATCACCTCTTTCTCTGCCTCTACAGCCAGCCCCAGAAGCCCGAGACGCTCACGCACACCACGGCCATGAGAGTAGTGAATACTCGCCCCCTGGGCACCAGCCTCCTGTGCGGCTGTGACAAGGTCATCGGCCATGCCACGCTGCACAATGGCGGTAATTAGAGAAACATCGGTCAGAACAACCATTTCGCGTTTTTTCATAGTGATCTCTACAATATCAATTATGCAGCTTATTTCGCCGGGACATTTGCCAGTTCAAGCGATTCATCATATGCCCTGTGAGCCCTTTTTATCTTCCAGTTTACCCAGATACCGACAGTCAACACCGATATAATTGGCCCTATGGAGGCCATCGACAAAATACCAAAACCCTCAACAGCATCCACAGCATTACCAAAGCCAAGGCCCATCGCCAGAACCAGTGGAACCGTAACCGGTCCTGTAGTCACACCGGCACTATCCCAGGCAACGTTGACATATTCCTCTGTGGAAATCCAAGTCAGCAACAATGCCGTCAGGTAACCTGGTATCAGCAAATAGGCAATAGGTATATTGAAAATGATCTTGGCAACACCCAGTGCGATACCAAAGCCAACCCCGAATGAAACGGCCAGCATCAAGGTAGACTTTTTGAAGGCTCCGTTGGTCAGATTCTCGACGGTCAGACCGAGCGCATTCAAAGCCGGTTCTGCCAGCGTAGCACCAAAACCGAGAATCCAGGCAAAACCGAGCGCTATTAACAGGCCGACCAGAAACCCGTAAAGCGGTGAATTTTCGACACTTTCTATCACGGTAAATGATGCCGGCACCAGGCTGCCGGATTGAGCACCCAGCTTGGACAGCCCGTAGGTCAGGCCGATATTGAATATAATCATGCCGATAACACAAAGAATGATGCCATAGGAAATACGGCCTGGCTGGTGCAGTTTTTCACGCAACAGGAAACGCATGACTATCATCAGAAAAATCACCAGCGGCACAATCGCCCGTATACCTGAAATAATCTCGACCCATGGAGTCTGTAGGTGCCATGGAATTGTGACCTCCTCAGCAACTGCAGTGGTTTCAACTGAAGCAAGGATCGCTTCAACAGGGGTGATCATCGAAACATAGATTGCCAATCCCATTACCGCGATAATCGGGAACAGAGAAGCCAGGGTTACAATACCGAAACCAGACATGCTGTCACCGCCCTTACCTGCGGCGGCAGCTATGCCGATGCCCAGACTAAGCACCAGCGGAACCGTAACCGGCCCCGTCGTGACCGCACCACAATCCCATGCCAGTCCCAACATCTTACTCAATTCCGGATCAGCACTAATATAGAGTGTCAGGCCGATGGTGGGGACCAGGGTCATGTAGATGAGAGGCTTAAGGCTCCAGTCGTAGAGGAAACGCAGGGTACCAAGAACAGCTGCTGCACCTACGCCTACACCGACAACCAGCACCAGTGTTTCAGCCCAGTGATTCAGCAGGGTATAGAGATAGGGTGCAGACTCTACCTTAACGATTGAGCCTGCAGCCTTTAAGGCGCCGATTGCTGGTTCAGCAAAGGTTACCCCAATCCCCAGCAACAAGGCGACCATCAACACCACCGGCAGACGGGCCTTGGTTGGTAAAGAGGTGCCGAGTGCCTCGCCAAACGGCATAAGACCGACTCTCAATCCCTCCATAAACAGCATCAGGCCGACAATAACGGCGAATAGCCCGGAAGAAATGATCCAGGCATCCTGCACATCTTCGCGCAGGACGATCAATTGAAACAATACCAGATAAATGGCCAGCGGTATTACCGCACGAAGCTGATCCTGCAAACGTACCGAAATGTACGGACGAATCATGCGAAAGGCATCAACAGGCTCTAAACGATAGGCCGGTGCCTTGTACGGAATTTCATTGCCCTCGGCATCATATTCAGGATCTGGTGTAACATCGTTATAGCTTAAATACCTATGAGTGGAAGCAGCCTCTCGAATGTAGGCACCAAAGCGAATTTCATTGGCCATCGGAATGTCTGATCTCTTGTTATGAGTTTTCTTACGGCAGGTATTTATTCTATAACGTAGTAGAAAATTCGTTCATTCTCAAATTTTGGTGTCGCGTCATTTTAAATGACCAGTTAAAACAGATAATTAAGAGGTTTTATTGGATGCTTCGATAGCATCTGATGAAGCTTGTGGATCACAACTCTCGCCATCAAGCAGACCATCCTCAGGGAGCTTCGCCAATGACTGCAGGCGAAGATGCAAAGCCGCCTTCGCCATAAGATGCGCACCCACAGGGGCGGTAATAAACAGGAACAGCGTTACCAACACTTCATGTAAGCTGAGACCATCATCCTGATGACTGAAGAAAACAGCTGAAGCAATCAACAAGCTGCCCACTCCCAGGGTAGTTGCCTTGGTTGGCGCATGCAAACGACTGTAAAAGTCACGCAAGCGCAGTAGTCCTAACGAACCGATGAGCGTAAAACCGGCACCAATTAGAATCAACAATGATAGAAATATTTCCAGCATGGTTACCTCACTCAATGATGTCGCCACGGGTTATAAATTTACTCAGCGCAAAGGTGCTGACAAAGCCGATCATGGCTATCAGTAGCGCAGCTTCAAAATACAGGCTGCTGCCCAAATGAATTCCAAGCAATACCAACAATGCCACCGTATTCACATACAGAGTATCCAGGGCAAGTATTCTGTCGGGCTGACTGGGACCACGTAAGAGACGCCAAAAAGACAACAACAATGCGGTACTGACCAAACCAAAAGCAATATAGACTGCTGTAGTTAACATGATTCGAGAATCTCCTTGAGTGGCGTTTCATAACGCTCACGAATAGTCTCCAATATTTCATCCGGGTCATCCGCATGCAGACTATGAATAATCAAACAGCTACGATCCGCGCTCAGGTATGCAGACACTGTACCTGGTGTGAGAGAAATAGTGTTTGCGAGGATACTAATGGCTACATCATTTTTCAGGCGTAGAGGCAAGACCAGAAAAGCTGGTTTCAGTCGTTCCTGCCGGCCAAGGATTAAACCTGCAACTGCGATGTTTGCAACCAGGATGTCATAGAGCACAATGAAAACAAACCGTACGAGTTGCACAGGGGATCGCACATGCACTTCATCAGGCCAGAAGCGTGCCGTATAAAGCGGTACCGCCCACCCCAGCACCAGACCCAATAAAAGATGACCGAAGCTAATCTGGTTAACTAACAGCAACCAGATAACAACCAGAATCGCTGATAACAGAGGATGAGGTAACAAACGACTCATGGTTGCACACCTCCAGAAGCGGCTTGTAATACAGCACTGATATAAGCCTCAGACTGAAGTAATTGTTCAGCGGCTGCCTGACCAAATTCATAAACCGGACCGGCGTAAACCACTAAACCAATACCGATTAAAGCCAATGCCAGCGGCGACCCTAAATCAAGCACACGTACCACTTTGCCCGCAGTAGCACCCTCTTCAATTTTGAAGAACAGCATGGTTCCACTGCGAGCCAATGTCATGATAACCAGAAGACTGGTCACTAACAGCACCGCAAATACCCATGGCATACCCGGTTCACCTATGCTTGCTTGCAGGATCAACCACTTGCCTACAAAACCGGATAGTGGCGGCATGCCACTTATCGCCAGAGCAATAATCAGAAAGACACCAGCCAACAACTGCCCACGTGGTAATTCAGGGCCAGGTATTAGTTTATCAAGCGCTTTTCCCCTGGCGTTTGAGAGTATATCGGCCAGCAGGAAAACTGCGGCAGCCGCCAGCGTTGAATGCAACAGATAATATAATCCTGCAGCAAATGCTTCAGCCCCACCAATACCAAAGGCTGCAAGCAGGGTTCCTGCGGAAACCACCACGAGGTAAGCTGCCTGTTGAGAAAGGCGTTTGCTGGCCATAACACCGATTGTGCCGGCAACTACAGTCACCAAAGCCAACGGTAATAACCAGGGATCAAGAAGTCCGGCAACAGCCCCACTTTCAGGACCAAACATTAAGCTGTGCGCTCGAAGAATGGCATAAGCACCAACCTTCGTCATAATGGCAAACATGGCAGCAACGGGTGCACTGGTATACCCATAAGCCCCTGGCAACCAAAGATGCAATGGCGCAAGCGCTCCTTTAAGCGCAAAAACTGCAAACAATAACAGCCCGGCTGCACGAACAACACCCAGATCCTCTTCAGAAATTTTTGCAAGACGCTGAGTTATATCAGCCATATTCAATGTGCCAAGCACACCGTAGAGCGTACCTACAGCGAAAAGAAACAAGGTCGAACCAACCAGATTGAGTACAACATAGTGAAGTCCAGCACGTGTTCTGTTGGCACCGCCTCCATACAAGAGTAACCCGTATGACGCAATCAGCAGCACTTCAAAAAATACAAACAGGTTGAATAAATCACCAGTCAGGAAAGCTCCGTTGATTCCAAATAACTGCATTTGAAACAGCACATGGAAAAAACGTGCATCGTGATCAGCACCTCGTAATGCGTATAAAATCACAGAAGCAGACAGTACCGCGGTAAGTAACACCATTAACGCAGACAGGCGATCAGCAACGAGAACGATACCGAAGGGTGCAGGCCAGTCACCGAGCCTGTAAACCAGTACAGAGCCATCACCCACTTGCAGTAATAACCAGAAGGCAATCACAACCAGGGCCAAAGTAGCCAGCATGCTGACAGCCTGACGCATCGGTGTCGCTGAGCCCCGCAATAAAAGTAATGTGATACCTGCGAGTAATGGCAGTAGCAATGGAGCGATCACTAGATGATTCATCAGTGATTCTCCCCGCCATCTACATGATCGTTACCCAGCTCTGCGCGCGCTCGCAAAGAGAGAATGACAACAAACGCTGTCATACCAAAACTGATAACAATGGCTGTTAAAACAAGGGCCTGTGGTAATGGATCAGCGTAACTTGCATTTTCCTGAATAACAGGCGGAACACCCACCATCAATCGTCCCATTACGAACAAAAACAGATTCACGGCATATGACATCAGTGTCAGACCAAGCACCACAGGGAAAGTCCTGCCACGCAGGCTTAGATAAACGCCACTTGCAGTCAGTACACCAATGACAATAGCAATCAATGCTTCCATTAGTCTTTGCTCTCCAGTGCACTATCAGGTGCATTTTCAGGGCGATTAATATCATGCAACTGGCCAAGTCGAAGCAGAATCACAAGTGTGACTCCAACCACAACCATGAACACACCCAGATCAAACATCATTGCTGAAGCGACTTCAAATTCACCCACCAACGGCCAATGGACATGGGTAAATGTCGTGGTCAGGAAAGGATAGCCAAACAGCCAGCTAGCCACACCGGTTAAAGTCGCCAATAATAAGCCGATACCAATCATCGGCGGCAAGCGAGTGCTCATGCGCGTTTTCGTCCACTCAATACCATTAGCCAGATACTGAGTTATCAATGCAACAGCAGTAATCAGACCGGCGATAAAGCCGCCTCCAGGTAAGTTATGACCGCGCAGCAGAACAAAAATGGCCACCAATAAAGCCAATGGTAACAGGAGCCTGGAGAATGCTGCAGGAATGACTGGGTGCACATCCCAGTTCCATGAGCGACCTTCATTATCCTCTACAGGAGCGGTAAGTCGCAAACCTTCTAATAAGGCATATATGCCTATAGCCGCTATCGCTAATACCGTAACCTCTCCAAGCGTATCAAAACCACGAAAATCGACCAAAATCACATTCACGACATTGGTTCCCCCACCTCCGGGAACACTGTTTTCCAGGAAATAACCCGCAATTGTTTCATAAGGCCTTGTCAGTACTGCCCAGGCAAGTCCGGCAGCACCGACTCCTGCAACCCCTGCCAGAACAAGATCCCGGGTGTGTCGAAACGCTCCAGATTCATGAGGGGTAATTGCGGGTAAGAAATACAATGCCAGCAGTAGCAAGACTATGGTTACAACTTCTACCGTGAGCTGAGTTAGCGCCAAGTCCGGTGCAGAAAATTTTACAAAGGTAAGTGCCACAATCAAGCCAACTACACTTAACATCAGCAATGCCATAAATCGTTGTCGATGAAGAATAACCGTGCCTATGGCAGCCCCGATTAAAGTCAATGCTGCCACCAGGCTGACCGGATCAACCGGGGAAAGAGGTTGTGGACCGGTTATGGACCCAAAGCCCCAAAAACCAGCAAAAGCCACTGCTATAGCTGCAAACATCGTCACTGCAACCATGCGTTGTAGAGAAGTACGATGCAGTATTGGATTTAAAGCTTCAGCAAAGCTGAACAGTTTCAGCTCCAGCCACTGGAACATGCTCCTGGCATCAATGTGCGCAATACTGTTTTCGTGCCAACGGAAAAGCGGTTTACGAACCAGATAGATGATGACACCACCGATCAGTGCGACAAAACTCATGGCCAGCGCCATGTTAAAACCATGCCATACCGACAGGCTATATGCAGGTAGATCAGCCTGCAGCGTAGAGGAAGCGGCGGTTGCCAACAAAGGCCCAAAGGTCCAGGCAGGGAAGATACCAACGGCGAGACAGAGAACCACGAGAATCTCAACAGGCAGTTTCATCCAGCGAGGTGGTTCATGAGGAGTCTTCGGTAAATCAATAGGCTCTCCATTGAAGAAAACATCGTGAATAAAGCGTAAGGAGTACGCAACAGCAAATGCACCCGCCAGTGTAGCCATGATCGGCAACCAGGGGATGGTACCTTCACCGGTCAGGTAGACTGTTTTGGCAAAGAACATTTCTTTGGACAAGAAACCATTAAGTAGCGGTACGCCAGCCATTGCAGCAGATGCCACCATTGCCAAAACAGCCGTGTATGGCATGTATTTCCAAAGACCATTGAGCTTGCGCATATCACGTGTGCCGGCCTCATGATCAATGATGCCCGCAGCCATAAACAGCGACGCCTTGAATGTCGCGTGATTCATAATATGGAAAACACCCGCAACCGCCGCCAAGGGCGTCCCAATACCAAAAAGCAGAGTTATCAGACCCAAATGACTGATTGTTGAATAAGCCAAAAGCCCTTTAAGGTCATGTTTAAACAGAGCCGTGTAAGCACCGATTAAAAGTGTCAGCAAACCCGCTCCACCAACCAACCAGGACCATTCTGGCGTGTAGGACAAAGCCGGAAAGAATCGCGCCAGCAGGAAAACACCGGCCTTGACCATGGTTGCAGAATGCAAATAGGCACTGACTGGTGTCGGAGCCGCCATGGCATGCGGTAACCAGAAATGAAAGGGAAACTGTGCTGATTTGGTGAAAACACCGAGTAAAATCAGTACCAGAGTTGGTAAATACCAGGGATGCTCTCGTATCTGCTCTGCCGAGGCGAGGATAGCGGTCAATTCATAACTACCGACAATTTCACCCAGTAGCAGGAAACCTGCCAGCATAGCCAGCCCGCCACCACCGGTGATTGCGAGGGCCATGCGTGCGCCTTTACGTGCGTCTTCACGGTGCCTCCAATAGCTGATCAACAGGAACGAACTAATGCTGGTCAATTCCCAGAAAATCAATAACTGGATAATGTGTTCGGAAAGAACTATACCCAGCATGGATCCCTGAAACATGAGCAGATAGGCATAAAAACGCCCCATCGGATCTTTCTCTGAGAGGTAATAGCGCGCATACAAAATGACCAGTAAACCAATGGCCAGAATCATCAGGGCAAAAAGAAGACCCAGTCCATCCAGCCTGAAGCTTAATGAGAGGCCCGCAGCGCTTAGCCAGTCATAACGCCATAACACCATATCGCCCTGCATCACCGTCTGCACCAGAGGCAATAGCAGCATTAAGGCGCTAAAACTCACCATTGTAGTAGCATAAGCCGATAACATCCGGCCCCGGGTACCAAGCCAGGCCACCAGCATTGCCCCAAGGAAAGGTATGGCTACAATGATTGGCAATGTCATGCAGTTAATCTCCGGCAAACAGATTTAGCATTGGGTTAGCCCGAAACCAAGAAGAAAAAGCCGTTAAACTGCTTATGGCCATTAGAATGCTCATGGTAATGAAGTTGATATGACAGTTAATGCCGATTGGATTTTTACCTGATTGTAACCATGCGAAAGATAAGAGTAAAGATTGGCAATCTTTGTCAATATTTCTCATAGCAGGCATAAATTCATCTGCGGAATATTCATTGAATCACTTACTCAAAAGCAGCAATATAAGTCTTTGAAAAAATCAGAATAATGGCAGGATAACGCCTTGAACCACCGCGCAAGAAAAAGATTCGGCCAGAATTTTCTCAATGATTCCGGCATTATTCAGCTGATAGTCAATGCTATTCAGCCTTCAACCAAAGATCACCTGGTGGAAATTGGTCCAGGGAAAGGCGCCATCACCCAGGAACTGTTGCCTGCCTGCCAACAGCTCGATGCAATAGAACTGGATAGAGACCTGTTGCCGATTTTACAAAACAGGTTTGCTGAAGAAACGCATTTCAACCTGCATTCAGCTGATGCGTTAAAGTTTGATTTCTGCCAACTGCAGCAGAGACAGAAGCTGCGCATCGTCGGTAACCTGCCATACAATATTTCTACTCCGCTGATTTTCCATATTCTGGACAAGCGGGAATGTATTCAGGATATGCATTTCATGTTGCAGAAAGAAGTTGTAGACCGGCTGGCTGCATCTCCAAACAGCAAGGCCTACGGCAAATTGACTATCATGACCCAGGTACAGTGTGAAGTGGCACCCCTGTTTGAAATCCCCCCTGAAGCCTTTGACCCGGCACCGAAAGTGCACTCTGCGTTTGTACGCCTGACCCCCAGACAGCAGCCTCTGGTAAGCAGTGATGAGTTTGCACAATTCGAAAAGCTGGTTACTGCTGCCTTTGCCCAACGTCGCAAAACCCTGCGCAACAACCTGAAAAAACTCATCGATATCGATCAGGCTCAGCAACAGATCGACCTTTCGAGGCGCGCTGAAACCTTAACGATTGAAAATTTTCTGACACTCACCCGGTCTATGTCTGGTGAACGATGAATTTACCGGGTCCGGTTTATGAAAATGAGAAAATTACTTTCGACTTTCCTGTTGCTTTGCTTCTTTATGAGCTCAGCAAAGGCTGAGACTGTCTTTCATAATGATCGTTATAACACCACTATCATAGAATTATTCACCTCACAGGGATGCAGCAGTTGTCCCCCGGCTGAAAAATGGCTGGGTGAGTTCAAAGATGATGACCGACTGTGGCAAACCCTTTTTCCCATTGCTTTTCATGTGGACTACTGGGATTACATTGGCTGGAAAGATCTCTACGCAAAACCAGCATTTACGCAGCGACAGAAACAATACAAAGCTGAAAAAGCGCTTTCTTCGATCTATACCCCCGGCTTTGTTGTTAATGGTAATGAGTGGCGCGGCTGGTTTGGATTATTCAGTGATAAAAAATTACCTGAAACTCGCACACATGGGGAACTGACTGTGTCGTTTTCAGACAATAGCGTTAAAGCAAAATACCAAAATGACAGCCTTTCAGCCGAGGGATTGACCTTGAATGTTGCGATACTCGCCACAGGCATCAAAACCCAAGTCAACGAAGGTGAAAATGCCGGGCGCCTTCTTCCTCAAGACTTTACGGTTTTGCACCTGCAGTCAAAAAAAAGTGCAGGCGGCTACTGGACAATGTCACTGTCTGAAGTCAGTATCCCGGAAAATTCCAGGCCTGCACTGGTTACATGGGTCAATAAAGAAGGTTCCCTGCAACCATTACAAGTTACCGGCGGCTGGCTTTAACACTTTTACACGCCCAGATACTGCTGTTGAGCTGGCGTATCACCTGCAAGTTCATCCGAAGCCCCGGACCACACCACTTTTCCTTTCTCCATAACATAGTGCCTGTCGGCAAGATCCAGCAGCGCATCCAGATTTTTGTCTATAACGAGAATGGATTCACCGCGTTGTTTGAGCAACTCAATTCCCTGCCAGATTTCTTCACGCACCATGGGTGCCAGACCTTCGGTGGCTTCATCAAGAATCAGCAATCTGGGATTAGTCATCAAGGCCCGGGCAATTGCCAGCATTTGCTGTTCTCCCCCAGACAACTGGTTGCCATAGTGGGACTGGCGTGAAGCCAGTTTTGGAAAAATCGACATAACCCTGTCCAGCGTATAGGGATCAGATGAAGCAGAATAATTGGCCGCTGTTGCAACCAGATTTTCACGAACGGTGAGGTTTGCGAACACCTGCCGCCCTTCCGGTACCAGGCCAAAGCCCAGTCGGGCAATCTCATAGGAGGCAAGACAGTGAATCTCCGAATGATTGAAAATTATACGCCCGCGGCTGATCGGGTTTATGCCCATAATCGCCTTTACCACGGTCGTCTTTCCCATACCGTTACGTCCCAGTAGCGATACCACTTCTCCCTTGTTGACCTGCAGGGTTACACCAAACAATGCCTGGCTGCCACCATAACCGCTCTCAATATTCTCAAGCTGCAGCATCGGGATTCCTGTCACCCAGATAGGCACTTTGCACTTCCGGATGGTTGCGGATTTCATCAGGGGTACCAGTCACCAGCACCTCGCCATAAACCAGTACAGTAATTCGATCCGCCAAAGCAAATACAGCCTGCATATCGTGTTCAATCAACAGGATACTAGCCTGGTTTTTCAGCCCCTGAATCAGTTCGGTCATTTTCATGGTGCCGCCTGGTCCCATGCCTGCCATGGGCTCATCCAGCAACAACAGGTCAGGATTTCCGGCTAGGGCCATGCCCACATCCAGTTGCCGTTTTTCACCATGTGAAAGACTGGAGGCAACTTCAGCGGCTCGCTCTTCCAAACCACATTGGCTTAGAGCCTGTGAGGTCGCATGCTGCAAGTGCTTGTCATCATCTACCGACTTCCAGAATCGAAAACTGTGCCCTTGATGAGCCTGTACAGCGAGGGCAATATTTTCCCTGACTGACAGGTCATCAAACACCGAGGTGATCTGAAAGGAGCGCCCGATACCCAGTAATGCCCGATGATGCATGGGTAATGATGCAATATTTTTTCCCCTGAACCAGATTTCACCGGAATCGGCTAAAATTTCACCTGACAACTGTTTGATTAATGTTGTCTTGCCCGCCCCATTGGGACCGATCAAGGCATGAATCTCTCCCTTGCGAAGCTCCAGTGAAACCTTATTTGTTGCCTGAACCGCGCCAAAGGTTTTACACAACGACTTTGCCTGCAGGAGAACATCAGTCACCGTCTTTTTCCCCTTTAACAATCAGTCCGTAAAGGCCACGTCTGGCGAAAAGCACAATAATGATGAGAAATGGCCCCAAAAACACCATCCAGTGTTCTGTATAGGCAGCCAGGATATCTTCCATCAACAGAAACACGGTGGCTCCTAGCACCGGGCCAAACAGGGTTCCCATGCCGCCCAGCAGCACCATCACCAGAATTTCGCCAGAATGCGTCCAGTGCATGAGCCCCGGACTGACGAATTCTGACTGGTTGGCCATAAGGGCTCCAGCAAGACCTGCGCCAGCTCCAGCAATAATGAAACACACCAGCTGGTAGCGCCAGGTGGCATAGCCGAGTGTTTGCATACGCAATTCATTTTCCTTGATGCCTCGTATCACCTGGCCAAACCGTGAATGCACCAGTCGCCAGCTAAGAAACAGAAAAGCACACAAGGCGGCCATGCACACATAATAAAAAACCGTGTCGTCCGACAGGTCCAGCGGTCCCAGAGTATTTCTTGACCACAGACTCAGGCCATCATCGCCACCATAGGCTTCCAGGGAAATAAACAGGTAATAAAGCATTTGCGCGAAAGCCAGCGTGATCATAATGAAATACACGCCGCTGGTACGTAAACTCAAGGCGCCGATAATCGCCGCCAGGATTGCCGAGAAAAACATCGCAAATGGCCAGCTAAACAATGCATTGGTTGTACCTCCAATGCCAAACAGGAAAGGCGTGGATTCCTGATAATGAAAGGCGAGAAAGCCCACACCATAGGCCCCCATGCCAAAAAATGCCGCATGCCCGAGACTGACCATGCCGCCGTATCCAAGAATAAGGTCAAGACTTACCGCCGCCAGCGCATAAATCAGGATACGGCTGAAAAAAGAAATCAGGTACTCCTCCCCCAGCATTGAGGAAACTGGCGGTAACAGCACGAAAAAAAGTGCCGCCAGCAACAACAGGATACCTGAACGGGATTTCAAACCTGCCATCGTTAACCCTGTACCGGAAACAAGCCGCGTGGTCGCCAGATCAATATAGCTGCCATTAGGATATAAACCGACATCGACGCCAGCGAAATACCCGCTCCATCGGCAGTTGCCGCGGGCAGAAACAGACGCAACAGCTCCGGCAATAAAAAGCGGCCCAGCGTATCAACCAAGCCCACCAGGAGCGCGGCAATCATTGCTCCACGAATTGAACCGATGCCACCGATAACAATCACCACAAAGGTCATGATGAGAATGCTTTCACCCATACCCGCTTCGACTGCGAGAATGGGCCCTGCCATCACACCAGCCAAACCGGCCAACAGGGTTCCCAGGCCAAACACCAGGGTATTGAGAAGCTTGATATTGACCCCAAGAGCCGCGATCATTTCGCGATTGGCCGCGCCGGCACGTATCTGCATACCCAGGCGTGTACGGGTAAACAACAGGTAAAGACTTAATGCAACGATAATACCCACAACAATAATGGCCAGGCGGTAAGCCGGATAAGGTGCCCCGGGAATCAGTTCAACAGTACCTGATAACCAGGACGGTACATCCATAAACAGCGGCTGCCTGCCCCAGATGATGCGTGTCAGCTCATTGAAAAACAGAATCAGGCCAAAGGTAGCAAGCACCTGATCAAGGTGGTCTCTCTGGTAGAGTTTGCGAAAAACGATCATTTCTACCAGCATACCGGTAAGAGCTGCTGCCGGTAAAGCCGCCAGCAACCCCAGCAGAAAACTTCCCGAGTAGCTGGCAACGGTAGCTGCCACGTAAGCACCAATCATGTAGAAAGAGCCATGTGCCAGATTGATGATGCGCATGATGCCGAAAATAAGCGTCAGACCTGCCGACATCAAAAAAAGCGTTATGCCCAGTTGCAGGCCATTAAGTATTTGTTCAATGAACAGCAGCATTACAGCAGGATAAACGCCCGGCGAGAACACCGGGCCAGCAAGAGAGAAACCTCAATCACATCTTGCATTGTGAAACATAGGCGTCTACATGATTTTCAGAAACCTTTTTCAAGGTCTTGTTGGTGGTATTTCCATCAGCAGTTTTGATGACTTCGCGAACATACAGATCCTGAACCGGGTGCTGATTGCGTCCAAACCTGAAAGCCCCACGAACTGAATCAAACTCTGCCTTACGTATTGCATCCCGGAATGCACCTATATCAGACAAATCACCGTTAACCGCTTCTATAGCACTGCCGATCAGGTTTGCCGCATCAAATCCCTGACTGGCATACAGCGTTGGTGTGCGTCCATAGACTTTTTTGAATGACGCCACAAATGCCTTGTTGGCATCATTGTCGAGATCATGTGTCCACTGTGAACCATTGACAACGCCAACAGCTGCATCACCCACAGCCTTGAGGATGCGTTCATCAAATGAGAAAGCAGGACCAAATAGCGGAATCTGTTTGTTCAGACCAGCCTGTGCATATTGTTTGATGAAGTTGATGCCCATACCACCAGGCAGGAAAAACAGCACAGCATCCGGCTTTGCCGCTCGCAGTGCAGCCAGTTCGGCCGCATAATCTGACTGACCGAGCTTGGTATACACCTCTCCGGCTATTTTTCCTTTATAAAAACGTTTGAAGCCTGAAATCGCATCCTTTCCTGCCGGATAGTTCGGGGCCAGCATGTAAACATTTTTAAACCCCTGTTCTGCGACATGTTTGCCAGCCGCTTCACTGAGGTTATCGTTCTGCCAGGCAACATTGAAATAGTTTTCATGGCAACCCTTGCCTGCCAGAGCTGAAGGGCCTGCATTCGGACTGATGTAAACCACATCATTTCGAACAACTTTTGGCACAACCGCCATGGCTACATTCGAAAACACAATACCGGTCATGATCTTGACCTTGTCGCGCTTCATGTAACGGTCTGCAATCTGCTTACCTTTACCTGGTTTGCGCCCGTCATCATCAACCATCAGTTCAACAGGGACACCGCCCAGCTTGCCGCCTCCCTGCTCAATCGCCAGCTTGAAACCATCACGAATGTCTTCACCCAAATAACCCGCCTTGGTTGAAAGCGTGGTAACCATGCCAATCTTGAGCGGCTCGGCAAACACGGTCCCACTGACCGCCAGTAAAAAACCACTAACGATACTGACAATTTTTTTCTTCATGATTATTCCCTCTTGAACTTCTTTATCGACTGCGAATTGCTTTCACAGCTGCATCAATTGATTCGTCGACATAATAGCCATACATTTCAATGGTATTAACACCTACCATGCGTTTTCGAACCTGCCTGCCATTGGCATCAAGAAACAACAGCGTTGGACTAAAGGTGGAGTTGTAACGTACCGCAACATCCCTGGGACTGACAGTCTTGCCGTCAAAGTCGGTGATACTGCCGCCCTGATCAATAGTCAGTTCAGCGATAATAACCCTGTCAACATAATCACCACTGATCATCATCGGGTTAAGAATATCGCTTTTGAGCAGCACACAGTAAGGACAATCCTGCTGCGACACCATTAACATGATGGGCAACTGCTGTTTACGGGCCAGATCACCAAGCACCTTAAGATCAGTTGCCTCAGGGACAACCTTGCCGGTTTGCTGCGCACAGACTGGAACGGCAAAAAAAACCAGCAGTAAAAAGATAGCCAGCTTATGCACCTGCATCTCAGAACGGGATATCATCATCCTCGAAGCCCGCCGCTCCCATGGCCGGAGCGGCCGCCGGTGCGTTGGATGATTGTGACGACTGATCAAACGAACTGCTTTCCATTGGTGCTCCACCGCCACCACGGCTATCAAGCATCTGCATCTGGTCAGCAACGATTTCTGTAGTGTAACGATCCTGTCCATTTTGATCCTGCCACTTGCGGGTTTGCAGCTTTCCTTCAATATAAACCTTGCTGCCTTTCTTCAGGTATTCGCCAGCGATTTCACCCAGCCTTCTGAACAGTACGACGCGGTGCCATTCTGTGCGTTCCTGGTTATCGCCTGTATTTTTGTCTTTCCAGGTCTCACTGGTGGCTACCGAAATATTCGCTACCGCATTACCGTTTGGCATGTAACGAACTTCCGGATCCTGCCCCAGGTTTCCGACCAGAATGACTTTGTTAACACCTTTTTGCATATTTCCTCCTGATTACGTCTTCCTTAACGAGTTATTAATACTTAATTCGAACCGACGAGCAGTGCTTCAAGCTCGTTTTCATTAAACCTTTTGCGATCCAC
>Ga0180436_10002004_pt1 | contig 19615 bp, 11 predicted proteins | sample SS_ome_2_FD_132434 | JGI IMG/M metagenome (GOLD analysis project Ga0180436, IMG submission 132434) | Hypersaline lake sediment archaeal communities from the Salton Sea, California, USA - SS_3_S_2 metaG | ecosystem: Environmental > Aquatic > Non-marine Saline and Alkaline > Hypersaline >...
CGGTCAAACTCGTAGCGTCTCACCAGGGTCCCGTCGGTCAGGAGGGCCTCCGTGTCGTCCCGCCCGGTGGCCACGTTGGTACTCACGTTCCAGCGGCTTCCGCGGATCGAGGGATCAACGAACAGCAGAAACCCGCCGAACCCGTCGGTGCCGATCGTACCGGCGGCGATAAGTTGCTTGTTGCGACCGAAAAGGTTGCTCTCGATCAGGATGAGACCACCGCTGGAAGTCTCGCCGTTCGTCGAGAAAAACGGCACCGGCACAAGCGTCCACTTCTCGTCGAGGATGACGACCAGCTCGGACTCGTCGGGTGCCCCCGGTATCGGATCGACCCGAACCTCCACCTCTGCGAAGATACCGCTGTCGATCAGCTCGTTTCGAATGAGCTCGATGGAGGTATCGCTGATCTCATCGCCCACGGAAACCGGAAGTATATCAAGAACCGTGCGTTCTCTGGTCCGTTGGAGGCCTTCGATCGAGATCGTCGTTATCCGTGTGTCTCGAGCCCAGATCGTCGCGGCGCTCACAATGAGCATGAGCGCCGCTATCGCCGCTACCGGTACGGTCGTCCCGGTGCGGCCCTGTCGTCGTTCCGCCATGGGCGGAATATACTACCGAATCAAAATGAACTCCACCCGCCGGTTCTTCCAGCGGTTTTCGAGATCCGTATGCGGGACCAGCGGCTCCGTTCCGCCGCGACCGACGATCGTGATGCGGTCCGGCTCCATGCCGCGTTCGATCAGCGCCTGCCGAACGGTCTCCGCCCGCGCCGTAGAGAGTGGCGCCAGTTCTTCCCGCTCCTCCCGGTCGGTGCCGGTAACGTTGACGGCGTGTCCTTCCACGCGAATCTCATAGCTCGAATACTTGTCGAACACCTCCACCAGACGATCCAGAACCGACAGGTTCTTGCGTCCCTCTTCCGAGGTCGCGTCCAGCTGAAGCTGCGGGCTGTTCGGTTCAAAGTTGATATTTGAAATCTGGATGCGCAGCCTGTTGCCGTCGCGAACCACCAGGATATCGATCGGGATAACGCCGGTGGTGGCGCTGCTGTTACCGGTGAGGTCCGTTGCAGTAAAGCGGTACGGATAGTCCTCGGCACTGATTACCGTCTCCCCGGTAGTACCGCGGCCGTTCCACACGATCGTCGACCGCGGGTCGCCGCGCCCGTCAAAGCGCTGGAAGGGACGATTGTTCCGGTCGAGAATCTCAAGACTCCATCTAGCGATGCCGGAGGCGTCGGTCACCCCCAGGGCGATCGCAAGCTCGTCGTTGAGCCCGTCGTTGTCGGGCGAGAACGGGAGCCCTCCCAGGTCAACCGAGAGCTCCGGACCGGCCGTATCAATCGTAAACTCCGGCGAAAGGGTCTCCGGTCGGGCGCCGTTGTCGTAGCTGATCCGGTAGCGAGCGCGATAGCGACCGTCGATGACGCTCCCGTTGCTGTCGGTGCCGTCCCAGCTGATCGTCTCCCGCCGTTCCACCTCGTCGGTACCAAAGGAGCGAACCACGCGTCCCTCCCCATCGAGGATGTCCAGCTCCCGCCGGGTTGCTCCGTCGGAGCGGCTGGTGATGAGGGTCATCGACAGTGTGTCGTCGGTTCCATCGCGATTGGGCGAGAGGAGCCGCCGGTCCAGCGTGACGTAGAGGCGAGCACTGCGCGTGTCGATAGCGATGTCGTCGATCGTCTCCTCCGCCAGGTTTCCGGCGGGGTCACGTCCCGATACGACGTACCGATACGGGCCGTCGGGAAGGGTGTTCCCCGCAACGTCGGTGCCGTCCCAGGACACCGGGGCAACCTGGTTGGCCCATTCATAATTGCGAACCGTCTCGCCGCGTTCATTGGAGATCGTTGCGCTCCACCGTTCAGCGGAGTCACTGGACTGGCTGATTCGGAGAGAATCTCGTCGCCCATCGCCGTCGGGTGAGAATATCCGGACGTCCGCCGCGGCGGTCAGGGCCGGTGCGGTAACATCCAGAACAACTGGGGGAGCGGCGGCGACCGGTCGATTGCCGTGGCGGTACTCCAGCGTCAGTTCCGCCGTATACCGGCCTTCGTCGGCGGGGCGGTTCCGGGCGTCTCGCCCGTTCCAGTCTATCTGCGGCGGAAGCGTCGTTCCGGTCCTCTCGAGAACCGTGGAGCCCTCCTCGTTGCGGATTATAAAGGCGTAGCGTTCCAGCCCCGGTGTAGCGGATGCTTCCGGCCGGAAACGCACCACATCCTGGCGACCGTCGCCGTTGGGGCTGAACGCACTCTGGTCGGCTACGAGTTGCAGCGGCGTCTCCGCGGTGTAGACCTCAAAAGAGACGGGCCGCGCACCGCCGGTGTTACCCGCCAGATCGGTGGCAGTGACCTCATAGCGGTATTCGCCGTCGCCGATACGGCGTCGATCGGCGACAAACCCGGAGAAGGTGAGTTCCGCCGGGACCGATCCGACCCATTCCCATTCCTCCACGACTGATCGGTCGTCGCCGCGGACCGTCGCGGTCCACCGTTGCTCGTCGCTGCTCTCCTGGTCAATCGTGAGTACGTCCAGGTTCCCGTCGCCGTTGGGCGAGATGATCGGGCTCGAGAGCGCCACGGTTGCTCGGGGTGGTTCCGTATCAAGGATCACCGTCCGTTGACTCAGTACGTTCGGAGCGTCGCCCCGGGCAAAAACGATTGCAATACGACCGCGGTATTCACCGTCGGGGGCGCGTCCCCGCGTAGCCTCGCCGTTCCATTCGATCGCCCGCAAGGGGCCCTCCTGGGACTGCTCCCAGATCACGGCGCCGTCACCATCGATGACGGCGAAAGTCCAACGCTCGACGATGGCGCCTGTGGAGAGAACCGGGTCGAAGACAACGCTGTCCTTGACGCCGTCGTTGTTGGGGCTGAAAGCGGGCTCGGAAATGCGCACCTGCACCTCTACATCGGATGTGTCGGTCTGGAAGAGTTCGGTGGAGCCCTCGGCGCGGTTCCCCGCGGCGTCCACGGCGCTCACCCGGTACCGGTAACGACCGTCCGGGACGAGGCCGCCGTCGTCATCCGTACCGTCCCATTGGAGCGTGGTTAGTACTCCGGAGAACTCCCACTCACGCAGGGTCCGACGACCGGTCACGTCTACGATCTCCGCGGTCCACCGTTCTTCCGGACTCGAGCTCTGCCGGATCGCGATCGTGTCACCGGCGCCGTCGCCGTTGGGTGAAAAGATCGCTTCCGCCGCTTCCAGCTGATAGATTTCCGGCGGTCGTGTATCCACCACAAAGGTGCCGCCCAGCGCGACCGGTCGGTTTCCATGGGTGTACTCCACCGCGAGGCGGGTCCGATATTCTCCGTCGGGAACGACCCGACCGGAGCTGCCGCGACCGTCCCAGGTATAGCTTCTGTCGGGGGTGCCTCCGGCGCGGATCGACGCCACCACCTGATCGCTCTCGTCGTAGATCTCAAGAACAAAGCGTTCCACGCCCTGCCGGTCTTCGAGTACCGGCAGAATATCCAGCGTGTCCTGGCGCCCGTCGTCGTTGGGGGAGAAGGCTCTCCGATCGGTTGAGACATACACGGGGGTCTCCCGGGTATCCAGTTCAACCCGTACGGGGGCGCTTCGCGCCGGATTGCCCGCCAGGTCGGAGCCCTCCACCGTGTACAGATAGGTGCCGTCGGGCACGAGATCGCCCTCGGGAGCGCGACCGTCCCAGATGAGACGCTCGTCGGGTCGTCCCGACCACCGGTAGCTGCGGATTACCCGATCGGGTTCCCCGGCGGGTGCAATCGTACCGGTCCAGGTGGGGATCTCCTCCGCCTCGTGGACATATCCGATCGTATCGAGGTTGCCGTCGCCGTTCGGAGAGAAGACCGGGCTCTCACCGCGAACAACGAGCCGAGGCGGGGTGAGATCCAGTGTGAGTGCCGGAGACTCCGCCACCGGCTGATTGCCGTTCCGATAAAATAGATTGAGGCGAACCTCGTAGAGGCCCTCGGGAAGAACCTCGCCGCCGTCGCCGCGTCCGTCAAAGGTCCAGACGCCGGGCAGCTCCGGGCCCTCCTCGGTCCGCACGGCACGGCCGGTGCCGTCCAGCACCTCCCAGGTATGGCGGCGGAGGCCTGATTCCACGGGGACCTCCGGGGTAAGTGTCACGGCGTCGCGTATGCCGTCGCCGTTGGGGGAGAAGGCGCCGATATCCACGGTGAGACCCACCGGCGTCGGTTCGGTATCGACGATGATGTTTGCGAGAACCGCGGATCCGTCGTTCTCGGCCCGGTCGGTAGCACTCGCGCGGTAGGAATAGACGCCATCCGGTACGAGAACGCCCTGGGAGTCGGTTCCGTCCCATTCAAAATCGGCAAGGGCTGCGCCGGTGAACTCCTGCTCGAACACCACCTGGTCTTCCGCGTCGAGGATTTCCACGATCCAGCGATCTTCCTCCGAGCTCTCCTGGGCAACGGTGATCGTATCTTTGCTGCCGTCGTCGTTGGGAGAGAATACCAAGTCGTCCTCCGCTTCCGGTTCGGCGATCTCGATCGCCGGCGGCGTGTTGTCCACCACAACCTCAAGCTCCTGTGTGGCGCTCTGATTTCCGTTGTCGTCCACCGATCTCAGGACAAATTGGTAGGTGCCGTCCGGGGCGGGAGTTCCCTCCTCGGTGCGCCCGTCCCAGACGATCGTAGCGGGTACGTCAACGCCCTTCTCGCGGTAGAGAAAGCGGTCAATCACGTTTTGAAAGCCCTCGTTTTCGGGGCGCTGTTCCTTGTTTTCGATCGTCCGGATCACCTCGCCGTCCTGGTTGAGGACGTCCAGGGTCCAGCCGGTGACAAAGCGCTCGTCCTCGATCACCACGGGAAAGTAGAGATCGTCCGACGCGCCGTCGTTGTTGGGAGAGAGGTACACGGTGTCGTCGTAGCGATAGGTGATGCGCGGTGGCGTCCTGTCGGTGACGCCGATCGCCACGTTGGCGCCCGCCGAGGCGGCCCATACGTCGTCGTAGAGCGGTGCCCATGCGGAGTGGATCGCCACGTCGCTCTGCGTCCATCCTTCTTCACGGGCAACTCCACCACCGGAGGCACCCGTCCGGAACCGGAAGGTGATGCCCGCGGAGGGCATGAGTGATCCCGCGGGACGATCCCCGTCGGTCTGCTCGTCCAGGTTTATTCCCCACCCGAGGTTGAGCGATACCCGGTCAAAAAACTCTGCCTCGGTGCCGATGCGGTATCGCAGGTTCTGAAAACTGGGGAGGGAAAACCCCGTGTGGACGCGCCAGTCGACCTGGTCGGTCTCGACCACCGTGGCCTGTACGTCCGCCGAGAGCGTAAAGGGTGAGGGCGAGCCGGTGGTTTCGTCCACCGGTTTGAGGCCGTAGCCTAGCTGCGTCAGCGCAACCCCCCACCGAAGCTCCGGGAAGGGGCCCACGGGACCGACAATATGGATCGCTCCCAGATCGAGGCCTCCGCCAAAGGCGCTCTCGCCCTCGTTGCTGCCGTAGTGGCCGCGCAATCCCAACCCAAAGAGCAGGTTGGGGTAGAGGTCCTTGGCAAAGCTGAGGTTGAGACTCCCCCGTTGACCCAGGTTGAGCTCGTCGTAGTCCACCGACGCCAGGTCCATGGAGCCGGTGAAGACGCCTACCGGGGTCGGGTAGGAGACGCCCAGGTTGCCCGCGTGACCGGCGTAGTCGCCGTCCCCGACGATCGCGGCGTAGCCTGCGTTGAGGTGGATACGCTGTTTGAGGCCGGAGGCGGCGGGATTGACCGCATCGCCGCTGACCGACTCGGTTGAGGCCGTGTTCTCCCCTGATGCGAGAAACAGAGGGGACCGAAACCGGTCGAGGAGTTCACCCCCGGGAACGGGGTCGTACGAGAAAAGAGGAGAAACGGCAAAAAACGTTAAACCAACGATTATCAATGTTCGTATGTTTCGCATCACCGACTATTGTACCGCAGTTCACGCGCGATATCACTATCATCGCGTTGGTATCGGATGACGTTGTATATGACTTATTCTATATTAAAAAGATGCAGATCATCGGCTTTGCACTGGCAATCACTATCGGCGTGACGCTGGGACTGATCGGAGGTGGGGGATCGATCCTCACCGTGCCCGTACTCGTCTACGTGCTCCGGATAGAACCGGTTCACGCCACGGCGTACTCGCTTTTTATTGTGGGACTCTCCGCCGCGGTAGGCTCGATCGCGTACCTCCGACGCGGGCAGGTCCGCCTCGATGTGGCGCTTACCTTCGGCTTTCCCGCGGTGATTGCGGTGTATGCTACGCGGCGTTTCCTCGTGCCGTCGATTCCGGCGGAGATATGCCGAATCGTTTCGTTTACCTGTTCCCGCGATTTCGCGATCATGGCGCTTTTTGCGCTGCTCATGCTCCTTGCGTCGGTATCGATGATCCGGCGTGGCCGCTCCGGAGGTATCGAGCGCGATGACGACGGGTGGCACGGACAGCCCCGGGGAGTGCGGTTCTACCTGGCCGTGCTCGCGGAGGGTATCGTGGTAGGCACGCTGACCGGTGTGGTTGGCGCCGGCGGTGGATTTCTTATCGTACCCGCCCTGGTACTTCTGGCGGGACTGGATATGAAAAGTGCCGTGGGGACCTCTCTCGTCATTATCGCGTTCAAATCCCTGATCGGTTTCACCGGTGATCTCGGGTCGGCGCTGGTAATCGACTGGCCGGTGCTTCTCACCTTCGCGGCGCTCACGGTGGCGGGCATCCTCCTAGGAACGGTTGCGTCGAAACGGGTTTCCGCGGCGCGGCTCAAGCCGGCGTTCGGATGGTTTGTTCTCGTCATGGGATCGCTGATTCTGGTGCGGGAGCTTGTCGGGCTCGCCTGACCACGACGGACCTCGCCCGTAGGGTATCAACGAGCCTGTTGTATTTCGCGCCTGCCCCCGGGGCGCGCTTGCCGGATCGTCCCAACCTCACTATCTTTTACGCAACCCCACAGTGGCTCCCCTTACAGGAGACCAGAAACATGGACATGGAAAAACTGACGAGCAAGGCGCAGCAGGCGATCCAGGATGCCGCGTCGATTGCCAACAGGAACGATCACGCCACCCTGGAGGCGCTGCATCTTTCGCGAGCCCTGCTTTCGCAGGAGGACGGTATCGTCGTTTCGATACTCACCAATCTCGAAATCCCGCCGGGTCCGGTGATCGATGCGCTGGACGTGGAGATCAAGCGGCTCCCCAGGGTCCACGGCGACGGCGCACAACTGCGACCCTCCACATCGCTGGCCCGGATTCTTTCCAAGGCGGAGGCGATGCCGGCACAGCTCGGCGACTCCTACGTTTCCACGGAGCACCTGATCATGGCGATTCTCGAATCGGACGATAAGAGCTCCGAGATTCTGCACCGTTTCGGACTGGACGCAGATCGCGTCCGATCGGTGCTCGATCAGGTCCGCGGCGGCCGCACCGTATCGGACCAGGATCCGGAAGGTAAGATCAAGGTCCTCGAGAAGTACTGCAAGGATCTCACGGCGCTGGCGCGACAGGAGAAGCTCGACCCGGTGATCGGTCGCGACGAAGAAATCCGTCGGGTTATGCAGGTTCTTAGCCGCCGTACGAAAAACAACCCAGTTCTGATCGGTGAGCCCGGCGTGGGCAAGACCGCGATCGCCGAGGGGCTCGCGCGGCGCATCATCAGCGGAGATGTACCGGAATCGCTAAAAAACAAGCGGATTCTCGCTCTCGATTTGGGTTCGCTTCTGGCGGGTACCAAGTTTCGTGGAGAGTTCGAGGAGCGCCTCAAGGCGGTCATCGAGGAGATCGTGCATTCCGACGGCGGCATTATCCTCTTTATCGATGAGCTCCATACCCTTATGGGCGCGGGCAGCGCCGAGGGCGCCATGGACGCCAGCAACCTCCTTAAACCGGCGCTCTCCCGCGGTGAGCTCCGGGCGATCGGCGCAACCACCCTGGACGAATACCGGGAGCACATCGAGAAAGACAAGGCGTTCGAGCGTCGCTTCCAGACGGTGTTTACCAACGAGCCCGACGTGGAGAGCACCGTGGCGATCCTACGCGGTCTCAAGGAGCGCTACGAGGTGCACCACGGCGTCCGCATCCGTGACGAGGCGCTGGTAGCAGCGGCGATGCTTTCGGATCGGTACATTACCAACCGTTTTCTCCCGGACAAGGCGATCGACCTGGTGGACGAGGCGGCCAGCCGCATGAAGATGGAAATCGAGAGTCAGCCTACGGAGCTGGACCAGCTGGATCGCCGTATCCTGCAACTCGATATCGAACGCCAGGCGTTGAGAAACGAGAGCGATGACGCCAGCAAGGAGCGCCTCCAGGTCATCGAGAGCGAACTGGCGGACCTGCGCCAGCGAAGCGACGAGATGCGCCTGCGCTGGAAAAACGAAAAGGACGTGATCGACCGCATCCGCGAACTCAAGGCGTCGATCGAACAGCTTGCGATCGAGGAGAAGCAATACGAACGTGACGGCGACCTCAGCCGGGCCGCCGAGATAAAGCACGGAAAGCTCCCGGCGGCGGAGCGCGAGCTGGAGTCCCTTTCGAGCCGTCTCGAAGACCTGCAGCAGGAGAGCTCGCTGCTTCGAGAAGAGGTGGGCGAGGAGGATATCGCCCGGGTGGTCTCAACCTGGACCGGTATACCCGTGAGCAAGATGATGGCGGGAGAGATGCAGAAGCTCCTGCGCCTCGAAGCGATCCTGGAGGAGCGGGTTGTCGGTCAGCCCCGGGCAATTGAGGCGATCAGCGACGCGATCCGCCGCAACAAGTCGGGTATCGGTGACGAGCGACGCCCCACCGGCGTCTTCCTCTTCCTTGGTCCCACCGGCGTGGGCAAGACCGAGCTTGCAAAGACGATTGCGGAGTTTCTCTTCAACGATGAACGGGCCCTCACCCGGATCGATATGAGTGAGTACATGGAACGCCACGCCGTGAGCAGACTCATCGGCGCTCCCCCGGGCTACGTGGGCTACGACCAGGGGGGCCAGCTCACCGAGGTGGTGCGGCGGCGCCCCTACTCGGTGATCCTTTTTGACGAGGTGGAGAAGGCGCATCCCGACGTGTTCAACATCTTTCTTCAACTGCTGGACGAGGGGCGCCTCACCGACGGCCAGGGGCGCATCGTGGACTTCCGGAACACCATCGTCATCATGACGAGCAACATCGGCTCGGACCTCATCCTGGGGGCGGACGATATCGACTCGATCGCACCGCAGATCCAGGAGCGCCTCCGCGCCACCTTCAAGCCGGAGTTTCTTAATCGCCTCGACGAGGTAATCACCTTTCGACGCCTCGCCAGGGAGCACATTCTCCGAATCGTGGATCTGGAGACGGATCGGCTGCGGACGCGCCTGGCGGAGCGCAAGCTCGAGATCACCCTCACCGAGGCGGCGCGGGAGCGGATCGCCACCCTGGGCTACGATCCGGCCTTTGGGGCGCGACCGCTCAAGCGGGCGATCCAGCAGTACATCCAGAACCCGCTGGCCAAGCGCCTCCTGGCGGGAGAGTTCCCCGACGGCTCCACGGTAGCGATCGACGCCGCCGGAGACGGTGCCACGGAAGACGATGGCGCCGCAGCAGTAGACGCCGGTTCCACAAAAGTAGACACCGGGGAGTTTCTGTTTACACGGTCCTAGAACCGGGGGTACGCTCCATCCATGGCAAAACTCTGGGAAAAAGGCTACTCGCTCGACCGGTCGGTGGAGCGTTTCACCGTCGGTCGCGACTACCTGTTGGACCGGCGGCTCATCGTCGCCGACGCGGCGGCGAGCATCGCCCACGTGCGGTCGCTGGCGGCGATCGGGGTGCTTCCCGCCGGCGAGGCGGAGGCGATCGAGCTGGAGCTCCGGGCGATCGCTCGGGACGGTTTCTCCGGACGAATCGAGATCACGCCGGAGGACGAGGATTGTCACACGGTGATCGAGGCGCGTCTCACCGATAAACTCGGCGCCCTGGGGAGTCGCGTCCATACCGGTCGGAGCCGGAACGATCAGGTTACGGCCGCAACCCGTCTCTATACACGGGAGTCGCTCATCGCGATTTCCGAGGGTGTTCTTATCCTCGTTACGCGACTTCTGGAGCGCGCGGAGCAGGAGGAGGAGACGGTGATGCCCGGGCGGACCCACCTTCAGGTGGCGATGCTCACCACCTTCGGTCACTGGCTTGCCTCCTGGGCGGAGCTCTTTATGGACGACCTCGCGATCATCGAGACCTACGCAACCTTGAACGACCGCAATCCCCTCGGCTCCGCCGCCAGTTACGGCGTACCGCTGCCGCTGGACCGGGCGAAGAGCGCTGCGGAGATGGGGTTTGCCGGCGTACAGAACAACACGCTGGCGGTCCAGCACTCCCGGGGAGCCCTCGACGCGGGGATCGCCGGCGCCCTGGCCGCGCTGGCTACGAGCCTGGGTCGCATGGCGCAGGATCTGATGCTCTTTACGCTCCCCGAACTGGGGTACCTGCGTTTGCCGGTGTCACTTTGTTCGGGCTCCAGTATCATGCCGCAAAAGAAGAACCCTGACGTGCTCGAGCTCCTGCGCTCCCGCGCAGGGGTGGTGGACGGCTGGGCATCACAGTGCCGCGCGGTGGTGCGATCTCTGCCCTCGGGATACAATCGGGATCTGCAGGATACCAAGGAGCCGCTCCTTCGTGCGTTGGAGACGGTGGAGGAGGAGCTGGAGGTCGCCTGGCTCGTGATCGATCAACTGCAGCCGGACCGAGACCGCATGCGCGATGCCCTGGACGCGGAGCTGTTTGCCACGGATTACGTTTACAAACTGGTACGTGACGGCGTTCCCTTCCGGGAGGCGTATCGTCGGGCGGCGGCAGAGTACAAAGACACGGCGCTCCCCGATCCGGAAACCGCACTGGCTGAACGAAGTTCCACGGGAGCGCCGGGTAATCCCAACTTCAAAGTGGCGAAAGATCGCGCAATGAACTTTGGCGATTCCGTGTACGCACGGCGGGAGCGCCACGAGGCGGCGGTTCGTTCACTCCTGGGCGATCTCGATTCGCTGCGTCCTCAGCGTTCTTTTCGCAACGCCGAATAGGTAACGAAGGCGATCAGTGTCAGCAGATAGGGGAGCGCCAACAACACCGTGGGGGGCAAACCGATCACGGCCTGTGCTCGTACCGCCAGGGCTTCCATAGCCGCAAAAAAGAGGCCTGCCAGGGCGATACCGCCGGGGCGTCGATATCCGAGGTAGAGTACCACCAGAGCGATCCACCCGCGACCGGCGCTGATATTGGGCAGATAGGCGCCGATTCTGAACACCAGCAACGCTCCTGCCAGGGCCGCCAGAACGCCACTCGCCAGGAGTCCCAGTGCCCGATACCGATCGGGGCTGAGGCGATTGAGGGTGAGCCAGTCCGGTTGTTCCCCGGCGATCCGGAGGCGGATGCCGGTGGCGGTCCCGTAGAGAAATACCCGGGCCAGAACAGTCGCGAGTATCGCCGTGAATACCACCATACCCACGGGAACCGGCTCGGCGCCGATACGAATCGACCCGCGCGTTTCAAAGGCGATCTCGGAGAGGAGCGGCGCCGTCCCCGCTGCGAGCAGGTTGATCGCCAGACCCACGATAAAGGGATTGGCCCGGTAGCGGATCGACACCAGGACGAAGATCGCCATCGGTAGGAGCCCCGCCGCGGCGGCGCCGACGATCGCCATGGATGTGGGGAGGCCCGCTGCGTCCAGGAGGACCGCCGCAAAGGCACCCACCGTGATGAGTCCCTCCAGACCGATGTTGAGGACCCCGCTGCGCTCGGCGATGAGGCCCCCCATGGCGACGATCGTCAGGAGGGCGGCACCCTGGAGGATCTGTGAAATCATCGCTTCCTCCCGCGGATCAGCTGTGCCGTGACGAACAGAAACACCACCGCCTGGATTAGCGAGCCGAGCTCCCAGGTGGTCTGGTTCTGCAGGACCGCTGCGCGCGCACCCGATTCGAGCCAGGCAAAAAACAACGCCGCCGGCAACACCCACACCGGGTTATTGCGCGCGATCAGCGCCACGGCGATTCCGTTCCAGCCGAGGCCGCCGGAGAACCCGAGGATGCTCCGGTGGTGTACACCGAGAACGAGAGCCGCTCCGGCCAGCCCGTGGAGAGCGCCGGAGAGCGCCATCGGTATCGTCGTATAGAGTCCCACGCGGATACCGGCGTAGCGTGCGAGTTCGTGATTGTACCCGACGATACGCAGTTCGTACCCGAAGAGCGTCCAGGTAAGAAAAAACCAAAGCGCCGGCAAGAGGAGTAGCGACCAGAGCGCTCCCGTGGAGAGGACCGACGGCGCCAGCAACCGCGCCAGGCGGGCGGTCTCGGGAATCAACTCCGTCGCCAGGAGGCTGCCGGCCCTGTCTCGCAGGGGGCCCACGATCAGGTAGTCCACGATGGGGATCAGGGCGGAAGAGATGAGGAAGCTTGTGATCAGTTCATCCGCTCCCGTGCGATGGCGCAGCCACCCGGAGGCTCCCGCCACGGAACCGGCGGCGATCACCGCCAGGAGTACCGCCGGGACCACCATCGGCACAGCGCCGGTGGAGCCGCCGCGGCCGCCGGTGAGTACCGTTGTCGTAATAAGTGCCGCCAGGTATACCTGGCCCTCGCCACCCAGATTGAACACCCCCGCGCGAAACGCCACAACAACCCCTGCGCCGGTAAGCGCCAGGAGCGCCGCCCGAGAAAGATAGTTGCCCAGGGCATAACGGTTGGCCCAGGGCCCGACCAGAAAGGTGCTCACTGTGGCGACGGGATTTTCCGAAGTCGTGAGAACCACCGCCAGCAGGGTGAGCAGCGCCGCCGCCGCCGCCACTACCACGCCGTACCGGGCGGTCTGGGGGCGCCTCACGAACGGTGCTCCCGCGAGAGATCGTCGGCAGTCCGCTCGAACTCACCGTCGACAAGGCCCGTGATAGCCCGGGTTATATCCGCTTTTCCCGTGGCGCCGTAGCGGCCGCTGATCCGACCGTCGTAGAGGGCGATGATCGCGTCCGCCACCGGTAGGATCGAATCAACGTGTGAGCTCAGAAGCAGAACAGCCGCACCACCCGCCGCGAGTGAGCGCAGATCGGCGTACAGGCGTTCGATGGAGCGGAGGTCGAGTCCCGCCGAGGGCTCGGTGATAATGCAGAGCTCCGGGCTCGTATCGAGTTCTCGCGCCAGAATGAGTTTCTGGATTGTACCGCCTGAGAGCGCGCCCAGCGGGAGGTGGTGGCCCTCGCGGATTCCAAACCGTTCGAGAAGGCGTCCCGTGAGGGATCGCTCGCCTTCTCGGGCGCGGATTCCCCGGGGATGGATACGGGTGCGGTCGGCGACGATCGCGTTCTCCGTCACCGTGCCGTCCAGCGCAGCCGCCCGAAGGATCCGGTCCGAGGGGATGATTGCCACGCCACGACTGCGTAGATCGCCGGGATCGAGACGCGCCGACAGGCGGCGTCCCCGGACGCGGACCGCTCCCGAGGAAAGCTCGAACTCACCGGTCAGGTACGATTCCAGGAGATCCAGGCCGGATTCCCGGACCCCTACCACAGCGGTGATGCGACCCGCCGCCAGTTCCAGCGATAGGGGGCCCAGGGCGCGGCCCCCCAGGGGATCCCGGACGGTGAGTTCCTCAAAGGAGGCGATCGGCGCGTCGTCGTCGGTCTTCGCGGGTTCGGCGACAGAAGGTATACCGTCGGTGCCATCCGGAAAGAGGTCGGTCACGAGTTGTTCCGTCACAAAGGGGCGCGTCCGCGTCACCGTGGACCGTCCCGCCACGAGAACGGTCACGCGATCGGCGATCTCCGCCATCTCTCGAAGATCGTGCGAAACGTAGAGAACGCCCGTGCCGCCGTCCCGGAGAGCCCGAACCGTCTGGAGGATGCGTTTCCGGTCCACCGGAGCAAGCCCCACGGTGGGCTCGTCCAGGAGAATCACCGCGGGATTCCCCAGGAGTGCGCTCAGAAGGGCTGCAAGTCGTTGTTCCGTCTGGTTGAGTCGGGCTGCGGGACGACGCACATCCACGTCAATCGAGAATCGAGCAGCAATCTCCTCCACCCCGGCGATCGCGTGTCGCCGGTCCAGGAGGGGGCCGATCCGCGGCTCCTCGCCGGTGATGAGGCTTTGCCAGACCGGTATGGATGGTGCCAGTTTCGGATTCTGCGAAACCACCGCCACCCGGGAGGTATCACCCCGGACGATACCGGAATCGGGTGCCTCTATACCGGCAAGAATCCGGACGCTCGTTGATTTTCCCGCGCCGTTCTCACCGATCAGCCCGTGGACTTCGCCGGAGTTGATCGATAGAGAGACGCCGTCGAGTGCGGGGATTCGGTCATACCGTCGGCATACCGATTCGGCGGCGATCACGGCGGCGGACATCGTTTCTACCGTGCCGGGACGTTCATCTCGAGGAGAAGATTTCCGGATCTGAGTCGTTCGAGAATCGCTTCCATCTCTTCACGAATCGGCTCCGGGACCGCCCGGATAAAGGAAGGGTCCTCCGTATCAAAACTGACTGCGCCGTCGGCAACGCCGAGAATACGCGCCTCGCCAAACGCAAGGGTGCCGTCAATTGCCGCGCGGGTGGCTTCGTAGGCTGCGTCGTCCTGACGGACAAAGGAGCTCCCGATGACGAGACCCGGTGCCTGGTCGTAGCCGCTGTCGTCGTACCACAGGACGTAGGCACCGCGCTCCCGGGCCGCCGCTATCACCCCCTGATTTCCGCCGCCGGCGATGGTAAGGATCACATCGCTCCCGCGACCGATCATGTCGGTGGCGATCTCCTGCGCCTTGCCCGCGTCAAACCAGTTTCCGAGCACACGAAAGTCGACTTCGCCCTCGGGAAGGATCGTTCGAAATCCCAGGCGAAAACCCGGAAGTATCGTGTCGTTCATAATGGGGTATTCCTGACCGGCGAGAAGTCCCGCCCGCTGATCCGGATTGGCCCGGGGGAGGGCGCTTTGCGTAACCAGTCCCGCGAAGTACCCCGCCAGAAACGCCTGCTCCCGCTGGTTGAAGAGAACCGTGTGAATACGCGGATTACCGGAGAGGTAGCCGTCCAGAACGATAAACCGCACTTCCGGTACCGCCTCGGTCACGGCCTCGACGATCTCCGGCATACTCGGGTTGGAGGTAACGATGAGGTCGTATGCTCCGGACACGGCCATGGACATGACGCCTTCCTGCCAGGTGGACTGGTCGAATCCTCCTTCTACGACCGCCACGTCCACGCCTCCGCCGGCTTCCGACGAGGCGCGTCGGACGCCCCTGACCATCATCTCATAGGTCGGGCTGCCGTCGACGACACCCGGAACAAATACACCCACCCGATAGAGGTCCTCGGGGTTTTCGGAAGTGCCTGCCGCGAAGAGACACGCCGTGGATACGATTATCATGAATGCGAGCACAAAAACGGTGTGTTTCATGCGCATAATGTACAGGGTTTTCGCCATAATTGACCACCGCGATACCCGATGATAGCCTGAACCCGTAGTGAAAGAACGCAACTATCTCCTGATCGATATCGGTACATCCAGTATCAAAGCCGCCGTGATGAGCGGAGCCGGTGAGGTTTTTTCTTCGGTGCGACGGCGCCTGGTGGACCGCGGGTCCGTTCCCGGGTCGATGCGGGTCGGTCGTTGGGAGGAGGAGTTGCGCCAGTCGATACCGCATCTCGTAAGCGGGTATCGCGTCGACGCGGTTGTCCTGAGCGGTAACGGCCCGACTCTGGTAGCGATCGACGGTGCCGGTGAACCGATGGAACCGGTAATGCTCTGGCTTGACGATCGCCGTCGCGGGATAGGAGAAACCGAATCATTCTATCTTCCGCGGATGCGCTGGTTTCTCGACCGGCCCGAGGCATCGCGGGTCCGGCAATTTATACCCTTCCCGGAATACCTGGCGTACCGTCTCACCGGTGAGGCCGTGGCGATAAGTCCGAGCCACGCCTTTGAGCGCTATATCTGGAGCGAGCCGGAACGGGAGCGCTACGGGGTTCCCCCGGAGATGCTTCCTCCCTTCGTTCCGGTGGGGTCTGCGATCGGTGGCGTTCGTTCGGATCAGGCGGAGCGATACGGCCTCACCGCGGGCACGCCGGTTGTTGCTGCGGGATCGGACTTTCTGATGAGTCTGGTCGGTACAAACACACTCCAGCCCGGACGGTGCTGCGATCGAGCCGGGACCTCCGAGGGAATAAACTTCTGCAGCGATCGGTCGATTCGGTCTGAGGGGCTTCGAACGCTCCCGCACATACGGGAGGGCTATTTCAACGTCGCCGGAATCCTCGCATCCACGGGGTTGCTCTTTGAATGGTTTCGCGAGATAAGCGGCCAGGCCGGGCGGGACTACGGCGATATGATGGTTGATATTCTCGAGGTGAGCGACGGAACCAGAATCCCCTGGTTTTTTCCGTCGGAGCATCGCGGCGCCGCCTGGGAGTTTCAGCGTGGAATGTTTATTGGTCTCGGAGCGGAGCACAACCGCGCCATGATGGGGCGGGCGGTGGTCCTGTCGATCGGGTTTGCCGTACGGGAAGCGATCGAGTATCTCGGGCACAGCGGCTGCACCGTTGAGGAACTTCGGGCCTGCGGAGGCCAGGCGCGAAACGGCCTCTGGACCCAGATGAAATCGGATATCTGTGGAATCCCCATCGCCGTTCCCCATGTGGCCGATGCGGAACTCACAGGCAATCTTGCGGTGGGAATGCGTGCCCTCGGGGAGGCGGGATCACTGGAGGAAGCGGCGGACCGGGTGGTTCGCTTTATTCACCACTATGAGCCGGACAGCCGGCGATCCTCGGTCTACGACGAACAATACCGGCAGTACCAGGAGCGATACGGCCGGTTTCGAACCGCCTTGCGGGAGTGTCAGAGCGAGTAGAACAAGACGAGGCCGGCGCCAACGACGCCGGCCTCCGAAAGCACATATCCCGTAAGGAAGGACGTTGTTCCGTTTTCCGTTACCCGATCGCTTCCGTCCCGGTCTCGCCGGTCCTGATGCGTACCACGTCTTCCAGAGGTATCACGAAGATCTTTCCGTCACCGATCGTACCGGTTCGTGCTCCCTCGACAATCGCATCGATCGTCGGTTTGACGAAATCGGCGTTGACCGCGATCTCCAGTCGTACCTTCTTGAGAAGATTGACTTCGATATCCACACCTCGATAGGTCTCGTGGTAGCCTTTCTGCTGCCCGGCGCCCATCGCATTGGTGACCGACATCTTGAACACCTGCGCTTTGTAAAGCGCTTCCTTTACATCGTTGAGCTTGTGCGGTTGTATGTACGCGATAATCAGTTTCATTGGTGACCCTCCTTAGATGTTGCTGAAGACCTGGAAGCCGCTGTACGACTCGGCACCGTGTTCGGAGATATCGAGTCCGAGCATCTCGTCCTCGTCATGGACGCGCAGGTTACCGGTTGCTTTGAGTATCCCGAACAGAATCGCCGCCGCAACGACAACCCAGACGAATACCGCGGCGATTCCCAGGAGCTGTACGCCGATCTGACCGCCGCGGGTCAGGCCGCTCCCGATCTTCTCGAGGTCGCCGAAGATACCCACCGCGAGGGTGCCCCAGGCGCCGACAACGCCATGAACGGAGATCGCACCGACGGGGTCGTCGATATGGAGGATTTTGTCAAAGAACTCGACCGAGAGGACAACCAGGACACCACCGATCGCCCCGACCACGATCGACGCAACGGGACTGACCACCCAGGTACCGGCGGTGATCGCCACGAGACCCGCCAGGGCGCCGTTGAGCGACATCGACGGATCGGGCTTCCCGAACCAGGTCCAGGAGGTAAACATCGCGGCGATCGCACCGGCAGAAGCCGCCAGAGTCGTCGTGGTAGCTACATACGCGATGTCCAGGTCCGTGCCGGAGAGCGTGCTACCGGCGTTGAAACCGTACCATCCGAACCAGAGAATAAACACACCCAGCGCCGCCAGCGGCATGTTGTGCCCCTGAATCGCCTTGACCGTCACCTGGTCTCCCACCTTGACGTACTTCCCGCGGCGAGCACCGATCATGATCGCTCCGATCATCGCGGCCCAGGCACCCACGGAGTGTACGACGGTGGAACCGGCAAAATCATGGAATCCCATGGAGGCCAGCCATCCGCCGTTCCAGATCCAGTGTCCGCTGATCGGATAGATCACCGCGGAGATCACCACGGAATAGAGCAGGTACCCGGTGTACTTGGTCCGTTCCGCCATGGCACCGCTGACAATCGTCGCCGCCGTTGCCGCAAAGACAACCTGGAAAAACCAGTCCCGGAACGTTCCGCTTCCGGCACCTGCCAGAAAAAACTGATCCGTTCCGATAAAACCGCCGGCGCTGCTTCCGTACATCAGCGCCCAGCCGATCGCAAAGTACGCGATCGCGCCAACCGAGAAATCCATAAGGTTCTTCATGAGAATGTTGCTCGCATTTTTGGCGCGGGTGAGACCGGTCTCAACCATGGCAAAACCGGCCTGCATAAAAAACACGAGTGCCGCCGCTACGGTAAGCCAGATCATATCGAACGCCTGGCTGTAGAGATCGAGTGTGGCCTCTACCTCCTGCGCCGCGAGACCCGGTACCACCAGAAGCCCCAGGATTCCCAATGCAAATACCATCCGATGCTTCATGTAATCTTTCCTCCTGCGTATTTCTTTCTGAAAAGTACTATGCAACGCCTGTGCCAACAAGAGCGTATTATCTACAAAAATTGCATACGAATGTGTAAGTGTATGTGCTTCAACGGGTTATGTAGGTACGTAAATGAATTAAAAATAAAAACGACGCCGAGTTGGCGTCGTTAATTTAGAATACAACTACATAAATGTCGGAAATAGGACTGTTACCTACGCGTGTGTACGATATACCCGCGGATCGATATCGTGCTTCTTGACTCGCAAGCCCATGATTCGCTCTGTGATCTCCAGCATCCGCGCCGCTTTTGCCATGTTTCCTTTTGTCGATTTCAGTGCGTCCATCAGCAGTTCCCGCTCGAGTTTATCCAGGGCGTCCTGAAGCGAGCCTCGTACCTGGGTGTTGGTGCTCTCTGCGGATTGAAGACTCGGAGGCAGGTGGTGCGAATGGATGACCCCGTCGACGCTGAGGAGCACCGCGCGCTCCACGCAGTTTTCGAGCTCTCGCACATTTCCCGGCCAGTGGTAGTTCATCAGAAGATCGATTGCCGGTGTGGATATCCGCTGGATCATCTTGTGATTGGTCTCCGCGTAGTGAGAGATAAAATGATCCGCCAGGAGGAGGATATCATCGCGGCGTTCCCGGAGCGGCGGAATATGAATCGGAAAAACGTTGAGTCGATAGTACAGGTCCTCCCGAAAATCGCCCCGTTCCATCGCTTCCTCGAGTTCCCGATTGGTTGCGGCGATTACGCGTACGTTTGTACGTATCGTTTCGTTTCCGCCGACGCGTTCGAACTCCTTCTCCTGCAGAACCCGCAGGAGTTTGACCTGGGTAATTGCCGAGAGATCGCCGATCTCGTCGAGAAAGATCGTACCGCCGTTGGCCAGTTCAAATCGCCCCTTTCGGGTACTAATCGCACCGGTGAAAGAGCCTTTCTCGTGACCAAAGAGTTCGCTTTCGATGACCGTCTCGGGCAGCGCCGCGCAGTTAACCTTGATCAGCGGCTTGGACGCGCGCGGGCTGTTGTAGTGGATCGCCTGGGCTACCAGCTC
>Ga0180436_10002005_pt1 | contig 19611 bp, 12 predicted proteins | sample SS_ome_2_FD_132434 | JGI IMG/M metagenome (GOLD analysis project Ga0180436, IMG submission 132434) | Hypersaline lake sediment archaeal communities from the Salton Sea, California, USA - SS_3_S_2 metaG | ecosystem: Environmental > Aquatic > Non-marine Saline and Alkaline > Hypersaline >...
GAATCCACATTCGTGCAGGTGAACTGGCCGATCGCGCCGACCCGCTGCCCGGGAAACTCGGGATCGTGGGGCGAGTCATTCCACCACAGGGCGCAACGGGCCGCGATCGCTTCGTTCTCCTCCCGCAGCGTCAGGCAGGAATCGGGGGCGAGACCGGGCGGGATCTCGTCCTTCCACGAGGGTTCGGCTTCGAGGGATATGGGTGTCATGTCAGGGTCGTGTGAGGAGGAATGCGAGCCAGGCGGATCCTGCGGCGGTGAGGGAAAACAGGGCCTGCCACCACCAGCGGAAATCACCGTCTTCCCATCCGTCTCTTCGGCAAACGCGCCTGCCGAACAGGAGGGCGGCGCCGAGCATCGTGGCCGATCCCGCCGCGAACCCCGCGATGGTGGAAACCGGAAGCGAGGAGGCGGCCGTGAGAAAGACGCCGGGCAGACCGACCAGGACGACTCCCTTGAGCCAGCCGAGAAACGCCATGCGCAAGGTGGGGAAGCGGCGGGCGAGGAAGGCGCGTGTGCCGGTGTTCGCGATCGCAAGATGGGTCGCGGTGCCGACGATGAAGGCGACAAGATACGGCTCGGTGGATCCGGGGAACAGGCTGGCGAGTAGCGGCCACGGAAGAAGGCTCAGGCCGATCGCCAGGACCGGTGTCAGGTCATGACGTGTTTCCTGCAGACGAAGGATGCGCCGGGTGATGTAGATGTGTTCGGCGAAGAGGATGAGGGGAGGAATGAGAAATCTCCAGTCGCCGAGCGCGCAGCAGCCATAGCCGAAGAGCACCGCCGCGAGAAGGGCTCCGCCCTCGAGCGTGCTCCACCGGCTACAGGACAACACGAACACGAGGAGAACGACCACCACCAGAAGTCGCCAAACGAGGGCATCCGCGTCCATCGGGAGGAACCGGTCGAGGAGCAGGGCGCTCGCCACGGGCACGACGAGGTTGTCGATGCCGCGAACCGAGATGCCCTCGAACAGGGTGACGGTGAAACCGAGAATGGCGGCGATCAGCAGAGTCTCGGTTCGCCCCACTTCGCTGAAGAGAAGAAGGGGAATGTGGACGCTGAGAAAGGCGGCGATGAAGAAACTGAAGCATCCCTCGGCCGACTTCCATCCGGACAGGCAGGAGAAGCGGTGTTCGCCGTAGCGGGTTCCGACCAGCGCGCCTGCCGCGTCCGCGACGGTGAGAATCAGGATGGGAATGACGAACAAAAGGATTCCCTCGACTCCCTCGTGTCGTCGTGCCAGGGCGAACACGATCGTCACGGCGAGAGGAAACCAGACATCGCCGAGTGAGGCGCGCTCGACACCGTAAAGGACGGCGGTCCGGTTGTCCGCCTGCCTCGCTTCCCGCCGCCGGATCAGGGTGAGAAGCCCGAGGCAGAGAGCACCGAGAAGGGCGACGGCCAGCACCGAATCGAAGATCCAGGGAAAGGCGAGGGACGAGGCGCCCATCCCGACGTGGACGGCCTTTCGCCGCACCTCCGGGGGGAGTCCGAACCGAACCGAGAGCCACCGGACCCCTCCGACGACAAGAGGGAGGAGGGCGAGAAACCCGATGATGCCGGCGAGATCTTTCATCGGGCGGGAGATTTCTCGATGTCCTCGACTTCCTCGATCACGAAGCGACTGTAGAAAAAGGCCTTGTCCCGGGAGTGAAGGGATTGCGCCAGCTCGTCGAGAGGCCGGAGTCGATCGGCGAGGGAATCCGGGCGGGAGCGCGGCGCCAGCATGTTCCAGTAGGCGAGTCGTGCCCCGGGTGCGGACCGGTCGGCAATGCGACGAAGGAGCGTCTCGGTCGCGTCCTTCGGCAGATACTCGAAGATGTCACTCAGGTTCCACGCATCGTGGCGGTCCGCTCCCGGTTCATCGAGCAGGTCTTCCAGCGATCCGAGACCCCAGGTGAGCCGGTCGAGTCGAGAGCGAATCGTCTCGAAATGCTCTTCCCGCAGTGCGAGCGGAAGCGCCTCGCCATGGGTGCCCGTGAGAATCCAGTGAAGGTAGGGATTGTCCGACGGATCGAGCACGGCGAGAGCGTGGCGGGTGCGGGCGAGAATGCGGGGCGCGACGGCTCCCTCGACGTGATCGAAGAAACTGGGATCGCGCCCCATGCGTCCCATCACGGTCCGGGAATAGAAGACGTGGAAGAGGACTCGCCAGCGCCAGGTGTTCCAGGTTTCTTCGTAGAACAGCTCGCGTTCCGCTGGAGTTCGTGACGTGAGCAGCGCCGTCACCGTCTTCCGCCGATGGATGCAGGGGAGGATTCTCCGCCTGAAGGTGGCGAAGTAGCGCTCGAATTTTCCCGCGGATCCGATGCCGGCTTCGACAAGGTGAGGATGGGCGTCCCAGAAGGCGCGTGTCTCGGGATCGAGTTCCTCGCGGCAGGCGCGATACCAGTCGAGGCGGCGTTCGCTCGGACGCGCCCCGATCAATTCGAGGAGTTCGCCATGCTGTAGGCGCCGAAAGCCGGCGACGCGAAGGGCGAGACACGCGAGCTGGGAGGGGCTGAGGTCCCGTGCGATGACCCGGGCCGGATCGCGGATGAGGAGAGCGAGGCTGTTTTCGCCGGCGGAGGCGATGGAGACACAGGACGCCCCCGGCCGGATCGCGAGGCCTTCGAGGAGAATATCCGCGTCCTCCCAGCATTGCGCGTAACGGATGCGGGAGAAGTCGGCGCGATGGGCGATGGTTTCGTTCATGGGGCCGGTGGGGGCGAAGCGGGTTGAGACGGATCGCTCAGTCGCCGGACCGTGCCGGCGGCGCCATCCATTTCCACCCACTCGCCATCGGTGAGAGCCGTCGTGATCGATGGAAGCGAAACGATGGCCGGGATTCCCATTTCCCGGGCGACGATCGCGGAGTGGGAGAGCAGGCTCCCGCGTTCGACGAGCAGACCCGAGGCGGCGGGAAAGAGGACCACCCAACCGGGATCGGTCTGCTGGGCGACCAGGATCTCGCCGGGCGCCAGTTCGACGCCGCGGGGATCCCGCACCACCCGGACGGGTCCCCGAACAACACCCGCGCAGGCTCCGATTCCCGCGAAGTCGCCCGTGTTCGATGCGCCGGCGTCGGACGTGGCGACGATGGCCCCCGGGGCGGCGGGACTGCCCCGCGTCTCGAATCGGTCCGGCGGAGCGGGTTCCGCGCGATAGCGTTCGAATTCGCTCCGCCGTGCCACGACCAGGGGCGGGGAAACCGGGCAGGCGGCCGTGCCGTCGAAGGTTCCGAGCAACTCCTCCAGTTCGCAGTAGAAGACATCGTCCCGCGCGTCGAGACGGTTCATCGCGACGAGGTGGGTGCCGAGACCGCGCATGATGCGGCGCACCCTCCCGAAGAGCCGGGTGCGTTCGAATCGAAGATTCTCGCGGTCGCGCACGCGGGCGCGGGCGAGGGAGAGCACGCGGCGAAAGACGAGGCGTCGCACCGGCCCGAGTCGATCGATCGCCTCCTCGAGATCGTTTCCCCCTTCCTCCCCGGGAGACTCCCGTGGTCCCTTCGATTCGCTCCGGATGCGCTCGGCCAGGGCTTCGATCGAATGTCGCAACGGTGAGAGATCGTCGGCCAGGGTCGTGCTTTCGAGCTTCAGTTCCTCGACGCAGCGATCACCGAACAGGGTCACATAGTCGGCCAGACCCTCTTCGATCGATTCGCCCCGCGCGTGTTGTTCGGCCATCGTGCGGATGCGGCGGGCGGGTTCCAGGCTGATGATGTCCCCGATGTCGCGGAGTCCGGTGTTGGCGAGCGATTCGTCACCCAGCCAGTTCGCCGCCAGCTTCCTCAGGACACCACAGGCGATCATGGCGAAAAAGTCGTTCACGAGGGGAGCGTCCCACCGGCGGAGGAGCTGAGCCTCGAGGTCGCGGTAGTGGGCGCCGAGCTCCTCGGCGGAGAGATCTTCCAGGTCGGCGGGGGCGCCGTCGAGGGCCGTCGCGAGGCGTTCGTGAAACCCGCGTATCGCCGACGGCAGACCGAAGGCATGGCGGACGAGTCCCAGGAGAGTGCACGCGAGGTGCCATCCGTCCCGCACGGGGCCGACACGGGACTCTCGCTCGATTTCCGCGACGACGGCATCGGGCATCGGTTCCCGAACCCCCATCATCTGTTCCATGAAGCTGCGATTGACCCGGAATCCGGGTAGCATCGCGAGGACGCGATACCAGCTCACGAGATTGTAGTAGATGCGTCCCCGGATGAGGCCGATCATGGCGCGGAAGACCGGGTCGCCCTGCTCGATCCGGTCCTTCGGCACCCCGAGGAGACGGCAGAACTCGCGGTAGACATTCTCGTAGGCGCGGCGGGCGAAACTGTAGGTGAGGGGAGTGGTCACGCCGGAGTAACTCTCGGCGATGTTGCTGTTGTCCCAGATGAGGGGAGTGACGTCCGCCACGGGGGCGGGAGGAAGGGTGGTGATGGGGCGGGACTGAAGGAGGTGGAGCGTCCCGTCCCGGCCGGTCGCCCACTCGATGTCCTGCGGAGATCCGAAGTGGGTCTCCGCCCGGCGCGCCAGATCCGCCACGTCGCAGGCGAGGTCGTCCGGAAGCCCGACCGAGACGTCGCCTTTCCGATCTCGAATGGTCCCCTCGCTCTCGATCACCACGGTCTCACCATCGACTTCGCCCGAGACGAGGGATTCTCCCCAGCCCCGGACCGCCGAGACCACGGTGATGTCGCGGTTTCCCGTCACTGGATCGGCGGAAAAGGCGACGCCGGCGAACGCGGCATCGACCATCTCCTGGACGATCGCCGCCGGAGCGAGCACCTCCGCGTTGCGCTCGCTTCCGTAGGTGGCGGCGCGTTCGCTGTCCCCCGAAGCCCAGACCTCGGCGACGCGCGACACGAGATCGCTCCGGCCCACGTCGAGGAAGGAGGAATACTGGCCCGCGAAGGAGTGCTCCGACGAATCCTCTCCCCGCGCGGAGGAACGGCAGGCCACGCGCGCATCGGCGGCAAACTGTTCGTCGAAGGCGGCGAGGAGGCTCTCTTCGCCGGATCCTTCGGGGGCGACGAAGAAGGGGGGCACCCGGAACCCGGCCCGGATCAGGTCGGCGAGGGCTTCGGCTTTTCCCCCGGCCGGACCGCCGGGGCGGATCGCGGAGGGGAGCAGGATGGCGGTGGCGGGCATGGGGCAAGTCAGGATGGGGCTTCTTCGAAGGGATTGATCACGAGAACGCCGGCATAGTCGCGGCCGTGGCCGAGGTCCTCGGAGTAGACGCGTTCGCAACCCAGTCGTAGGGCGGCGGCGAGAATGTTGGCATCCCAGAACGAGGTCTGGCATTCGCGCTGGATCGCCACCGCTTCGTGGAACAGCGATACATCGTTCGGCTGCACACAAAAGGAGGCCAGTGTTTGCAACACCTCGACCGCCTCGTCAGGCGTGAGGGGGCTGCGTCGACGCCGGTGAGTCGCCTGCACGAAAAACTCCTGGAAGACCTGCACGGAGAAGGCCAGATTCCCCTCGGCGACGACTTCCCGGGCGCGGGCTTGTCTCGGGTCCCCGGCGTCGGCAGGGCCGAACGCGTAGAGCAGGACGTTGGTGTCGATGAAGTTCATCGTGGCTACGCTCCTCTCTCGTGCAGTTCGTCGCGGGAGAGGAGGTTGTCGGTTCGGAACTCAGGATGCCGTGCGCGCATCCTGTCAATCACGCGGAGGACCGCTCGAGTACGATCGTCGGTCTCGCCGACATGATCCTGCTCCCGAGCCGTGTACTGGGTGAGAAACTCGCGGACCAGAGCGGTGACCGTCGTGTCCGATTCCGCGGCTGCGACCCGCGATTTCCGGTAGAGCTCGTCGTCGAGCGACACGGTGATGTTCTTCATGGTTTCACAGTTTCACAGTTTCACATCGTCAGCAAGCGCGATCGGGGCAAGTCAGAGCACGGCCACCACGAAAGGCACGATGCCGAGGACGAGATACAGCGCGATGGTCCAGAGCCCGGCGAAGAGCTCGAACTTCTTCCCCGCTCCGGGCCGGGGATCGCGGATGAAAGGAACGATCGTCATTGCCGCTGCCGCGAGAGTGATTGCGACGACACCCGCGACCGGGACCAGGAAATCGATTTCCCGGGCCGCCAGGATCGCCGCCAGTCCGGTCGCCGCGAGCATCCCGAACCAGATCCAGGGAGCCCGGCGAATCCCCCAGAGCCTGGTGTAGGTGGGGACGCCTTCCTCTTCGTCCTCGCGCGCCCGCAGCTTGCGTCCGATTTCGATCACGACTCCGTTGCAGAAACTGGCGACGAGGAACCACTTCAATCCCGGAGAGACGGGGAAGTCATGTGCCAGCCAATGACAGGCCGTGGCGTAGAGGTCCACCAGCGGCATGATCAGCATGTGTGTCCACAGGTAGGTGATGGGCCGGGCGACGAGCCACTCCCGGGCGAAGAATTCCCGGCTCATGAGGGCGAGGTAGGTCCAGGCGATCGCGAGGACGACGAGGAGGCGCGGCTCGAGCCAGAGTGCCAGGAGGAGCTGTACGAGCGCGGCACCGGCGAAGACGAAACCCAGGGCACGCAGGGTCACGAGTCCGCGGGGAACGGGCCGGTAGGGCCGGTAGCGGGTGTCTTCCTCGATATCCTTGAACTCGTCGGCGATCCGCAACTGGAGGAAGAACAGGAAGCAGGTGACGAAAGCGGCCACGGCCGGTCCCATCCAAGTTCCTGACGAGAGAAAGTCGGCCGCGTCGTCGTGCAGCAGGGCCGAGAAGGCAATCGCGGAGAGGCTGAAACAGAGAATCAGGGGGCCGTGTCCGAGGACCGGAAACCGCTCGCGCTGGTAGATCCAGGCGCGCTGGAGAAGCGACGGATTCATGGTCAGAGCCTTCGCGTCGAACGCGCGCGCCGTTCGTGGGCCCGGGCGAAGTGTCCCGCCGCCATGGCGCCGATGATCGACAATTCCCCGGCGAGAACCAGGGCAGCGGTGACTTCGGCGAGCGCACCACTCTTGCCCGCACCCGAGAGACCGAGTAGGTCGAGGCAGGCCCGCTGAGTGGGAAGGCCGGTGCCGCCGCCCACCGTCCCCAACATGAGATTGGGCAGGGTGACGGCCGCGTAGAGAGCGCCTTCCTCGGTGACTTCGAATCGCGTCACGCCAACGGCTGACTCGGCGACGCAGGCGGGGTCCTGTCCGCACGCGATGAAGAGCGCGGCGAGTCCGTTCGCGAAGTGCCCCTGCACCCCGATCGTGCCGCTCAACACTCCCCCGAGTGCCGACATGCGCCAGTAGTCGGTCATCGCTTCCGGCGTGGTGTGGAGATAGCGCTGGACCAAGTCGGCGGGAAGGGTCGCCTCGGCGATGGTCTTCTTTCCCCGGACAGTATTGAAGGCCTGGGCGCTGGCTTTCTTGTCGCCGGAGAGGTTGCCCTCGACGTAGGAGCGCGTCGGCCGAACCGGGGCCTCCGCGAGAATGAAATCGCAGATCCGCTGGGTCGCGAGCGTGACCATGTTCTGGCCGGCGGCGTCGCCGGTGGTGAACTCGAAGTTCAGGTAGAGATGGTTCCCCTCGCCGGTGGCACCCACGTCGAGGAGCTTGGCATAGCGGCTCGATTCGGACACGATCTCCCGGAATCGATCGACCTGTTCGAGCACCCAGTGAAGGAAGAGTCCCGCTTCGGCGATGGAGCCGAAGGCGAAGGCGGGCGAGCGGTTGAGGGCTTCGTTGACGAGCGCGGCGGAGGCGCCACCGCTCGCGGTGACGAGACGCGCCCCCCGGTGATACGATGCGACGAGAGCGGCCTCGGTCGTGGCGAGGGGAACGTGATAGTCTCCCTGCGCGAAGAGCCCGTTCACGCGTAGGGGGCCGGCGATTCCGACCGGCAACCGGACCTCGCCGATGAAATTCTCGATGCTGTTCTCGTAGACGGCCGGATCGGTCGCACCGCTCCGGCCGGCGAGGAGGTCCGCATCGTCCGGGGCCAGTCCGAGGGCGGCGTGTCGCTTGGCGATCGTGGCATCGTCATGACGTGTTCCCGAAGGAAAGCGATCCGGTAGTGGAGCGTCGCTGGAGGCGAGGCGTTCGACGACGTCGTTCGCTCCGTCGCCGGTTTCGAGGAGGCGCGCGAAGTGTCGCCGGGAGGCATCCGATTTCGATGGCATGACAGGAGTGTAGGGTGCCGGGGAGCGAAATCGAAATCGAAACGGACACAAGTATGTATCGACTCAATCGATGATATACGTCTATCGTATCAAGTGCTGGGACGCGTCAATTTCCCTTTCCTCTTCCCCCCGAATCCGCTGGACTGGGGAGCAACTCTTTTCCGGCTGTGTCCTTTCTCCATCCCGACCAACTCGAGGGCGTCGAACTCTTCGGACGCCTCGCCCCCGCCCATCGCGAAATTCTCGCTCCGCTCTTTTCCGAGGTGCGGGTGGATCGCGACACCTTTCTCTTCGAGCAGGGGCAGGAACGACGCGCCGTCTATCTCATCCTGGAGGGCGAGCTGGAACTGGCCGACCAGTCCGGCGGAGTGCGGAAGACCTTCATCACCTGCGACCCGGGATCCGTGCTGGGGGAGCCTCTCCTCATCAACGAGGGCTGCTGTCACTCCCTCGGGGGATATGCCGTATGCGACGTCGTGTGCGCGGCGCTCTCTCGCGAACAGATCGACCACATCGAGAGGGAGCACCCCGAAACCTACAGTGCACTCGTCCTCGAGCTGAGCCGCCTTCTCGCGACCCGGCTCGTCTACGCCAACCCGGTCGAGCGCGGCAGCAGCGTCGACTTTCGCAACGGCGATCTTCGTGACGAGCACGATCTTCTCGGCGACCGCCAGGTTCCGGAGAGTGTCCTCTGGGGCATCCAGACCCTGCGCGCGATGGAGAATTTCTCCATCACCGGGGTGCGGCTCTCGCAGTATCCCGAGATGATCGAGTCGCTCGCCCTGATCAAGAGCTGCTGTGCGACTGCGAACTTCCAGCTCGGCAAGCTTTCCCCCGAACTCCACCAGGTGATCACCCGGGCCTGCGACGAGGTGCGCAAGGGACAGTGGCACTCGCACTTCGTGGTCGACATGATGCAGGGCGGCGCGGGTACGAGCACGAACATGAACGCGAACGAGGTGATCGCCAACCGCGCCCTCGACCTGCTCGGCGGACACCGGGGTGACTACGCGACCGTGCACCCCAACATTCACGTCAACATGAGCCAGTCGACCAACGACGTCTATCCCTCGGCGATCAAGATCACGCTCCTCACGATGAGCGAAGATCTCCTCGACGAACTGGAGCGGCTGGCGCATTCCTTCCAGGAAAAGGGCCACGAATTCTCGGGCGTGATCAAGATGGGGCGCACCCAACTCCAGGATGCCGTGCCCATGACCCTCGGCCAGGAATTCAACGCCTGGGGCCGCATCATCCAGTCTGCGGCACGGAGCGTCCGCGACTCGCTGGGGAAGGAAATGCGTGAGCTCAACATCGGGGGAACCGCGATCGGGACGGGTATCAATGCGCCGCCGCGCTACGCGGACATCGTGATCGAGGAGATCAACTACCTCACCCATCTCGAGGTCCGCAAGGCACCCGACCTCGTCGAGGGAACGCAGGACACCGGGGCCTTCGTGGAACTGTCCGGCGTGCTCAAGATGCTCGCGGTGCGCCTCTCCAAGATCTGCAACGACCTGCGCCTCCTCTCGAGTGGTCCTCGCTGCGGACTCAACGAGATCAACCTGCCGCCGATGCAGCCCGGTTCGAGCATCATGCCGGGCAAGGTCAACCCCGTGATCCCCGAGGTCGTCAACCAGGTCGCCTTCCAGATCATCGGTCTCGATGCCGCCATCGCGATGGCGGCCGAGGGTGGACAGCTCGAGCTCAACGTCTTCGAACCGGTCATCGCCTTCAATCTCTTCACCAGCCTCAAGATGCTGCGCAACGCGGCCCGCACCCTGCGCCTGCGCTGTATCGAAGGTATCACCGCGAACGAGGAACACCTCCGCCTCATGGTACAGAATTCGATCGGGATCGTGACCGCCCTCAATCCCGTGCTCGGCTACGAGGTCACCTCTCGCATCGCCCGGACCGCCCTCGAGCAGAATCGCTCCGTCTACGACCTCGTGCTGGAGGAGAGCCTCATGAGCCGCGAGGAACTGGATGAGCTGATGCGGGTGGAGAACATGGTGTGAAGCGGGGTGTGGGGCGCGGCCGGAAGGCCGGGAGATGAGCGACGCGAGATAGCGTAGACGTGGCCTGCGCTCACGGCCGTAGAATGAGCGGTTGGATTATTGTCAGAAGTTGTCGATTGACCCGTTTTGCCGCAGGCGCTGGGCTGGACTTTCGCACGGGAAGGGTATCGAGGGCGAAAACCGAGCTCACCCGATCAACGGCGCCTCACCCGGACGAAAGACGATCAGGCCCTGGTTGCTGCGCTTCTCCCGGAGGTAGTCCGAGATACGTGCATCGACGAGGCACTGGCGTCCCTTGCTGCGCGATGAGGAGGCATGCATGAAACGACAGGCCGCCCCGTCCCGTTTCGCGAGCCCGACGTGGGAGGTGTAGGTGGAATGCCAGTTCGAGACGATGGCGAGAACATCGCCGTCCTTCAGTTTCGATTCAATCGAGGCAACTCGAGCTTTCGGAATGTAGGACACGGGAAGGCTCGAGATCTTTGCTTCGATCCTCGCCATGTCGGAAACCATCGCGGGGTTGTTCCGCAGGTAGCGCGAGCTGCGGACTGCCGTCTGTGTCTGCATGTATTCGACCCGCCGTTGCAATGGAATCCCGCCCAGCGATCTCGTGACGTTCGTTCCGAGTCCACGCCTCTCGTTGTCGGCAAACACCTCCTCGAGGTGATGCATCCGGCTCACGTAGGTTCCGTCGCATCGACCACCCCGGTAGCGCTCGAGTTCGATGTAGTGCAGGAGAGCTTCGCGTGTCCAGAGAGAGGGAGGATTCTTCACCATCCGCGCCATGGCCAGAGCTGTCTCGTAGAAGGTCCAGCAATCCTTGCCGTCGAAGTTCACCGAGGGTGACTCGATCCGGTCATCGATCTCGAGAGTATAATTGACGTAGGGAATTCCACAGAGGGCTTTGCCTAACTCGGTGGTTCGTGGCCCAATCGGCTTGATGGCCCAGTTTTCTTTCCGGGCTCGAGCGCACAGTTCCTTGAATCTCTGTTCGCCTTTGAAAACGGTGGCCCACGGCAGTCTCGGCGGCCGCATGACACCCGCGCTCCCCTCCGGCAGCGTCTCGCAATGACTGAGCATCGCGGCAGCTCCCGTCCCTCCCACAAGGGTCAGGGCGCGACGTCGCGAAAGCGAAACGTGGGAACTCGGTTGGGACATGCGTCGCATTGTCTGTGGGCGTGAAATTAACCGGGGTAAGCTCGCTTGGGGGTGGAGGATTTTCAACCCACGCAATACCCGCCAACCGCGGTCGGATCACGACTCAAACTTCTGAAGCGAGAAAAGGGGATCGTTGCGGGCAGTATGGATGCCTTTCCTTTTCGCTCCACTCCGTTGCCGGCCGTGCGATGTCCAGTTTTTCCAAAATCCGATCCAAGCGCGCCAAAATCCCGCCGCTTTCCCCGGGAACGCCCCTTGCCGCCGCGATACTCCTTCGACAGAATGGAACCTCGATCGACACGATGCCCCGACCGGCCATGAAACTCCTCGTCGCCCTGTTCGCCGCTATTTTCGCCATGGAGAGCGTGCCTCTCCGTGCCGCCGAACGGCCCCACGTCATCCTCATCATGGTCGACGACATGGGATTCTCCGACCTCGGCTACCATGGCGGTGAAATCGACACGCCCCACCTCGACTCCCTCGCCCACGGTGGTGTTCGCTTCTCCCAGTTCTACAACAGCGGTCGCTGCTGCCCGACCCGCGCGACCCTGATGACCGGTCTGCACCCGCACCAGACGGGAATCGGCCACATGACCCAGCCGCCGAACAAACTGTATGACGACCGCCCGCCCGCCTACCAGGGCTACCTCAGTCGTGAGTGTGTCACCATCGCCGAGGTGCTGCGGGAACACGGCTATGCCACTCTCATGGCCGGGAAATGGCACCTCGGCTACAATGACCGGGACCGCTGGCCGCTCCAGCGCGGGTTCGACCGCTACTACGGCTGCCTCTCGGGCGCGACGCGCTTCTTTCTCCCCGAGCAACCACGGGGCATGACCTACGGCAACGAGGATATCGAGACGCCCGAAAGCACGACCGACGAGTCGTTCTACACCACAGACGCCTTCACCGACTACGGCATCCGGTTCATCGACGAGCATCTCGAAGCGTCCGGGGAGAAGCCGTTCTTTCTCTACCTCGCCTACACCGCGCCACACTGGCCACTCCAGGCCTTCGAGGACGACATCGCAAAGTATCGAGGGACTTACCGGGAAGGGTGGGACAAGCTGCGCGAGACTCGCTACCGCCGCCAGGTCGAGCTGGGTCTCGTCGACGAAGTATGGGAACTCTCGCCCCGGACGCCGGGCATCCCGGACTGGGATTCGCTCGACGAGGAGACCCGCGATGAACTCGACCTGAAAATGGCCGTCTACGCCGCGATGGTCGACCGCGTCGACCAGAATATCGGCAGGTTGCTCGACTTCCTGAAGGAGAAAGGCGTCTACGAGAACACCCTGCTCCTTTTTCTCTCCGACAACGGTGCCTGCCAGGAGGGCGGGATGCTGGGCCGCGGCGAGTTCCGCGACGTCGAGAAGCGCAACCTCGAGCACGCCAACAGCTACGGCGAAGCCTGGGCCAACGCAGGCAGCACTCCGTTTCGGCTCTACAAGCACTTCGTCCACGAGGGTGGGGCGGCGACGCCTTTCTTCCTCCACTGGCCTGCGGGAATCGCCCCACGAGAGGACTGGTACGACGATCCCGCGCAGCTCATCGACATCCTGCCGACCATCCTCGACGTCGCGGGTGCGGACTATCCCGCGACCGCCCACGGCAACGCCCTTCCCCCGCTCGACGGCGTCACCCTGCGCCCTGCCTTTGACGGCACACCGCTCGGCCGCGAGGACCCGATCTTCGTCGAGCACGAGACCAACGCCTTCATCCGTGACGGCAGGTGGAAGCTCGTCGGCACCAAGGTCGCCACGAAAGACGGCACCGACGCGGCACAGTGGGAACTCTACGACATGGAGAAGGATCGAACCGAGACGAACGACCTCGCCTCGACGATGCCCGACAAGGTTACCGAACTCGCCGCACAGTGGGAGGCGTGGGCGGGACGGGTGAAAGTCTACCCCCGCGGGGGAGGCAACAACACGCCCAAGCCCGGTGGAAACTACACGGCAGCCAACAAGATGCCCGATCCCGAGAAGAACCGCATCACGCCTCCTCCCCACGTGAAGGGCGCCGCGTTCACCGTCCATGCCACGGTGCGCGGCAAGAACCTGGACGGGGTCGTCCTCGCGCACGGGGGCGTCCGTTTCGGCTGGTCGCTCCACTTTCGCACAGGGCGCCCGGTTTTCTCGATCCGCAACGAGGGCAAACTCGTTGAAATCGCGGGCGAGGATACCGTCTCGGGCAAGGTCGAGATCACCGCCTCGCTCACCGGGGAGTCCATGACCCTGGCTATCGATGGCGAAGAAGTCGCCAGCCGTCCCTCTCCCGGCCTGCTCAGCGATCAACCCGGACTCGGTCTCTACCGCACGCTCGACTTCCGCGACCCCGTCGGCAGCTACACGGTGCCCCATGCCTTCAGCGGGAAACTCCTCGACCACCGGATCGTCGTCGCCACGCCGAAGGTGACGATGCGAACGAGATGGGGGCAGGAGGTCACGGCGGAAAATGCCTGGCGCGAATACCCGCGTCCGCAACTCCAACGCACCGGCTGGACGAATCTCAACGGCCATTGGGAGTATGCGGTGACGCCGAAGGAGCAGAGCGAGGCACCCGCGGACTGGGACGGGGAAATCCTCGTGCCCTTCGCGATCGAGGCGCCCCTCTCCGGCGTGGAAGAACGGATCACGCCCGACGACGCGCTCTGGTATCGTCGCACCTTCGACGCCGATGCGACGGACGGTAGACGGACACTCCTGAACTTCGAGGCGGTCGATTACCGGTCCACGGTCTGGGTGAATGGGGAGAAGGTGGGCGAAAACACCGGGGGCAACCTTCCCTTTTCCTTCGACATCACCGAGGCCCTCGAACCCGGAACGGACGAACTTGTGGTGCGCGTCACCGATGCGACCGACACCGCCTACCAGTTGCACGGCAAGCAGGTGCTGGCACCGCGCGGGATCTGGTATACTCCCGTCTCGGGAATCTGGCAGACGGTGTGGATGGAGGACGTACCCGTCGTATGCATCGACGGATTGAAGGTCACGACATCGATCGACGGCCGGGTGAACGTGAAAGTCGACATCGTGAATCCGATCGGACGGACACCCGCGCCCGAGGTAGTGGCTCTGTTTGAAGGTATCGAAGTCGCGAAAGCGGTGGGCCGTGACGTGACGCTGACCATCCCCGAGCCGCGACTCTGGTCCCCCGGGTCGCCCGCCCTCTACGATCTCGTCGTTCGCTGTGGGGATGATGAGGTGCAGTCCTATTTCGGGATCAGGGAGACGGGTATCGAACGCGATCCGAAGGGACACCTGCGTTTCACCCTGAACGGCGAGCCCATTTTTCACTGGGGCACCCTCGACCAGGGGTGGTGGCCCGACGGGCTCCTCACCCCGCCGAGCGACACGGCGATGGCCTCCGACATCGAGTTTCTGAAAGCCGCCGGATTCAACACGATCCGCAAGCACATCAAGGTCGAGCCGCGCCGCTACTACTACCACTGCGACGCCATCGGGATGTTGGTCTGGCAGGACCAGGTCAGCTCGGGCACCGGACGCGACCGGGGAGGCGACGCGAGCAGCCCCGAGTGGACCCGGCTCGCCCCGGATCCTGCTCCCGATGCGGAGTGGCCGGACGAAGCACACGAACAATACCTGGCCGAGCACGCCCTGATGATCGACGGCCTGCACAACCACCCCAGCATCGTGCAATGGGTGCCCTTCAACGAGGCCTGGGGGCAGCATCGCACGGTGGAAGTCGGCGAATGGGCCGTCGCCTATGATCCTACGCGGCAGATCAACGTCGCCAGCGGAGGCAACTTCCTTCCCGTGGGGCATGTCGTGGACGCCCACCACTACCCGCATCCCGAGTTTCCCTGGGAGGATGGAGAGGGCGGACGCTTCGATGACTTCGTCAAGGTGATGGGAGAATTCGGCGGTCACGGGTTTCCGGTCGAGGGCCATCTCTGGAGTCAAAACACCCGCAACTGGGGCTACGGCGGCCTGCCCGAGAACAAGGAGGAGTGGCTCGAGCGCTACCGCACCTCGATCGAGATGCTGGCCGAGTTGAAGGACAGGGGAATCGCCGGCGGCATCTACACCCAGACCACTGACGTCGAAGGGGAGATCAATGGCCTGATCACCTACGACCGCGAAGTGCAGAAGATCGCACCCCGGACCCTGCGCGAGATCGCCGCACCCCTGCTCGAGTGACCGCTCTCCAGAATCCGTTCCGCAAGCGCGCTCTTTCGCCGTGCGCCGGATACCACCACTTGGTCCGGATTTCCGGTTGAGTCCGGTGGGGCCAAGCACCTACTCTGGATCTATGAAACTCGAACCCGGCGGCCGCCCCGGAGGCGAAGTCAAGTTCCTCATCGGGCTCGTCCTCACCGCTCTCGGCGTGTGGCTCTTCCTCGACTCGATCCGTTTCACGACCGGACACCTCGGGGTGGTTTCCGGTGCGATCGCCCGTGGACGAGGGGGCGGACTCTGGGATACCACCTCGATGGGGATCGTGCTCGTCCCACTCTTCATCGGTGTCGTCGCCCTCTTTTTCGACGTCCGCCGTGCCTGGGGATGGTGGCTCACCGGTCTCGGCGTCGTGATCCTTGGTATCGAGGTGGCGAGCCGTTTTCGTCCGGTCATGGCCATCAAGGGCACCCATCTCGTCCTCCTGATTCTCCTGATCGCGGGCGGGTTGGGACTGATGCTGCGCGCCTATCTCGACGATCGCGGCAGTACACAGAAATAGGTGTCCCGCAGGCCGTGGAGGGTGGTGCGGCCGGCGGGAAGCGCTGGGGACCGGAAACAGAGCGGGGCAAGAGGTCAATTTGACCAACGAAACAACCGCTTCGCGTCCCGCACCGATTGATGACAAAGCAATTGCCTAGGCGGAGCGGTGGTGATGGCAATAGACGCGTCTTCTGTCTCGATATCTGCCCGCCATGAGAGTTCCCGCGTTTCTTTCCGCCGCCTTCGCCCTGTGTTTCCTCGCATCCGCCGAAGCCGCTCCCGAGAGCGGTTCCGTCACGGTGGCGGTCGGCGACGTCACGGTCATCACCGAAGAAGGTGCCGCTCCCGTTGCCCTGCAGCCTGGTGACAAGGTCGAGGTCGGTTCCACGGTGCGAACCGGGGCCGATTCCCGGGCGGTCGTCGTCATCACGCCCCGGTCCGCCATTCGGATCGCGGCGGACTCGGAGGTCGTGATCGAAGTCGTCGAGGAGGGCGAACTTCCCCAGAAAGTGCTTGTTGAAGTGAAAACGGGAGGCCTCGGGGCGCTCGTGAAGCCAAGCGCGGTCGGAGAGATGGATTTTCGCGTGAGGACACCCAGCGGCAGTGCGGCCGCGCGAGGCACCTTTTTCGCCGTGTATGTGGCGGATGGGAAGGGCTATGCCCAGGTCAAGGAGGGTCTCGTCGAGATCCAACCAGAGGCGGAAGAGGACGGCAACCAGTAGAGACATCCCGACTCTTGTGCCACCGCCCTCTCTCCCCTGCCTTCCATGAGCCCCCGCCGCCCCGCCACCCTCTCGACGGAAGGGAGTTTCGTCCCGGTTCTCCTGCTGGCACTGCTCGTGGGTCTGAGTGATCTGGCACGGGCGAATCCTGCCGGTGCCACCGTGCGTCACGGCCAGGTGCAATTCGAGAGGTCGGGAAACGAATTGCGCCGCATCCAGGGAACGAATCGCGCGATCATCGACTGGAACCAGTTTTCGATCGCGACGGGTGAACTCACCACGATCCGGCAGCCGGGCGCGTCGTCCGCGTCACTGAACCGTGTCCGCGGACAGGTCCTCTCGCGAATCGACGGAACGCTCCGCTCCAACGGCCAGGTCTATCTCCTCAATCCCAACGGAATCGTGGTCGGCCCGGGCGGGGTCATCGACGTGGCGGGATTCGTCGGCTCGACCCTCGACATTTCGAACGAGGAGTTCCTCGCCGGAGGCGACCTGCAGTTCCGGGGCACCTCCGAGGCGGCCGTGATCAATCTCGGCACCATTTCCGCCTTCGACGGGAGCATTTTCCTGCTCGGCGCCCAGGTCGAGAACGCGGGGTCTCTCGAGGCTCGCAACGGCACCGTGGGCCTTGCCGCGGGCAACGACATTCTCCTGCGCGAATCGGGCGAGGAGCGCATCTACGTGCGCGGGGCGTCGGGACGGCAAAAGGAGAAGGGCGTCGTCAATAGCGGAACGATCGAGGCCAACGTGGCGGAACTGAAATCCTACGGTGGCAACGTCTACGGCATGGCGGTGGAGAACAAGGGACGCGTCGCCGCGACGGGGATCGTGCGCCAGGGCGGACAACTCTTCCTCAGTACGGGAGGCGGGCGAGTCCGCTCCACGGGCACCCTGCAGGCACGGCGCGGCACCGCGCAGCAGGCTCCCTCGATCGAAGTCGATGCGGGCGAAACCGGTCGGACCGAGATCGGGGGAACGGTGGATGCCGCGGGATCCGATGGGGAAATCGGAGGCTCGATCGTCATTCTCGGCGAACAGATCGATCTCCTCGAGGGCTCGCTCGTGATCGCGGACGGTGACACGGGCGGGGGCCGCATCCTGGTGGGAGGAGGGCGACAGGGGCTGGATCCCGATTTCAACAACGCGACGAATATCATGGTCGGTCGTGACGCCGTCCTCGATGTGAGTGCCCGCACGAGGGGGAACGGAGGAGAGGTGATCGTCTTCGCGGAAAACGACCTCGCATTCGACGGCAAACTCCTCTCGCGCGGCGGCTCGGAATCCGGGGACGGCGGTTTCGCGGAACTCTCCGGGAAAAACACGGTGCGCTTTCCCGGTTTCGTCCGGTCGGCCGATCTCTCCGCCGCGAACGGAAAGAGCGGATTGCTTCTGTTCGACCCGACCAACCTCGATGTGGTGGAAGGCAACCCGACTCCCGGCCAGGAAATCTCGGGCAGTCCCGTGAACGGAGAAGAGACCCTCTTCGACCAGGACATCGCCAGCTTCCTTCAGAACAACGGGAGTCTCGAGATCACGACCGATTCCCTTAACAACGATTCCGGAAACATCACCTTCGATCCCGGTATTTCAATCACCTGGACCTCGGATAACAATCTTTCCTTTATCGCCGACAATAACATCATCATGAGGACTGTCGGTACAATCCAAACCGATGGCGCGGGCAGCGTTTCCTTTCTCGCCGACGGAGGGCGGATCGAAATCGAGGAGGGTTCCCGGATCGAGACCGACAGTGGCGACATCTCGCTCCGCAGTGTCGACGGATCGGGCAGTGCGGGCATCCTCCTCTTCGACGAGGTCGACATCGTCAGCAGCACGGGAAACATCTCGATCATCGGGGAAGCGGGTTTCTCGAGCGGCTCCGCGGGTGTCGTCATCGTCCGGGATTCGCTCGTGCAGACAGGTGGAGCCGGGTCGATCACGATCGAGGGCCGGGGTGGTTTTCGTTTCTCAGGAGGCCAATTCATGGCGAGTTCGGTGAGCTTGATCGGCGACGAACTTAGCGGGTCAACCATCGAGGTGGACGGGGCCTTCCACCCCGAGGACTTTTCCCTGTCCTACATCAACGGCGTCCAGGGTATCGGAAGCAACGACCAGTTCATGGCTCCCGGCTCCGACGATGTGCTCTCCGTGTTCCAAGACACCATTGTCGACTCGTTCGGGGATTCGATCGAACAGATCGGAATCGTCTTCGACGGCCTAATGTACTACGACTTCGAGAATGCCTCCGCCGGCGCCGGTTCGGACACCATTCAGATCAGCCTCCCCAACGGACAGTCCTACGACGGCTCCATCACCGGAGGACCAGGAGCGGACACGGCCGAGATTTTCGCAGGAGGGAGCTTCACCGGCACCCTTGCGGGAGGAACCGGCACCGATCAACTGATCGGCACTTCCGAGGGCGACGAGTTTCACATCGACCAAACGAACGGGGGCATGTTCAACGACGGATTCTTCGAGTCGTTCGAAGACCTGGACGGCGGCGGCGGAAACGATCTCTTCCGTTTTCTCGACCAGCAGACCGTCAATCAGGTATCCGGCGGCCCCGGCACCGACCGGCTCTGGGTCGATGACAGCAACCTGGGCGGCACGAATCGCTACAACATCACGGGGAGCCGCATCATGCGGCATCCCACCTACAAATTCGATGGCTTCGAGGTGGTTCAGCTGACCCTCGGCCCCGGAAACGACACCGTCTTCACCGACGGGTTTCCCTTCGTCCAGATCATCGATGGCGGAAACGGCACAGATTCTCTTCAACTCCCCGGGGGCCAGACACTGGATTCCAATCCCCTGATCATCGGGGGCAACCTGATCTTCCACGAGGGATTCGAGGGCCCCATCGCTTCCGGTTTGCAGGGGAACGACACCGGTCCGCTCCTGACTCTCAACATGAACTTCGAGCCTCCCGGTTTCGAGGATCGCCAGGA
>Ga0180436_10002009_pt1 | contig 19558 bp, 11 predicted proteins | sample SS_ome_2_FD_132434 | JGI IMG/M metagenome (GOLD analysis project Ga0180436, IMG submission 132434) | Hypersaline lake sediment archaeal communities from the Salton Sea, California, USA - SS_3_S_2 metaG | ecosystem: Environmental > Aquatic > Non-marine Saline and Alkaline > Hypersaline >...
CCCTCCAGACCCAGCGCCGGAGCCCCAAGGTTCCCGTAGATGAACACCCAGTTCAGAAGGACGTTGAGCAGGACCCCCGCCAGCATCACCCAGAACGCGGGCCACGGCCGGTTCATGGCGTCCGAGTGGTTCTTCACCGCCATCGCCCCCATGGCCGGCGTCAGCGAAAGCGCAAGGGTGAGAAAATACACCGGCACGGTGCGAATCACCGCCTCGTCCTGACCGAAATACGGGAACACTGGTAACAGCGCAAAAGCCAGTCCCATGGTCGCCGCCCCCAGCGCCATGCAAAGGTAAAGCCCGTGACGCAGCGCCGCCCGCGCCTCCTCCGGCTCCCCCGCCCCGCGGGCCTGCGAAACCCGGACCGAGACCGCGATCGACATCCCGATCCCGAACATCAACGGCAGGTGCAACACGTTGTTGGCAAACGTCGAAGCCGCCAGCGGAACCACCCCGAGCCGCCCGATCATCAAGGTGTCCGCCACCCCCATCAGCATCTGGCTCACCTGCCCTGCCACCAACGGCAACGCCAGCACCACCGTGGCGCGCCCCTCGCGACCGAGACCATGGACCGTGATCGACACCGAGGGCTTCATGGGGACCCCGCCCCCGCCTGTCAACCGCGGGCCCGGGCCGGTCATGCCCCGGTTTGGTCTGAAGCTTCCCGCTCCACCCGCGGACCGCGGTGTGCTCCAGCCTCGCGCGACGCGCGTCGGGCCCCGTCGGCGTCAGCCCGGGAAGCGAACCTTGCCCAGCACTCGTTTCAGCGCCAGGTGGTCGACCTTGGCGTTGTGCCTGCGGTCCACGGGGATGGCGGGCAGCTCGACCACTCTGTCGAGCCGGGCCCATGAAACCGTTTCCCGCACCCCGGCAAGCCCGCTCCCCCGTTTCGTTTCATGGAACTCCACCGCAAGGACCGCCTCGCCGCCGAGTTCCACCAGCGCCGAGCGTCTGACATCGTCGCGGAACGACAAAGCCGCCTCCACCGCGAACGGATACAGCGCGCCCTCCGGCCTCCGGATCACCGCCCCCGCCCGGCCGAGCAACCAGAGCCGGCCGGAATGATCCAGTCTGCCCGCGTCGCCGGTGCGATGCCAGACATCGTCACCGGCCCGGAACTTCGTTTCCTCGTCGCCGCGCCCGTCGAGGTACCCTTTGAGCACATGCGGCCCGGTGACGGCGATTTCACCGGCCACGCCCGCCGCGAGCTTCGCCGCCGCAAACTCCTCGGCCGTCAGCATTCCGAGGGGGGTCCCCCAGCGGTTCGCAAGAACGGCCAGCCGGACCTCGTCCACCGGCCGCCCCGCAAGGAGTCCGCCCCCGGTTCGCATCTCTTCCAAGTCCCCGGCGTCGATCTCGTCCTCCGCCACGTGGGCGATCGGTTCCGCCTCGGTGGAGCCGTAAACCGCCTCCACGCGGGCTCCCGGGGCGGCCGTCCGCAGGCGCCGCAGGAGCGAAGGAAACACCGGAGCGCCCCCCGTGTAGATTCCCCCCAATCCGCCAAGGTCCGCCTCCCGGCGCAGGAGGGCCTCGAAAAAGGCCGGGGAAGCGGTCACCCGCGTGACGGACTCCGCCTCCATCTGACGCCCCACCCTCCGGCCGTCCGCGGCGCCCGGCCGGGACAGGTCCGTGTCCGCCAGCACCGAGGTCACCCCCGCCGCAAGGTTGGCAAAAACAAAGACCGGCAGGGTGACGAGGTCCGTTTGCCCGTCCCGCAACCCGATCGATTTACTAAGAATTTCGTACTGTGCCAGAAGGAACCGATGCGTGCGCACCGCGGCCTTGGGCGCCCCGGTGCTGCCGCTGGTGAAGGTGACAAGGGCCGGCGCCTCCGGGCCGCAGTCCGCGATCGGCGCCTCGCCCGCCGCCGCCCGGCCCCATCGAATCGCCGGCGCCCACCCGCCCGTCGATATCTGCACCGGGATCCGGAGAACCCCCGGCTGGATCAATCGCAGCAGGTGCGCCTTCGGACTCCCGAAAAAGGCGCGGGGCGCGAGCCGCCGCACCGCGGCCGCCACCACCCCGCGTCCCGCCGAGGGGTCGACGAAGACCGCCGCCGCCCCGAGGCGAAACACCGCCAGCAGGGCCTCGTAGAGCTCGATCGACACCGGATGCACGAAGAGGACCGCCTCCCCCTCCCGAACCCCGCGGTCCGCCAGAAACCGGGCCCCGGCGGCGCTGCGCCGTTCGAGATCCGCATAGCTCACGACCCGCCGTCGCCTCCCCGCCCCTTCGACGATGGCGGGGCGCTCCGGGTGCCGGCGGGCCCGCCGGTCGAGGACTTCCACGAGATTCATCGTAGATCACGCGAGAAGAGGGTGTATTCGCGCATCGGCCGCCCCTCGCAACGCCGGGTGATCTTCGACGAGAGGTTCGTGTCGAGCTGCAGGGCGTGGATGGCGCGCTCGAATCCCATCCGGCGCGCCTGTTCATGGACGCGCCCCACGAGCACCGAGCCGATCCCGAACCGCCGCCACGCCGGAAGGGTCGCCAGCGTCTTCACCACCAGCGTCCTCGTCGCGCCGGTGCGCCGCTCTTCGGCGAGGTCCGGCACCGCGAAGACAAAGGCGACCGCACCGCCGCCGGCCTCCGCAAAAAGCACGAACTCCGGCGCAAGGAACGGCTCGATCCCATCGTAGAGCGCAAGGAACCCCTCCCGGTCAACGGGAGTGTAGAGAAGGTTCTCCCGGAACGCCTCCAAGGAGAGCTCATAGATCCGCTCCAGCTCGGCGCGGAATTCCGCCTGCCTGAGGGGCCGGACCGTGATCCCACGCCGGGCCATCCGCTCCTCGACCCGGGTCCGCACCGGGGACTCCGGCAGGTCGACCACCGACGACCGGTAGCGGGCCAGCGCCTTGAATCCCACCTTGCGGAACATCTCCGGGTAGAAAGCCGGATTCGCCGGTTCAAGAAAGAAGGGCGGCGCCGTCGATCCCCCCGTCACGAAACGATAGGACCGCCATGTGTTCCCGTTCATCGGCCCGATGGCAAGCGTGCAGCCGGCCTGCCGGAGCCGTTCCAGCGCCTCGATCACCAGCGGGGTGTCGGGCTCCGCCGCAGTGAAATGGCCCACGCACCCAACCCGCTTCCCCTCGACCGGCGGCACGTCGTTCCACCAGAGGGAACAATGCGTCCCCGGCCCGTGGCGGAGATGCAGGTCGGGCTTCTCCCCGGCAAACGGGGCCGGGACGGGATCGATCACTTCGATCTTCATGGCGGGACCGGGTCGCAGCGTCAGTCAAAACCCCGCCAGATGCAACCCCCAGACCGGCAGGCTCAGAAGCAGGGCCGCGCACGCCTGCCGCATCCACCGCACCGCGTCGCCCGAATACGAGTCCGGACGCCCCGAAATCCACTGAAACGCAAACAGACCCGCCGGCGCCAGGGCCAGCGCGAGACCCGCCTGCGCCGCCACCCCCGCCAATCCCCCCGACCAGCCCGCCAGCAGCAAGCCCGGCACGAGAACCATCCCCACGCCCTTGCCCGCCGAACGCCACGTCGTCCGGCCATCACCCCGATGCCCCCTCACGAAGACGCGAGTCGTGTAGTTCTGGCAGGCCAGATGAATCGCCGCCGCGGTCGTCAGCCCGCGGAGCGCCATGTCGCGCCCCGCGGCGTCGCCGCAAGCCGCCGCCAGAACCAGCCACGGAACGAAACTCCCCGCCAGCCCGAGGACGATGTAGAGGCTCCCCCGGGTCATCTCGCGCACCCGCTTGATCCGCCGGCTGATGTGGACGTGCTCGAGGAACAGGATCAGCGGCGGAATCGTGAAACGCCAGTCGCCAAGGAAAAAGCAGGCATACCCCAGAAGGACCGCCCCCAGCAAGGCGCCCCCCTCGAGCGGACTGTACCGCTTCCCCGTCAGGACCACCGCCAGCAGCAGCAAAATGATCCCCACCCGCAGCGCCAGCTCTCCCGGCTCCAGCCCGCTGAATCCCTCGATCAGCAAGGCGCAGGTGACCGGCAGGATCAGATTGTCGAGGCCGCGACACGACACCGCCTCGACCAACATCGCCAGCAAGGCCAGCGCCAGCGCGATCAGGAGCGTCTCCGGCCGACCGATCTCCGTCATCAACAGCAGCGGAACATGCGCGCTGAGAAACGCCGCAAGGAACACCAGCACGCTCCCCTCCGTCGTCTTGAACCCGGAGAGAACCTGAAAACGCTGCCGGCCGTAGGCCGCGCCCACCATCGCGCCGGCCGCGTCCGCAAGGGTCAGAATCAGGATCGGGATCATGAACCGCCACGCCACCCCGTCCGACATCGCGAAGACCACCGCCACCGCCACCGGGAAGAGGATCTCGCCAAGGGATTCCCGGTCGACGTCGTGCAGAACGCTTCGCAACCCCCGCCTGCCTTCCCACCACCGGAGCCCTTGCAGCATCAGCAGCGAGAGGGCGCCGAGACCCGCCACCCACACCCACGACGAGAACACCCACGGGAAACTCAGCGTCGCGAGTCCCATCCCGACATGGACTGCCTTCCGCCGGGATTCCCCTCCGAGGCCGAACCGCTCCCCGAAGAAGCGGACCGCCGTCACCAGCCCCGGCAGGAGCAGCGAGAATCCGATCAGGCCAAGCCAGTCCCTCATCATCACCGCACGGTTTCTACCACGAATCGGCTGTAGAAGAACGCCTTGTCGCGGCGCAGCAGCTCCCCGGCCAACTCCGGGTCGGGGGCCAGCATTTCGCTCATCTCCTCCGGCCGGCTCCGCGGCACGAGCATGTTCCAGTAGGCCAGCCGGCCGCCCGGCGCGGAGACCGCCGCCAGCTTCCGCAGCAGCGACTCCGTCTCGCGCTCCGACATGTATTCGAAGATGTCGCTCAGGTTCCATGCATCTACTGCATTCACCGTTTCACGGTCCACGAGTTCTTCGAGGGACACCCGGAGCCACTCGAGGCGGTCGAGGCGGCGGCGGATCGCCTCGAAGTTCTCCTCCCGCAGGGCGTGCGGCAACGCCCGCCCGTAGGTTCCCGTCAGAATCCAATGCAGGTAGGGATTCGTCGCCGGGGGGATCTCGGTCAGGGCGTGCTTCGTCCGGGACAGAATCCGGGGCGCCACCGCGCCGTCCACGTGCCGGAAAAACGCGGGGTCCCGGCCCGCCAGCCCCATCACCCGGCGCGAGAAAAACAACCGGAACAGCAACCGCCACCGCCGGTTGTCCCAGCGCTCCGCGTAGAACCGCCTCGCTTCCCCCGATTCCCGGATCTCAAGAAGCGCCTCGACCGTCCGGCGGCCGTGAATCCACGGCAACACCCGCTCCCGGAAGAGCCGGAAGTAGCGCTCGAACTTGCCCGCCCCTCCGACGCCCTCCTCGACAAGGCGCGGCCGCTCGTCCCAGAACGAACGCGCCGGCGCGCTCAGGTCCGCCCGGCAGGCCCGGTACCATCGCATCCGGTCCCCGCTCTCCCGCGCCCCCAGCAGTTCCAGCAGCTCCCGGTGCTGCAATCGCCGGTACGCCGCCACCCGCAGTTCGAGGCACGCCAACTGCGCCGCGCTCAGGTCCGCCGCCACCACCCGGCCCGGGTCCGCCGTGAGCAGCGACAGGCTGTTGTCCCCCGCCGAGGCGATCGACACGCACGTCGCCCCCGGCTCGATGCGCAGGGCTTCCAGCAGGATGTCCGCGTCTTCCCAGCACTGCGCATACCGGATCCGCGAGAAATCGGCCTCCTGCGCGATGGCGCTCTGCATAACCGCTCCCCTCTCAGCTGGATTCTGTTAGAACGCGGACCTCGCCCGTCGCGCCGTTCATCTCGACCTCCTGCCCGGTGGCGAGGCGCTTCGTCACGGCCGGAATCGACACGATCGCCGGGATGCCCATCTCGCGCGCCACGATCGCCGAATGCGACAGGAGACTCCCGCGCTCCACCAGCAGGCCCGCCGCGGCCGGAAAGAGCACCACCCACCCCGGATCGGTCTGGAGCGCCACGAGAATCTCTCCCGGCCGCAGCCCGGCGTTCCGCGGGTCGTCCACCACCCGGACCTTCCCGCGAACCACGCCGGCACAGGCGCCGAGCCCCCGCAACACGCCGTCGGCGTCCGCCTCCGTTTCCCCGTCCCGCGGAGCCGTCAGGTCCTCGAACTGCCTGCAGGCCCCGGGCGCGCCGTGGGTTTGGAAGCGGTCCGGCGGCGGTGCTTCGGCGCGGTAGGCCTGCCACTCCCGCTTGCGGAAGCGGACCAACTCTTCCGAGATCGGCTGGGGACTGGTGTTCTCGAAATGCGCCAAAATCTCCTCGAGCTGAAGGTAGAAGACGTCGTCCCGGCCCGCGACCAGCCCGCGCTCCGCAAGACGCGCCCCCAGCGTCCGCATGACGCGGCGCACCCGCCCGAAAACACGCGTCCGCTCGAAGCGCAGGTTCTCGCGGTGACGCACACAACTCCGGGCCTCCCGCAACACCCACCGGAAGACCAACCCCTTCACGAACGGCAGATCCGGAACGACGCCCGCGGGCTCCCCCGCGACGCTCCCCGGAGAGCCCTCGCCGGCCGCAAGACGCCCTGCAAGGGCCTCGATCGACTCCCTCAGGGGACCCGGGTCGTCGCGCAACGTCGGGCTCTCGAGCTTCAGTTCTTCAAAACAGCGGTCACCGAAGGTTTCGAGGAAGGCGGCGAAATCAGCCTCGATGGACTCCCCGGCCGCGGCCCGCTCCGCCATCCCGCGAATCCGGCGGGCCGGTTCGGCGCTCACCACGTCGCCAAGGTCGCGCAGAAGGCGGTTCGCCAGCTCGCCGTGCGCGTCCCCGCACCACTTGCTGCACAGCGTGCGCAGCACCCCTGAGAAGATCATGGCAAAGAAATCGTTGACCAACGGCGCATCCCAGCGTTCGAGGAGCTTCCCTTCGAGTTCGCGGTAGTGGTCCAGCCATTCGTATTCGTCCCGCCCTTCCGGGGCCTCGCCCATGGCGTCCCGCAGCCTCGCGAAGAAGCGCTCGATCGACCGCCGCAGCCGAAGGTACCGCCACACAAGGCCGCCCGCGGTCCGCGTCAATCGAAGCAGGTCCGCCGCCTTCCCGCTCCGGTTCTCCGCCTCGATCGCCGCCACCACCGCCTCCGGCATCGGCTCCTTCACCCCCATCATCTGCTCCATGAAGGGACGATTGAGCGCGAACCCCGGCAGCATCCCCAACAGGCGGTACCAACTCACAAGGTTATAGTAGATGCGCCCCCGCACCTGCCCGATCATCGACCGGAAGGTGGATTCGTTCCGGGCCACCCGTTTCCGCGGCACCGCCATGATGTGGCAGAACTGCCGGTAAACGTGCTCGTAGGCCCGCCGCGCGAACGTGTACGTCAGCGGCGAGCTGACGCCCGGGTAGCTCTCCGCGATGTTGCTGTTGTCCCAGATGCGCAGCGGCTGGTCCGGGTCGGGCAGGTCGCGCATCGACGTGATCGGCCGCGACTGGAGGAGCCAGAGCCTCCCCGCCTCGAGGGCCCACTCGATGTCCTGCGGACGTTCGTAGTAGTCCTCGCAGGACCGCGCAAGGGCGGCGACCCGGCCGGCCTCGGCCTCGGTGAGCACGCCGCGGTTCTCCCCGATCCGCTGCGGACGGCCCCGCCCGGCCTCCCAGGTTTCGGCGTCGCTCCGGCCCGAAACAAGCTTCTCCCCGAGCCCCCGGACCGCGGCCACCACCGCCACCCCGCGGCGTCCCGATACCGGATCGGCACTGAAGGCCACCCCGGAGGCATCCGGACTCAGCATGCGTTGCACGAGGGCCGCGGGCCGCCCGCCGGACGCCCCCCGCCGGCCATGGTAGACCCGCACCCGCTCGCTCGCCCCGGACTCCCAGACCGCGCCGCAGCGTTCCGCCAAATCGTCCCGGCCCACCTCGAGGAACGTCTCGAACTGCCCGGCGAAGGAATGCTCCGTCCCGTCCTCCTCGACCGCCGAGGAGCGCACCGCGACCCGCTCGCCGGCGCCGAAGTCCGCGTCGAAGGCCGCCAGGATCTCCTCGTCCGGCGCCCCCGGCAGGGCCACGAAGAACTCCGGCACCTCGAAACCCGCGGCCCGCAGTTCCTCCAGCACCCGCCCCTTGCCGCCAAGCAGGGCCGGGTCGGATACGTCGCCAAAACCACGCGCAATCATGACCGCAACAGGTAGGGAATCGGCCCAAGGGAAAGATACAGCACGAGCGTCCACGCCCCCGAGAACGCCTCGAACGGCTTGCCGGAACCGTCGGGGAACCGCCGCAGGAACCGGCCCGTCACCACTACCGCCAGCCCCAGCATCATCCCGCACACGACCAGCATCGGGATCACGAAGTCGATCGCCGCCGCCGTGAGGACCGCGAAGCCCATCGTCACGGCGAGCAGACCAAGCCAAACCCCCGGGGCCCGGCGCCCGCCCCAAAGCCGCGAATAGGTTTCCACCCCTTCCTCTTCATCGGCCGGCTTGCGAAGCTTGCGGCCCACTTCGATCACCACCCCGTTGAAGAAACTCACCACAAGGAACCACTTCAACCCCGGATGAAACGGCAGACCCCGTACCAGCCAATGGCAGGAGGTCGCGTAAAGGTCCACGATCGGCATGATCATCATGTGCGTCCAAAGATAGGTGATCGGCCGCGCCTTGAGCCACTCCCGCGCAAAGAACTCGTGGCTCATCAACGCAAGGTATCCCCACGCCGGAGCCAGAATGAACAACAACCGCCACTCGAGAACCAGCGCAAGGGCCAGCTGCACCATCCCCCCGCCCGCAAACACCCAGCCCAGCTCCCGCAGCCGCACCAAGCCCCGCGGCACCGGCCGATACGGCCGGTAACGGCTGTCTTCCTCGAAATCCTTGAACTCGTCCGCAATCCGCAACTGCATGAAGAACACGAGGCAGGTCACGAACGCCGTGACCCACGACAGCAGCCACCGCTCCCCCGCCGCCGGCAGCACGTCGTTGTGCAGAAGCGCCGAAAACGTCAGCGCCGAGCTGCTGAACGCAAGGATCAGCGGACCGTGCCCCAAGAGCGGAAAACGCTCTTTCTGATAGACCCACCAGCGGTTCATCGGACACCCCTGCGCACCGGGCCCTCCCGTTCCCGGACTCCGTCCAGACACGCCACACGAGACACGCGACGCGGACGCTCTCTCTTCCCGGAAACCCGCCTCATCTGCAACCAATGCTGATCTTCAAGCGCTCCCGGAGCCGGGTTCCGCCGCCCTGCGAGCCAGCTTCCGGTGCGCCCGCGTGAACTCCCCGGCCGCCAGCGCTCCGATCAGGGAGAGTTCGCCCGCCAGCACCACCGCCCCGCACAGCTCCGCAAACGGCGCCGCGCCCCCGGCGCCCGCAAGACCGAGGATCTCGAGACAGGCCCGCTGGCTCGGCAGCCCTGTCCCTCCCCCCACCGTGCCCACCACAAGGTTCGGCAGCGTCACCGCCGCATACAGGCCGCCCTCTGCATCCACCTCGAAGCGCGTCACCCCCGCCGCCGACTCCGCCACGCAGGCGGCGTCCTGCCCGGTGGCGATGAAGAGCGCCGCCAGCCCGTTCGCGTATTGCCCCTGCACCCCCAACGTCCCCGAGAGCACCCCCCCGATCGCCGACATCTTCCAGTAGTCCGCCATCGCCTTCGGAGTGGTGTGCAGATACTTCCCCACGAGTTCCGCGGGAAGCCGGATCTCCGAGGACACTTTCTTGCCCCGCACCGTGTTGAATGCCTGGGCGCTGGCCTTCTTGTCCCCCGAGAGGTTGCCCTCGATGTAGACCTCCGCCGGCCGGAACGGCGACTCCGCAAGAATATGATCGACAATCCGCTGCGTCGCGATCGTCACCATGTTCTGACCCGCCGCGTCACCCGTCGAATACTGGAAATTCAGATAGACATGGTTGCCCTCCCCCATGAATCCGACGTCCAACAGCCGGGCGTGCCGGCTCGTCTCCGACACCAGCCCCTGAAACGTCTCAATCCGCGAAAGCACCCAGTGCACGAACGACCCCGATTCCGCCATGCTGCGAAATCCGAACGCCGGACTGCGGTTCACCGACTCGTTCAGAAGCGCCGAACTGCATCCCCCGGCCGCCGTCACGAGACAAGCCCCCCGGTGATGCGACGCCACAAGGGCCGCCTCCGTCGTCGCCAGCGGCACGAGATAGTCGCCCCGCGCAAACAGGCCGTTCACTCGCAACGGCCCCGCAATCCCCACCGGCAGCTTCACCGTGCCCACGAAGTTCTCGACGTTCCGCGCAAACCCCTCGCATCGTTCCCGCGTCCACCCGTCGCACAGAACGGCCTCCGCCTCGGCCGATCCCAGCCGTTTCCAGCGCCTGCCCAGCGCCTCCTCCGTGACCCGCGCCCCCCCGGGAAATGCCGGCGGCGTCTCCTCCCGCCGGGGCGCCAGCCGCCGCGCCAGCTCCTCCGGCGTCCCGCCGCCCTCCAACAACCGCTCCAGATGCCGGAAGAACACCTTCGACCCCGTGGGCATGCCGCCACCTTACCCGCCAACCCCCAAAAGAGGAATTCAGAAAGTCCTCGGGTGGTTTCACCCCCGGCAAAGCGGCCGGGAATCGGTCTCAACGCCGCAAGGATGGCTTCCGGGACAGGTCACCCGAGTCCCTCGGAGCCGCCGGCCGGCACCGTGCACATCACACGCGTCCCGCTCTTTTCGCGCTGCTCGATGCTCAGCGAACCGCCCATCGCGTTGGCCCGGTAATCCATGATGTGCAGACCCAGCCCTCCCCCGTGCCGGCCGGCGCGATCAAACCCCTTGCCGTCGTCCGTGACGACCAACTCGATCTCGCCCTTCACCGCCCTCAGCGAAATCGTGACATGCAAGGCCCCCGAATGCTTGACCGCATTGTTGACCGCTTCCTGCGCGACCCGGAACAGGTGGTTGGCCATGATCGGATCGTCAAGAACGACCGGCGCCGGACAACGAAACCGGCAGCGCAAACCCGTCGCAGACTGCGCCTCTTCCCTCAGACTCTTCAAGGCGCTCATCAGATCCTCCGGATGGGAACCCACCACCTGCAAACCGTGCGCGATGCTCCGCGTCTTCGCGATGGCCTGCCGGACGTGCCTCGCAATCGTGGCACACTCCACCCCGCCAGCCCCGTCGCCCACGGCCTCACAAAGCGCCTCCAGCCGAAACCGGATCCCGGTCAGGTGCGAACCCAGTTCGTCGTGCAAATCATAAGCAATGCGCTGCCGCTCCGCTTCCGCCGCATTGATGACCTCCTGCTCGAGTTCCCGGCGGTGCGTGATGTCCAGCACGAACGCCAAAAAACACGGCCGCCCAAGAAATTCCGTCATCTGCACGTGCGCCTCGACATCATACAGCGACCCGTCCTTCCGCCGATGCTTGGTCTGAAAAGCCACCTTGTCGCGCCTCCCTTTGCGCAACGGATCCAGAAGGGCCGCAAACCGGCGCCGCGTGAACGGAAGCTTCAGATCCAACGGGGTCAGTTCCCCCAGCTCCTCCGCCCCATACCCGAGATTGCTCCGGCCCCCGCGATTCACCAAAAGAAATCGCAGCGAGTCCGCATCAAAAACATAGATCTCGTTCAGCGCGTCCTCGACGATCCGGCCAAGGCCCGTTAGAGCGTCCTCGGCGCTCTTGCGCTCGGTAATGTCGCGATGGATGGTGACCGAATTCGTGCGCCGTCCGTCGCCCTCGTGCCACGGCGTGATGAACACCTCCGCATGGTAGGGGCTTCCGTCCTTGCGGTAATTCAGCAACTCGAACTCGCAGGCGCGGCCCGCCCCCAGTTCCGACCGGATCATCTCCGCCACCTCCCGGTCCGTCCGCGGCCCCTCCAGCATCTCAGGACTCCCGCCCAATAGTTCCTCCCGTGAATAGCCGGTGATCCGGCACATCGCCTCGTTGACGAATACGATCCTCCGCCCCATCTCCGCCCCCCGCTCGTCGGTGATCATCACCCCCTCCGACAGATGCGAGAGAGCCTCCGCCAGCAACCGCACCTCCCGCGTCTGCTCGGCGACCCGCCCCTCAAGGGTGCGGTTGAGCTCATAGAGCTGATCAAGAATCCGGCGGCGCTCGGTGATGTCGCGCAGGATCACCGTGAACAACAGTCGCCCGCCCACCGCAATCTGCGAAATCGAGGCCTCGATCGGGAATTCCTCGCCGTCGGCGCGCAACCCGCTGACCTCGCCCAACGCTCCCATCCGGCGCGCCGTCACACCCGTCTCCGAAAAAGTCCCGAGATGCCTCTTGTGAGCCTCCCGGAATCGCTCCGGAATCAACCGCCCCAACGGCTGCCCGATCGCTTCCGCAGCCGTCAAGCCGAACATCTTCTCCGCAGCCGGATTGAACAAAACGATCCGCTGCCGCGCGTCCACCGAAACAATCGCGTCCATCGCCGATGTGACAATTCCCGCCAGCTGTTCCTCGCTCTCCCGATTGTTCAAGTAAAGCGAACGATAGCGCTTCTCGGTCTGGCGAAGTTCCTCGTTCTGCATTTCCAGTTCGGCCACCCGAGCCTCAAGCTCGTCCACCAAACGTCCCGTTTCCTCGACGTCCCGGTTCCCAAAATCCGCCCCGCCGGCACGCCCGGACTTCCCGGACTCGGCCTCTCCGTCCCCCGAACCCGCTTTTCCACCAGCTCGTTTCAAGGCCGCTACCATACCCGCCCTCCGGTCGGGAGGCAACGGGCATTGAGCCCGGCGTCGACCAGCGGGCCAACAAGGGACCGGGTCATTCGAACGGTTTCCAGCGCCTGCCCAGCGCCTTCTCCGTGACCCGCGTCCCCCCGGGAAATGCCGGCGGCGTCTCCTCCCGCCGGGGCGCCAGCCGCCGCGCCAACTCCTCCGGCGTCCCGCCCCCGTCCAACAACCGCTCCAGATGCCGGAAGAACACCTTCGACGCCGTGGGCCTGCCGCCATCCTACCCGCCAACCCTCAATATGCCCACTCGAAACGCCACCCCCCGAAGCAGCAACCCCATCCGGACAATGGGACAGGTCATCCGAGCGAGTGCCGCAACCTGATCGCCGTGCTCCGCCAGCCGCCTCCGGCCCAGCCTCCCAGAACCCACTTTCCGTGCGCAATCAATTGCCGCCCTTCCGGCAAACCTCTACCCTTCGCGCCGTGCCGTTGCCCGTCCCGATCCGCGAGCACCTCCTCTCCGCCGCATGGGAAGCGCGCTTCGACGACTTCGTCCGCGACGACGGCGCCAAGCTCGCCCGCAAGCGCCGCGTCCGGGAACTCGACCTCAGGCAGGCCGACGACGGCGGCGGCGTCCTGACCGCTCAGGTCGAGGATCTCGACGGCGAGTTCCATGAGGTCGAGATCGCGCTCTGGCCCGAGCCCGCCCTCGGCTGGGACCTCGATGCCTCCTGCTCCTGCCCCTACGCCCATTTCTGCCAGCACGCCGCGGCGGTCCTCTTCACCGCGTCCAAGACTTCCGTCATCGATCGCCTCCTCGACGGCGAGCAGGTCCGCCCCGCCCGGCCCGCCACAAGGATGCCCAAGCCGGCGGTCTCCCCTCCCCCCGAGGACGCGCCGGCCCGCATCACGGGCCTCCGGCCCGCCTTTCACCTCGAAGTCGGTTACGAGCCCGCCAACTCCCGGACCGTCCAGCTCCTCCTGCAATCGCTCCGCGCCCGGGATCGCGACCGCTGGCTGGTGGCGCGACCCACCGCGCATTACGGCGGCCACGACCTCCCCCTCCCCGCCGCCACAGACTCCGAACACCCGGTGGACTCCGCCCACGGCCCGCTTGTCGTCGAGCGCGACCGCCCCGCGGAACGGGCCGCCATCGAAGCTCTCCTCGAAGTCGGTCTGACCCACCTCGGCGCCCAGCCGAGCTACCGCTTCCTGCTCGGCGTCGAGCGGCGCCGGACCGGCGAACCCGCCCCCGAGGCCGGGGCATGGTTCCCCGAACCCAACCTCAGCACCCCCGGCGTCTACTGGCCGTGGTTCCGCGCCGAGGCCGTCCCGAAGCTCGAAGCGCGGGGATGGACCGTCCACATCGACCCCGGGGTCGGCCACCCGGTCCACCTCGCCGACCCCGACGCCTGGGATTCCGCCATCGAGAAACAACCCGGCGGGTGGTTCGCCCTCTCGGTGGGCTTCGACCTCGACGGCCGGCGGCTCGACCTCCTCCCGATCCTCGCCGGCCTCCTCAAGGACGACACCCTCGACCAACTCTCCGGCCTCCCGGAGACCGCCCGCCACCTCGTTTACCTCCCCGACGGCGGTGCGCTGCACATCCCGGCCGGCCGCCTCCGCCGCATCCTCCGCCACCTTGCCCTCTTCGTCGACCCCGACAAACCGCTCCTCCACCCTCTGGACGCCGCCGCCCTCGCCGAGCGATCCGATCTGCCGCTCGACCCTCCTCCCGCCTTGGCGGAACTCGCCGCCCGGCTCGATGAACTGAAAGCCCCTCCCCTCTCCGCGCCGCCCGCGGGCGTGCGCGCCACCCTGCGCGACTACCAGCTCGCGGGCTTCCGCTGGATGCAATCCCTCGCCGCATACCGCCTCCACGGCCTCCTCGCCGACGACATGGGCCTCGGCAAAACCCTCCAAACCCTCAGCCATCTCCTCGAAGAAAAAACCTCGGGCCGCTCGGATGGCCGCCCCTCGCTCGTCGTCGCCCCCACCTCGGTCGTCCCCAACTGGCAGTCCGAGCGCGCCAGGTTCACCCCCTCCCTGCGCGTTCTCGTCCTCCACGGACCGCAGCGCCGGCGCCACTTCAACGCCATCCCGCATGCCGATCTCGTCCTGACCTCCTACGCCCTCCTCCAGCGCGATATCGAGCACCTCGAAAAGGTCCCCTTCCATCTCGCCGTGCTCGACGAGGCCCAACACATCAAGAACCCCCGCGCCAAGGTCGCCCAGGCCGCCCGCCGCCTCGACGCCCGCCATCGCCTCTGCCTCACCGGCACCCCCGTCGAAAACCACCTCGGCGAACTCTGGTCGCTCATGAGCTTCCTCATCCCCGGATTCCTCGGCTCCCGCCGCGCCTTCCGCGAACGCTTCCAGACTCCCATCGAGAAGGACCACAACGAAGAACGCCTCGCAGACCTCAAGGAGCGCCTCGCCCCCCTCGTCCTCCGCCGCACCAAGGACGAGGTGGCCTCCGAATTGCCTCCCAAAACCGTCCTCGTCCACCACATCGAACTCACCACCGGTCAGAAGGATCTCTACGAAACGGTCCGCGCCGCCATGCACAAGGAGGTCCGCGACGCCATCGCCGCCCGCGGCCTCGCCCAGTCCCGCATCCTCTTCCTCGACGCCCTCCTCAAACTCCGCCAGATCTGCTGCCACCCCGCCCTCCTCCCGCAGACCACCATCGGCGACACAACCCCCGGCACGACCCCCGGCACGACCGTCCCGGCCGTGACCACCCCCCCCGGCGAAGCCGCTGGCAACACACCCGGCCCGGCCCGCCCCGGCGAAGCACCGCCCAGCCCCGCCGGGTCCAGCTCCCACCGCGATCCCGCCCATCCCGCCGATCCCGCCTCCGCCAAGCTCGCCTACCTCCTCGAACTGCTCGAGGTCCTCCTCGAGGAAGGCCGCCGCATCCTCCTCTTCTCGCAGTTCACCTCCATGCTGGCCCTCATCGCCGGACAGCTACGGAAACTAGGTATCCCGTACATCGAACTCACCGGCGCCTCCCGCGACCGCGGCGCCCTCGTGGACCGCTTCCAGCGCCGCGAGGTTCCCCTCTTCCTGATCTCCCTGAAGGCCGGCGGCGCCGGTCTCAACCTCACCGCCGCCGACACCGTCATCCACTACGACCCATGGTGGAACCCCGCCGTCGAGACCCAGGCCTCGGACCGCGCCCACCGCATCGGCCAGACAAGGCCGGTCTTCGTCCACAAGCTCATCTGCTCCGGCACCGTCGAGGAGAAAATCCGGAACCTCCAGACCGGCAAGGCCCGCCTCGCCGCCGGCCTCCTCGCCGGCGCCAGCCACGCCCCCCTCGACCCCGAATCCCTCCGCACCCTCCTCGGCCCGCCCGCGGAAGACGAGCAGGACAAGCCTCGAACCGATTGAGGATTTTCCGGGTTCCGGTCGGGCGCGGAAATCCCCCAGTCACCCTGTCACCCCGTCATGAATCGAACACGGTGTGCAAGAAGCGGCCATACCGCCCGGTATGTCCGATTGACCATCCCGATGAAAGCCAGTCAAAGTATACCACGCCGGCGCTTCCTTCGTGCCGGGGCCCTCGCGTGCGCGCCGCTGATTCTGCCCTCGCGGTTGTTCGGCGAGTCGGCGCCGTCGCGGACACTCAACGTGGCGATTGCCGGCTGCGGCGACCGCTGCCGGGCGCACGCGGGGGAGTTCTCACGCCTCCCGGGGGTGCGGGTGGTGGCCGTCTGCGACATCTGGCCGCAACGCGCCCGCGAAGCGAAGGCCAATGTCGACAAGCTCACCCGCGACAACCACTGCAAGACCTACCACGACTACCGTAAGATGATGGCGGACCCGGAGGTCGACATCGTGGCCATCGCGGCGCCGGACCACTGGCACGGCCTGATGGCGGTCGAGGCGGCGAACCGCGGCAAGCACATCTACCTCGAGAAGCCCTTCGCCTACTCGATCGAGGAGGGCCGCGCGGTGGTCGAGGCGGTGAAGCGCAACGGAGTGATTCTGCAACACGGCACCCAGCAGCGGTCGACCTGCCACTTCCAGCGGGCGACCTACCTCGCGCGGCACGGCTACCTCGGCGAGGTGGACCTGGTCTACGCGATCTCCCCGGTCGGCCCCATCGGGGGCAACCCGAAAGACACCACGATGCCGGAGGGCTATGACTACGAGTTCTTCACGGGCCCGGCGCCGCGGGTGCCCTTCTTCCGCGAGCTGGTCGTCCGCAGGGGGACTTCCGGCTGGTATTTCACCTCGGCCTTCTGCGGCGGGTGGATCCCGGCCTGGGGCAGCCATCACGTCGATTCGGCCCAGTTCGCGCTGGGCAAGGACCGCGAGGCCCCGGTGGCGGTCGAGGCGGAGGGCGCCTACCCGCAGACCGGGGTTTTCGACACCTGCCACACATGGCATGCGGAGTTCCGCTACGCCGACGGCAAGCGGCTCGTCTACTGCACCACCGACCGGCCGAATTGCCCGCCCGTGCGGGGCAACATCGTGGTGGCCGGCAAGCGCGGCTGGGTCGCCGCCACCCGCGGCAAGACGTGGTCGAATCCGGCCAGCCTCGTCGACCGCGTGTGGCCGAAGGACGACCCGGAGCTGCGGTTGATGGACCGTGGCGGCCATTCGGATCACTTCCGGAACTTCATCGAGGCGATCCGGTCCGGGGTGCCGCTGAACGCGCCGCCCGAGGTCGGTCACCTTTCGACCGCGCTCTGTCACCTGACCAGCATCGCGATCGAGACCCAACGCCCGCTGCGCTGGGACGCCGGGAGCGAGTCGTTCCCGGGCGACCCGCTCGCCAACCGCCTGCTCGGCCGCCCGATGAGGAAGCCATGGAACCTCAACGCCTGACCACCCGATGAGCCGCACCCTGATAGCAATCGTCCTGTCACTCCTCTGCGTGGCGCCGGCTGGGTCCGCCGGCCTGGCGTCGTTGCTCGACCAGTTCGCCCGCTACGAGTTCGGGCAGCCGAAGAAAATCCTCCACGAAACCCGCCTCGCGGCGATGGAGGGCACCAGCCAGGAAGACCGGCGCGCGGCCCATGAACGCCTCCTGCTCGAATTCATCCAGTCCGACGCCTCGCTGGCGGCCCGACGCCATGCCTGCCTGTGGCTCGGCATGCTCGGCGGCAAGAAGAGCCTCCCCGTGCTGGCGAAGCTGGCCGGCGACAAGGACATGGGCGACGTGGCGTCGATCGCGGAACGCAACATCCGCGGGGACGGGCCGGCGGCCGGCGAACCCGGCGGGCACCCGCTGGCACGCTTCCGAGCCAAGGCGACCGCGAGCAGTAACCCAGCCGAGCTGTTGCTCGGCGCGATCAAGGGGAAGGACGAGTGCCTCGCCCGCCTCGCATTCGAACTGGCGGCGGAGGGGAGGGCGGCCACCAAGGTCGCCGCCGCCGTGTCCGCCGAAATCGCGAACCTCCCTCCCGGGCGGCAGGTACTCGCCTTGAATCTGCTCGACGGGATCGACCCCGCGGCGGTCGAGCAACTCGCCCGCAGCGGCGCAAAAGAGGTGCGGATCGCCGCCTTGAAGCGGCTGGGCGGACAGCCTTCTCCCGGTCAACTCGACCTGTTGATCGCGACGCTGGCCGCCAACGACGAAGATCTGAAGGCGGCGGCACACCGCGCCCTCGCCGTCACCGGCGAGAATCTGCTTCGTCCGGCCCTGAAGAATGCGCTCCTCTCGAAGGAGAAAGACGTGCAACAGGCGGCGATCGCGGCCGCCGTGGCGTGCGAAGCGGACTGCGTCGCGGAGGATCTGTGGACGCTCGCCTCGCGGGACGATCAGCCCACCCGGGCCGCCGCCGTCACGGCCCTCGGCCGGATCGCTCCCCCCGCCGACTTCAAGAGGATGCTGAAATTCTTCGGCGACCGGTTCGAGTCGCCGGTCCAGCGCGAAATCCAGACCGCCGTGTTCGCAATGGCGCGGCGCCAGACCGACTACGACGCCGCGGCGGCGGCGCTTGAGCAGGCTGCGGGCAACGCCCCGGAGAAGGCGGCCAAAGCGCTGCGCGGCATGGCGGCAAAGCTCTCCACGGTCAAGCCGGCCCAGTCGCTCGAGCAGGTGCGGGACCCCAAGCCCGCCGCCGGCGACACCACCCGCGGGGCCCTGCCGCCCGGTTCGTTCCGTGACCTCACCCCGTCGCGGTTCGAGGTCGCTGCTCATCTCAATTGCGGGCCGCAAGACCGCGTCGAACAGAACGGAATCCGCATCGAGTGCCTCAACGGCAAGCCGTGGAACAGCGGCCCCGGTACCGATCCGGCGTTCTCGGTCAGCTTCGCCGCCTCGTCGCTCGATTTCCGGGTCGGCGGGCTGAAGCCCGGAACCGGCTACCTGCTGCAGGTGCTGCTGGTGTCCGGCCAGGATTTCCCGGGCCACCACTGGCGCAAGACCGGCCCGGTGGTCGCCGGGATCATCGAGGCCGATCCCCGGATGGAAGTCACCATTTGCGAGACCCCATACGCCCTCGGGCTGAAGCACCTCAAGGCCTACGACGCCGTGTTCATGCACTTCAAAAACTACCGCCAGTTCCTGCCCTCGACCGATGCCATGAGGGCAAATCTCGAAAGCTATGTCCGTGGCGGCGGCGGGATGTGCCTGTCGCACTTCGCCTGCGGCGCCATGGAGGAATGGCCCCAGTTCGTCGAGCTTGCCGGCCGCGTGTGGGACGGCAAGGGCCACGACCGGCGGGGGCCGTTCACCGTGCGCGTCGTCGACCCGAACCACCCCGTCACCCGGGGAATCAAAGACTTCGAGACCGACGACAAACTGTATTTCTGCCTCAAGGGAAGTCCCGGGATCCACCTGCTGTGCGATGCCCACTCGAAGGTCAAGAAGGCCCGCCAGCCGCAGGCCTTCGTGCTCGAGCCCGGCAAGGGACGCGTGTTTCTCTGCACCCTCGGCCACGATGTCCGGACCTGCAAACCAAACGAAGTCCGCCAACTCTACCGCCAGGCCACCGCATGGACCGCTGGACTCTGACCGCGCCACCACCCGAAAACCGACAACCGAAAAACGA
>Ga0180436_10002010_pt1 | contig 19549 bp, 13 predicted proteins | sample SS_ome_2_FD_132434 | JGI IMG/M metagenome (GOLD analysis project Ga0180436, IMG submission 132434) | Hypersaline lake sediment archaeal communities from the Salton Sea, California, USA - SS_3_S_2 metaG | ecosystem: Environmental > Aquatic > Non-marine Saline and Alkaline > Hypersaline >...
CAGATGGACCTGCTGCAGGTGATGCGCCAGGGCAAGGCCGCCATGGTGAGCGCCAACCTGGCCATGGGCGCCTACCAGCAGCGACTTGCCGAGCAGTACGGGATCGAACCCGGGGCGGAGATGCGCGCCGCCATGGAAGGCAGCGGGCAACACCAGCTGCCGCTGCTGCTGATCGACCGCGAGATCGGCACCACCCTGCGCCGCACCGCACACAACCTGCCGTGGTGGAAACGCTGGAGCCTGTTCACCGGCCTGCTGGCCAGCCTGGTTTCGCATGACGACGTGGAGGAAGAGGAGATCGAAAAACTCAAGGATGGCGATATGCTCGAAACCGCCTTCGCCGAGTTTGCGCACGATCGCGAGGATCTCTATCACCCGCTGATTGCCGAGCGTGACAGCTATATGGCTGCCAAATTGATCGAATCGGCGGAGCAGCATCCGGACAAACACATCCTGGCGGTAGTTGGCGCAGGCCACCTCAAAGGCATCAGCAAGGAAGTGCATAAGATCCGCGAGCCCCAGGAAACACTGCAGCAGCTCGACCTTCTTCCCCCGAAGTCCTGGGTACCACGGGTACTGCCGTGGCTGATCGTGGTCCTGGTACTTTTCGGTTTCTACCTCGGATTCAGTCGCAGCACCGAGTTGGGCTGGCAGCTGGTCATGGACTGGGTGTTGATCAATGGAGGCCTATCGGCGTTGGGCGCGCTGCTCGCGGCAGCCCACCCACTGACCGTGGTCACAGCCTTTCTCGCTGCGCCGCTGACCTCCCTGAACCCAACCGTCGGCGCCGGGATGGTCACCGCCGGCGCCGAACTGGTTCTCCGCAAACCACGAGTCGGCGATTTCGGCCAATTGCGGCACGACACCACCGCGTTGCGCGGCTGGTGGCGCAATCGCGTTTCCCGCACCCTGCTGGTATTCCTGTTCAGCACCCTGGGGTCGGCTACGGGCACCTACCTGGCCGGCTTCAGAATTTTCGAACGGCTTGCCGGCTGACGTGCCCAAGCGAAAAGTCGGGACGTTATTTCCCGAGTCAAAGATCACAATACTGATGAAATAAATGCGGCAACACACTGAAAAGCCGCAAAATAATAGTCCGATTCCCCACTCAACCCGATCGCGGTCGGCTTAAAACCTAGGGATTCCCCCACTCGACTCCCGAAACACACGGTCTACCTTTTAAGTTAACGGAGCTTGCTCCGGTTAACGCCGGCCAGAAAACCGGCACTGTCGGACCAGGGGGGAACGCCACGGACACCCGATGGTTCTCAGATGTAAGGCCTGCTACCTGAAGCAACCCACATTCTCGATTCAACATCGGGTGGAAAGGCAATTTGAATGACCAGGGTGAACCGGGACGGAATCACCCCCGACCGACACCTCGACGCAACTCCCAGCGTCTACATGTTGAAAGTGTGCATGAAAAAGCCCTGCCAGGAATGACAGGGCTTTTTTGTTGCTGATGCAAAAGCCTGCTCAGTAGTAGCTCGGCCTGTCATAGGCGCGCTGCTCCTGCCCCTCGATCACCGGCTTGACGAAAATCTCTACCCGGCGATTGAGTTGCCGGCCGGCCTCGGTATCGTTGCTGGCGCGCGGCTCGTCTTCACCCCTGCCCCAGGCCTGCAGTCGTGAAGGGCTAACGCCTCGCGAGACCAGGTAGTCCTCAACGGAACGTGCACGGCGCTCTGACAACTGCTGGTTGTACTCCCTGCTACCGATAGCATCCGTGTGACCCACGATGTGTACCACGGTGCGGTCATACTTGCTGATCACGGCAGCCAACTTGTCCAGCGACCGACGGAATGAGTAGCGGATGGCGGCCTTGTCAAAATCGAAGGATACCTCGTTGTCCACGGTCAACTTGAGGGTGTCATCGCGCAGACGCTCAATTTCCAACTGGTGCTGGTCTCGTTCCTCGCGAAGCGAGTTTTCGAAATCCCGTTGCTGGTTGTCCATGTAGTGACCTACCGCGCCACCGGCAAGTGCGCCCACGGCGGCCCCCACCCATCGACCGGCATCGTCATCCAGCTGGTGACCAAGTACCGCACCCGCTATCGCGCCGATAGCCGCGCCGGTCTTGGTGCGTTGATGCGGATCGTTTTGCGTACACCCTGCCGTTACCAGAGCACCGGACACAACAAGCGCTGCGATTGCTTGATACTTCATTCTAATTCTCCTGAACCTGTTCCCGTTCGCCATCGACGACCGGGAAAACCATTGCTGCTCCCAACAAAACAACGACGCCCTGCAACGGGCGTTCCCCAATAGTCACAGTATGACGCTTTTTCGCAAAGACTCCGAAAAATGGCTTCCTGGCGATTCAATAAAAATGTACCCGCTTGTTACTGAATGCAAGCTGAACAGCTCACAAAATCTTCACGCACCTTGCCCACGCAACGCCCTTTCATCGCGCCCGCGGCAACCCGACAAGTCCCGCCAGTAAGGCAGGCGTCTTTCTGCCTGGGGCACGACGATCAGTCGGCAGCCAGTACCTTGTCCAGGCGTTTGTGCATCACCCCGTAATAGACCACCGGAATCACTACCAGGGTGAGCACGGTCGACACTAACAGGCCAAAGATCAGTGACACGGCCAGGCCGGAAAAGATCGGATCATCGAGAATGAAGAAGGCACCGGCCATCGCGGCCAAGCCGGTCAAGGCGATAGGCTTGGCACGCACGACGGCCGAGTTGACCACCGCCTCGGCGAAACCCATGCCCTCTCGCACCTGCTGGTTGATGAAATCCACCAGCAGAATGGAGTTACGCACGATGATACCGGCCAGTGCGATCATGCCGATCATAGAAGTTGCTGTGAACTGTGCCCCCAGGATCGCATGCCCCGGCATGATGCCGATGATGGTCAGTGGAATCGGCGCCATGATCACCAGCGGCACCAGGTAAGACTTGAACTGCGCTACGACCAGCAAGTAGATCAGCAACAGGCCAATCGAGTAGGCGATTCCCATATCGCGGAAGGTCTCGTAGGTCACCTGCCACTCGCCGTCCCACTTGATCGTGTAGGCGTAGGGGTTCTCCGGTTGGCTGAGCAGCCACTGGTCCGGGCCGCCCTTCTGTTCAAGGGTATCGGAGATGCTGAACATGCCGTACAGCGGGCTGTCAGTCTCCCCTGCCATGTCACCGGTGACATACACCACCGGCAGCAGGTCCTTGTGCTGGATGCTCTGCTCGCGGGTACTGGGCACCACGGTGACGATCTCGGACAGCGGCACCATGCGCCCACTGTTGCTGCGCACCTTGAGCGACAGCACCTGCCCCAAGTCGGCCCGGTCGGCCTCGCTCAGGCGTACTCGCACCGGTACGGCATACTTGAGGTTGGAGGCATGGATGAAACTCATGTCTTCGCCACCAAGTGCGATACCCAGTGCATCCACCACGGTGCTCTGCGGTACATCCAGCTTGGCCGCCTTGGCCCGGTCCACGATCACCACGCCCTTGGTCGAGGGATAGGTGACCGAGTCATCCACATCGATAATATCCTCGGTCGACTCGAATACCGCGCGCACCGCCTTGGCCACCTGTACCTGGCCGGGGTAATCGAGGCCATATACCTCGGCAACCAGCGGCGACATCACGGGTGGACCGGGAGGGACCTCGACGATCTTCGCATTGCCGTTGTACTTGCGCGCGATCGCCTGCACTGGCTCGCGCACGCTCAAGGCGATCTCGTGGCTCTTGCGATCGCGGTCCTTCTTGTCAACCAGGTTGACCTGGATATCCCCCAGGCTGGCTCCCTCGCGCAGGTAGTACTGGCGCACCAGGCCATTGAAACTGATCGGTGCCGCCGTCCCCGCATAGACCTGGAAGTCGTGCACCTCCGGCACCTCGCCAATGTAGTGGGCGATCTCGTGCAGCACGCGCGTGGTTTGCTCCAGCGTGGTGCCTTCCGGCATGTCGAGCACCACCTGGAACTCCGACTTGTTGTCGAACGGCAGCATCTTCAGCACCACCGACTTGCTCGCCACCAGCGCCATGGAGGCGGCGATCAACACCAGGATGCCAATCAAGAGGAACCAGCGGTTGCGGCGACCCTTTTGCGGGTCCAGTAACGGTGACATGACACTGCCGAACAGCTTGCCAAGCCCCGGGCTGGCATGCTCCCCACCATGCGCGGCGAACTTGTGCGCTACCGGGGCCAGCAGGCGATTCGCCATCCAGGGAGTGAACACGAACGCCACTACCAGCGAGATCAGCATACCCATCGAGGCATTGATCGGGATCGGGCTCATATAGGGTCCCATCAGGCCGGATACGAAGGCCATCGGCAAAAGCGCCGCGATCACGGTGAAGGTCGCCAAAATAGTCGGCCCGCCAACTTCGTCGACTGCTGCCGGGATCGCATCCAGCAGTTTCTTCGCCCCCAGGCTCATGTGGCGGTGGATGTTCTCCACCACCACGATCGCGTCATCCACCAGGATGCCAATGGAGAATATCAACGCGAACAGGGACACACGGTTGAGGGTGAACCCCCAGGCCCAGGAGGCGAACAGGGTCGCCGCGAGAGTCACGACCACGGCCGCGCCCACGATGATTGCCTCGCGCCAGCCCAGCGCCAACCACACCAGCAGGATCACCGAGGCGGTGGCGAACACTAGCTTGCTGATCAGTTTCTTGGCCTTGGTGTCGGCGGTCGATCCGTAATCTCGGGTGACCTGTACCTTTACGTCATCCGGAATGTAGATGCCGCGCAATTGCTCGAAACGCTCGATCACGCTGCGTGCAATGTCGACCGCGTTGGTGCCTGGCTTCTTGGCAATGGCGATGGTTACTGCGGGCGACTCGCCGACCTCGGCCAAGCTGCCCTCGGCTGCCGGACCGGGGCCCGTCCAGACGTACTCACGCGGGGTGTCCACACCCTCGGTCACGGTCGCCACATCGCGCAGGAATATCGGCTTGCCGTCGTATACCCCAACCACCAGGTTGCGGATCTCTGCATCGTGGCTGAGGAACACGCCGGCCTGCACCAGCATCTCCTCGCCCTCGCTCACCACCGGCATATTGTCGCGGGTACTGTTGGCGACCAGGAGCGCCGCGCGCAGGTCACGCGGGTCCAGCCCGCGCGAGGCCAGCGCCTGCGGATTGAGTTTCACGCTGACCACGCGCTGCGGATCACCAATGGTGTAGATGTCGCGCGTACCGGACACGCGCTTGAGTTCGGACTCTATTGCATGCGCCACCTGACCGAGCTCGTAGGCCCCCTTGCTCGGGTCATCCGACCACAGGGTCAGGCTGACAATGGGCACATCATCGATGCCCTTGGGTTTGACGATCGGCTGGCCCACACCCAGGCCTGGCGGAAGCCAGTCCTGGTTGGAGTAGATCTTGCTGAACAGGCGCACGATGGCATCGGTCCGGTTCTCACCGACCAGGTACTGCACCGTCAGCACAGCCAGGCCCGGAGACGACGTCGAATACACGTGCTCGATGCCGTCGATCTCACTCAATACCTGCTCTGCCGGGGAGGCCACCAGGGCCTCGACCTCCTGCGCCGAGGCGCCTGGGAATGGGATGAAGACATTGGCGAAGGTCACGTTGATCTGGGGTTCTTCCTCGCGTGGCGTGACCAGTACAGCGAATGCCCCCAGCAACAACCCGACCAACGCCAGCAGCGGGGTGATCTGGGTTGCCTGGAATCGCTGCGCGACGCCGCCGGAGAAACCGATCTTACTCATGCGCGGCAGCCTCCTTGCGCTGCTCTTTCAAGATAACCACCGCTGCCTGCGGATCCAGGGCAACGGTCTCGCCAGCATCGAGTCCGGAAAGAATCGTGTAGCGGGTGTCCGGTAACGGCGTTCCCAGGCGTACGTGGCGCAGGCTCACGCGCCCCTGCCCGTCCAGTACGTACACCCCGATCACCTCGGAGCGGAATACCACCGCGGTATGCGGCACCACCAGGGCACTGCGCTGACCCACCTTGAGCGCCACCTTCACGTACATGCCCGGGAACACGCCCTCGATGCCTTCCGGCAGATCCAGACGTACGCGGAAGCTGTCCGTAGCCCGGTCGGCAACCGGGAAGATGGTGATCTTCTCGACCGGCACCCAGGTGCCGTTGATCTGTACCATCGCATCCTGTTCTTTGCGCACGGAGTTGATCAGTGACTGTGGCACATCGACGTTGACGCGCAGCTGCTCCAAGGAAATACCACTCATCAATTGCTGCCCGCGGGAAGCGGTCTCTCCCACCTCGACAAAGCGCTCGGTCACGATGCCCGTGTAGGGCGCGCGAACCTGGGTATAGGCCAGTTGCTGCTGCGCCTGCGCCAGTGCGGCTTTGGCCACGTCAACCTGGGCACGCGCCGACTCGCGCGCGCTGGTCGCCTTGTCCATGGCCGACTTGGACACCACCTGCTTCTCGAACACGCGCTTGATACGCTCGTACTCCTTGTCGGCTTCCGCTCGCTGCGCCTGGGCAGCGGCCAGATTGGCACGTGCCGATGCCAGGCTGGCGGCCTGTTCGGCATCCTCTATCACCACGATCACGTCACCCGCGTGCACCAGGTCATCGACATCGAACGCCACTTGCGTCACCTGCCCGCTGGTCTGGGCCGAGACCGTGCTCTGGTGCATGGCCTCTACCAGTCCATCCAGGCGATAGACGCGGGGCACCTCCACGCGCTCCACAGTGGCAGTCGCCAGTGGCTCGGAAATAGCCGCCATAGACACCAGCAACATCACGGCACCCCCTATCAGGGCTTTTGCAAGCAGATTCCAGGCAACAGGTTTCATCATGACCCTCGATAACTGAATTCAGACTGATAGCATATAAGGGCAATTTATTGCCCAGCAAGTCCCTGGCACTCAACGGCCGAGCCACAGCGAGATTTAACCGCCTTTTCAATAAAGGGTATTTATAGACTCTTTGTTGAAAATCACATTGAGAAATCGCATTGGCCGACGATCCTCGGCCCGGCAACATGTACTGCCAGTCCCGATTCGAGAATGACAATCATGCCAACGCGCCGCTTCCTCGCAGGCTTGCTGGTACTGGCGGCAGTCCTCAACGCCTGCTCGCAGAAACCGATCGATCCCGCCGCACCGCCCGAGCCCCCGCTGATCCTGGCCGCGGAACTGGGCGACCTGCCGCGGATAGACCACCTGTTGGGTCGGGAGCAGTCTGCGCTCGTTGATGTGCGTGACAGCTGCGCCTGGACGCCCCTGATGAAGGCCGCGCAGAACGGGCACCTGCAAAGTGTGCAACGCCTGCTCGATGCCGGCGCGCAGACCGGCCTCGGCGACAAGGGCGGCTACACCGCACTGATGCTTGCCGCGTCGAATAATCACGCGGCGGTCGTGGAACTGTTGCTGGAATACGGCGCCGACCCCAATCGCCGTGAGCAGACCCGTGGCTGGAGCGCACTCATCTGGGCGGCCAAGCGCGGGCACCTGGACAGCTTCGATACCTTGTTGAAAGCCGGGGCCGAACACCGCTTCCTGGACAAGCAAGGCAAATCCGCCCTCGACTGGGCTGACGCGAACGGCCACCGGCTGATCGCAGAAAAACTGCGCAAACTAGGATAGACCGACCACCACACACAAGATCGACGCAACGAGCGTCACCTCTGCCCAACGCCCCCGCCTCTTGCCGCGATGTTCCCCGGCACCGCAAAATGAGCACCTTCGTTGTCCCACATTCCTGAAGAGAACCCCAAAGCCATGGACATGAAAGCCCTGTTCGACGCCGAACCCCAGTCTCCGCTGTACGTCGCAGTCAACCGCGTACTGGTCAAGAACGACCCCAACCTGATGCGCATGATGAAAGAGGCCAGCAGCAAGATGTGCCTGGCCACCGCGTTGACCCCCGGTTTCCGCGGCTTCGACCTGATGCGCCAGCGCGGCACCTGCCCCATGGGCATGCGCTGGGCCGCCAGTTCCGACATGTCGAGCGAGCTGTCGCACATCTGGATCGACCAATTCACATACTGGGATTCCTGGGAGGCGCACGAGGACTTCCACGAGACCTTCGAGGACGTGGTGGTGGAATCCTGTGCCAAGTGCGGCGGCATGTTGCTGGACGGGCCGGAGGAACCCATCTACCGCATCGTCAAGAGCGACCTGCCCAAGCTGATCTCCAAGAACCAGATGATGAAACTGGGCTTCGAGAACAACGGCAACACCGATGGCTATGCGATGGACTCCGGCGAGACCGTGACCGTATTGGCCACGCACCACATCAAGCCGGGTAAGGAAGGCGAGTTCGAGGAAGGCGAGCAGCAGACCATGGAGATGCTCAAGGCCACCTCCGGCGTCATCGGTTACCAGATCCTCAAGCGCGTCGGCCTGTCCACCCTCGGCAGCGGGCACGCCACCGTCGAATCGCTGATGGAGGACCTGAAGGACAGTTCCGGCACCAAGTTGAAGCGCGCGGCCGAGGTCTGGGAGGGCTACACGGTACCGGCCGAGTACCTGGTGATGGTCGAGTTCGAAGACCTCAAATCGGCGCAGGGCGGCATGCCACACGTCAACGTCAAGCCGGAGATCCTGTTCGTGCACGGCATGAAGGTGCTTAACAACTGCCTGACCATGCCGACCGTGAAGATCTCCGACAGCATGTTCCGCGAACACACCTACCGCGAGATCCTGCAGGGCCTCAAGTAAGCCTGTCAGCGCTGGCGCCGCGGCCTGCCGGTGCCGCGGCGGGCCGCGGTATTGGCCGGGTCTTCCGGCCAGTCGTGCTTCGGGTAACGTCCACGCAACTCCTTACGCACCTCCGGGTAAGCCCCCTTCCAGAAGTTGGCCAGATCGCCGGTCACCTGGATCGGCCGACCTGCCGGGTTAAGCAATTCCAACACCAGTGGCTGCCGCCCCTCCGCCAGCAATGGCGTGTCAGTCTGGCCGAACATTTCCTGCAGTGGCACCGACAAACGCGGTGCATCCTCCGCTGTGTAGTCGATACGCCGACGGCTGCCCGCCGGCGTCGTGTAGTGGGTCGGCAACCAATTCTCCAGCTGTTGCTGTTGCTCCCAGCTCAGGCAGCCTTTCAGGCACTCCTCGAGGTTCAGATCGGCCAGTTGCGACAGGCGCAGGCGATCGCCGAGCCAGGGACCAAGCCAGGCAGACAGGCCCGCCCGCAACGCCTCGTCACCCATTGCCGGCCAGCCGCCATCATCCTGCAGCCGCGCCATCCGCTGCACACGCAGCTGCAGTTGCCTGGCCGCCTCGTTCCACGTCAAGCCCTGCGGCCAGCGGCGCTGCAGTTCCTGCAGCAACAACTGCTGCGCCTCCGCCAAGTCATCCGGTTCGGCGACTTTCTCATCCAGCAAGATGGCGCCGAGCATCTTCAGGCTGCGTGCCACCACGCCTTCGCGTTTATCGTCCCAGGCCAGCTCCTGGCGCGTCTCGACATGGTGTGCCTGGGTGGCCTGCAGGGCCTCGAAGTCGATCGACATGGCCGACCAGATGCGTCCCTCGCGCTGCCCGGCGTCCAGCGCCGCAACCACCAGCCATTCGGCGTCGGCCAGGGCATCCGCCTCGTCGAGGACGGCACCACGACCATTGACCAGCAGGTAGCGACCGCGGCCATTGGCGCGCCTGCGGGCAACCCGGTCGGGAAAGGCCAACGATAGCAACTCCTCGGGCGAGCGCGAGGCAGCACCCTGCTTCCTGCGGATGCCCAACTGCCTTAACAGCGACGCCGAGAGTTGATCGACCGCCTTGATACGGCGCCTGTCTGCGCCCTTTCCGCCGCTGCCGGTTCGCCAGTCAACCAGCAGTTGCAGGCGTAACGCCAGGTCGACGCCCACCGACTTGCGCCCGGCGAGCAGGTCACGCTCGCTCAGCAATGCCGCCAGGTCTGCGGCGAACTGGGCCTCGACGCCATCTTCGGCCGCAGCCAGCAAACGTGCCAGTCGCGGCTCCACACCGAAGCCTGCCATGCCTTTACCCAAGGCACTGAGCGTACCGTCAGGATTGAGCGCATCGAGTCGCTGCAACAATTCGATGGCCTGTTGCCAGTGCGCTGGTGGCGGGGCATCCACCCAGCTAAGCGCCGCCGGATCACTCACACCCCACAGCGCCAGTTCCATCACCAGGCCTGCCAGGTCCGAGCTGGCTATCTCGGGCGGGCTGGCTGCCAGCAGCCGTGCATGGCGGGACTCCGTCCAGGCGCGGTAGCAACGCCCAGGGCCGAGGCGTCCTGCGCGCCCGGCCCGCTGCTCGGCCGAGGCTTGCGAGATCGCCTGGCGCTGCAGGCGTGTCATGCCGCTATTCGGGTCGAACTGGGGCTTGCGCGCCAGGCCGCTGTCGACCACGCAGGCTATGCCCTCGATGGTCAGGCTGGACTCGGCCAGGTCGGTACTGAGAATCACCCGCCGTGCACGCCCTGATTCCGGCATGAGGATGCGATCCTGTTCCTTTGCCGGCAGGTCACCGTAGAGCTTTTCCAGCGTCATCCCACGGCTAACGCAGTCTCCGACGATCTCGTCGCCAAGACGTTCGATCTCGCCGCGTCCCGGCAGGAACACCAACAGGTCGCCATCACCCTCGTCCAGCGCCTTGCGCACCAGGCCCGGCAGCGCCGCCAGCGGCTCGCGCCTGTCCTGCGGTGGCAGGTAATGCACCGCCACCGGGTATTGGCGGCCGCTGGCTTGCACATGGGCAGCATCCAGTAGCTTGCACACGGGATCGGCGTCCAGCGTGGCAGACATCAGTAACAGGCGCAGGTCGTCACGCAGCGCACCGCAAACGTCCAGACAAAGGGTCAACCCAAGGTCGGCCTGCAGGTTGCGTTCGTGGAATTCGTCGAAGATCACCAGCCCCACGCCTTCCAGCGCCGGATCGGCCTGCATGCGCCGGGTGAGTATTCCCTCGGTGATCACCTCGATGCGCGTGTCCTTACCGGTTTTACGATCGAGGCGGACCTGGTAGCCGACCAGGCCACCCAGCTCGCATTCAGCAATCTGTGCCAGACGGCGTGCCGCCAGGCGCGCTGCCGGGCGGCGTGGTTCCAGCACCAGGATCTTCTGCCCCGTCAGCCAGGGTTGATCGAGCAACGCCAACGGCACCAGGGTGGTCTTGCCCGAGCCCGGCGGCGCGGTCAACACCGCATGACCCGACAACAGTGCGGTTTGAAGCTCCGGTAGGGCTTGGCTGACGGGAAGGTCTGGAAAATTCAAAACTGGCAGAGGCAAACACGAAAAGTACGGCACGCATGTTCTCACACGCCCGCCGCCCAGTCCCGGGCATGTCAGTTGGTAGGCAACGTCGTTTGCTGTTGTCGCGCCACCGCAGGACGCTGCTTGTCGCGGTGTAATTCATCGAGATTGATCAGCAGCAGCCCCAGACGCATTCCCAGCAGTATGGAAATCAAGGCCACCAGCGACGAGCATGACAGGGTCGACATCCCGGCCAGCCCCTGGCCCACATTACAGCCGCCGGCAAACACCGCACCGACACCCATCAGGGAACCGCCGAAGATCAGGTGAGGCACATGCACCGCGTCCGGCACCACCCAGTGCCAGGTCCGCGAGGTGACCGCCGAAACCAGGCCGCCGGCGAGCATGCCGAACACCAGGGTGATACCGAACCAGCTTGCGGTCAGCGTGTCAGTGGTGAGCCACAAGGTGGTGCGTGCAAGCGGGCCGGATACCGACACGGTGAAGGGTGCGTGCGGTTCGAACTCGTCCAGCAGCAGATAGCCTGTGTACCACCAGCCAAGCATCACCAGCAGGCCGATAAAGGCTCCCGCGGCAAGCAGGCGCCAGTCACGAAAAGCACGCCCGGTCAGAAAGACCGATGCCAACAGGGAGGCAACCAACAACCCTGCCACCAGCGTCGGAGACTGACCTAAGACCGCAGGGATCGAAAGCTCTCCTGCAAACACGTCGAGTTGCGAATGACTGACCAGGTAGTCGCGCGCGGGCGCAAAAACCCCAAACAGGGTGACCATCCCGGCCACACCGAAACAGGCCAAAGCGATCAGGGAACCGAAGTTGCCCTCGGAGACCCGGATCAGCGTACGTGAGGCGCAGCCACCGGCCAACACGGCCCCTATTCCGAACACCAACCCGCCCAGCAGAGAGCCCCCGACGCTGACTGCAGTCTGGCGAAAGGATGACTGTGCGACATCCACCAGACCCGCGAATTCGAGGTAGGTAACACCGGCAACAGCCACCGCAATAGCTATCATCCAGGCATGGGCCTGTCGCCAGTCGCGGAACATCAGGAAATTGCTCAAAGCGGAAAGCAGGCAAAAACGCGACCGCTGTAATACAAAGCCGAAAGCCAGGCCAAAAACCAGGCCACCGTAGAGCAGCCACGCCCCAGTGTCAGAGATTTCCATAAACACCGCCCCTTATCCATGCCCCGGCATCGGCCACCCTGCCCGTCCTTGTCGGAGACTCAACCAACTTGTTCGTGGTTTAGGTTAAGTAGTCTAGTCAGGATGCGGCATAACACCAATAAGCGCTGTTAATCAGGAGCGGCAGGCCCCGCGTGGGCTGCTTGAACGGCCGGTTTGTTAACCGCGGTGGGCACTGCCGAGATAAGCGGGCGTCTGCATCTCGGTCAGGCGGCTGATGGTGCGCTGGAACTCGAAGGCGAGGCGTTCGCCCTGGTAGAGGCGTGACACCGGCACCTCGGCACTCACCACCAACTTGACCTTGCGGTCGTAGAATTCGTCGATCAGGAAGATGAAACGGCGCGTGCGATCGTCGCGCGAGGCCCCCATCTGCGGCACGTCAGTCAGGAATACCGTGTGCTGGCAACGCGCCAATTCGATGTAGTCGTGCTGGCTGCGCGGCGGGCCACACAGCGCCTCGAAGTCAAACCACACCATGTTGTCCGCCAGGTAACGGTAGGGCATCGTGCGCCCGTTGATGATCAAGTCACCATCCTGCTGCAGCCCGGTAGGGGCCAGATGACGAAACTCCTCGAACAAGATTGTGTCCACCTCGTCCGAATGTGGCCAGTGGTAGGTCTTGGCCTGCGACATGATCTCCACGCGGAAATCACGGTCCCCGCCCATGGACAGCACCTCGAGGTTGTCCTGCAACAGCGCAATTGCCGGCAGGAAACTCGCGCGCTGAATGCCATCCCTGTAAAGGCCGTCAGGCGGTACGTTGGAGGTGGTGACCAGCACGATGCCTTGCTCGAACATCGCCTTCAGCAGGCCGGCGAAAATGACCGCGTCGCCGATATCGACCACGTGAAACTCGTCCAGGCACAGCAGCCGCCAGTCTTCCGCCATGCGCTTGGCGACCAGTTCCAGCGGGTTGCTCTGCTTGATACCGGCAAGTTGCGCGTGCACGTGCTGCATGAAACGGTGGAAGTGCAGGCGCTCTTTCCTCGGCTCCTCGACATGGTCGAAGAACATGTCCATCAGCCAGGTCTTGCCGCGACCCACACCACCCCATACGTAAAGACCACGCACCGGCTCCGGGCTACTGCCGCCAAACCAGGCACGCCAACCGCTCGCAGGTTGTTCGGTGCGCAGATCATCCGCCAAGCGCTGCAGGGCCTGCACAATCCCCTGCTGGTGCGGGTCGGGCTGAAAGCCTTCCGCTAACAGGCGTTGCTGGTAACGATCAAGAAGTGACATTAGAGATAAAACAACCGACAGGAATCAACATTCTACCTTCCCCCGTTCCAGGAGAAGGCTCGGTTATTTCAATGCTCGGAAAGAAGGACTGCTCAGTCGTCGCTGCCCGGGCCGGGATAGCGGTCATCCAGGTTGGCCGGGCACAGCACTGTACGCATGGTACCCACCAGCTCCAGCAACTTTCCATTACGAATGCGGTAGTAGATGCGGTTGGCCTCCTTGCGCGAGGTAACAATGTTCTTGTTACGCAGTTGCTCGAGATGCTGCGAGATATTCGACTGCGAGGTCCCGGTCTGTGACACGATCTCGCCGACTGACAGCTCACGATCACCCAGGGTGCAAAGAATCTTCCAACGTAGCGGATGCGCCATCGCCTTGAGGGCATTCGCAGTCATGGTCGGATCTTCATCCGCTGGGAGGTTTTCGTTGTGCTCTTGTTCACTCATTTGTTGCTACTCCTGCTGACAAACCGCCGAAAGGGTTCGCCTTCAGCAATTCTCTTCGACCCTGCGATAGCCGCGCATATTCTTCGCGATACACAGGATTTCCTCGATCTCGCCCGCGGCATTGGTGATCGCGGTACGTGAAAACAGTATTGGCACGCGCTCACCGTTCTTATCGATCAACGCGGCATCGATGTCCTTGAGGGCACCGGTGCGGATCAGCGCCTCCAGCCAGGTACCCATGAAGGCGGTGGCCTGTTCCTCGCCTTCTTCTTCGAATACATCACCGATGGACATACCTTGCAGTTCACCCGCCGTGTAGGAAAGCAGCGTCTGGGCCGCTGGGTTGGCCTCGATGATGCGCCCATCCGGCGATAATACGAAAAGTGCTTCGCCCATGTGTTCCAGCACCTTGCTCAGGTGCTGGTTGGCCTGGTGCAGTTCTGCCGTTCTTTCGGCTACCTGTTGTTCGAGTATCAGGTTGAGATTTCGTTCCTTCTCGATCAGCCGAAAATAGGTGCTGAGTTTGTTGATCAGCTGATTGTCGTCGATCGGCTTGAGCAGGTAATCCGCTGCCCCAACCTCGTAGCCGCGACGCTGGAACTCTTCGGTCTTGAACGCAGCGGTGAGGAAGATGATCGGGATATCGCGCGTCTTCTTGCGCAGCTTGAGCATCTGCGCGGTCTCGAAACCGTCCACCTCGGGCATCTGCACATCCAGGATGATCAGGTCGATATCGGGTGTCGCCTGTGCGATCTCGAGTGCCTCGGCCCCACCTCCGGCTTCGAGAATTTCCACCGCCATGTGTTGCGAGATCAAGGCACGCAGGGTGAACAGGTTGTCGGGATTGTCGTCGACAGCTAGCAGCTTGAATCCCTGGTAGGGCTTAGTCATCGATTTCCTCGGTGCGTGCAGACAGTGTTGCTGAAACGACGTCCTGAATCACGACACAAGTTGGTTCTGCAAAACAGCCTGCAAGGTTCCAGGCTCAATCGGTTTGCTGATGATGTGATCTGGATCCACCGCTTGACAGGCGACCAGACTCTCGCCGGTGTCTTCAGAGGCGATGCCGATCAACATCATCGGCGATTGATTATGGTTTTTGATGCCGTTGATCGTAGCACACGCCTCCTGACCCGGCAGTAGCGGATCGATGATCAGGGCACCGACGTCGCCCACGTCATCCATGGTCTCGATCGCCTCTTCCAGGTCGTCGGCCAACAACACTTGCGCATTCCATTGCTTCAACATCTGGCTGATCTGCAACTGGGTCTTCACATCGTCATCCATCAGTAACACGCGCATCCCATGCAGGTTCAGATCAGGTTGTGGCTCCGTTAGCGGCGAGCTCTCCGGCAACACGGGTTGCGCAGGCTCCCTTTGCTCCGGAGGCTCCCCGGTGCAACTGAGAGGCAGCAAGAGGCTGAACGCAGAACCAACCCCCGGTTCGCTGTGAAGCTGGATTTCGCCATGCATCAGGTGCGCCAGTTGGCGGCTGATGGTCAGGCCAAGACCTGTGCCCCCATATCGACGACTGGTGGAACCATCTGCCTGCTGAAAGGCCTCGAAGATCTTCGCCTGCTTTTCATCCGGGATGCCGATGCCGGTGTCCTGCACCGCCAGCTCCACTGCAAAAGGCTCTTCGGCGCGACGCGCCACCAGGCGCACGTGGCCCTGTTCGGTAAACTTCAGGGCATTCGCCACAAAGTTCTTGAGTATCTGACGAATCTTGTCCGGGTCACTCTTGATGCGCAACGGTACGTCTTGTTCGTACTCTGCACGGAAAGCCAATTGCTTCTGGTCGAATTGCGGTTGCATCAGCTCACGCACATCTTCGAGCAGCTGCGCCAGGTCGATGTCTTCACAGTGCACCTCGAACTGGCGTGCCTCGATCTTGGACAGGTCCAGGATATTGTCAATCAGGCCCTTGAGGTCATTGGCAGCCTTGTGGATGACCCCTGCCTGCTCCTGCTGCTCACCTTTCAGTTCGCTTGAGGCCAACAGCTTGGAGAGCAACAGGATGGAATTCAGCGGGGTGCGCAACTCGTGGCTGACATTGGCGAGAAATTCTGACTTGTAGCGGTTGCTCTCTTCCAATTCGCGGGTATGCTCACGCAGATTTCGGGTCTGTTCGGAATGGCGCTGCGAAAGCCTGCTCAGGTCTGACGAGAGTTGCTTTAGCTCACGGGTGTCATTCCAGCTGAATGCAACAGGTTTGTTGCCATCGAGGGTTTCCCGGATGCCACTGATCAGCTCGCTGCTGATGGTTTCGACGCGTTTGGCCAGAAGACGTGCGGAGAAAAGCAGCAAAATGATCAGGCCAAGCACGATCGCCAACACACGCTCAACCATTTCCGAGCGGAACGCCTTAAGGGGCGCCGAGTTGACCCCGCGCCCTACCCACAAGGGCGTACCGGGCTCGGTAAGAAACATCGGCACCCAGATCACGCGCTGGTCGTCGTTCTCCCACAACACGATCTTGCGGTTGGCGAAATTCTCCTGCAGGCCAGGAAAATCCTCGAACGCCGTGTTGGGATGCCGCTCCAGGTCAGGCAACTGCAGGTAGCTACCATCGTCGAGCACCCACAGGGTGTTCGGGTCACGTCGTACCAGGCCGCCGATGTCGATGGTCATGACCACGGCTCCCCCCATCGCCTCCTCGGCCTCGATCGGTGCGATCATCTGCAGGGTGATCGTACGGCGTGGATCACTGGCCTCCAGGTCAACACGGATCGCACTGTAGGTCACATCGCGAAAACTTTCTTTCTGCACACCCTCGCGTAACTTTTCCGGTACCGGGGGAGGCATTTCCGGATGCGCGAACCAGCTGCCGGTTTTTGAATCGCGAGTCAGCCAGAAACGATCTTCACCTTGGCTGTCGAGAAATCGAATCTCGGTGATATCCGTCGCATCGCGCAGGATACGGTTGATCCATTCCGTGTATCTTGCGCGTTCCAGTTCGACGCGGGCCTGCTCCGACGAGCCCTCGGTGCTCAGCAAAGAGGGTTCCGGCAAGCGTGAGAGCAACCTTACACTGGCGCGGCGACTGGCCAGATGCTGATCGAGATCGGAAAAGTCCGCGCGCAGGTTCTGTAGGAAGGCCTGGCGATAGAAGGAATCGACCCGGTCAAGGACCAACGGCAGATTGATCACCACCGCCATCATCAATGGCAGCAGGGCGAAGATAAACAGAAACAGCAATATGCGCGTACGTAAGGACATGCGACAACACTAAACAATGCCCAAGGAAACGCAACTCTCCATTCTTCTGCACGACGATCATCTGGTGGCCATCCATAAGCCGCCGGGTATCCTCATGCACCGCAGTCCGATCTCGCGCGACACGGTGTTTGTGCTGCAGACCCTGCGCAACCAGATCGGGCAGCGCGTGTACCCGGTACACCGCCTCGACCGTGCCACCTCGGGCGTACTGCTGTTCGGCCTGTCACCGCAGGACGCTCAGAAAATCGTGCGGCAATTCGAGGAACGCACGGTGAAAAAAGAATACCGTGCACTGGCGCGCGGCTGGGTGGATGACCATGGGGTGATCGACCATCCCGTCGCCGACGAGGAAGGCAACAATGTCCCGCAGGAGGCGATCACCGATTACCGCTGCCTGCAGCGTGGCGAACTGCCGTTCGAAGTGGACCGCTACCCAACCTCACGTTACTCGCTGGTGAGCGTGTCACCGCGCACAGGCCGGCGCCAGCAGATCCGCCGCCACTTCAAACATATTTCGCATCACCTGATCGGCGACACCACGCACGGCAACGGCAAGCACAACCGGTTCTTTCGCGAACACTTCGGCATTCACCGGCTGATGCTCACGTCTTACAGGCTGGCGTTCGACCATCCCTACTCGGGTGAACGTGTCGAATTACAGGCGCGCGACGAGCCCGAATGGCAACGCCTGAGAGAGGCCTTCAGCTGGCCCGCGGGGTAAACGATGCAGCGCCCCGGACGGGGCGCCACAAAGAATCAGAGTGACTTGACCAGATCGAGGATCTGGTCGGCATGCCCTTTTGGGGTAACGCCATACAACGCATGCCTGACCGTCCCGGTGGTATCGACGATAAAGGTCGAACGCACAATACCCATCTTTTTCTCGCCGTTCTTCTCCTTCTCCTGCCATACACCGTAGGCTTCACACAGCTGCCCCTCCACGTCGGCCAGGAGTCGCACGGTCAGGCCGTACTTGTCGCGGAAGTCGCCATGACTGACGCAGGTGTCCTTGCTCACGCCGATCACCGCGGTATTGGCCGCAGCGAACTCGTCCATCATGTCGGAAAATTCCTGCGCCTCCATGGTGCAACCCGGCGTATCGTCCTTTGGATAGAAATACATGACGTAGTTCTTGCCCTCACAGTCCGTGTTCTTGACCATATTCATATCGGCATCGGGCAGTTCAAACGCCGGGGCCTTATCGCCAGCAGACAGCATGTTGCTTCCTCACGGTAGTTGTTATGGCACAAAATGTGGCCCAGAAACGCGGGGCGGTCAACCGTCTTGCTGGCGTCTAGCCACTGCCAATCGCAGGGTATTCAATTGCCCCCTGGGGCCGCTGGCCTGACTACCCGCCATTGACGACCCCAACGCCCGGTTCTGTAGCACCGCAGCAATAAGGAGGCTGTCATCCGCATCGCCGGCAACCATGTTTTCCGTCGACAGTTCGTGGCACAACCAACGCCACAACGCTGGCAGCGCATCTTCGAACCCGCGAAAGGACAGGGCGAATGCCTCGACATCAGCCATGTCCGACGGCGACAGGGGCAGGTCACGACAATCACGCCCCTGCATCAAAGCAATAACCACATCGGCCGGTAGTTGACGGAATTCGCGTGCCAGGCGCCAAGGGAATTGCTGTTGGAAACGTGCTTCACCTCCGGAGACCAACGACATCCCCGCTGCGTTCAGGCCAAGCGCCATCTGCACCGAATGGGTGCCACTGGCATGATCGCGACGATGCCCGAGGCGTAACACCCGCAAGCCGGCGCGGCGCCAGAATCGCAGCAAGGGGGCGTCCACACCATAGGCGGTTCCGAACAGGTCGAACGCCTGGTCCCGCGCCGCGTCGATCACCTTGCTTACCAGGGCACTGCCTATTCCCTGTCCGCGCCAGACATCGGCCACGGCAACCCGCATGATCCGCATCAGCCGAAGAACGGGGGCATCGCACAGGCCGGCATGCGCCGCCAGGGACTGCACCAGCATGTGTCCACGCGGGCGACGTTCCCCGGCACAGACGTCTTGAGCCAGGGTTACATCGAAACCAGCCTCTTCCACCGCCAGCGCAACGCCAAGCAAGGCCTCGCCGCGCCTGGCAACCAGGATACGCAACAGCGGCGCATCCAACAGCTGCCGCAGATCCGATGGCCGGGTCTGGTAATGCGCACTGACGAGTAAGGCAAACAAGTTACGCAGCAGCACCTCATTAGCCGCAAGTTCCACTTGACTCAACCACTGGTAACGGACGGCTGGCTCGTCAACACACTCGTCCAGCTCGGCATTTAACAAGGCGGCCTCGTTGACCAGTGCCTCCAGTGGGTCGCCC
>Ga0180436_10002011_pt1 | contig 19536 bp, 27 predicted proteins | sample SS_ome_2_FD_132434 | JGI IMG/M metagenome (GOLD analysis project Ga0180436, IMG submission 132434) | Hypersaline lake sediment archaeal communities from the Salton Sea, California, USA - SS_3_S_2 metaG | ecosystem: Environmental > Aquatic > Non-marine Saline and Alkaline > Hypersaline >...
CGCCCCGCCGCGTATGACGCGCGACCAACGCGACCTGATACCGGCTCCGCTCACAGGGTTGGAGGTGCACGACACGTCTCGTAGCGGCTCGATCGACTACTACGACGGATCGCAGTGGCGAGAGGTAGCCCCGTATCGCGACACCGGTACCCCGAAGAGTACCAACTACTCTGCCCAGATCGATGACCTGATCCGTCTCAACGCCACTGGCGGAGTGTTCACCGTTACCCTACCGACGGCGGTAGGCGTCAAGAACCGGGCGATCACCATCAAGGAGGTTGGCGGGCTGGCGACCGTTGTTACGGTTGCCACCACCGCATCGCAAACCATCGACGGCGCGGCAACCGACACCATCAACGCCGCATACCAGGCAGCAACCTACATCTCCGACGGCGCCAACTGGATGAAGTTTGTCTGATGGTACTCGGCCCAAAAGCGATCCTCGGCTTTCCCCCTCCTTCTGGGCCAGGGCCATACGTGCCGCTCACCTACTCCAGCCAATACAACGCGTCCAACCGCATCAACTTCGGCCAGTTTGCCGAGGGCGAGATCCAGCCAACGCAGGCCAAGACCGTAGGCGTGTGGATGAAGCGCGTTGTGCTAGGCGCGCCGTCCGGATCTCAGATGCTGGTAACCCGCTACGACACCACCGCGGGCCTTGCCGGCGCCGGGTGGAGGTTCTTCTACAACGCAGCCCAGCGGCTGGCGTTCCAGATGCAAGACGCCCCCGGAGCGAACTTCATTGCCGACATCACGACTGGATCGGTGGCAACCGATCTGCTGTGGCATCTGGCGATCCTAACCAAGTCCACGCTTTCGAGTGAGCTTGGACTTAACCTGTACTTTGATGGCGTAGCTGTGCCGCACAGCCCATCGAAGGGAGGAACGCTACCTGGCTCCATGTCCTATGCAGGTATCGATCTGGTGACCGCGGCGACGTCCGACGGCGCAGACATCGCAGACGATACCCTGCTCTGCCATCAGTTCCTAATCGACAAGGAGCTGACCGCTGTAGAGGTGGCTGCGCTGTACTCAGCTACCAAGCCGCTGGATCTGAGCGCGATCTACTCCCCGGCAGAGATAGCCCATTGGTGCACGTTGGGAGACGGCTGCGCGCTGGGCGCTGCCGGATGCCCTGACCTGTCAGCCTTCGTAAATCCCGGCACCGCTGGCGGCGGAATGACGCTGCCGGATTTGCAGGTGCCAGACGTGCCATGAGGACACACCATGAAGATCGATTGCTGCACCGCCTCCGACCCTGCCACCGTGGCCCGTTGGGGCTGCTACAGTCCGCCGTGCGGCTACTGCGACGACTTGGGCCCCGGTGGTGTCACGCAGCGGCGTTTTGCTTCCGTCTACGGAACTCAGCTCGGCCAGATCCCCGATCCTCCGATCTGCGCCGCCGGCGAGCAATGGGATTGGGCGGAGATGAAGTGTGTACCAGGCACAGTCGAGGACATTCCCTGTCCGCCGCCGCTCGTCGGTAGCTGGCCGAATTGCGTGGATCCGACCAGCCCATATGACCCGCCGCAGCTCCCTGGACAGGTGCCAACGCTGCCGGCTCTGTGCGCCAACGAGATCAAACAAGCACGCAAGGAGGGAGCAGCCGAGGCGCACTCTGAGCTGGTGAAGGCGGCCGCTATCACCGCCGCGGTCGGCACGCTTGTTGGCGCCGGCATTGGCTACTTGCTCCGCCGCTAGCCGTTCGCTTAACATCGTGCTGTGACGCTGTACCGCTTTGAGCAGGGCTACTCATATCTAGCCGGCATCGACAAGCCTGCGCTTGTGCCAGCGTCAACCATTATCGACGCTGTCACCGATGAGGGGTTCAAGGTTCTGTTCGCGGACGAGTGCTCGCGATGGGCCACGCTGCCATTTGCCACGCCAACGGCGTGCGGAGACTGGTGGGACTGGCTAGGCTTCGCCTACCGCTGGGCACCCACCAAGTTGATAGACGTGCCTGATAGGGTGCGATGGATTCAGAAGGTGCCACACATCGCCGCACCCCCGCAGCCGCTGCAGCCGTATCAACCCCAGCCGGCCACGTTGCCGCGTTGGAAAATCGGCGCAGCTGCCGCCGCTGCGGCGGCAGCTGCGGTGTGGTGGATCTTCGGCTGATTCTCAGTTATCTTGCTGCCATGACGCAGCACTATGAAACGGTACACGCCGTCAACGTCGACAACTTCTCGGATCCCCGATCGGCGAAAGCGATCAGCGCTGGAGTGGCGGCGACAACGCTTTGTGGCCTAGTCCGCCCGCGCGCACCGGTCAGCCGGCTGCCGCCAGGCGCGGTGGTCACTTGCCATCGATGCCTCGCTATCCTGCGACGATACCCGCAGCTATTCAACCGGCGCGCAACGAAGAACGCCCGCTAGTCTCTTAGCGGGCGTTTTCGGCTGGGGGGAGATGGTCGACGCAGCAAGCGACGCCCCCAACGTCCCAATCGTCGCGCAACATGTTGCCAATGTCAACATGTTGCAGCCGCCGCGCTGATGTGATGGGGTAACATACTCAGATGGTCGATACGGTCCCACGCAAGCTCGACGACTTCCGCAGCTACATCAACCGCTCACTCGAAGCGCAGGGCTACGTGCCCGTGTGGCGCCCCGATACCGGCTCAGAGCAGCCGGCAGCACCGCCACCGGGCTCCGCACCTACCCCAGCGGAGCGCGACGCTTACGCCCGCCGTCTGGCCCGGGAGCGCGACAAATGGGACGAGGTAAACGCCCGCCGACAGGCCGATGGCATGCCGGCGCACCCTCGCCCGCTGGGCGCGCCTAGGTACAGTTGTTATTTACGTAACCCCAACCACCCAAGTGCGGAGAATTATAGAGATGGAAACCACGGAACAACCTACGGCGGTCAACAGAAAAGCGCAGCTCAAGCATGTGATGACGATCGCCAGCAAACGGGCGACGCGAGCTGTAAACAGGGATCTGCAGACCATCAACATGGTGCGGGACATGTTGATGGTGGCGACAACCCAGCTGGTCACCGTCGAACTGATGGTCGAGGATGCGCACGGCGCGCTAATCGGAGCCATGCCGCCGGGGGGGGGAGAGTCAATGAAGTTGGCGGACTACGACGTTTGCCGCGAGCCGATGCAGCAAAAAATGCACGCGATACCATCGGCACTGCGCAGGGCCACGGCCGCCATCCAAGAGATTCACGCCATTATGGAGATGTTGGAATACTGAATGCAGACGCAGAAGCCAACCGACGTGGCGCTGAGACCGATAGCGCATCGCACCACAGACAGAACCAGAATCTATGTCCACCCTCGCTCCGACCACGTCTGCCTTCTGGCTGTGGCAACGGTCGGAGGCTTGAGCCGCCGCATAAACCTGACCCTGACGCCGGTGGAGGCAGCGACTTTGGCGGCTTGGCTAGTGACCGCGGCCGACAGTTGGCCGCCGACCCCGATAGAGGACTGATCCCTGAGCAGCTCGCAGCGGTTCCGCCGCAAACTGCGCCGGTGTGCCAGAAAGCTGAGCCGGTGGACTCGCGCGGGCGGCCATGGCAGCCGTCCGCGCCTTTCGTGGCTCGCCCTGTCCGCCGCCGCATGTTCTGGTTGCGCGATGGTCTGCGCTGCTTGCAGCGCCCGCGGATCCGAGCGTGCGGCTACGCCATCGTGCCATCGCATGATGAGACGTCCGCAGGACAGGTGGCGATCGTTGTCGACGAGGAAAATAGGGCCAGTTACACCGGTCTGGTCCACTGCGGCTCAATTTGGGAGTGCCCTACTTGCCAGATGACGATCAAGGCTGCTCGCGCCAAGGAGATTGCCTATTGTGTGGATAGTCACGGCATCGACCGTTGCGCCATGTTGACGCTCACCATCCGGCATGATTTCACGATCGGCCACGATCTGGCGCACGTGCGCAAGGCGCTAGCAAACGTGTGGCGTCGAGTCATCCGGGGCGCTCCGTGGAAGCGCTTCAAGCGCCAGCTTGGTATCTGGCACATGGTGCGCGCCGTTGATCTCACCTACTCTGAGGCCAACGGCTGGCATCCGCACCTTCACGTCCTGTTGTTCCTCAACGAACCGCCGTCGGATGATGAGCTGCGTTTGCAGACGGACGGACGCGGCCGCAAGGTGTGGCGCTGGTTCCCGCGCGGTGCTACCGGCGAGAGCTGGCTACGCGATCGATGGGCCGATATGGTGGAGGCGGAGCTAGGTGCGTACGCCCGTCCAGACGACGAGCACGGATGCACACTCGGCCCTTGTTACAAGGCTGACTACATCGCCAAGCTCGGGCTTGAGCTGTCAGATCCTGGCCTGAAGCGAGGTCGCGACAAGGGGCGAACTCCGCTGCAGATCGCGTGCGACTTCTGCAGCCACGGCCGGCGACGCGATGCCGGTCTGTGGCAGGCCTACTGCGCAGCCATGAAGGGCGCCCGGTTCCTGACATGGAGCCAGGGATGCAAGAAGGCTTTTGGTATCGCCGTTAGATCAGATCTCGACCTTGCGCAAGATGAGCAGGACCAGACCAACACGCGCACAGTGGCCACGGTAAACGCGTACGCTTGGCAGTCGCTACGCGGCCGCGTGATCCAGACAGACACCGGTCCATGCTCCGCGATGTACTGGGTGCTCGAACAGGCAGAAACGGGAGGCGCGGCCGCGCTCCAGCGAGCACTACTCCTCGTAGCTACCGGTGAGATAGGGGGTGATGCCGTTGACGCTCCAGGAGACCTGTCGCGATCTCAAAAACAAGGGGCTCATGCGCAAGTGACCCGGGGCGGCAGCTGCTTGACGGCTGACCGCCCCGCGTGAGACCATTGCCAACAGATGGTCGCGCAGCTTGACGAGCTTCGGACTCTGCAATGCGAGGGCATGTTCGCGGACGCGGACGTGCACCGCGCGCTCGCTGGCTACATGCTGCATTTAAGCGCCAGCGGGCATATTCTGCGGGTCTACCGCCTACAAGGAGGGCAACATGGAAGCCGAAGATTTGGAAACATTGGAGCTGGTACAGAGGAACGCCGCTTTCGCTGCGAGCCGTTTAGCGCTCGCAGCTGAGCAACTGGTGTTGACAATCTCACCGCCAGACAAACGCATTACGTGCCCAACGTGCGGATCCAGATTAGCGGGGTGCACCAACGACGCCCTTTGCCCTGCGTGCGGGGCGAAGAGATGATACCCGCTGTAAAAATACCCATCACCAGTTGCCCACAATGTGGCGCGCCGTTCAGCTTCGAGATGTGGAACAAGCTGCACCAGCTCAAACAGACACCGACACGAGACAGCCGGGAGTGCATCTGCGGAGCAACGATCTCGCTGCCACCCGGTGCGGTGGTCGACCTGGGTCAGATGGACGCGGAGCATTACGCCCAATTGTTTCCGGATTCGGGGCTGCCGGCGCTGGCCCGCCTGCAGTTCGATGAGCGCGTTCGCAACCGCCGCACCGCCGCCGCGTTGGCTGTGGTCGCGATAACGCTAATCGCCGTCGTCGTGGTGCTGCTGTGATCTGCAACCGGTGCGCTGGAGCTGGAACCTTGCGAGATGGGAGATTGTGCACGTGCATCAGAAAACGACGACAACAAATCCTGCTCAACGGAGCGGCAAGCCGCTACGCAGTTGCCATGCTCATCCAGACCAAAAATGCCGCGCCAGCGCCGACGACGGACTTTGCCCCTGGCGCTCAAAAATACTTTCGAGCGCTCCAAGGCCCGGCCAACGCTGGCAGCTACGACGATCAGGGCTACTTGATGCACGAGGACTATCGGCCAGCGAAGTGTTTGTGAGTCACGTACACACCGCCACATGCCCTGCGTGTTCATGGGCGGTATGTCAGATCGGCCAGCGATGCGTATCGCTGCACCTTACCCACTTCGACCACCAGGTGACACTTGAGCAAAAAGCGGTTGTTCGCGTAGAATGCTCAGTGAACGGCCATCTGGGATAAGCGGCCGCCGCAACACTGCGGCGGCCGTTTTCTGTTACCGTGGGACCATGGCTCACCTGATAGAACTCGCGCCCCAAATCGCTGTCGCACTGGCGATCGTGGCGGCGGTGATTATGATGAATCGCCAAGTGGTTGGCATGGCCAAGTCGCTAACCAAACCGAACGGCAACGGTGAGCGAACCCCTCGGCTTCAGGCCGTGGAAGAAGTAATCGCCACGCACACCGATGCGCTCCAGCGCCATGAGAAGTGGCACCGCAAGGGCTTTGCCGCGCTGCATCTGCTGCAAAGTGGTCAGGATGAGATCCTGGAGCACATCACCGCCGCGCGACGCGCGCCGCCCCGGCGCATCCCTGAAGACATCGACGACGCCGATACGGCCGAATTTTCCGTGCCAGATGATATTTAGGCGCCCTGTTGGGCGACATGGGCGCTGTAGCGATGCTATGTTGGGCGCACGGTACTTAAGCCGCCCAGCAAGCAAGTAGCAACTATGGCGATCATCCCCCCCGACCATGCTCACTGGTTCCGCGTCGACAAGCTATCTGGAGACCGATGGGACGCCTGCCAACACGGTCGCCAAAAATGGTTTCTCGTTTCGGAGTGGACGGATGTCCGTGAAACCGCGGTCATGTTCGGATCGGGCACCTACCGAATCATCTTCACGGCTGAAGACCGCCGCCGACGGCATGTGCAAACCGAGCCGTTCTCTGTACCGTACGACGACAGGCCGCCCGCCCCAATCGCTGAGCTGAAGCACGCCCCGGACGCCACGCCTGGACCGGAGCCGGTCAAGCCGGCTGACGACGATCCTTACCCGGACGATGAGCCACCACCGCAGCGCCGTCCCCCCCGGCGCCGACCGGCTCCAGTATCAGAGCTGGATATGCCGAACATGGACCCGGCTGCCCTTGTTCCGCCAGCTGAAACGGAGCTGCACCCGCTCGGCCAGTTCGTGTACCTGCAAAAGCTCAGTCAAGCGAACGGCGATCGCGTCCAGGCCCTCCTCGTGGAGTCCATGCGCATGATGGTAGAAAACGAGCGCGCCAGATCGCGTGAGCACGTTGCGCAGGTGCAGGCCCACTACGAAGCGCTTGACGCCAACCGCCGTGATTTCATGCAAGCCACCATGGCAATGGGCGCGGATAGTCGCTCCGAGGAAATGAAAATGCTCATGGAGCGGATTGACCGCGTCAACTCGAAGGTGGATGAGCTGGCGGACGATGAGCCCTACGACCCGGACTTGTCCGAAGCTGCCATCGCCAAGCTGTCAGAAAATCCAAACGACCTGGAGCGCACACTGGCAGCCGCCCAGAACGTTATAGCCGCAATCGCCAACTCCCCCATCGGCGCAGCTCTGGCCGAGCGGCTGCAGCAAGCCGGCGCCCCGCTTGCCGATCGATGATGCTAGACTGCGGCCATGGCTCCACGGTGGGCAAAGCGAGACGTCAAGCGGCTGCAAGCTGCGATGAGGGTACTGCGCGAAGAGGACCCGCACGCGTTTGAGCTTATAGTCGAGCAGCATTGCGCGACGGTGGCAAAGCTGTTTCTGGAGCCTCGTCACGCGATACAACAGCGCAGCGCGCAAGCTCTGTGGGATGACGTCGAGCAAGAGATTGAGGAGTTGATCGGGTGAATCGCTACGGACCAGACCCGCAGCAAGTTGCCGAGATCGCCAAGGCGTCAGGCTGCACGGTGAAAGCGTCAGAGCGGCTGCACGATGGCAGTTGGTCTCATCGGGTAGAATGCTCCACGCACCGGCACAAGGTGCGACTGTTGGCAAATTTGGCCGAGTACGATGCCCAGTTGCCGGATATCCGCCGGCTCGCTGAGAAGGTTGCAGCTGGCGCGCCGGACGCTCGGTCACAGGCGGCAGCCCTACAGCGGTTCGTTCAAAACGCGGTAACCTTCACTCGTGAACCGGTGGAGACGTTTTCGCCGACGTGGCGCACGCTTGAGCACGGCATTGGCGATTGTGACGACTCGTCAAGGGCGTTGTTAGCGCTGTGTCGAAGCCTCGGGCTGCCGGCTGCGTTGCGAACCATCCCCGAGCTTGGCTCGCTCCGCGATCCTACCCATGTGGCCCCCGTCCTGAGAGACGGGGGTGACTGGGTATGGCTCGAACCAAGCATCGCGGCGCGCTTCGGTGAGCATCCGCAGCACGCAGCTCGGCGTCTGCGCGAAGACAGAGCTGATATAGGCGGCCGTGAGTCGCTGGCGGCCATCAGTCCCGACGACGGTATCACCATCGGTGTGACACCCGAGCAAGCGACGCTGCTCGGCGGAGCTGCGCTGTCGGTGTTCGCGTCGCTGGCTGCTCCGTCTATCGCGCCGGCTGCGATGGCGATCGGCGGAGCTGCCACCGGCTACGCCGCGACCGCCTTCCCGTTCCTCCGATCGTTTGAGACGGACGACGGTCGACAGTGCTCCACGTGGCTGCCTGGTGTCGAGGAGGATGAACAGCACGGCATCGCGTGTGAGCGGCGATACGGTCGGCTTCGCGCTCGCAACGCTGCCATCGGGGCGGCCGCTGGTGGCCTAGCAGGGCTGCTCCTGTCCAGGTGGTCGGCATGAAACGGATGCGCTCACTCCCGCATGTGCTGTACTCGGTACGCCGAGACGCGCTCGACCGTCTGCATATTCGCTGTCGGTGCGAGATCTGCGGCGACAGCTGGCAACGCCGCTGCGACTACCCGCGCCGAGCGACCGAATGGATCAGCCGCTTCGCGGCCCTTCATGCGCACCAATGAACGACACCATCGCCGCGCTGACAGTTGCAGCAGCCGCGGTCGCGCTCGCGGCCGCAAGGTGGTATTCCTCTGATTGCGCCATGAGAACCCCACTGTTCACCGATCCGGTAGACCCGTACGCCCCTTATGAGCCGCTCACCAAATGCGATCCGGTCTCCAGAAAAGGCGTCGAGCTTTTTAGGGATTGGGTGATCGGGTCCCTCGGGGGGGCCGATCTGGGCATCGTGCGCGCCTGTGAGCCTGGCTCTGCTGCGACGAGTAAGCATCACGAGGGGCGCGCGTGGGACTGGGGCCCGCCGTCGCAGGCGGCCGCAAACCAACTGCTTGACTGTCTGATGGCGTCCGAAGCTGGCCAAAAGCACGCGCTAGCGCGCCGCGCTGGCCTGCGCGTTATCATCTGGAATCGTCGCATCTGGACGCCTCGCGACGGTGGCAGCTGGGAGGCCTACGATAAGTCGCCCCACACCGATCATATTCACTTCGGTTTCAGTTGGGATGGTGCCCGCGGCACCACGTCACTGCAGGCTGCGCTGCGGGCTCAGCAGCCGCAGCTGTCGCAACCGACAGCATCTGGCAGTGAGGTTGCCCCGAAGCTTACTCCGCTGACTGAGACGGAGCTACTTGCAGCGCTGGCAAAGGGGCACGTGCAAACGTTCGGCGTGCGCCCTAACTACAGCCGACTAGGCATGGCGTGGTCGCAAGCATGCTTGGAGACCGGCCACACGTTGCGCGCGTACAACCATAATTGGGGAAACGTCAAGCGCACATCATCGTGGCCAGGTGACTACTTCCAATATCCGAACCTCGGGGAGTCCAACCCTTACTTCCGGTCGTACCCGGACGCGGTAAGCGGCGCGGCAGACTACTGGCGGGTGTTGTCTCATGATCGCTACGCCGCAGCGCTAGCCGCGTTTGACGGTGGCGATCCGCATGATGCCGCCGATCAGCTCCGCACCGCCGGGTACTACACCGCGCCACTGGCCGGCTACGCCGATACCCTAGCAAAGCTGTTTGCCGAATATCGCGACAAGTTTCCGCCGCCTCATTGTCGAATAGCCCCACTGGTGCTCGGCTCGCTCGCTGCAGTGGGGGCCGTCTACATCGGAAGGAAGTGCTAAGTGGCCGCTGCTTGGGTCGTAGCCGCGCTGCTAGGTGCCGCCGCGCTCGCGTCCGTGGCTGCGCGCCGCCGCGATGGCGATGTACCACAGCTGATCCCCCAGCTGCTCAGCTTCGCACCCGTCATGAAGCTCGATGCCAGCCGAGTGCAGCGCGCTAGCTCGCAATATGTCGCCGTAACAAGCCCGCCGCGCATACCGGCTGCAGCGCTCGCAGCCGCTGCAACTAAGGCGCTGTATGCAGGCGCCTACGACAACCTGTTGCCACAAATGCGCGACCTGGCCAACGAGCCAACTCTGGCCGAGAACAGCCGCGGAACCATCGTTGGCGCCCTGTGGCAGGGGATCAACGTGGGTATGGACGGCGCTCCATACGGCAAGGCGACGTGGGAGCAGCAGCACCTGCGGTTCAACATCGCCGCAATCGCGATCCAGGACGCTTTGTCCGAAACGCGCCAGCTGCCGCTGTCGCTGTTCGGCCTGTTGCGCCCTCTCACCGATTATCCGTATCTGAATCCGGAGCAGCTGGCGCCACCAGCGCAGTGGCTTGCATATCGCTACGCTCGCATGTGCCACTTCGACTGCACCGACTGGGATCTGGTCTGGGTGCAGGGGCACACTGCCCAGCAGATCTATGGTCGAGCCCCGCACGCCGTTGGCGCCAACGAGGACTCGTGTCGCGCGCTACGCGCCGAGCGCCTGCGCTTTCTGTATGAGCGCATGGGCAAACTGTACTCAGATCCGAGCTACACGCAGGTAGCTTTCATAAACGAGCTTGCGGCGCAGACGCTCGACGTCGCAAAAAAGAAGATCGTGATCTGGCCCGGGGGCCCAGCTGTTAGCCCATATGTCGACTGGGGATGGGTGGTAGGGGCGCTCGTGCGGATGTACACAGCCGCTGCGCGCGGAGATGTCGACGAGCTGGCGGGTATTGCCGAGGAAGCGGGCGACAAGGCCCGCGAAGCGGCCGCCGATCCTGGTGAAGATTATGGCTCAGCTGAGCTGAACGACGACCTGTCGCGCTACGCTGAGGGATTGGCCGAGCGGTTGTAGCTCGTGGTAGGCTCGTGGCTATGCCACATAAGCCAGCGTACCCGGCCCACGATCTGCCTCCCGGCTTTGTCGATCCAGACCAGGCAGCCGGTATCGCCGATCGTGGATATGCAACGGCTGTGGAGGATTTTCTGGCACTCCCCCAACGGTCCGGGCCTTTTAGCATCGATGACGATCCGGGCTACAAGCCGTTGCCCCCTGAGGGCCCGCCGGCCAAACCGCTCTGGCCGTGGTATCTCGCCGGAACTGTCGCCGCCGCGACCGTGCTCTACCTCGTCACCCGATAGGATCAAAATATGAACCGTCACCTTGTAGAATCCGATGTCGAGCTGGCGTACCTGTCCGCAGGTGTCGTCGCGCAGCTGTCACAGCCGTGCCCTGAGGACGAATACTTCGACCCTTCGGCTGGCCAGTGCGTGCCCTACCAGGACGATCCGGGCTGCCCCCCTGGCATGGTGATCGATCCGATGACCGATGAGTGTACCTATCCGGGTTGTCCATCTGGAGCGGTTTATTCATCCAGTATGAACTCCTGCGTGCAATGCCCTGACGGATGGTACTGGGACGAATCCATCACCAGCTGTCAGCCGTCGTCCGAGCCTGGGCAAGCACTTCCACCTGGATTCGTGGCGCCTGGCGCTGTCGATGTGCGCCCAGCAAACTGGGATCTGGAAGCGGAGCCGGCAACGTACGTGCTCGCATGGGGGGACACCTACGTGGGGCTGGCAGCCACCTATCTAGGCGACGGGGCAAGGTGGAAAGAGATCTGGAACCTCAACCGAGACCAGCACCAAGATCCTGACAAAATCTACGTGAGCCAAACTGTTAATATGCCCGACGAGGCGGCCGACAAGATGCGCCGCTGGCTCAAGGGCAACCGCAAGGAGCTGCCCGGCTCGTTGCCGGACGAGCCGACGATTACTGAGAAGGCGCGCTCCGCAGCACCGTGGCTTGTGCTCGGCACGCTGGCCGCTGGCGGCATTTATTACGCGATGAGCTGATCGAATGCCGACGGCCACCTGGCAGCAGCTCAAGTCCATCCTTCCTCCCGACGCTGGCCCGGAACGGGAGGTTGCGATCGTCGATATGGTGCGCGCCGGATTCTACGTCGAGCCGGTGTGGCTCCCGGTGGTGGTGACCGATGGATCGCTCAAGCTCACATTTCATGTGATGGCAGAACCGCTCCGGCTCGGAGACGAAACCGATTCGGTCTATCCAATGGTGAGCGCGGCGACAGCTCAGGCGATTGCTGATCTGCTGGGGGCGCGCCTGCCTACGTCCAAGATGCTCGATGCTGTAGCTGAGCAGGCCGACTGCTTTTTGGACTTCGGCCGGTTAATGGCTGACGTCGCAGACATGACCACTGATGCTATGGAGCGGCAATCGCGACGTATCGATCAGCTCGCCGCCGACTGCCCAGCTGGAAAGCTGCGCTCGACGCCGGGGAAGCAGTGGGTGGTGAGTTCCAGGCTGTCGTTTCCAGACCAGTTCAAGTGGGGAAAACGCACAGCGTGCAACTACGGTGGATGGACCAAGTTGCCGGCCGGTCAACACAGTAAGCGCCCGTGGCCAGCCCTCACCGCTCCATCGCTGCGCATCTGGCAGCCCATGGGCTTCACGCACAACGACTCGCACACGGACTACAGCCAGCTGGCCCCGCAGCTGGTCTCGAAGCTGGTGACGGTCAAATCACCCTCACTCGGCACCGTTAAGCGTCCGATTGACGAAGTAGCCATCAATCCCCTAACCGCTCACCTTGTCAGTGCCGAGGGCCCAGTCCCGATGCGGATGCCGTGGCTTGCCGCGTGCCAGTCACTGGCAGAAGGCGGCCAGTGCCCACCGTCGCCAACCGCTCCGCCATCCCCGCCGCCCGTTGTACCGCCGCCCGTTGTGCCGCCACCGGTATCACGCGCCGCGGCGTTTTGGGTTACGTTGATGGCCTTAGGCGCAGCCACGGCCTATTACCTGCTCAGAGAGTGAACCATGGAAGACAACACGATCAGTTTCACCGGAGACGACTGGAACCGCGGCGCGGCGCAGTTGAACAAATACGCGCTGGGCGTAGCCACCGGAACGCTGGCCGAGCACTTCGCCGCGTACATGGTGTTAGCGATCCGCATGGAGCGAACCCTGAATGTGATCGCGGTGGGTGAGATGGTGCACCGTGGCGAGCTGGAAAAGATGCCCGAAGCCGGGTTGGATGAATGGGTTCCTCTGGTAGTCAACAGCCCTAACGGCCTGGCTTATGCGGCAAGCAATTCCATAGCGAACGTCTCTGATGGTTGGCTCGCGGTTCGCCACACGTTGCGCAACACCATCAACACATCTCGTTTGCTCAAGCGGGGAACGGGGCTGGAAGCTGCCGAGCTGGGGTATGTGTGGCCCGTAGCTGTCGCCGTTGTGGGTCTGGCGGCTGTGGGGGCTGGCTACTTCTGGGGTACCGACCGCAACGAAAAAATGGCTGAGGTCGAGAACCTGAAAACTTACGCCCACGTCGCTGAGTACATGGAGAACATCAACGCGCACATGCTCGCCGGGCAACCCATTCCGCCGCCACCGGAGCCGATCAAGCGCATGGCGGATACTGAGCGCGAGTACCCCTATTGGGCGCTGGGAGCCGGTTTGGTCCTCGGCGGTCTGGCTAGCTACGGCGTGTATCAAGTGCTCCGCATCCCAAAAACCACCACCGTCGCATCGCGGCAACTGACTACTCGACGAGCCAACCCCGCCAAGCGTAAGGCAGCTCCGAGGAAGGCGACTCCCAAGCGCAAGGCACCTCCGAAGAAGGCGACTCCCAAGCGCAAGGCACCTCCGAAGAAGGCGACTCCCAAGCGCAAGGCGCCTCCGAAGAAGGCGACTCCCAAGCGCAAGGCAGCTCCAAAGAAGGCGACTCCCAAGCGCAAGGCGCCTCCGAAGAAGGCGACTCCCAAGCGCAAGGCAGCTCCGAGGAAGGCGACTCCCAAGCGCAAGGCGCCTCCGAAGAAAAAGAACCCCTTGAAAGCTGGATACTCGCAGCGAACCATCAGCGCAAACATCAGCCGCTTGCGAGCGGAGGGAAAGCCGCCGTCCGTAGCGACCGCCGCCGCGCTGCGCTCCGCGCGCGTGGCTTGGCAGTCCAAGCACGGCAAAAAAACGCTTCCTCCGCACCTCAAACCGAAGTCGGCCAAGAAAAAAACCGCGACGAGCAAAATAGGCAGACCGAAGGCCGTTACCAAGGCATCGTTTATCGCTGCCCAGCGCCGCAAGGGCCGCAGCGAAAAGCAGGCTCAAAGCGACTGGAAGGGCCGCCGCCGGCTGGCAAAGTCGCGGGGAAAAGTGCGCCGCCGAACGTAGCCAATCCCACCAAGGCGCAGCTGCGCTCCATGCGCTGGGGCGCTCACAAGGCAACTGTTCGGCGAAGCAAAAAACGCGAGAGTGACGCGCGCCGCGAGCGAGATCGCAACTTGTCCGCAGTGAGCGATCGGTGTGCTCGGCAGCGCAGAAAAACCACGAAGCTGTGCAAGGCTGATCGCGATCGCATCCGAGCCAAGGCGCGCTCCATCATCGCTCGCGAGAAAGCGTTCCGCCGAGACGCTACCGACGACTACCGCCAGCGATCAGCGAAAACTGCAACGCTGGCCAAGACGCCGCGGTATTCGGCCGCCGAGCATGATAGCCTGACAGAGCACAACGTTTCGGAGCAATACGTCGAGCTGTGGCGAGAGCTGAAACAGAATTTTCCGCGCACCGTGACACCTGACCACCGGGCAGAGCTGTTCGCTGAGTGGATCGAGGAGCATCCGCAAGAGGTCACAGCCTGGCGCGCGGAACGCTACGAGGTGAGTCCAGAACAGTACGCCGCGGCCTATGAAGCGCATGCGTCGGAAACGGTGCCATTTTGAGCAAGCTCGACAAGCAGCTCCGCCGAGCGGAGCAACTAGGCGTCTCCTCGGAGGTGGCATCGTTGCTCAAGCATTATCTGGACGCGGTCCAGAACGCCGCCGATGACTACCGTGGCTTTCACTGGGGCGAGCGCTCCGAGCACGTGTCGATGTGTGAGCACCCCCTCGTTGAACCTGTGATGCACAAGCTCGGAGATCTGGTTGAGGTGACCTATGAGGCGAGCAAGGCGGGAGAGCTGTGCCACTGGGTGCACCCTTTCGAAAATCCTCGACCGGTGCTAGCGTACGGAGATAGTGGTAATTTGTGGATCCTGGGTGGAAGATACACGGTCAACCGCCGCGGGATTGTCGGGTGAGAGATGGCGCCGCGAGCCGAGATAATGACTCATGACAGTTCCAGTCCTGCTCATGAACCCAACTGGAGACGATATGGCAACCAAGCGTCGCACCCGCAAGAAGAAGACCACCCCCCGTCGTCGGAAGCCAGCGCGCAAGCCGACCCGCCGTCGCCGACGTAATCCGGCGATGAAGTTCGCCGCGAAGGACACGTTGCTCGCAGCCGCGGGCGGCGCAGCCGCCGGGGCCGGTGCCTACGCGCTCGATGGTGTGGCGCTCGATCCGAATGTCAAGGCTGCCGCGCTAGGCGTTGGTGGTCTGCTGCTCGGTATCGGGATCACTGCGTTTCACAAGCCTCTCGGCTTCGGGATCGCCGGGCTCGGAGTAGGCATGGCAGCTAAGCAGATGCTTGACAAACACATGGCCGGCGCCTCGGCCAACACGGAGGGTATGGGCCGGCTGCCGGACTATGGCGTGCGCAAGTACGGCCACACGCCCCGCGTGCCCTACTACCGCAACATGCCGATGATGGGAGCGGTGCAAGCCGATCTCGGAGCGGTACAAACGGATCTCGGCGCCGTTGAGGCGCAGATGTCAGACGTGCAAGCATCGCTGTACTGAGTCAATAAAATCACCGGGTGAGAGATGGCACCCCTTGAAGCGACCCACGAAGAAGACTCGCAAAAGGAATCATCATGCAACGCCCCGGAACATCCCTGTCTCGCCGACCGGTCATGGCTCTCGATCCCTGCCAAGGGCAGGCGCTCGACGCCTTCGAGAACCAGATCCGTCGCACGTCGTACCCTTACTACTCCAAGACCAAGCATGTCGCCGTGCGCTCCGGTGAAGGGCCGGGGCCGTACACCTACACGATCAACCGTGGCGATGACGTGCGGGCGTTCGCCTACGGCGTCGGAGACGGCCGTGGCGTAGCCGGTTACACCGGTGCCGACGGTGTAGCGACCATCGCCGACACCAACCAGTCCGACCGCAACCAGACCACCGGTGGACAGAACCTCATTATCCACGGCATCGCGATCCAGCCACTGGCCGTCGCATTCCATCTCAACGAGAGCGAATCGGGACCCCACCGCATCCGCCCGGCGGATTGGCATCTGCTCGCAGCGTTGTTCAACTCGGTGAGTGTTGAGGTGCTTCTCAACGGTGGTGAGAACGTCTTCAAGCTCGGCTTGATGGGCATGCTACCTGGCGGCGGTGGACTCGACGGCGGCGCCCCAGGGATCGTTGATGCACAGGCGATCGCAGGAATGCCGCGCTCCAAGCCCTACCCGACCAACGGATGGCCGGTCCGAAACAACTTCTTCAAGTTGCCAGAGGGGTTGGTCTGGCGCAACCAGAGCAACTCAGATTCGCAGTTCAACGTTCGGTACACCCCGCAGCGTCAGATCGTCGTCAACTCAGGCGGCAGCCCCGAGAACGGCGCTTCGGGCGTCGACACCTTTCCCGATCTGGACAACGGCCAACCGGGCTACGTCTACCCCACAGAGCTAGCGGTTGAGATTATGACCTTCCTCGTTGGCGAGGTTGTGGGCCCCCGTACCCGTAGCGCATAAGCGCTCACAGGCACCCGTGGGGAGGCGCGCGGGCCGCCACCCTACGGGTAACCGGTGCCCGCGCCGGAGCCCAGCACATGAACAACAGAGAGCGCCACGAAGCAGTCGCGGAACTGCTCAACGAGGCTACGACCGTGCGCGACGCTCACAAGGCGCAGCACGCGTTCCATCGCGCCCGGGCGATGATGCACCAACAAGGCCGGCCGCCCGGTCCCTACACCGGTGGAGTGACGCGCGAGCCCGCGTGCGTGCCGCACTCCAACATCCCGATGAGCGCGGTACACCCACCGCTCGCGGGCGACTACTGCCAACCGATGTTGGCCCCGAGTAGGATCTTGGTGGTCCAAGACATTCCGGCGGTGGAGCCACAGGACGAATCGCCCGGGGAACGGCTCGAATTCAGTTCGGGCGGCGGCTGGATTATCGGCTGGCGCGGCACCGTCGCCGACTGGACGCAAGGCGCGTTCCGCGTCGATGCGCTCACCCAGCACTCCATCGGCGTACGTGTCAGCGTCAACGCTGGCGATGAGCAGCTCATCACCAACGGCGAGTCATTTGACTACGTCAGGTTCTCGGATGTGTTCCCGGTGGCGTCGATGAACTACGCGCCGTTGCTGCGCCGTATGGACGTCAAGGACACGCTGTTTTTCAACTTCCGCAACTTCCAGCCGCCGATTGCCGAAGGCGGCCGGTTGCTCACCCCCACGCTCAGTTTCCAGTTCTGGCGCGAGAAGTATCCCGGGATGAACGGCTGAGATGGACGCGCGCGATCCGAATCTCGACTATCGGCAGTGGTCGCCGCCGGCGACCGCCGATCGAGAGGTTCGCCTCGCGCCTACGGCGTCACCGGCAGGGTTCCCGAACGGTCCGCGTCGCGGCTGTGTCGAGGCGTTTGGCCGTTGGTGCAACTGCGATGTTTGGGTGCAGGCTCCATCTAACTGGCTGGACGTAGACTTTCAACTGATCGCGCACTCGGCTGACATCTCAACGGTGCTCGATCATCGCGCGTTGCGCGATATGCAAGGCGCACAGCGCGGCAGCGGCGTCGTTGAAGGCGTGCTGTTCTCAGTGCGCGGGCGTGTGGCCGACCGCTTCAGCGTGCAGGCGTTCAACGTTTCCGCCGCGCTCCCCAAGGCAAAATTCCGAATGGAGTGCTGGGGAGATCAGTCGGGTGCGTTCGGCGATCGCGGGGCTCGTCAGCTTGTCGAGCCCTACGCGCGCCAGAACCAGGTGCAGCGATTCGCCTCCCCTGCCGGCGGTATCGCAATCGGCGCCCCGACGACCCTGTTCCCCACCAATCCATCTGGCGGCCGCACGGCTATTACGTCGCTGGAATGGACCGCTGACATCTTCCCGGCTCCCACTGCGGAACTGGTGCTGCGCAGGCAGCCCGGGGCTATCGACGTGGGGCGCTGGTATCTGCCGATTCTGGGAAACGTGCTCAAGAGCTGGCAGCCACCGATCTACACACTGCCTGGTGAGACGTTCGAGGTACAGCGCACGGGCGGAATAGGCGCGACCCATCACGTCAACGCAACGGGGTTCTATGACTGACGCAGTACAGATCACCGATTCGGAAATGGCTCAGCTGCAGCTTCTGCGCGCAGACGTCGCGCGCCTCGAAGCCGAGCAACGCGCCGTGGTTGCCGAACTGCAGCTCGCGCGCCAGAAGCTGCAAGCTACAGCGCGAACAATCGCCGGCCAACACGGTTTGCGGCCCGACAGCGCCGGCAAAGACGTCACAAAGGCAAACGGAAACGGAAAGCCCTATGTCGATTCTCCAGCTCAGTGACACCCTGGTCTTTCCAGCTGCGGCCGGCGGCATCGGCTCGTTGCCGGTGAGCGAGCCAAACACCGCCGCGCTCGCCAGCGATGGTATCGATCTGTACCTGTCAGAGAACGGTGGTCCATGGACGCCAATCGCCTCCGCTCCCAGTGCAGGGGGATGGACTGATGACGGCGCGCACGTGCGGCTGTCCAACCCGAACGACTCGGTTTCAATCGGCGATCTGGCCCAGTCAGCAACCGAAAAGCTGCGGATCAGCGGAGACGGTACCAACGACGGTCTGCGAATCGACAGCTCCACCACCCTGACAGCCACCATCGAGGGCGCAGACGGTGATAACGCCGCGGTGTCTGCCTCCGGCGAGGGGCGCATCCGATACTCCAACTCGAACAACCGATGGGAGTTCAGCTCCAACGCCTCCCCTTGGGCGTCGTTGGAGCCTCCGGTTGTGGTCCCATCTGGTTGGACCGATGACGGCGCAGTGGTGCGCCTGACAACCGCCGGCGATGTGGTAATCATCGGCGCGCTCGCTGCGGTCGGCTCCGAAAAGCTGCGCGTGGTAGGCAGTCAACTGCTGCAAGATGATTTCGCGTTCGAGCACACGGCCACACAGCATGACATCGGCGGAAGCCTCGCTCCGTTGAACGTTGCCGGAGACACCATCCGGATTGAGGGAGCGCCAACCAATCCGGCCGGAAACGCCGTCGGCGGACCGATTGAGATCGCTGGAGGTGTAGGGGCCGGCGCCGGCGGGGGAGGGGATGTCAACATCGACGCCGGGCCATGTGTAGGACCCGGGCCCCCGGGCGAGATCGTCGTCGGTAACCAGAACACTCTATCGGTGGTACTCGGCAACAGCCCCACCGATCCGGCAATCAACTTCCTGGGAGCCGGGCTAATCACCGTGCAGTCGTCGGCTCGCATTGATCCCTCTGACGGCGGATCGATCTGGGGTGCAACGGGGCGCGATTCCTCGGCTCTGGTGCAGTGCGACTCGACGGTTAAAGGATTCGCCCCGCCGCGTATGACGCGCGACCAACGCGACCTGATACCGGCTCCGCTCACAGGGTTGGAGGTGCACGACACGTCTCGTAGCGGCTCGATCGACTACTACGACGGATCGCAGTGGCGAGA